>Ga0079224_100012921_pt1 | contig 11600 bp, 4 predicted proteins | sample Stecom2015_FD_80414 | JGI IMG/M metagenome (GOLD analysis project Ga0079224, IMG submission 80414) | Agricultural soil microbial communities from Utah to study Nitrogen management - Steer compost 2015 | ecosystem: Environmental > Terrestrial > Soil > Agricultural land | place: USA: Utah...
CCGTATCGGTTTGTCCAAATCTACCACTTCGCTGGCCAGTACGGCAGCGTTACCATCTTCAGTACGCTGCAGCACAATGTAGTGGTCGTCTCCCATTTTCGTCACACCGAACACGTAGTGGTAAGTCTCCTTCTGTAAACATACCAATCCGGCCAAATCTTTTTCGGATGCGGGCGCATAATCCAACGTGATCGTCGCGGTAAAGGCGTTGTGCTGTTGGCGGTAAAATAATGTCGAAGTCGGTTTGATTTCGTCGATACTTGTGGCAAACGGCGTGATGCGCAAACCCTCTTCAGTCAAACGGATAAACCGCTCACGAGGTCCTCTTAAACCGAACCACCGGAAGTCCAGCACATCACCCTTAAAGTCGTCTTCGAAGACGAAGTTACCGTTAGGGAAATAACCGTGCTCGTCGGTCTTGTTTTTTACGCCTTCAGGCATTTTCAGCTTAGGTGACAACGGTTGCATGCCCCCCTCGAAAACCGGGAATTCACCGCTCCAGTTGACGGGCAGTATAAACGTCTCCCGCCCCGTATTCACTCTGCCTTTTTCATTCGGCCGGATACCCAGAAATACCCCGTAGTACCGTCCATCCGGTCCTTCCACCAAATCGGCATGTCCCGCCCAGTCTACCTTATACGGCCTGTTTTCCGGCAGGTGGCGTTGCGATAATATCGGGTTTTCGGCCGCCGGGACGTACGGTCCCCGCGGTTGGTCGCTGGAGAAGATGACTTCGCTGTGGTTGTCGCCCGTACCGCCCTCCGCACACATGAGGTAGTATCGGCCGTTCTTCTTGTAAATATGCGGTGCCTCGATCCAGATGGGCTTTTTGCTGATATCCACTCCACCATCTACGATGATTTTATCCGTACCCGGCACAATTTGATCTTTCTCCAGATCATAATCCCAGATCTTGATGACCCGATGCCCCTGGTACCGTTCCTTTCCCTTGTCCGGTGCATCATTGTGCACCACGTAGGCTTTGCCGTCATCGTCGAAGAAAAGCGATGGGTCTATCCCATCGAAGGCGAGTTTGATGGGATCGCTCCACCCCCGATGGGGATTCTTGGTTTTCACCACAATGTTACCGAACCCACCGGCAAATTGGGTGGTGATCATATAAAAGGTCTCGTTGACAGGATTGTATCGGATAGCGGGTGCATAGACACCCATGCTCATACCCGCGGAGTCGACCTTAAGTTGCGAAGTCTTATCCAGCACATGGCCGATTTGCGTCCAGTTCACCAAGTCTGTGGAATGGAAGATCGGTACACCGGGAAAAAAGGCAAACGACGAGCACACGAGGTAGTAATCATCTCCTTTGCGCGTGATACTGGGGTCAGGATATGTACCCTGGAGTATCGGCGAGTAAAACTCATCAGGTTCTAGCGGATGTTCTTTGTATACCTGATCGTCTCCACGATAAGCAAATTCCTTAAAAACAGGTCCAATTTCCTGTTCTACTCGTTGTGCATTGCATGCCAGATAGCCGAATGCTGTCAGTGCCATCGAAAATGCCAGTGCGATTCTCATGTTCTTACAACAAATTAATTCCTTTACATTTACCTATATATCAGTCAGCGCAGCTCCGATCGCGGGCAGCGGGGCACAAATCTACACAGCAAACACCTTCTGGCGTCCATGCTTATGTTTCACAAACACGTTTGTATGTTACATTTTGTATCCTTTTGACTATTATACAACCCAATGCTGATTTTATCGCTCATTTCCCTGAAATCCTCAAGTAATCAAAATCAACAACCCCTCCAGCGATCTTCGTTGCATAATTGAACAGGCCAAAACGATAACCCATGAAATGCGGCAGGGTGTATTCCATATGCAATGCAGTACCAATGGGAATCCACCGATCTTCGTCCAGACTGTAGTAAAAATAGCCCATATCCCTGCGATTGGTGAAATCGCATTCGGCTTTGAGGTATATCACCGACTGGTTTAGCGGGACACGCGCCATTTCCACGGGTTCGCCCGATTCACCGCTGATCATCACGATTGACCTGTTTCCATCGGCTGCAACGATACCTACAAAACCAAATTTACGTTGCAGCAACACTAGGCCTGCCACGTCGCCGTCTTTCATCTGCGAAACATCGAGAGCGGTCTCAGCTGTAGATTCCGGACCAAATGTGCGCTGTGTCAAAGTATTCCTTGCCTGTACAAAAGCAGTGTCCAAACGCCCCGTTCGCAAGCGTAGGTAACCCGGCCGTTCGCTGATGGACCAAAGGCTGTCTACCGGATTATGGTTCCATTGCCATACCAGTGGCAATGCAGGGTCATTGTCGCGTCGTTCAAATTCATCTGACGCCACAATCCCCGGAATCGGCCCTGAACATGCGGGCAATTCGAGCTCATCCGGCACTTTGCCATCCACCCCGAGCACCGGCCAACCGTCAATCCACGTTACCGGCACCAGATACGGGATACGGCCAACCGCACCGTAATCTCTGAACAGGTATGTATACCAATCCCCTTCAGGAGTGTTGATCAGCCCGCCCTGGGCCACCCCCTTATCCTGCAGGGCTAAGCGCCCTTCCCACGGCCCGGTCAACTTGTCTGCACGGTGGACAATTACCGTGCGCATTCCGCCCCGCGGCCAGCTGATGTTAAATAAGTAGTACATGCCGTTCACCTTAAACAGCTGCGAGCCTTCTGCAGGCAGCATTACATCCGGGCCGGACGGTGCGGTCGCATTTTCGATGATCACCCGCTCGGTAGTACCTGGTTTAAGGCCTGAAAGGTCGTCATTCAATTCAAGTAAGCGGAGCGTCCCTCCGCCATAAACCATATACACCCGTCCGTCATCATCAAAAAACAGCGAGTTATCGTGATAACTTGGGCTGAATGCAGACCGTTTCCACGGTCCTGATTCGATATCCTTCGTAGAAAAGATATAGGTTTTACCTGTCGTTTGTGAGAATGTAGACACATAGTAGGTACCGTTGTGGTATCTGATGCTGCTGGCCCATGAGCCCTGCCCATAGGCATTTTTCCCACCCACAAGATTAAAATCGTCCGTATTCGCCAGCGTGTCATAAGCATATCCCACCAGTTTCCAGTTAACCAGATCGTTTGACTTCATAATGGGCACGCCGGGCACCATATGCATGGTGGTACTGCTCATGTAATAGCTGCCACCTACACGGATCATCGATGCATCCGGAACGTCCGCATATATGATTGGGTTCCGCGCTGAACTGGGCTGGGCGGATACCCGGCATAAAAACCCGATGATCAATACAGCCAACACAAAAAGACGACAATAGTGCTTTAAAAGAACATTCATGGAAACCTGTATGCTTCTATTCGCTCACCTAGTTATACCCCGGGTTCTGATATTGGTCCTTCTCTTGAGGGCTCATTTCCAAGGCATCGATCTGGCCCTGTGGTATGGGGCGCAGGTAATGATGCGGCTGCATATTGCGTGTCACCCTTTGCGGGGTGTGATCACCCAAATTAGGACCGCAGATCTCATAGCTGCCTGCGATTTCATTCCATTTTTGTGTACGGATAAGATCATACCAGCGAAGCCCTTCACCGAAATATTCCCGCGAACGTTCAGCCAGGATATAGTTGATGTCTATGGTTGCCGGCGTGGCTGCAACCATGGCTTCGCTGTTGTCTTCTATTTTTTCTACGTTTCCGGCATTGTGCCAACGCCACTTGCCGGCACGGGCCCGGATGACGTTGATCAGGTCCCTTGCGCTTTTTCCGCTTACCGTAGCAGCTCCTTTCACGGCAGCTTCGGCCGCTATGAAATAAAGTTCGGAGAATTTAGCAATCTTGAACGGGCGTGTACTGGTGGCATTGGGCTGACCGAGCCCGCTGCCGTTGTCTGTCCGGTAAACGCCAAGCTTCCAAAGTCCCGGGTAGACGACGCGGCTGATACCACGGGGAGAGATGACGAAATCAGCGCGGCCGGGCAATACGCCCGCCCCTACGCCGGGGTAGGCTTTATCGGCGAAACTGGGTCCCTGCGGGTAAACGATATCATCTGCCTCTGACTCATCGTCCAGAAAGGTCAGGACGGGATCACCTGGATGAATCGGCATATCGTTCGCATTGTACAGGACGGTATTCGGCGTTCCGCCTTTGGGCCAGTTGCCCCGGTAAACGGTAGTGAACGTGCCATCATATCGGGAGTCAAGGGTCTTGTCGGCAAAAGTATGCTCTATCGCTCCGATGGTGGGAGCGATGCGTGTCCAGGGACGCCCAAGTGCCTGCACCGCTTCACGCTGAACGGAGCTCACCCCGCCGGTGCCATCGGGATTGGCGGCACTGGAAATCTGCGTATAATTCCACGTGACCATCCAGGTAGCAGAGTTCCTTGGAGCGCCCTCGCTGTCAAAGCAGTTAATGCAGGCACCGTTGTAAAACTCACTGTCCTGTGTGCGGTCGGCGTACAGAAGCATTTCTCTGTTGCGGTCATTGCCCCCCACATGTAGGTCATAAAACGTTTCCTCCAAGCCGAAAGGTCCGGGATCATCAATAGCCTCTGTGGCAACGGTGTAGGCTTGCTGGAAGTACCACTGGGCATCGTGTCCATCGGGATCGGTACGGGAAGTTTCCGGATACGTGGGAATGTTGTTTGGGTTCTCAAGCCACCAGGCATAGGTCAGGTAAGCTTTTGCCAGATAGAGACGGGCAAGCGTTCTGGTGGCACCGCCGGTTACGCGTGGCTCAACGGGCAGATCGTTCACCGCCGTCAGCAGATCCGGAAATATGGCCTTGGTATAGACTTCCGGCACCGTGTTGCGTACCGACCCGGTCGATGCGGTGGTATTGAACTTCAGCTCTCCTGCGCCCAGATCCAGGGGCACCCCTCCAAAGGTTTGCACCAGCAGGAAGTAATCAAACGCACGGAAGAAGCGGGCTTCGGCAATCAGCGCGGCCGGAATGTTGCCTACGGCCTCCGCATTTTCAATAATACCGCTGGCAGTATTGATATTGCTGAACGCCACTCCCCAGATTGCGTCACTACGGCTGTTCTCGGGCGTGAGCTGTATGCCTCCGTCAAAGTCGACCGACCTGAAATTACCGTCGTTTCCGCTTTGTCCCCATGTATACTCGTCCGTGCCAGACTCGAGGCTACTATAGTAATAAGGTTGCCCGTAGATCCAGCGCAGGTGGGCATACATGGCGGTCAACCCTCCATAGACGCCTTTTTCTGTCCGGAAAAAGCCGGGTTCAAAAATATGACGGGGTTCCTCATCCAAAATATTGGAGCATGATGCCGTAAACAACGTTGTCAGCATTGTTGCCAGGCAGGAAATTCTATTTATCCGTTTCATAGTCTGTGCGTTTAAAATGTTAGGTTAACACCGAGCAAATAATTGCGCGTAGAAGGGGTGTTGGTCCCCAGCGTGAGAATGCGCCGACGGTTTTCACTGAGGTTGACTGCCGCGTTTTCGTTTCCGAAGGAATTTGTTTCCGGATCCATGCCGGATTCCCGATAGTAAGGGGAGAACATTACAAATGGGTTCTGCGCGGTAAAATACACGCGGAGGCTGACACCTGAACGGCTCAGCTGACTGAAGTTATAGCCAAGGGTGATGGTCCGTATCTTTAGATAGGACGCATCAAAGTATCCCATGGTGCTCATGTACTTGAGATTATCTCCGGAGCGGATGCTCTCCGGGTTAGGGTATTTGGCACCGGTATTCTCCGGTGTCCAGTAATCCACATCAACGTTTCCGTTCCGTCCGTTCAGCAAATTGAGGTATCCGCCCGATCCGTAAATAGTGCTATTCAGGATACCGCCGCTTTTGAAAACGCCCACGGTACTCAGATCAAATCCTTTGTAGGCCACGCGGGTATGGAATCCGCCCTGAAAATTGGGCTGCAAACTGATGACCTGCCTGTCATCGTTTTCATTGATCGCACGCGTAGGCACTCCATTGGCGTCGTAGTCCCCCATATACTCAACTTTGATCATGCCCAATGTATTCTCGCCCGGCTCCAGGATCTCGCGGTGAGGGTCTCCCTCCTGCCACAGCCCGATACGCTTGAAGTCATATATGACGTCAATCGGGTGGCCCACGAACCACCAGTTGTCTATGTTTCTATCGGTTCCGGAGGCCAGCGATACCAACTTGTTGCGGTTGGCGTACAGGTTGAAGCCCGCTTCCCATGTCCATCCGTTGCGGTTGTCCAGGATTGTACCGTTAAGGGCAAGTTCGATACCCTTGTTTTCGGTGCGGCCCACGTTTTCCGTTATGGAACTTACGCCTGATGTGGGGGGCAGCCCTTTGCTCAGCAGGAGGTCCTCCGTTTTGGTGATGTAGTATTCAACCGTACCTGATAAGCGGTGATTCAGCAGTGAAAAGTCCACGCCAAAGTTTGCGGTATTGGAGAATTCCCACCCCAGATGCTGACTGGGCAGTTGGCTGACCAGGTTCCCGACCGCAAATTCGCTTCCGAAATTATACGGCCTGGTGTCCAGAAGTCCCAGCGTGGCGTACGGGTTGACGGCCTGGTTGGAGGTCTGTCCCCAGCCCACGCGGGGCTTCAGCGTATTGATGGCGCTGATCCCCTGCATAAACGATTCCTCGGCCATGTTCCAGCCCACTGATACCGCAGGATAGGTATTCCATTTATGTCCGGGAGCCAATCTTGAGGAGCCGTCCGAACGCACGGTGGCCGTCAGCATGTAACGGTCATCATAGGAATACATGACGCGCCCCATGTAGGACATCAGCCCCCATACCTCATACCATTGATCAGCCGGCGGAATGGTTATTTCCCCCGTGGCCTGTCCAAGATTGTAGAACTGAAAGTGGTCAGCCGGGATGCCTGTAGCTGCGATACGCGACCGGTTCATTTTGTTCTGCTCTGCCGAATACAGGGCCACTACGTTCAGGTTATGGACGCCGCCGAAAGTGCGGTCATAGGTCAGCAAATTCTCCACTAACCAATGGTAGGTGTGCTGATTGCTGATGGATGCCGATGAGATTGTCGTCGGATTGGTGCTCGTTACACCTTCACCGGTGTATGCTCCTCCGTTGCTCTGGCGGTAATCCAGACCGGCGTTGATACGATACTTTAATCCTTCAACCCATGGAATGCTTACCTCGCCATACAGTGAATTGAAGCTTGCGAATGCCCGGGTTTCACTCAGCCACTGGTCCCGCAGGTTTTCTACGATTTCTCTTGAATATACCCATGGTTCATCAATGCCTGCCGTCCTTACGGTCCGCTTCCATGAGCCATCTTCATTAAATGGGTTGGCGAGCGGCGGTATTCTTAGCAGGTTGCCTACATTGACTTGGGTGCCTTCTGTTTGGTTGTAATTATTGTTGGTGGTGATACCGAAACGGAAATAGTTGCCAATCTGCTGGTCAACACTGCCCCGCAAGGCGTAACGGCTGAATTGCTGCGTGGGGATGACGGCTTGGTCAAGAAGATAACCGCCACCGAAGCTATAGTTGCCGCGGTCCGTGCCGTTGGAGATGCTTACGTCATGGCTTGTCATGGTAGCCGTGCGGTACAACAGGTCCTGCCAGTCGGTGTCTACATGCTCCGCTTCATCCTGTCCGTATGATGTGTACGGCACGTTCAACGTGCGGAGCTTGGCCAGCTCCGGGCCGCTCATCATGGGGAACTTCGCAAAAACGTTCTTCAAGCCGGCGAAGCTGTTATACGTTACGCGGGCCTCTTGTCCCGTTTGCCCCCTGTTGGTAGTTACCAATATCACGCCATTAGCGCCGCGCGAGCCGTAGATGGCGGTTGCCGAAGCGTCTTTCAGGATATCGATGCTTTTGATATCATTGGGATTGATGTCGTTGATAGATCCCACAAACGGAATTCCATCAAGCACGACCAACGGATCGTTGCTGGCGGTCAACGACCGGGAACCGCGGATACGGATCTGCATGGTCCCCCCGGGCTGCGACGATGTCTGCGTGAGGTCCACCCCAGGCAACCGGCCCTGCAGTGCCTGGGAGAAATTGGCTGATTGCACTTCACGCAGTACATCCCCGCTTACCGAAGCAACCGAACCGGTAACCGCTTCCTTCCGTTGCGTGCCGTAGCCTACCACAACAACCTCATCCAGGGCGCTGGTCTCCGACAGCAGTGTCACGGTCACCTGCTGATCGGCCTCACCCACGGGAATCTCCTGCTCTTCATAGCCGACATAGCTGAATAACAATGTACTGTTCCGCGGCACCCGGACGGCGAACCTACCCTCATCATCAGTGGCCGTACTTATGTGACCCTCACGGGTCCGTACCGAAACGCCGCCGATGGCCGCACCTCCTTCGTCAACCACGGTGCCGGAGATCTGTATGCCGGTTTGCTGCGCTTCTGCATATAGAAAACAGAAAAATGCAAGCAACGCCAGGCAGGCCACGCGGCCGACTTCTGCAACTTGCCGAGGTGGTCTCAGTTTGTATACGCTGATCATACTATAGGATTTATTGGTTTATTAATTTAGTTAATTGCTTACGCTAGGTGCCGTTTCAGGAAGACGGCATCGGCCGAATTCCAACGTTGGCATTAAATCATCAAACAACTACTTATCCACTTAAATCACGATTGGATAAGGTTTATACGTCCCAATAGGAACGCTGGCTATTTCCGGTAAAGGTAGAAACAAAAAATCATTCATGCAACCGATTGCAATCAATATTTTTATCACTCCTTCAAAATGTCGGAATTATGCGACAAAAACTTCCCTCTCAGCTAATATAAATTATGCAACCGATTGTATTTGGTTTTTTTTATTAACTTAGCGATGCCTTTTATTGACTTAGTTTTTAACCGGGAAAGTACATGTATACTAAAAGGGAAGTCACCATATATGATATTGCGGAGGCTTTGAACATATCGGCTGCTACCGTAAGCCGCGGGTTGAAAGATCATCCAGCGGTAAAGCAAGCCACTAAAGACAGAATATTTGCCCAGGCTGAACGCATGGGCTATCGGTTCAACACGTTTGCCCGCAACCTAAGAACCAAGCGGACGCATACGCTTGGTGTCATAGTGCCGCGGCTTAACAGCATGTTCATGTCTGATGTGCTGGCGGGCATGGAAAAAGTGTCCAATGAAGCCGGTTATGAACTGATCATCAGTCAATCACTGGAAACCATGGAAAAGGAATGGAAGAACGCCGCGACTATGTTCGACAGCCGTGTTGACGGCCTATTGGTTTCGCTCGCCTATACAACAACGGATATTGACCATTTCCAGCGTTTCATTGACAGAAACATCCCATTGATCTTCTTTGACCGTGTTTTTGAACACCCTAATTGCCCGAATGTTGTCATCGATAACCGCAAAGCCGCCTATGACATGACAACGCACCTCATCCATCAGGGCTGCCGTAGGATTGTACATATTGCAGGCAACCTTAACCGGAATGTATATGCCATGCGTTTTAAGGGATATAAAGACGCTCTTGACGATAACGGAATCCCTTTTGAGGAAGGACAGCTCATTGTCAACAACCTGGGAATAGAAGACGGTATATCTGCTGCAAAGCAGATCCTGGCCCATCCGCAAAGACCCGACGCTGTCTTTTCAGCCAATGACACGTGCGCCGTAGCTTGCATGCAGGAGCTGAAGCGAAACGGCCTCCACATACCCGATGACCTGCTCATTGCCGGATTCAACAACGATCCCATAGCCACTGTGGTAGAGCCCAATTTGACTACCATAGACTACAAAGGCCACGAAATGGGAGAAGTTGCAGCCCGAACCCTCATCAACCTGCTTGATGGAGGGGGTGACCAACAGGCGGCCGCGATCGTGTTACGCCATCAGTTAATCATTCGGGAATCGACACATCGAAAAACCTGACGGAACATGAAGACGAAAACAATTAAACGGGGCTTATCCGTATTATGTGTATTAGCACTATGCATTTGCCAGAGTAGAGGGCAATCCGGCTACCGCCTGTGGCTTGATTATAAGCCCCTGGCCAATGAACGGTATGCACCCCATAGAGAACAGCTCACTTCCATGCTGTTTCCCGTAACGGATGAAACGGACGGTATCGCCAAACGCGAACTGCTTGCCGCTTTAAGAGGGCTGCTCGGACTTGCTCCCCATGACGTGGAAGCACTGCAGAAAGCAGGAACCCTGGTAGCCGGGACGCCGGCGACGTTACCCGTCCCGGTACGGGAAGCTCTTTCGGAGCGATTTCCGCAGATGGGCCCTGAAGGGTATGGCATTTACAGCATAAATGTTCAGGGAAAACCGGTGGTTGCAATCTCGGCCAATTCAACCAAGGGACTATTATATGGAAGCTACGCGTTCATCAGGTTGTTGCAATGCGGGGCAGATATCAGCGACCTGAACGTCACATCCCACCCCAAAATAGCGTTGCGGGTACTTAACCATTGGGACAACCTTGACCGTACCGTTGAACGCGGTTACGCCGGGTTTTCGTTGTGGGACTGGCATAGGCTACCGGGTTATCCTGACCCCCGGTATACGGATTACGCGCGGGCGAATGCCTCCATCGGTATTAATGGGACCGTGCTGAACAACGTAAACGCCAATGCGCTGTCGCTCACGCGTGCATACCTTGAAAAAGCGGCGGCACTGGCAGATGTTTTCCGCCCATACGGAATCAAAGTATACCTTTCGGCGCGCTTCAGCGCCCCCATGGAGCTTGGCGGTCTTCCTAACGCGGACCCGCTGGATCCGCGCGTGAAGCAATGGTGGGCTGAAAAAGCGGCCGAGATATACCGGTATATTCCGGATTTCGGTGGCTTTTTGGTCAAAGCCAATTCCGAAGGCCAGCCGGGTCCGCAGAATCATGGCCGTAGCCACGCCGATGGAGCGAACCTGCTTGCCGAGGCGCTTGAACCGTATGGAGGTGTGGTGATGTGGCGCGCATTTGTGTATGACGATGCCGAACCTGAAGACCGCGCTAAGCAGGCGTATAATGAATTCGTTCCGCTTGATGGCCAGTTCCGGGATAACGTGATCGTCCAGGTAAAAAACGGCCCCATTGACTTTCAGCCCCGGGAACCGTTCCACCCCTTGTTTGGTGCCATGCCAAAGTCACAGCTGATGATGGAGTTTCAGATTACCCAGGAATACCTGGGTTTTGCCACACACCTTGTATACCTGGGTACGCTGTTCAGTGAAACGCTCCGGGCAGACACCTATTGTAACGGCCCGAATTCTACGGTGGCGCGGGTGATTGACGGCACACTCACCGGCCAGCCGGTAACCGCCATAGCCGGCGTCGCCAATACAGGCACAGCCGTTAACTGGACGGGCCACCCGTTCGCCCAGGCTAACTGGTATGCTTATGGCCGCCTGGCCTGGGACCCTGACGCAGATGCGGCGCTTATAGCGGAAGACTGGCTGCGCTGCACGTTCGGTAACGACGATGGGCTTATTGACGCATTGCTTCCCATGATGATGGGCTCCCGTGAGGCTGCCGTGAATTACATGACCCCGGTGGGACTGCATCACCTCATGGGCTGGGACCACCACTATGGCCCGGGACCCTGGATCAAGGATAAGCCAAGAGCTGACTGGACATCGGTCTATTATCACAAAGCCGATTCTAACGGCATCGGGTTTGATCGTACGGCCTCAGGCAGTGACGCCCTGAGCCAGTATGCCCC
>Ga0079224_100012923_pt1 | contig 11598 bp, 9 predicted proteins | sample Stecom2015_FD_80414 | JGI IMG/M metagenome (GOLD analysis project Ga0079224, IMG submission 80414) | Agricultural soil microbial communities from Utah to study Nitrogen management - Steer compost 2015 | ecosystem: Environmental > Terrestrial > Soil > Agricultural land | place: USA: Utah...
CACGCCCGGCTCGCCGATCAGCACCGGGTTGTTCTTGGTACGGCGCTGCAGGACCTGGATGGTGCGGCGGATCTCCTCGTCGCGGCCGATCACCGGATCCAGCTTGCCGGACTCGGCGCGCGCGGTGAGGTCGATGGTGTACTTCTCCAGCGCCTGGCGCTGGTCCTCGGCGGACTCGGACTGCACGCTCTCGCCGCCGCGGACCTTGTCGATCGCCGCCTCGATGCGGGCCTTGTCGGCCCCGCCGGCCTTCAGCGCGCGGCCGGCGTCCCCGTCGTCCTCCAGCGCGGCCAGCACGAACAGCTCGGTGGCGATGAAGGCATCGCCGCGCTGCTGGGCCAGCTTGTCGGTCACGTTGAGCAGCCTTGCCAGTGCGTTGCTGACGCTGAGGTTGCCGGCCTGCCCGGTCACGCTGGGCAAGCGCTCGAGCGCTTCGGTCAGGCGCTCACGCAGCACCGGCACGTTCACCCCGGCCTGCGACAGCAACGGGGTGGTGCTGCCGCCGCTCTGGTCCAGCAGGGCGAGCAGCAGGTGCACCGGTTCGATCAGGGTGTGGTCGCGCCCCACGGCCAGCGACTGGGCGTCAGCAAGGGCCTGCTGGAACCGCGAGGTGAGCTTGTCCATCCGCATGGTGGGGTCCTCGGTCCAAGGCGGCGCGGGCCGCGATACGCCGGAGATGCGGTCCGGCCGGCCCGGCTTCAAGGCACCGCGTGTTCAGCACGATGGTCACATCCGGGTGCTCATAATCGCGTGCATGGTTCCGACGACATCACTTCCGGGCCCGCCACCGATTGGCGATGACTGGGCTTTGTTCCTCGATGTGGATGGCACGCTGCTGGGGTTCGCCGACCGCCCCGGCGAGGTGCGCGTACCGGACGGACTGACCAGGATGCTGGCGGCGCTTTCGGCCCGCCTCGACGGCGCGCTCGCGCTGGTCAGCGGGCGTCCGGTGGAGCAGCTGGACGCGCTGTTCGCGCCGCTTCGCCTGCCGGCCGCCGGACTGCACGGGCTTGAACTGCGCAGCCACGGGGAGGTCCGCCACGCGCCCCCCGCGCCCGACGCCCTGGCGGCCCTGCTGCGGCACGCCGCACAGGTCGCGGCGGCCCACCCCGGCACGGTGGTGGAGGACAAGGGCGCGACCATGGCCCTGCACTGGCGGGGCAACCCGGGTGCCGAACCAGTGATGCGTGAACTGGCCCACGATGCGGTCCGGCGATTGCCCGGCTACCGGGTACAGCCGGGCGACCACGTGCTGGAGCTGCGCCCGGAAGGCGCCGACAAGGGGGCCGCGATCATGGCCCTGATGGCGGAGGCCCCGTTCCACGGCCGCCGGCCGGTCTTCGCCGGCGACGACCACACCGACGAGCACGGTTTCGAACAGGTGATCGCCCGCGGCGGGCTGGCGATCCTGGTCGGCGACCGCAGCCCCAGCGTCGCGCGCCATCGCCTTCCCGGGCCCGGGGCGGTCCACCGCTGGCTCGCCGCCGGCGCACTTGCGGCAGGAGCACACGCATGAGCCACACCCTTGAGCTGGGCCTGATCGGCAACGGGTCGATCGCGATGCTGGTCGATCGCCGGGCCCGCGTCAGCTGGGGCTGCATCCCCGCGTTCGACGGTGACCCGGCCTTTTGCGCCCTGCTGGAACCGCGCGAGCACGAGGGAGGCGACTACACGGTCGAGCTGGAGGACTTCAGCCACGCCGAGCAGGAGTACCTGGAGAACACCGCGATCCTGCGTACCGTGCTGCATGACAGCCACGGCGCCTCGGTCGAGGTCACTGACTTCTGCCCGCGCTGGCGGCAATACGACCGCTGGTACCGCCCGGTCATGCTGCTGCGCCGGGTACGCCCGCTCACCGGCACCCCGCGGGTCCGCATCCGGCTGCGTCCGCTGGCCGACTGGGGCGCACGCGTGCCGGAGGCCACCTGGGGCAGCAACCACGTCCGCTTCCTGCTGCCCGGGTTCACCCTGCGCCTGACCACCGATGCCCCGGTGCGTCTGGTCCGCGAGCAGACCCCGTTCGTCCTCGAGCGCGAGTTGAACCTGGTCCTGGGGCCCGACGAGACGCTCACCGAACCCGTCGGCGACTTCGTCCGCAGTGCCGAGCAGCGCACGACCAGCTACTGGCGCGAATGGGTCCGTTCGCTCTGGATCCCACTGGAATGGCAGGACGCGGTGATCCGCAGCGCGATCACCCTGAAGCTGTGCCAGTACGCCGAGACCGGCGCGATCATCGCCGCGGTCACCACCTCGATCCCCGAGGCCCCCGGTACCCAGCGCAACTGGGACTACCGCTACTGCTGGCTGCGCGATGCGGCCTTCGTCGTGCGGGCACTGAACCGGCTCGGGGCCACCCGCACCATGGAAGGCTACCTGGGCTACGTGTTCAACCTGGCCACCAACGAGGACGGCGAGCTGCAACCCTTGTACGGGATCGGCCTGGAGTCCGAGCTGACCGAGCAGGAAATGCCCGCCCTGGCCGGTTACCGGGGAATGGGCCCGGTACGCCGGGGCAACCTCGCCTGGGTCCAGAACCAGCACGACGTGTACGGCAGCGTGGTGCTCGCCTCCACCCAGCTGTTCTTCGACCACCGGCTGGCCAACCGCGGCGACCTGGGCACCTTCGAGCGCCTGGAGCACGTCGGCGAGCGGGCCTGGGCGCTCTACGACCGCCCCGATGCCGGGCTGTGGGAGTACCGCGGCCGCACCGGCGTGCACACCTACACCGCCGCCATGTGCTGGGCCGCCTGCGACCGCTTGGCGCGCATCGCCGTGCACCTCAGCCTGCCCGAACGGGTCCGGACCTGGCGCGAGCGCGCCGACGTGATGCACGCCCGGATCATGGCCGAAGGCTTCAATGACGGGCTGGGCCATTTCGTGGCGACGTTCGGCGGCGACCAGCTCGACGCGAGCCTGCTGCTGCTCGGTGACATCGGTTTCCTCCCCGCCAGCGACCCGAAGTTCGTCGCGACCGTCAAGGCGATCGGGCGCGACCTGCGCCGGGGCGATGGGCTGTTCCGCTACATCGCACCGGACGACTTCGGGGTCCCCGAGACCAGCTTCACCATCTGCACCTTCTGGTACATCGAAGCCCTGGCCGCCATCGGCCGCAAGGAAGAAGCCCGCAGCCTGTTCGAGCGGATCCTGTCGCGCCGCAACCACCTGGGGCTGCTGTCGGAAGACCTGGCCTTCGAGGATGGCGAGCCCTGGGGCAACTTCCCGCAGGCCTATTCGCACGTCGGCCTGATCATGGCCGCCTCGCTGCTGAGCCGGCCCTGGCGGGACGCGATCTGACCTGGCCTCCGGCGCAGCATGGCCGGCGCCGAGCGCACACTGTGGTATCACCTGCGGGATCGCAGACTGCCGCGGTTCTGGAACAATGGGCTGCCCCCCAAGGGGCGGACGAGGCGGCTTGTCGCGCCCGAGAAGCAAGAGCGGGCCTCACCCGGGCCCTCTCCCGCAGGCGGGAGAGGGGACGTTAATTGGAGACACCATGCCGCAACCGCTACGCATCGCCCTGGCCCAGTTCGACTTCCCGGTCGGGGCCGTGGAGGAAAACGCCAGCCGCATCGTGGAGCTGATCGCCGAGGCGCGCGACGGCTTCGGCGCGGACCTCATCCTGTTCCCCGAGCTGGCGCTGAGCGGCTACCCCCCCGAGGACCTGTTGCTGCGCCCCTCGTTCCTGCGCGACTGCGACCAGGCCATGGCGCGGATCGCCACTGCCGCCACCGGCATCACCGCGGTCGTCGGCTGGCCGGAGACCTCGGGTTCGGTGGTCTACAACGCGGCCAGCATCCTGCGCGACGGGCGGATCGAACGCACCTACCGCAAGCGCGAGCTGCCCAACTACGCGGTGTTCGACGAGCGCCGCTACTTCGAGGTCGACCCCGACGGCGGCGACTGCGTCTTCGAGGTCAATGGCGTCCGCGTCGGCTTGCTGGTCTGCGAGGACCTCTGGTTCCACGAGCCACTGGCCAGCACCATCGAGGCCGGCGCCGAGCTGGTGGTCTCGATCCACGCCTCGCCGTTCGAACGTGACAAGCACGGCCGCCGCGACCAGTTGCTGGAGGACGCCACCCGCGCCCACGGCGTTCCCATTGCCTACGTCAACTGCGTCGGCGGGCAGGACGCGGTGGTGTTCGACGGGGGTTCGCTGGTCGCCGACGGCGACGGTGCGGTGCACCCGGCCGGGGTTGCGTTCGAGGAGCAGCTGCTGGTCGTCGACCTCGACCCCGGGGCGCGCCGCTTCACCCCGGTGCAATGGGTCGACGACGGCGACGAAAGCCGCGATGCGCTCGGCTGGCGCGCGGTGGTGTGCGGCATCCGCGACTACTGCCGCAAGAACGGCTTCGGCAAGGCGTGGGTGGGGCTGTCCGGCGGGCTGGATTCGTCCGTCGTGCTGGCCCTGGCGGTCGATGCGATCGGCGCCGGGAACGTCACCGCGGTCCGGCTGCCATCGCGCTACACCGCCGGGCTGTCCAACGACCTGGCCGCGGAGCAGTGCGCCGAGCAGGGCGTGCGGATGATCACCCTCCCTATCGAGGCACCCTTCCAGGCCTACCTGGACACCCTGTCCGACTGTTTCGAGGGCAAGCCGGCGGACACCACCGAGGAGAACCTGCAGTCGCGCATCCGCGGCGCGATGATGATGGCGCTCACCAACAAGTTCCACGGCCTGCTGCTGACGACCGGCAACAAGAGCGAATACGCGGTCGGCTACGCGACCATCTACGGCGACATGGCCGGCGGCTACGCCCCGCTCAAGGACCTGTACAAGACCGAGGTCTACGAATTGGCGCGCTGGCGCAACACGGTTGGCGACCCGGTGATCCCGGTCGGGGTGATCGAGCGCCCGCCCTCGGCCGAGCTGCGCGAAGGACAGCTCGACCAGGAGTCGCTCCCGCCCTACGACGTGCTTGACGCGATCCTCCGCCGCCATATCGACGGCGAGCAGTCAGCACGGGAGATCACTGCCGCCGGCTTCGATGCCGGCACCGTGGAGCGGATCCTGCGGCTGGTGCGCATCAGCGAGTGGAAGCGGCACCAGGCCGCGCCCGGCCCGAAGGTGTCGCGCCGGGCCTTCGGGCGCGAGCGCCGCTACCCCATCACCAACGGCTACCGGGGCTAGGCCGCCTCAGTACTCCATGTCCAGCGCGGTCTTCTCGGAGCCGACCGGGTTGAGCTTGCGCCAGGTACCCGGGTACTTCGGCCACTCGCCGTCCAGGTACGGATGGGCCGGGTTGGCCTGCTGCAGCTGCTCGCGCGCGCTGGCCGCCAGGCTGTCGTTGCCCAGCCCGTCGTACGCGGCTGCCAGCAGCGCGATCGCGTCATCGCGATAGTTGCTCGCCGGGTAGGTTTCCAGCAGGTAGTTGGCCCGTTCGGTGGCGGCGACGAAGGCGGTGCGGCGCAGGTAGTACAGGCCGGTCTCCACCTCGTGGCGCGCGAACACTTCGCGCAGCTCGCCCATGCGCTCGGCCGCGTCGGCGGCATAGCGGCTGTTGGGGTAGCGCTCGGTGACGATCTCGAAATCGTTGTAGGCCTGGCGGTGGGTCGCCATGTCGCGGCGGCTGGGGTCCAGGCTCCAGACCCGCTGCAGGAACACCGTGTCGCGGCTCGAGTTCACCAGGCCGCGCAGGTAGTACATGTACGCCGCATGGCGGTGGGTCGGGTAGGTCCGCAGGAACCGGTCGATGCTGCTGATCGCCTCCTCGTGGCGCCCGGCCTTGTACTGGGCGTAAGCGGTCTCGATCAGTGCCTGTTCGGTGTAGGGACCGTACGGGTACTGCGCCACCAGCCGGCGATAGGTGGTCGCCGCGCCGGTCCAGTTGCCGCGCGTCATCGCGCGGTGGCCCTCCTCGAACAGCTCCTCCACCGGGACGTTCTGGGGCTCCTCGCGATCCTTCTTCTTGAACATCGCGCAACCACTGGCGGCAAACAGCGCGACGAGGGCGAGCGCCACGAGGCGCAGCGGTACGGTGGGGCTTCGGGTCATGGGGTCGTTCGGGGCGCCGGGGCACGAAGGGCCGATAATAGCAGTCCCGCGCCCCGCGTCCTTGAACACCCCCTCCATGGAAGCCGCCACCATCGAGCTCCGCGCCACCGTCCCCGACCACGCCGCCGGGCGCCGCTTCGATGCGGTCCTCGCCGAGCTGTTCCCCGAGCACTCCCGCTCGCGCCTGTCGGCCTGGATCAAGTCCGGCCAGGCACGCCTGGACGGCCGCGAGGTGCGGCCCCGCGAAACCGTCCATGGCGGCGAGCAGGTGACCGTCCAGGCCGAGGCCGGGGTGCGCACCGAAGCGGTCGCCGAGGACATCCCGCTGGCCATCCTGCACGAGGACGAAGACGTGATCGTGGTCGACAAGCCCGCCGGGCTGGTGGTCCACCCGGGTGCCGGCAACCACACCGGGACCCTGGTCAACGCCTTGCTGCACCATGATCCGCGACTGGAGGCGCTGCCCCGCGCAGGCATCGTCCACCGCCTCGACAAGGACACCTCGGGTGCCATGGTGATCGCCCGCAGCCTGCGGGCCCATACCGCGCTGACCGACCAGCTGTCGGCGCGCGAGGTGCACCGCCAGTACCTGGCGCTGGTGGTCGGCGCGCTGGTCGCCGGCGGCACCGCCGACGCCCCGATCGACCGTCACCCGCGCGACCGCCTGCGCATGACCGTGCGGGGCGACGGGCGCGAGGCGGTGACCCATTTCCGGCTGCGTGAGCGCTTCCGGATCCACACCCTGCTCGAGTGCCGGCTCGAGACCGGCCGGACGCACCAGATCCGGGTCCACATGGCGCACCTGAAGCACCCGATCGTGGGCGACCCGGTCTACGGCGGCCCGCTGAAGCTGCCGCGCGGCGCCGATGCCGCGCTGGTCGAGGCCCTGCGTGGCTTCAGGCGCCAGGCCCTGCATGCGGAAGTACTGGAGTTCGTCCACCCGGCCACCGGCGAGCCACTGCGTTGCCAGGCCCCGGTTCCAGCCGACCTGCAGGCGCTGGTCGACCTGCTGCGCGGGGACGCCCGTGAACACGCCGGCGAGCGGTGACCCGCACCCGGCGCTGATGCCGGCCGCCTGGCCGGCACCGGCGCAGGTCCGCGGCCTGGTCACGCTGCGCCACGGCGCGGGCGGCTCCGCCGCGCCGTTCGACAGTTTCAACCTGGGCACGCGCTGCGGCGACGATCCCGGCGTGGTGGCGGCCAACCGGGCAGAGCTGGGGCGGATCGCCGGACTCCCCTCCATCCCGGCCTGGCTGCGCCAGGTGCACGGTGCGGGCGTGGTGCGGATCGACCGTCCACCAGCGGACGGCGCCGGCGAACCCGAAGCGGACGCCGCGGTGACCGGCACCCCCGGGGTAGTGCTGGCGATCCTCACCGCCGATTGCCTGCCGGTGCTGTTGTGCGACCGCGACGGCACCCGGATCGGCGCCGCCCACGCCGGATGGCGCGGACTGGCGGGCGGGGTGCTCGAGGCCACCGTCGCGGCGATGGAAGCCCCGCCCGAGCGCCTGCTGGCGTGGCTGGGCCCGGCGGCCGGGCCGGAACACTATGAGGTCGGCACCGAGGTCCGCGAGGCCTTCCTCGCCCGCTCGACGGATGCGGCGCGGGCGTTCCGGGCCACCCGTCCGGGCCACTGGCGGGTGGACCTGTACCTGCTCGCCCGGCAGCGCCTGGAGTCCGCCGGGCTGGCGAGCCATGACATCCATGGTGGAGGGCAGTGCACCATCGGCGCGCCGGAACGCTTCTTCTCCCACCGGCGTGACGCCCGTGGCGGCCGGCTTGCCACGCTGGCCTGGATCACACCGTCCACGCCGGTGGCTTGATCGGCGGCCCCCGCGCCCGCATCTCCCCAAGACTCCCCCACCCACAACGGACGACATGAGCCTGCAAGAAAAACTCGACGCCATCCCCGGCGTGCACGCCCGCCCCGCCGAAACCACCGGCTTCGTGTTCAACCACACGATGCTGCGGGTCAAGGACATCAGGCGGTCGCTGGACTTCTACACCCGCGTCCTCGGCTACAGCCTGGTGGACATGCGCGAGTTCCCGGAAGCGAAGTTCAGCCTCTACTTCCTCGCCTACGTGGACGACACCTCGGCCTTGCCGGATGAGCCCGGCGCCCGGCGCGAGTGGCTGGCACGCCAGCAGGGCGTCCTCGAACTGACCCACAACCACGGCACGGAAGACGATCCCGGCGCCGTATACCACGACGGCAACAGCGATCCGCGCGGCTTCGGCCACATCTGCGTCACCGTCCCGGACGTGGTCGCCGCCTGCAAGCGCTTCGAAGAGCTCGGGGTGCCGTTCCAGAAGCGCCTCACCGACGGCCGCATGAAGTCGCTGGCCTTCATCAAGGATCCGGACGGCTACTGGGTCGAGATCATCCAGCCGAAGCCGCTGGACTGAGCCCCTCGGGCGCACCGGCGGGAGCCGCCGAGGGCCCGCCGGTGCGCAGACTGAACCTGGAGACCGCCCGTACCAGCCGGGCGGCCTCGCCTTCCACCCCGGCCACGGCTGCGTTCGCATGCTCCACGGCCGCGGCACCTCGCCTACGCCGCGCGCAGGGCCGCCAGGTACTCCTTGCGCCAGCGGGTGATGTCATGCTCGCGCAGCCGGTCCATCATCGGCCGCCAACGTTCGAGTCGCTCGCCGAGCGGCATGCTGCTCGCTTCCGCGATGGCGGCGGCGACGCCATCGAGGTCATAGGGGTTCACCAGCAGCGCGCCCTCCATCTCGCGGGCGGCCCCCGCAAAGCTCGACAGCACCAGCACGCCGGGGTTCCCGGGATCCTGTGCCGCGACGTACTCCTTGGCGACCAGGTTCATGCCGTCACGCAGCGGGGTGACCAGCCCCACCCGGGCTTGCCGGTAGAAGCCTGCCAGGGTGGCGTGCGGGTAGTTGCGGTTGACGTAACGCATCGGGGTCCAGTCCGGGTCCGACCAGCTGCCATTGATGTGGCCGGCGAGCTGCTCCAGTTCGGCGCGCAGCTCCTGGTATTCCGGGACCGCGCTGCGCGAGACGGGCGCGATCTGCAGGTAGGTCAGCCGCCCGCGCTGTTCGGGGTATGACTGCAGGTAGCGCTCGAAGGCGCGGAAGCGCTCCGGTAGCCCCTTGGAGTAATCAAGCCGTTCAACCCCGATCGCCAGCTGCCGGTGCCCGAGGCTGGCACCGAGGCGCCGCGAACTGCCGCGGTCCACCGCTGCGGCGGCAAGCTCGCTGATGTGCTCCGTATCGATGCTGATGGGGAACGCGCCGGCGCGCAGCCGGTGCCCACCGCCGGTCTCCAGCAGCCCGGTGTCGATCACCTTGCCACGCCCGAACAGCCGCACGTAGTCCTGGAAGCGCTCCAGGTCCCGCTGGGTCTGGAACCCGACCAGGTCATGCGAGGACAGGCTCTCGAACAGCCGCTCATGGTGCGGCAGCGCCGCCAGCAGGTCCGACGACGGCATGGGCACGTGCAGGAAGAAGCCCAGCTTGGAGGTGACTCCCCGCCGCCGCAGCAGCTTTGCCAGCGGTATCAGGTGGTAGTCATGGATCCAGACGATGTCGTCGTTCCGGAGCCGCGGCGCCAGGAAGTCGGCGAACAACTCGTTGACCCGCCGGTACCCCAGATAGGCCTCGCGGTCGTAGTCGACCAGGTCGGGACGGAAATGCAGCAGCGGCCACAGCGCACGGTTGGCGAAGCCGTTGTAGTACTCGTCGTGGTCGCGTTGCGACAGGTCCATCGTCAGGTAATCGATGGCACCCCCTTCGGCTTCCTCCCGGTGCTCGTGCACCGCGCCGGAGCGCTCCGGATCGATCCGCCCGCTCCAGCCGAACCAGAGTCCACCGGTCTCTTCCAGCGCTGCCTGCAAGGCGACCATCAATCCGCCGGAGACCGGCTGGCCGGTCTGCGGGACACGATTGGAAACAACGACGAGTCTGGACACTTCGGGATCTGCAGATGAAGGCCCGAAGTGTCACCTGCACACGGTCAAACGCCGGTGAACGGACCCCGCACTCGTGCTGGCGGGCGAGCGAAGCCGGGAAAGCAAAAGGCCGCCCGGAGGCGGCCTTTCGTCCTGCTTGCGACCGTGCGCTTACGCGAGGCGCTTGGCGATGGCCTCGCCCAGGTCGCCCGGCGACTTCACGGTGGTGACGCCGGCCTTCTCCAGCGCCGCGAACTTGCCCTCGGCGGTACCGGAACCGCCGGAAGCGATCGCACCGGCGTGGCCCATGCGCTTGCCCTTCGGCGCGCTGGCACCGGCGATGAAGCCGACCACCGGCTTGGTCACGTACTCGGCGATGAACTCGGCCGCTTCTTCCTCGGCGCTGCCACCGATCTCGCCGACCAGGATGATGCCTTCGGTCTGCTCGTCGTCCTGGAACAGGCGCAGGGCGTCGATGAAGCTGGTGCCGTGGATCGGGTCACCGCCGATGCCGATGACGGTCGACTGGCCGAGGCCCGCCGCCGTGGTCTGCTTGACCGCCTCGTAGGTCAGCGTGCCCGAACGCGACACGATGCCGACCTTGCCCGGCATGTGGATGTGGCCCGGCATGATGCCGATCTTGCACTCGCCCGGGGTGATCACGCCGGGGCAGTTCGGGCCGATCAGGACCACGTCGTCATAGTCGCGCAGCACGTTCTTGACGCGCAGCATGTCCAGCACCGGGATGCCCTCGGTGATGCAGACGATGACCGTGATGCCGGCGTCGGCGGCCTCGAGGATCGCGTCGGCCGCGAACGGTGGCGGCACGTAGATGACCGAAGCATTGGCACCGGTCTCGTTCACCGCGTCGGCGACGGTGTTGAACACCGGCAGGCCCAGGTGCTCGGTACCGCCCTTGCCCGGGGTCACGCCACCGACCACCTTGGTGCCGTACTCGAGCATCTGCTCGGCGTGGAAGGTGCCCTGCGAGCCAGTGAAGCCCTGCACGATCACCTTGGTGTCTTTGTTGATCAGAACGGACATGTCTTTGGAGTCCTTCGTAGCTTTGTGTAAAACCGGCTCGGAGACATCGGACAACTTCAAGTGCAGTTGTCCGTTAGCGTCACTCCTCCACCACCCCCGCCTCGTCGCTCTGCGCCGAGGCGCCCCCTTGACTCAAGGGGGCTGAAAGGCGTGGTCACGCCGATTGCCAATGATCAGGCGGCGGCCGCCGCGACGGCCTTCTTCGCGCCATCGTTGATGTCGTCGGCGGGGGTGATGGCCAGGCCGGAGTTCTTCAGCAGCTCCTTGCCCTTCTCCACGTTGGTTCCCTCCAGGCGCACGATCACCGGCACCTTGACGTCGACTTCCTTGACCGCGGCGATGATGCCCTCGGCGATCATGTCGCAGCGCACGATGCCGCCGAAGATGTTGACGAAGATCGCCTTCACCTTGTCGCTCGACAGGATCAGCTTGAAGGCCTCGGTCACGCGCTCCTTGTTGGCGCCGCCACCGACGTCGAGGAAGTTGGCCGGCGAACCGCCTTCCAGCGTGATCACGTCCATGGTCGCCATCGCCAGGCCGGCGCCGTTGACCATGCAGCCGATGTTGCCGTCCATGGTCACGTAGTTCAGGTCGTGCTGGCTGGCCTTGACCTCGGTCTCGTCCTCCTGGCGGATGTCGCGCATGGCGACCAGC
>Ga0079224_100012924_pt1 | contig 11598 bp, 13 predicted proteins | sample Stecom2015_FD_80414 | JGI IMG/M metagenome (GOLD analysis project Ga0079224, IMG submission 80414) | Agricultural soil microbial communities from Utah to study Nitrogen management - Steer compost 2015 | ecosystem: Environmental > Terrestrial > Soil > Agricultural land | place: USA: Utah...
GCCCGCGGGCGCGGCGGCCAGCGGAGACGGCCACCACTTTGGCATGGCACCGATGAAGGTTCAAGGAGGCGATGGGGGACATGAAGACCTTGGCCACCATGCAGGCCGAGGGCCACGAACAAGTGGTGTTCTTTTGCGACCGGGCCACCGGCCTGCGGGCCATTGTGGCCATTCACAGCACCCGGCTGGGGCCGGCCCTGGGCGGCTGCCGCATGTGGCCGTACCGGGACGAGGCCGAAGCCCTGGCAGACGTGCTGCGCCTCAGCAAGGCCATGACCTACAAGAACGCCGCCATGGACCTGCCCTTGGGGGGCGGCAAGGCGGTCATCATCGGCAACCCGCGGCAGGACAAGTCTCCGGCGCTCTTTGAAGCCTTTGGCCGCTTTATCGAACGGCTGGGCGGCGCCTACATCACCGCCGAGGATGTGGGCACTTCCCCTGACGACATGGTGGCCATCAGCCGGATGACGACCCACGTGGCCGGCTTGCCCGGCAAGAGCGGCGACCCTGCCCCCATGACGGCCCTGGGCGTCTTCAACGGCATCAAGGCGTGCCTGGCCCACGCCTTTGGCGACGACAACCTGCGGCGCCGCCGCGTCGCGGTGCAGGGCGTGGGCGCGGTGGGCTGGCACCTGTGCACCCACCTGCACCGGGAAGGTGCAGAGCTGGTGGTCACGGACGTGGTGCAGGACAGGGTGCATCGGGCGGTGGCGGAGTTCGGCGCGAGGGCGGTCTCGCCCGAGGAAATTTACAGCGTGGAGTGCGATGTGTTCTCGCCCTGTGCCCTGGGCGGCACCATGAACGACGACACCATCCCCCGCCTCCGGGCCCGTATCGTGGCCGGCTCCGCCAACAACCAACTGGCCGAGGCTCGCCACGCGCGGGAGCTGCAGGAGCGGGGGATCTTGTACGCCCCCGACTTCATCATTAACGGCGGGGGCGTCATCAATGTGGCCAACGAGCTGGCGCCCGGCGGCTACGACCGGGAGCGGGCCCTGCGTCAGGTGGCCGGCATCCGGGACAAGGTGGCCCGGGCCCTGGCCCTGGCCGAAGAGCGGGGCATCACCACCCACGAGGCCGCGCTGCTCATGGCTGAGGAACGCCTCCAGGGACAGACGGCGGGGGTGGCGGCCACCGGAGACTAAAGGGGCACCAGCTCCCTTTTGCGGCGGGCGAACCGCGCCAGGTGCACGATTCCGGCGGCGCGGGCCGCTTGGGCGGCCTGCGCCACGTCCCGGCCCACGTCGGCGGGGTCATGGGCATCGGAGCCAAAGGTGACGGCCAGACCCGCCGCGGCCGCCTGCTGCAGAAAGGCCGGTGCCGGGTACAGTTCCCGGGCCGGAACCCGCAGGCCCGCGGTGCTGATCTCCAACGCAACGCCCTTCCGGGCCGCGGCCTCGATGACCGGCCCGTACAGCGGGGACGGATCGTCGATGCGGTGGCCGAATTTCTTGACGAGGTCGGGATGGGCCAAGATGTCAAAGAGGCCGCTCTGCGCCGCCGCGGCCAGCTCGGCGAAGTACTGCTGATACGTGGCCGCCACGTCCCGCTGAGGCCAGCCGTAGTCGGGCGTCACGTCGATGGGCCAGCCGTCGAGAAAATGGACGGAGCCGAGGACGTAGTCCCACGGATACGGCGCCAACAGCTCCCGGATGGCCTCCGCCGCGCCCGGAAACCAGTCCACCTCGAGGCCCAGCTTCACCGGCAGGCCCCGTTCCTTGGCCGCGGCCACCGCCTCCACGTAGCGCTCCAAGGGTTCATAGAAGAATTGCTGCAGCCAGGCCACGGCGTCGTGGTCGGCGCCCGGCCCTTTGTACACCGGCCGGAAAAGCTCCCGGAACTCGCGGAAGCGGTGGCAATGCTCGGTGATGCCGATCTCCGCGACGCCCCGCTGCTCGGCCGCCCGGACGTATTCTTCGATGCGGGCTACGGTGTAGGGGCAAGGGCCGGTCACATCGTCCCGCACCAGGTGCATGTGGTAGTCCAGGAGCACCTCTTACCCATCCTCCTCGCGGCGCGCGCCGCTGGTCCCGGGGACCTCCCCTTCCCCGGGATCCTCCCGGCGGCGGCTGCCCAGGGCAGGCATGCGGCGGGTTTCTTCAAAATCCAGCTCGTCCCAGGAGGCCCCCATTCCGCTGGCCGTGCTGCCGGAGCCCATCCCCCAGCCCGCCGCCCGCGCCGAGCCCCCGGGCGCCGGCTCGGCTGCCGGCCCGCCCAACCCTTCGTCCTCCAGCTCACCTTGGACCCGGTCGTCGTTCCCGGCCCCAGGAACCGCCTTGGGCCCCGCCCCGTCGCCGGCATCCTCCTCGCCCGCCGCGGGCAGGTCTCCTTCCACAGGCTCCAGGGCCGCCGCAGCCTCGGTCAAGGCCTGGACCAGCCGGGACAGCTGGTCGGCCTCCCGGCGCTCTTCCTCCAGCAGCGCCCAGTAGGACTCCAGCAGCCCGCGGAAGCGGGACCGGAAGGCCTCCTCCTGGCGCACGAGCTCCGCCACCTGCGCGGTGCGGGCTTCCAGCTCGTCGCGGGCCCGCCGCAGCACGCCAAAGGCTTGGATGCGGGCTTGAGCCACGATAGCTGCCGCCCTTTGCTCGGCGGCGGACTTGAGGTCTTCGTGCATCTGCCGGGCCAGGGCCAGGGCTTCTTCCAACTGCCCCTCACTCTGCTCGTACTTGCGTATCCGCTCCTTGAGGGCCCGGATTTCCTCCTCCAGCTCCTGGTTCTTTTGGTAGAGCGCCTCGTACTCGGTGACCACCTTTTGGACAAACTCGTCCACTTCTTTTTCGCTGTACCCGCGCCAGACCCGCTTGAATTCCACCTTGGCCAAATCGCGCGGCTTCAGCATGGTCTCGCCCCCCGTCAGGTACCGCGGGCATCGCTGCCCCTCACAGGTACCGCTTTACGGTGACGCCGATGCGCCCCTTGCGGGTTACGCCCGACAGCCGCTCCACCACGGCCCGCCCCCGGCCCCGCACCGAGATGACGTCGCCTTCCTTGACCGCGGCGGCCGGGTCGGTCACCACCTTCCAGTTGAGCTTGACCCGCTCGGCCCGGATGTCCCGGGCCATGCGGGTGCGGGACGTGCCAAAGCCGATGCTGGCCACCGCGTCCAGACGGGGCGACGCCACGGTGGCCCGCACCTCCTTGACCCGCGCCGCGGGCGCCTCCACCTGCTCCGGATCGATGGGCTGCACGGCCACCGCGACCCGTCCCACCCGCCGCAGGTGGGTGCAGAGAAACCCGGCCACCGGCGGGGTCACCACCACTTGCCAGCGGTCGCCCGCCAGCAGCAAGTCCCCCACCTGATCCCGCTCCACGCCCGCGCCCAAAAGGGCTCCCAGCACGTCGCCGTGGCGCAGCTGGGCGACGCCGGCGCCGGTCAGCTCCACCGCCGCCAGGGGCGCTTCCACCGCCTCGGGAGGGAAATAGTCCGGGTAGATGACGAGGCGCCGCCGTTCCGCGCCCGGGTAGCCCCCCACCGCCAGCACCCGCACGCCTTCCACCGCCCGCAGGACCGCCTCGGCCACGTCCCGCTCCCGGGGATCCAAGAAACCGGTAGCCTGGGGTTTGTCTTCGGCGTAGGCTTTGGCGGCCAGATCCAGCACCCGGCCCGCCAGCAGGCGATCTTCTGGGTCCGTCAAATGGCCCAGCAACCGTTCCCGTTGCGCGTCGATGAACCGCTTCCCCCTTGTCGCTGGCGCCCGCCCCGCACCGGCCTGCGGCGCCCCGCGACCTAGAAACGCAGGGCCCACAAGAGATTAATGGCCAGCCTTCGGGCCAGATTCAACACCAGCAGCGCGATGATGGGCGACAAATCCAGCGCGCCCACAGGCGGCAACAGGCCCCGGAACAGGCGCAGATAAGGCTCGGTGACCCGGGCGATGAACCGCACCGCCGGGTTGTACGGATCCACGGGCAGCCAGCTGAGGAGGATGCGGGCGATCAGCAGCCACGAGTAGACATCAAACAAAGTGTTGACCAGTCGGATGAGCGGAATCAATCGGCAGCCTCCTGTCCCGCCAGCCGCCCCAGCTCGGCCGAGCGCGCTGCCGCGGCCTCCACCGCCCGCAAGGCGGCGCCCCGCAGCCCGCGGTCCTCCAGCACGCTGACGCCGGTTATGGTGGTGCCGGCCGGGGAGGTGACCATATCCTTGAGCTCGCCCGGATGGCGGCCGGTCTCCAGCACCATGCGGGCGGCACCGGCCACCGTCTGGGCCGCGAGCAGCAGGGCGACGTCCCGGGGCAGACCCGCCTTCACGCCTCCGTCGGCCAGCCCTTCAATGAAAAGGTAGACGTAGGCCGGCCCCGAACCGCTCAAGCCGGTGACCGCGTCCATATGGGCTTCGTCCACGGTGACGGCCACGCCCAAGGCGCGAAACAGCCGCTGGGCTTCGGCCACGTGCTCGGGCCGGGCGTGGCGTCCGGGTGCCAGGGCGATGGCGCCCTGTCCAATGAGGCAGGGGGTGTTGGGCATGGCCCGCACCGCGGCCGTGCCCGGCGGCAGGTGGCCCTCGATGACCCGCAGGGGCACGCCGGCGGCGATGGAGATGACGCACGCTCCGGGCCGCAGGACAGACCCGATCTCCCGCAGCACCGGCGGCACGTCGGGGGGTTTCACGGCGACGATAACGGTGTCGGCCGCGGCCGCAGCCTCTGCATTGCTGCCGGCCTGCACCCCGTGCTCCTGGGCCACCCGGGCCCGCCGCGCCTCATCCGCGTCTGCGATCCACAGCGCGTCCCGGGCCACCAGCCCCGCCCGCAACAGGCCCCGCACCAGCGCTTCGCCCATGGCGCCCACGCCGATGCAGGCTAGCGTCTTGGCCGGCTCGGTTTCCGCTGCCGCCAACCGCTACACCTCCCGCTGACCGGGGTAGTCGAACTCTTCGTCGTACCGGCCGCCCCCGTAACGGGCCCCGCCGTCGTAGGCGCTGCGCCCGTCGTAGGCGTCGCCTTCGTCCTCCCGGTCGCCAGGATAGGCGCTGCTGCCCTCGGCCACATCGATGCCCACGTTGCTGGGCGTAAACAGAAAAAGGGTGTCGCCCAGCCGGTGCATGCGGCCATCCAGGGCATAGGCCGCGCCGCTGACGAAATCCACCAGGCGGCGGGCCACCTCCTTGGGCACCAACTCCACCGACAAGATCACGGGCCGCCGTTCCTTCAGGCTGTCCACCACCGCCTGCACGTCCTCAAACCGAGCGGGCTTTTGCACTACCACGCTCAGCCGCTCGCCCTCCCCGGCGCGGCGGGCGCCGGGCAAGCTCACCAGGCGGCCCCGGCGCTGGGCACTGGCCTCGGTGCGGGGCGGCGGCGGGGGCAGGGGGGGCGGCTCTTCTTGGGCCACGGCGCTCTCCTGCTCAATGCCGAGAAAGCCGAACACCCGGTCCATGAACCCGCGGCTGCCGGGGTTCTTGCTCACACCGACCTCGGTCCGAAGATGGCCGTCCCGACCCGGATCATCGTCGATCCCTCCTCGACGGCCACTTCGAAATCGTTGCTCATCCCCATAGAAAGCCATTCCATGCTCACCCCCCGGATGCCCGCTTCCGCCACGGTCTCGGCCAGCCGCCGCAGTTCCCGGAACACCGGCCGGACGGTTTCCGGGTCGTCCACCAAGGGCGCCATGGTCATCAGTCCCCGCACGGCCAACCCCGGCATCTCCGCCACCGTCCGCACAAAGGGCAACACTTCCGCCGGCGCCAGGCCGTGCTTGGTGGCCTCGCCGGCCACGTTAACCTGGACCAGCACCGGCACTTCCTTGCCCATGGCCGTGGCCCGGCGGGAGATGGTTTCCGCCAGGGAAAGCCGGTCCAGGGAATGGACCACGTCAAACAGCTCCAGGCATTGGCGCACCTTGTTGGTCTGCAGGTGCCCGATCATGTGCCGGCGCACCCCGGCCGGCACGTCCGGGAACTTGGCCCGGGCTTCCTGCACCCGGTTTTCGCCGATGTCGGTGACACCGGCCTCCACGGCCCGGGCGATGGTGCCGGCATCGACGCCCTTCGTCACCGCGATCAGCGTCACGGACGCGGGATCGCGCCCCGCCCGCTCCGCCGCCCGGGCGACGCGCGCCCGGATCCGGGCCAGGTTGTCTGCCAAATTCTCCATCGCCTGCGCCACCCCTGCTGTCGAAGTCCACGAGCCGAAGGCAGTGCCGGCGGCCTAGCGGCTCCCCAGCCGGCCCGGATTGATGACCACCGCGTCCCCAGCCGCGACGCCCTCCACCACCGCCCACGGGCCCACCTGGGCGCGGATGCGCACCGGACGGAACACGACCCCGGTTTCCCGCCGCAGATACACGCCCGCCGCCTGCCCCTGCCAGACGATGGCGTCGTTGGGCACCACCAGGCCCCGGTGGCGGGCCCGCACCACTTCCACATCCACCCACCGGGCCGCATCCAGCACCGGCAGGTACCGGTCCAGCTCCACCAGCGCGGCCCGGGGCTCGCCGCCGCCCAACGCCACCACCCGCGCCCCCACGAGGCCGGGGGCCACGCTGGGCATGCGCAGCTCGACCCGGCTTCCCGGCGGCAGCTGCACGCCGTCGGGCAGGTCCAGGTACAGACGGATGCGGTGGCTGTCCACCACCCGCGCCACCGGCGCGTCCTGTCCCACGTCTTGGCCGTCCACGATGCGGCCCGGCGCGGGCTGCACCTCCCGCCAGTGCCGCACGGCTCGGTGCAGGAGGAGGTCCACATCCACCTGCTGCTCCCAGCCGTCCCAGAAGAAGTGGACGGTGCCGGGCCCGGTGGCCCGCACCAGCTCCTCACCCCCGGCGGTCTCGATGCTGGCCACCACCGCCTGGGCCCGCACGCGGCTGCCTTCACTGACCAGCAGGTGGATCCGCCCGGCCGCGGGCGCGGTCAAGACGACTTCGTCCCGCACCACCATAGCCAGGGCGGCGAAGCTGTCCTCCAGCGTCCGGTGCTCCGCGGCGGCGGTGCGCAATAGCCACAGCTCCAGCCGCGCCTCGATGGCCGCGGCTACAGCCCCCACCGCCACCAGGGCCGCCGCAGCCAGTATCCACCTTTGCCAGCGCCGGGGGCCCGCCGTCGTCATCGCCACCACCGTCCCGCCCGCCAGCGGGCCGCTAGCATGGAACACCGCCTCTGTCATAAACTTCGGCTCGTCCAGGACCGGTCCTGCCGCCCGCCGCGGGGCGGTGAAGTCCGTGGGCACGGAAGGGCGGGCATGGCTCGAGCAATTCCCCGGCGCCGGCCGCGAAGGGCGGGGATGCGGCCGCGGAGGCCGGAGGCGGGGGCGTCTAGAGGGCCAGGGTGCCTTCGCCCGTGGGCAGGAGCTTCAAGATCTGCTCTTCGGCCCCGGTGAGCGCGTTGATGTAGACGACGTAGGGATCGCCGTCCAGCTCGCCGGGGAACTCCCACGTCAACACTTCCTCGAGGGTTTCCAAAGGAATGAGGGCCAGCCGCCCGCCGTCGGTGCGGAGGGCGGGGTGGACCCGCTCGCGGGCTTCGGCCTCGCTGAGCCGCGGTCGGGGCAGTTGGCGCTGGTGGTGGGACATGAGAAAGCCCAATGCCTCGTAGCCGAGGACGGCCCCATCGTCCAGGGCCACCGTCACCTTGACCAGGTCGGGGTAGATGCGCACGCCGTCCTCCACCAGCACAAAGGGGATCACGGCCCGGCCTTGGGCCGCCGTGGCCCAGGTGGGCGCAAAGCCGCCCATCCCCCGCTGGGCCAGGAATTCCCGGGCCCGGTCCACGGCCTGTTCCAGGGAAAGGGCAGGCTCCCCGGCGCCGCGCCCGTCCAGCATCCACACTACGTGGCCGCCCCGGCGGCTCACATGGAGCTCGACGGCGGGCCCGCCGCCCTCCCGCTCCACCCGAACGGCAAAGGCCGGGATGGGGCCCTCCACTTCACCCGTCACCTGCACCCGGGCCGGATCCCGCAGCGGGACGAACTCCCGGGCGATGCGTACCGCCTCTTCCCGGGACACCATGCTGCCCGTAACGCCCCGGGGATCCCGCCGTTCGATATGGTCAGAAAAGGGCCCGTCGTAGATGAGGGTGGGGAACTCCGTGAGCTGCAGCTCCAGCCGTTCAAAGCCGTCCCGGAAACGGTTCTCGCCCCGGGCCAGCCGCCGGTTGGCCAGGCGGCGCACCTCCTGCCACGTCAGCTGGCCCCGCCGGCTCTCCTCGATGACCGATTGCAGCTGGCGCGCGACGAGCCCTGCCTGGCGCTTGAGCTGTTCCAGCTGCTCCCACTGCTCCGGGGTGACGCTTTCGCCCCGGGCTGCCCGGCGGGCCAGCGCGTAGGCGTAATCGCCGGCTTGGGTCAAGAACCGAGAGGTGCGCAGCAGGGAGATGTCGGTCAGGGGCAGCTGGTTCAAATTGGCTTGGGCGCCGAAGGCCTGGCGCCAGATGTCCGTGAGATGGATCACCTGCTGGCCGGGGCTCGCGGCCACCAGGCTCTTGGCCAGCAGCACTTCGGTGTTTTCCACCTGGGAAAGGAGCTCATAAAAGGCCCGCTGGTACTGGGCCGCGAGCATGGTCTCCGCTTGTTCCCGCTGCCACCATTGCCAGCCGCCAAAGGCCAGCGCCGCCACCAGGCCCACGGCCAAGAGGCCGACCGTGCGCCCCATGCGCCCCTCCATACGTCCGTTCCCCCCTATGTAGGGCCAGCCACGACCGCGCGTGCCGGGAACCCGGGGCCCGGTTCAGCGGGCAAACACGTGGTTGCCGATGCGGACGGTGATCTGCCGCGACCAGACCCAAGGATTCACCGGCTTGCTGGGATTCCAAAAGAACAGCGCCCCGTAGGTGGGATCCCACCCGTTGAGGGCGTCCCGGGCCGCCCGGTACGCCTCGGCGCTGGGCGTGCGCCGCCAGACGAGGCCGTTGGATACGGACTCAAAGGCGTGGGGCTGGTAGATGACGCCGCTGAGGCTGTTGGGGAACTGGGGGCTGCGCACCCGGTTGAGGATCACCGCGCCCACAGCCACCTGGCCCACGTAGGGCTCCCCCTGGGCTTCCGCGGCGATGACCCGGGCCAAGAGCTCCACGTCCTCGGCCCGGCTGACCCCCGCCACCGGCGCCGCCGCCGTCCTGTCCTGCGGGCCGGGCACCGTCAGCCGCTGGCCGACTTGCAGCCGCTGGGGGTTCACCCCCGGGTTGAGCCGCTGGAGCTCGGCCACCGTCGTGCCGTAGCGACGGGCAATGATCCAGAGGGTATCGCCGGGCTGCACCGTGTAGGTGGACTGCGAGTAGACCGCCTGCGGGCGCAGCACGGGCAACAGGGCCAGGACGAGCAGCGCCGCCAGCACAAGGACCGGTCCGCCGTAACGCCTCGGCACGGGCATTCCCTCCTCCGCTGCCAGGGTTCCCTTTCCCGGGGAGCGGTATGCGGTCCACAGGTTCCGGAGGACGGATCCGCGGCCTAGGGCCAGGATCAGCCGCCTTGGGGCCAGCCTGCGCCCGGCCAAGGCCCGGGCGACCACGGCGCGCCGGGCTGCAGCTCTGGGCGCAGGTAATCGGCCGGATCCGTGGACAGCACCCGGTGGATGCGGGCGCTGCCGTCGGCACCCGCCTCCAGCACCAGGCGCAGGGCTCCCACAGCGACGTCCATGAGCGGAGGCGAGGGGCCGTCTTCTTCCAGCACCCACTCCACCGGGACGATAGTCCAGAGGATCACGGGCCGCCGCCCTCCCCGCCGGACCCGTCCCCGGGCGCATCATCGCCGGCGGCATGGCGGCCGGGGGCGCCGTGGCCGGGTCCGCCGCCGGGCGCCCGCCCCTGGCCTTCCGCCGGCCCGGCGTCGCCCGCGCCCCGCTCCTCGGTGCCCCCCGGCCCGGGGCCCGGGGCCAGGTCGGTGCCGCTCTCCTCCGCCCCCGGCGCGGGCACGCCCGCCAGCTCCCGCAGCTTGGCCATGGCCTTGTCCAGCCCGCCCAGCTCATCGATGAGGCCCAGCTCCACCGCTTCCCGGCCGATCAGGACGGTGCCCACGTCCCGCACCAGCTCCCCCGTGCGGAACATGGCTTCCCGCAGCCTCTCCTCGCTCACCCGGGAATGCTCCACCAGAAAGCGGATGACGCGGTCCTGCATCTTGTCCAGGTACTCGTAGGTCTGGGGCACGCCGATGACCAAGCCCGTCAGGCGGATGGGGTGCACGGTGATGGTGGCCGTGGGCACGATGAAGCTGTAGTCCGCGGCCACGGCGATGGGCGCCCCGATGGAGTGGCCGCCGCCCAGCACCAGGGATACGGTGGGTTTGGACAGGCTGTTCACCATCTCGGCGATGGCCAGCCCCGCCTCGATGTCCCCGCCGACGGTATTGAGGATGACCAACAGGCCCTGGATCTTGGGATCCTGCTCGATGGCCACCAACTGGGGGATGACGTGCTCGTACTTGGTCGTCTTGTTCTTGGCGGGGAGCATCAGGTGGCCTTCGATCTGGCCGATGATGCTCAGCACGTGGAAGGCGCTTTCGGGGCGGCTGGGGGCTGTGGCCAGCCCCAGCTGCCGGATGGCTTCCAACTGCGCCAGACTGCTCGCGCCCGCGGGCTTGGGGCCTTGGGGTTGGAGGGGTGCGCTCGCGTCCATGCTCCGCCTCGCTTTGCCGCGTCGTTTGGGCGTCCCCCGGCGGCACCCGCTAGTATCCGTTTCCCCAAGGCCCCTCATGCACACCCGGGCCGCCGCCCAATAGCCCGGCGGCCAGAGCCCGACGGTCCCGAGCCCAGCGGCCCAAGGCCCCGGCGCCCCAGGGCCAGGACCGCGCGGCGCTAGACCTCCATCACCACCGGCAGGATGATGGGCCGGCGCTTGGTGCGCTCGTACAGAAACCGGCTCAAGGCTTCCCGCATGCTGTTTTTGATGGTGCCCCACTCGGTGATCTGCTGGCTCTGCAGTTGGTTGAGGGCGTTCAGCACCCGCTCGCGGGCTTCCTCCAGCAAGGCCTCCGACTCCCGCACATACACAAACCCCCGGGAGACGATGTCGGGCCCGGCCACCACCGCGCCGGTGCGCTTGTCGATGGTGACCACCGCGATCAAGATCCCGTCCTGGGACAGCTGCCGCCGGTCCCGCAGCACCACGTTGCCCACGTCGCCCACGCCCAGCCCGTCCACCAGCACCTGGCCCGCGGGGACACGGCCCGTCACCGCCGCCTTGCCGTCCGCGGTGAACTCCAGGACATCGCCCAGATCCAGCAGGAACACCCGCTCCTCGGGCAGGCCCACTTCCCGGGCCAGCCGGGCATGGTGCCACAGCATCCGGAACTCGCCGTGGATGGGGACAAAGTAGCGGGGACGGCACAGGTTGAGCATCCACTTGAGCTCCTCTTGGCTTGCGTGCCCCGACACGTGGATGCCGCTGAAGGGCTGGTAGATGACCTCGGCGCCCAGCTTGTACAGCTGGTTGATGGTCTTGCCCACCAGCCGCTCGTTGCCGGGGATGGGATGGGCCGAGATGAGCACCGTGTCGCCCGAGACGATCTCCACCTGGCGGTGCTCCGCCGCGGCCATGCGGGACAGCGCAGACATGGGCTCCCCTTGGCTGCCGGTGGTCAGGATCACCAGCTGCTCGTGGGGATAGCGATCCAGCTCTTGGGGCTCGATGAGCATCTTGCCGGGAAACCGCAAATACCCCAGCTCCGA
>Ga0079224_100012925_pt1 | contig 11598 bp, 12 predicted proteins | sample Stecom2015_FD_80414 | JGI IMG/M metagenome (GOLD analysis project Ga0079224, IMG submission 80414) | Agricultural soil microbial communities from Utah to study Nitrogen management - Steer compost 2015 | ecosystem: Environmental > Terrestrial > Soil > Agricultural land | place: USA: Utah...
CCATGAAGATCCATTATTTACGGATCTATATAATTGATTTATTGCGGATGTAGGCACCACAATTATACTACCCAAATAGGACGGGTTTGGTACACTCGAATTAGGGGCAGCAGGTAAAGCAGTAGCAGAAGACCAGGTCATGCCATCTGTCGAATTTGCGGTTGCTGTTGTGGTTCTAGATATGGCTATAAAATCAGAACCATTGGTTCCTACAGACCAACCAGTGGTTGCCGGCATAGTTCGCAGGGTCCAGGTCTTTCCGTCGGGGCTGGTAGAAACATTCGAAAGATTGGCAAATATTGAAGCTGCCACAAACAGGCCTGCGCCGTATATTATGTTTGATGGTGTAGTACCTCCTAACAAGGTATCATAAGAAGTATCTAATATTTCTAAATTAGATACTGATTGTAATACCGCTGCTTCGCTATCGAAAAGTTTAACTCTCTGTAGATATGTTTGATTTACAAATTCGGTAACAAAATTAGTACCATTACATTGTATAAGACATACCGTATTTGGTTGTAATATTAATGTTGTATCACCATCTATTGTCTCGGATCCGGATGGATCGATAGTAATAATACCAGTGGCTTCGTTCTTTACTATTGTCCACCATCCAGAACCTAGTGTGGCAGCAGCGGTTATATTTACTGTGTAGGATGTACCTGTAGCGATAACCAACGTTGTATTATCACCTGATACCAACGTGTATGTAGTCGAAATAGTATTCCGTAACAAAGCAGACGAACCGCCTGACCCATTAGACGCAGCAGTAATTCTTCCTTTTGCATCTACGGTAATATTTGCTGCTGTATAAGAACCGGGTGTAACTGCGGTGTTTGATAAAGTTGTTGCAAACGAGCCGGTTCCCGAACCGGTTACATCGCCTGTCAATGTGATTGTCTGATCACCGGTATTCGTACCACTTAAATTCGAACCAGTAATTGTACCAGATGCAGAAACAGAAGTAGGTGTGATATTACCTAATCCTATTGCAATAGTATTCGGGCCCGGTGTCGCGGTAATAGAGACACCCTGTGTTCCCGATAAAGATGTATCTAAATAATCATAGACATCACTATTGATGTAAGAATTCTGCCATTCAGAAATACCAGAATTATATCTTAGATATTGTCCGGTTGATGGAGTGACAATACTCACATCATGCAAGTCAGATAGATTAATAGCCGACGGTCCGCCCGAAATATTTCCTAATTGGACTCCAGAAATTTTAATTGGCATATCTCACCTTATGATAATGTTACTGATTTCCAGGATCCGCCTACATAGACCCATAACTTACTTCCGCCCGAATCTACCAGCATCGGCACATATCCTGTAATCGTTGATGGTGTTCCTGTAGGAGTTCCGGTAGTTACAGGTATATATGCAAAACCTGTTGTTGCATTAGTTGCAGGGGATGGAGAACCTATTCTATCTAATGTAACAAAGCTTAAAACGCCATTACCATCAGTTACCAATGTTTGATTTGAGGTTCCATCAGCGGGAGGCCACCTATTATCACACAATACCAAATATTGGCCGCCACCTGTTGCTGGATTAATATGAAGATCTTGATTATCAGTTGCGGTTATCAGCGCGGGGCCCGAATTTCCTGCATCAACAACCAAATATTGATCTTCATCGATATTGATTATAAAATCTGTTGCGGTAGGGGCGGTAACCGAACCATCTTGATGTATTACTACACCATCTTTACCTACCTTAAATGAAGAGACGCTCGTACCTTTAGCGTTAAGGGTTACACCTGCCATGTTGCTGCTCCTGTCAGAATTTCTTCTGACTGATACTGATGTATCAGTCTATTGCACGACTATTTACCTTCTATTAGATATATTAGATACGATAAGTGGTGGGAGATTCTTCGCCCACCTTATACCATTGATACGCGCAAGTGGCATATCCAACCATGTGCTGGCCCCATCCTTAGAAGGAATCCATTCATAGACTTCTTCGTCCCATTCTACAGTACCGTTTTCAGAAAGCATACCATAAACCATAGGTTCGAAATGAAAACACCCGCTATGTGGTAGATTTAATTTCTTAAACGCAGATGTTCTACATACAACCGCATGCTGCATAAAAGAATTTTTTCCATTTATGCATTTATGTTTGGCAGACCCTATATCTAAATTAGTCTCGTCTAATCTATCACATATTGATAGCATTACTCTTTCAAAATTATCTAGCAAAATGTCTTCTCCACCATCTAATATTGAAAAATATCTAGTTTCTACCTTATATGCTGCATTAATTCTTGCAAAACATAATGCTTCGGATGTGGGTAAAGATCTATCCACCTTTAACAATTTGCCTAAATTAGGAATACGAGTTATATCGTTACCTAACAGGATAAAGGTAATCATCTAGAACCCGATTGAACCCATGTTGCTACAAATTGTGGCATACTATCCTGAGTAATAGTAATTGTTAATTCTTGTGTTCCAGATCCACTAATTACTAAAATACCGCCATCAGAAGCAACACCTGTTAAATCTATTTCCCATTCCCCGTTGGGGAGATTATATGCCACTACCGAAGGCGAACTAGAGATAGTGGTAGGGGTCCAGGAGACCGAAGGCGACGACGAATTTGTATCTGCCATTTCTGAAACAACCGAACCGGCACCGTTTGAATCTCTAGTAACTAACCGCTTATAAATAATCCACGGTGGCGGTGGTTCACTCGAAAATGATCCACTATATGTATTATATTCTCCACTTTGGCCAAGTTCGCCCCACCATTCTGTTGCTTCTACATCGCCCGAACCAACCGAAATAGTCACTCCACGAATTATAGTATTTTTAATACTTGCAGCCATGCAATACTCCTTTAAATTATTATATATTTATCTGCAATTAGATAAATATCAAATAAAGATCATAAAATTTTCTACATTATTAGGTTAAAAATATGTCTCGCATAAGTTTATGGAATCCGACCAAAGGTACAGACTATAATTTTATAGATCGTGCCATTGGAGAAAATTTCAGAATAGCCGGTGATGGTATTCTTGTGCATATGTACGAAGGCCCTACTACTGATGCTGAAGGTAATACAGATACATCACTTACAACTATTCAAGATGTATTGTTTCTTACAAACAACAATCGAAAATATAACCACGATGTCATAGAACTTAGAGGACATCATGTTCCGCAAGATGTAAATTATGACTTATCTCAGTTTGGCATCTTTTTAAGTTCTGACGTTATCCGCATACAATTTCACTTTAATGATATGATGGACGCACTTGGTAGAAAACTTATACCGGGTGATGTTTTAGAATTTCCAAGCATGAGAGATATACCCATCTTTGATAATGCTGTCGGAATTAATAAGTATTATGTCGTTCAAGATGCTCTATATGCTGCCGGTGGTTATGGTAATAAATGGTTCCCACATATTTGGCTTGTAAGAGCAAAACAAATGACTGCTTCTACAGAATTTACAGAAATTATTGATCAGGCATCTACAGGACAGACAGCAGGAGGTGTAGGACAAGGAATCGGTATTATGCCCCCGGGAATGACCGAAACGTCAGATGCCAACGGAAACCCAGGTTTAGGATGTGATCCAAATATTAAAAATTCATTAGATTTATTCTGCCAGATTATCAAGATTACAGACGAAGTTGTTGCCGAAGCTGAAAAGAATGCATTCTTTGATCCTAAGTTCTTTGAAAGTGCTAATCTTTACATTTATTTAGATGAAAAAGGTTATCCAATTATCGGCAGTAACTATTTCAGCGGGGACGGTGCTCCTCCTAATTTATCAACTGATAATCAACAGAACTTAGTTCCATCGGGGCCATTAGTGGGTGCCGGTGTTGCGTTCCCACCTGGCATGACTGACGGGCAATATTATCTTAGAATTGATTATTATCCCGAGAGACTATTTCAAAAGCAAGGTAATTGTTACAAACTAATTGAGGTAAATGTTTTGAAGGCATGGACTGCTTACAATAGAGTATTGGATACATTTATTGACGGAGTTGCTGATACTGTGTTATCAGATGGTACTGTCGTGTCAGAAAAGCAACCGTTAAGCCAAATCTTAAAACAAAAAGTCGACCTCTATGCCGAAAGGAAAGCAAAAGTTTTGCAAGATGAGGCTATCCGTAGTAAAATAGCAGATGACAGGGCTGCTAAAAGAGGATACTGATGAACTATCAAATACATTACGATAGTTTAATAACTCGTTCTAAAAATCGAGTTTTAGAAACTTATACCGAATCACATCATATTATTCCGAGATGTATGGATGGTTCAGATGATTTATCTAACATTGTAGAATTAACTCCGGAAGAACATTATGTTGCACACCAATTATTAGTAAAGATTTATCCAAATGTTCCGGAACTTGTTATGGCTGCAAGATATATGTGCTTCGGCAATGATAAAAATAACGGAAGAAAAAACAATAAAATGTTTGGTTGGTTACGTAGAAAACATGCAGAAGTAATGCGTGAAATCAATACTGGTAAAAAACAATCACAAAAAACTATAGATAAAAGACAAGAATCCAGAAAATGGTATTTGCCTACAGAAGAAACCAAGAAAAAGATATCTGATTCAAATAAGGGTAAGCATAATCATACACATACCGAAGAAACTAAAAGAAAAATTTCCGAGATTCAAATAGGTAGACCTTCTGGCATGCTCGGTAAACATCATACAGAAGAAAGAAATAAAAATCTATCAGAAAAAATGAAGGGTAAGAGAACTACCCTTAAAACTAGGGAAGGCCAGAAAAACTCTGAAGACCATAGAAGAAAAATTTCCGAATCTAAGAAAGGTGTTAAACGAGATAATTTTACACCGCATAATAAGGGTGTCCCTATGTCGGATGAACAAAAGAAAAAAATCTCCGAAACAAAAAGATTAAATCGTCTTAAGAAACAGGAGGTATCCAATGGATTTCTTTTATGATGGACAAGTGCGGAGATATTTAGTTCAATTTATGAGAATCTTTTCTGATATTAAAATCAGAAACGGTCCAGATGCTAACGGCCTTTACACTATTCAGCGTGTCCCTATTATGTATGGTGATCCATCTTGGATGGTTGCACAACTCATCAAGGGTGTCAGTGAAAATACAATGCTGCCATCACCGATGTTCAGCGCATGGATTGAAAATATTAGAATGGCGCCGAAACGCAGGCAAGATCCGCAGTATGTCGGAAAAGTTTCTACAATCGAACGCGAATTTAATAAAGAAACACAAACATATGGATCAGGCCCTGGTGTGCGTCAAGATGTAGAAAGATACATGCCTGTACCGATAGATATTACCTTTAGGCTTGATGTTTGGACAACCAATACAACTACCAAGCTTCAAATTATGGAGCAAATTCTTACAATTTTCAATCCTGGCGTTCAACTTCAACAAAATAGTAACCTTCTAGATTGGACAAGTATTTTTGAATGTAATCTTGAAGATATTATTTGGACAAATAGATCTGTTCCACAGGGCGGCGAACAAGAACGCGATGTAATGAGTTTCAAGTTTAGTGTTGGTGGCTGGATTAATCCTCCTGCTAAACTTAAGAGAAGCGGACTTATTGCCGAAATTGTTACTAATGTTTTTTATGCAGCCGATGTGGCAGGTATCGAAGCAAGCATTGATGGAGAATACGATCCCTTTAGAACATGTATTCCCGGTATTCCTATTCAAATCGTTACCACAGTCGGTAATTATCGCATATCTGTTGCCCGTTCTGGTGGAGCAGATGAAATTACATTACTCAACGAATTTGGACAAGTTGATCCTGAATTAAGCTGGGAAAGTCTGATTCAAAAGTACGGTCAGATTACACAGAATATCACTAAAATTCGGCTAAAATTAGACCCAGACTTAGACGTCGATACGCACGACATTATAGGCAGCATAGCACAAGACCCGGCAAGACAAAACGTGCTGTTTTTTACGCCCGATATCGATACTTTACCACCACCTACAATGCTACCTATCATAACAATCATTGATCCTACAGAGATTTTTCCCGGCAACGGATTACCTGCAGCAGTTGGAGGCCAGCGTTACCTTATCACCAGACCATCGAGCGATAGTAACGGGGAAGAACCCGCGATTCCACCTAACGTCCCAACAAGCCCGTGGGGTCAAAATATTGTTGCATATCCGAACGATATTATAGAATATGACGGCACAAAATGGTTTGTTGCATTCGATTCACGAAATGCCATAGGATTAAATTATGTAGTGAATAATACCAATTCATCACAATACACATTTGATCCTGCAACCAGCAACTGGACATATACTTACTATGGAAAATACGCACCCGGTTTCTGGAGAATTGATAATATTATACAGGCACCCGATGGACTAACTATTTCAAACTACGAATAATACGATATTCATTAAATTATATACCGGCAAAATGCTTCTACACTTAGCCCGTTCAATTAACCTATTATAATGTGCTTTATAGTCCATAAATATATTTATGGATCAAAATATGCTCATAACAAACAAGATAGGTGTAGGAACAATTTTTATTTCTACCAAAACAAACCGTGTATTACTAAATCTCAGAGCTCCACATAAAACACATTCGATGTGTTGGTCCCTCTGGGGCGGAATGATGGAAGATGGTGAACAACCTAAAGAAGCACTCCTAAGAGAACTTAGGGAAGAAATGAATCTCGAACCAGATATTGAAAAAATATATCCGTTTGATGTTTATCAAAGCAAAGATAAGCACTTCAAATATTATAGTTTCTTATCTATAGTGAAAGATGAGTTTATTCCAGAGCTAAACGAAGAAAGTTGTGGTTATGCTTGGATAAATTTATTTAATTGGCCAAAACCTATGCATCAGGGTGCTAAAATTAGTTTCTGCAATAAAAAAGCAGAAGACCGTATAAGATTAATATTATCCCAACACATCATCGATGTCTAATTTCGTATACTACTTCAAAATCTTCACAATCGTAGAACATCTGCGGAGTAAGATTTTTATTGTCGCATATCATTTTTTCAAAATGCGGAAAATTCTTTTCATAGTCAGGTTCCGCCATCAGCGCAGTTCTGACTAATTCAACACAACTTAACCTTTGATCGTTCTTAAGATCAAATAACGAGTCATACGGCTTACCTAATTGTTGAGTTGCCTTATCCATGACAGCAGTCCAATATTCTATAGACATATTCTTTGGTTTTAATAAAACAACCCCATGGACTTTAAAAACATCCTCAAATGTTGAATGATGTGTGCCGGCGCCGGTAGCTTCTATTAAACGAAAATCATTATCAGATTTAACTTCATCTTCAAGATTCATGAGAGCATGAGCCCAATAACTCCACTTACCGGAAACTACCCAACTTGCTAATCCAACAAAAAATGTAGATAAATGATTATTTCTGCGAGTAAGAATAATATAATAATTTGGAGTTAATAGATTTCTAATTTCCGATAACTCGGCAACGGTTAGGCCTTTCTTATATTTCCATCGAATTTCTCCAATAGTTATAACGACCCAGTCTGCAAATGCCGTCCAAAGCTTCTTCATACTACCCCCTTACACCATGTTCATATTTTATTCTGGTGGAGTGTTTGATAAAATCTCATCTGCCCTACCAGAGGCAATGAGCCCGAGACTTTCAAGGAAATTTACCCCGGCAGCCACATCGGGGTTAGTTAATATAACAGAGCTAGATAGTTCCATATCTTTATTTATAGTTACTAACATAGCCCTATAGTTGGCCGGGATTAATTCATTCTGCGGTGCAGAATCGATTGCTATACGTTCGTTCAATGTAAATAATTTTCTAAATTCGTATTTTGTTATTTCTATCTTTATTTCACCTGTAGGATTTGCTAAGATCCAATCATCTAGGGCTTGTTTTGATGGCATCGGTGCGCCGCCTTCGATCCACGTGATATCTTCATAAATCGAACCATCGCCCATTGCTGAAAAATATACTCCGGGAAATCCTGCAGATAATGCCTGTACATAAGTTACCATAATAATTTAATCCTTTAAGGTGCAATTTCTTGAATGATATATCGACCAGAATTTGTTGCCGATCCATATGCTTGGCCACCTGTTCCTTGCATATAAAATACAGTCACGTTTGTATTTGGTCCAGCTCTGAAAGAATATGTTCTTGCTGTAGTCGACCCCGATGTTTCTGTAGCAATCACTGCAAATCCAAACCCGTTACCAGTATTTGTTGTAAACCCTAATAACTGAGCATATATGTTTGTTGTTCCATTAAATACCGCTCCGGAACAATATACGTCCGCAAAACTGTTCACTGCGTAAAACCCGTTTGTTGTTATAACTATCGTACTGTCACTTCGCAACGGAGTAAATGACTGTGTCCATAATTGAACGCCTTCGCCAGATGTTGGTGTTGTATTATCGTACGGTATCTGAGAATTTGAAGATACACTAGATATCGTACCGGAAACCACTTGAAGGAGTTTTCCCGACGGCTGCTGCCAGGTCGAACCATCATAGAATTCTAAACTCGATAATGTTGTATTATATCTAGCCATTGCTGCGATTGGACTGCCGGGGCGTTGAGCGGTGGTTCCGCTCGGTAATGTTAGTGAACCTGTTCCCGGAACTATTGGGTTATCGGCCAACGACAACGTAAGGGTAGGATTTACCCCAGTTACAGAAATCTGATTTGCTGTTCCGTTTATTGTTTGGGCTGCATCACCCTCTAGCAATACAAGATTACCATTAACATCTGGCGTATCTAAAAATGAATACTTTCCTAATACGTCTGCCATTTTATTGAACCATCCTTAAATTTGAATTTGCTGTAGTATTTGTATATGTATAGGTTATAGCTGTTCCTGCACCGGAATTTAACATTGTGTTTTCGTTGCCAGAAACATCCACAACACTTGTTACTGTGGTGCCTTGAGATAACTCATCAAAGTCATATCTTGCTAATAGGCTATCTACTATTCCGTGACGGGTTCCATATGAATTATATATTGTTGTAATTTCTTCTAACGATAATGTTTTTCCATAATACGCATACGAATCAACTTGATATGTTCCTGTTTCAGACGACGAACCGGTCGGTGGATAACCATTTATATATATTTGTGTAAACTGGCCAGGGACTGGATCTATGGCCGCCGATGAACCCAACAACGTATCATTTCTATAAACTCTACTAGTTATGCCATCGAATGTATATGTAATTAATACCCATGTGTTATTAAACGGTGTCATTACAGTATCCGCACTTTCAACTAATACTGTTCCGCCGTATGTCCAGCAAGATACCTCGCCGTTTCCTGCTCCTGTCCCTATCTGAAGACCTGTGGTAGGTGTAGGTGACACAAGACCGCCGTCATACATTCCTACATAACTAAGTCTGGTACCGCCATTCCAGATAGCATTTATCCATACTGTAATAGAATAGTTTGATGTTGAATTTAAAAAATTAGAACTCACAGTATATAAATGCCTGTTTGTTATTCCTGTCATCTGAATTGCCATTATGCGAGCTCCAATGTTAATTCAGCAAGAAGATAATTTGCTGCAAGATTGGTACCGCTAACACCTGTAACACGCCTTGTTAATTCAAGCTGATAAAGGTTTCCGGCAGTCATACCTAATGTCGATAAAGCAATAGTCTGCGTTGAGTATTGAAAATTTGCGTTAGTAGGTATAGATATGTTTGCTAATTCTTGTGCTGCTGACCATGTACCTACGGCAGAATTGTTTGGCAATAATCTATAATATAATCGTGGCTGAACTACCGATGCTACTCCGGGGGCAGTTTGTGCTCGACCTCTCATCTTAATAGTCAGTGTAGTTGCACCGATTGGAATCGAAATTAAAGTTGCTACACCCTGTTCAACAGAATTGCTAAATGATCTAACATTTAACGATGCGTATGTAGGATCGGTTACTGTAGCAGCAATTGAATTTACAGCAAAATCCGAGTTTACAGGTGTATCTAATGACGCTGCAAAATATGTAAACCTAGATCCTATAGTAATATTTGTTGTGCCGGATCCCGCATCTGTTACACCTACTGCTTGTCCTTGCCAATTGAGTTTTGTAGCTGCGGCCGATACCGTTACACCCTCATATGCTGTAATAACAGACGATGGAGTTGAACCACCAGCAACCAGGGCAGATCCTTGTGCTACAACCACTACCTTAATTGTCTTTGTATTTCCTATAACTGTAATTCTTACTGTGTTGGCATCTAAAGTTTCTAAATTGTTGGCTATAACAACAGAATTATTATTTGTATCCCATAATGTAACAACAACGTTTGTTGTACCTAAATTATGAACAAAATCGGCCCTGTATGAATTTCCAGAAATTAATGTCCATGCAGTTCCTCCCCCCGATGGGGAAACACCTATAGTTCCGCTAGCATTACCGCTAAGTACATCTTCGTTTACCCAATTAGATCCGTTATATGATAATACTTGTGCGCTCGACGGTGCAGTGATAACAACATTACTTAATTCATCTATACCTACCGTTCTAAATGTCGGTGTTGCTGGGCTGCCAGATACTGGACCAACAAAGAAAGTGTTTGCTGTTTGAGTTGCTAGGGCACCGGGTAATGTCCCCGATGTTGTTACAGGTGAACCAGATACTGAAAATATTGATGGTAAAGATAAACCAACTGATGTTACTGTTCCATTATTAGTTGCATTTAATGTTATGGAACCGGCACCGTTTGTGATAGATATACCTGTGCCTGCAGTTAATGTCGCCCGTGTAAATCCAGATCCATTACCTATATCAATTTGACCATCAGTAGGAGTAGATGTTAACCCGGTACCTCCTCTATTTACTGCAATTGTCGTTGCATCCCATGTTCCTGTAGTAATAGTCCCTAGTGTTGTTATAGACGATTGCCCAACATATGCTGTCGAAATATCAATAGCTGGGGCTGCTGCAATACCGTCACCGTTTGTAACGGTAATCCTATTTGTAGTTCCGTTTAACGTTCTTGCGGTCCATGTGTCGGTACCGGTTGCTACTACAAGCCCTGTAGAAGAAAATATTGCTAAATTTTGCAGGCCTGTATCTAATGTAAATGTCAGAGTTCCCGAACTTGTTATAGGGGAACCGCCCACAGTTAATCCTGTTGAACCTGTGGCGGCGACCGATGTAACAGTTCCAGATCCAGATCCCAAATTGACCCAACTACTATTCTGATAGAATTCAAATAGAGAAGAATCTAAATTATATCTTATTGTCCCATTTATTGGAGAAACAGGTCGCTGTGCAGTAGTTCCAACTGAAATTTCTATACCACCGGTACCACCAATGGTTAAAATATTGGTAGCATCGGGGGTAATCGTTTCTGTGGTATAATCAAAATCCATTTATTCCCTCATCATTATCTTTTACTATTTATCAGAAGTATTCAATAAAAAACCCGCTTAAAGCGGGTTTTGTTTATTCTAAGAATTTCTTAGTTAGTTACTTCAGTTGTCTGTACTGTTGCAACCCAACGAATTGTCTTAGCATTTTGGCCTGTTACACGAACACGGAAAGCACCTGTGGTTGTATCAACAGAAACTGCCGCATTCCATGGATTATCTGTTTCGCC
>Ga0079224_100012926_pt1 | contig 11598 bp, 10 predicted proteins | sample Stecom2015_FD_80414 | JGI IMG/M metagenome (GOLD analysis project Ga0079224, IMG submission 80414) | Agricultural soil microbial communities from Utah to study Nitrogen management - Steer compost 2015 | ecosystem: Environmental > Terrestrial > Soil > Agricultural land | place: USA: Utah...
AGATCGTAGCCCCCCTGGCGTCCGGCTCGCGTGAGCGCCTCGCGCGCGTCTTCCCGCACGAGCTCGACGCGACCCTGGAGGCCGTTGGCCGCGACCGAGCTGGCGGCCACCTCGAGCGCGAGCGCGCTGGTGTCCACGGCGCGGACGCTCGCCGCTCCTCCCGCCGCGGCGGCCATCGCCAGCGACCCGACGTAGCAGAAGGTGTCGAGCACGCGGCGCCCCTCGGCGAGCCGCCGCACGCGCGCCCGCAGCGGGCGCTGGTCCAGATAAAACCCGGTCTTTTGACCGAGCTCGAGCGGGACACGGTAGTCGATGCCGAGCTCTCTGAAGCGGAGCTCGGAGAGCTCGCTGTTGCCGCGCACGATCCCCACGCCGGGCTCGAAGCCTTCGGCGCGAGCGGCGGCCGGTGAGCTGCGGTCGATGATCGTGGTCGCACCGAAGACCTCTTCGATGAGCTCCAGCAAAAGGCCCTCGCGCTGCTTGAGGCCGATGGTCCCGAGCTGCACGACGGCCGTGCGATCGAACAGATCGACGACGAGCCCGGGGAGGTCGTCCCCCTCGGCGTGCACGGCGCGGAAAGCGTTCGTCCGTTCGTTGGGCAGCCCGAGCTCTTTGCGGCGCTCGAGCGCCCGTGCGAGCTGCTCGGCGAACCATTGCCGGTCGAGCCGCGTGGACGTGCGCGAATAGATGCGCGCGACGATCGCCGAGCTGGGTGAGTACAGCGCTCGGCCGAGGTAGTTGCCGCGCCCGTCCAGCACGTCGATCTCGGCGCCCGCGACGGCGCCGCCTTCGATGCGCTCGACAGCTTGCGCGAACACCCAGGGATGTCCCGCCCAGACGGGTTGAACGGTGCCAGGTTTGAGGATGATCGCGGACACGGCGGGCGGCATCACACCAAAAAAAGAACCCCGGTCCAAGTGGACCAGGGCTCTTTTCGTTTCGCGTCGGACAGGGCGCCCGCGGGCGGGCTCCTGCCCGCGTCGTCTCACTGAACCAGGTCTTTGAGGTTCTTGAGCGCCGTGGCGCGAACCTTCTTGCTCGCGGGCTTCGCCGGGATCGTGATCGGCTCCTTGGTGAAGGGGTTGATCCCCTGCCGCTCCTTGGTCGCCGGCTTCTTCACCACCCGCAGCTTCACCAAGCCCGGGATCACGAACTCGCCCGGTCCGCGGGACGAGAGCTGCTTGCGGATGATCTCCTGCAGCGACTCGAACACGCGGCTCACACTCTTCTTGTCGACGTCCGCGGCGTTCGCCAGCTCGGTAATGACCTGCGCCTTCGTCAGCCTTTTGCCAGCCATGCGCTTCCTCCTACCTTCAGAAACCTTTTGAAAAAGACAGCCTGTTGATTCAGCCAGCCCGCCTTGTCGTCCACCGCGGCGACGACTGATCGCCGTGCAGTTCGAGTCAGGCACGCGACGGATAACAGGGGACTTTAGGCCTTTCAAGAGGCATCGTGCTCGGATCGAGCTTTTTTTGTGCCGGAGCGGGCATGGCGTGTGTGGCAGATGGCTTCACAGTAGGCGATTTCTGCCCGTTCATGGATGCACTGCGGCATGGCCGCGAGCGCCGAAACGCGACCGGTCACCATCGCGAGTTCATCAGCAGGCGCGCGCAGTTACGAGCGAATCCCAGAGATGATTCGTGAGACGTCTCGTCGCCCGCCTGGGGGGCGCGTCGCTCGGGACGCGAGCGGGTGTGCGTGCGCGAGCCGAAAAAAACGCCTGCCGCTCCGAAGTCCGACCGGTCCCGGGCGCTCGGGGCGCCCCGTTCGAGCTCGGCGCGCCGACGCTCATGCCCGTTTGCCGGCGCGCACCAGCCGGCGCGTCACCCGATCCATCTCGCGCTTTTCGGCGGCGGTTTGGTGGTCGTGCCCGAGCAGGTGGGCCACGCCATGGGCTAGCAGGAAGCGGACCTCGTCGAGCAATGGACGGCCGCGGCTCTTCGCCTGGCGAGCCGCCGTGTCGAGCGAAATCACGACGTCCCCGAGCAGGTGCGGTCCGTTGCTGCGCCCGCCCGACACGCCATCTTGAGGGAAGGCGAGCACGTCGGTCGGACGGGGTTTGTTGCGATGGCGTTCGTTGAGCTTGGTCATGCGCCCGTCATCGGTGAACAGCACGCTCAGCTCGGCGTCGGGCAACCCCAGCTCGGCGAGCATGCGGTCGGCGATGCGCCGGACCTCTCGGGACGACAGGGCGGGCGAGCCCGGCGCGCGCCGGCTCACGTACGTGGGCACGGCGGGCGACTACTCTTTGGGGATGCGCTCGGCATCGGCCAAGAACTTCTTCAGCCCGATGTCGGTGAGCGGGTGATGCGCGAGCTGCTGGATGACCTTGAACGGGAGCGTGGCCACGTCCGCGCCCATCATGGCCGACTGCACCACGTGGATGGGATGGCGCACGCTCGCGACCAGGACCTCGGTCTCGAAGTCGTAGTTGGCGTAGATGGCGACGATCTGCTCGATCAGCTTCATCCCATCTTCGGACTGATCGTCGAGGCGGCCGACGAACGGGGAGATGTAGCTCGCCCCCGCCTTGGCGGCGAGCAGCGCTTGCGTCGCCGAGAAGCAGAGCGTCACGTTCGTGCGGATCCCTTCCTGCGCGAACTGGCGCACCGCCTTCAAGCCATCGATCAAGAGCGGGACCTTCACCACCACGTTGCGATGGATCTTCGAGAGCTCACGACCTTCGCTCAGGATCGCGTCGGTGGTCGTGGCCAGCACCTCTGCGGAGACGGGCCCGTCGACGACCTCGCAAATGTCGGCGATGGCGCGCCGGATCGGCCGACCCGCCTTCGCGAGCAGCGAGGGGTTGGTGGTGACGCCATCGATGGCGCCCATCGCCACGGCCTCTTTGATTTCTCCGATGTCTCCGCTGTCGATGAAGATTTTCATGAAAAACTCCCGGGCGCGGGGCGGGGAGCCCCACGACCACGCCGAAAAATCGATCGTGCGCGCCTGCCGTACCGCCGAAGCCGCAGCACCGCAAGATCGCGCGATCGGACAGATTGCCCTCTGTCACCGAACCTCAAGTTGTTTTAGCCTTGATGGGCGTGGCTCGCCCGTCTCGCCCTCCCGGCTTCGACATGACCTATCGGCCGACCGAGTCGTCGTTCGGTCCGCCCTTTCGCTCCTGGCTGCCGCCGCTTTTGTATCTGATCGCGGCCATCGCCGTGCTGGTGTTCGTCTTGGTGGGCGAGCACAGCCCGCCCGGCAGCTGGCTTTATAGCTACGTCGTCATCAAGGACGAGCACCGCGTGATCGGCGCTCGCACGCTCGCCGTGATCATGTTCGCCAGCGCCATCGCGTCGCTGGTGCGCGCCAATATGCGCGGCGTGCAGGTGCGCGGGGACGGCGTGGTCTACCGGGACGTGCTGGCCCTCGGTTGGCCGCGCGTGCGGCGCTTCAAGTGGGCTCAGATCGACTGCATCGTCTTGGATCAGCCGGGATCGATCGCGCTCGATCTGTGGGACGGCTCGCGCGCCTTCCTGCCCAAGGTCGGCGATCCGGCGGCGCTCTCGGCGGTGCTCGAGAAGGTGGGCGCGGCGCGGGCGATCCCGGTCCGCGGCGGCGTCGGTCTCGACGAAATCCCGGAGTCCGGAGAGTTCGAAGGCGACGCCGAAGCGTAGCGAGCCTCAGGTTTCGCCCACGCTGACGCGGTGGACGACCCCCGCGCCCCGCAGCGTGTACGCGCCGGCGCTCCCCGCCACGAAGGCGCTCTCACCCTGGACGAGGTGCTCGCTCGAGCCCTGCGCGCAGAGCTCCGCCGAGCCCGCCGTGACCAGGACGATCTCGGGACCGCAGACGTCGGTCGACCAGAGTTGCTCTTGCAGGTGGATGCGCGACAGCCGGAACTCGGCCGCGGGCGTTTCGTAGACCAGCTCCGAGCCGGCGCCGGCCCTCGGCAGCAGCTTCACCGGTCGCTCCGCGGCGATCTTCAGGATCGACAGCAGCTCGGGCACGTCGACGTGCTTGGAGGTCAAGCCGCCGCGCAGCACGTTGTCCGAGCTCGCCATCACCTCCACGGCGATGCCCGACAGATAGCAGTGCAGGTTGCCCGCCGGCAAAAACAGCGCTTCACCCGCTTGCAGCTCGACCAGGTTGAGCAGCAGGCAAGCGACGACCCCGACGTCGCGCGGGTATCGAGCGGCGATCGCGTCGAGCCAGTCGAGCGCCGTCGCGTACTCCGGCAGCGCCGCGCGCTTTTGCCGCGCCGCGCGCACCACGCCCGCGGCGAGCGCGGCCTGGGTCTCGGCGTCGCTCTGCATCAGCGCTTCGAACGCGAGCTTCAGCCCGCTGTCGTCGCGCCGCTGCAGCAGCGGGGCCAGCACGCCCGTGAGCTCCTTGGCGGCGAGGCGCTCGAACAGATCCACCACCTCGGCGATCGGCCGAAAGCCGCACAACGCGACGAACGGACCCAGCGCGCACACGATCTCGGGCTTGTGAAACGGATCCTTGTAGTTGCGCTTCGGATCGTCGACGTGGAGGCCGCGCGCGGTTTCGGCGGCGAACCCGCGCGCGGCCTGCTCGGCGTCCGGGTGCGCCTGCAGCGACAGCGGCCGATCGGCGGCGATCACCTTCAGCAAGAAGGGCAGGCGAGGCCCGAAGCGTCGTCGGACCCGGTCGCCGAGCTCCGCCTCCGGATCGCGCTCGATGGCGGCGGTGAGGGGGACCGATCGCCCCTGTCGCACGACCGACGAGGGCGCGAGCGCGTGCGCTCCCATCCAGAGCTCGGCCTGCGGGACCGGCGAGGGCGGGGTTCCCAAGAACTCGGCCAGCGCGGAGCGCGAGCCCCAGGCATAGGTCTGGACGGGATTGACGAGTCGGGCGATCGGGGCCATGGCGGGACTTTGGCCGAGCAGCTTACAAGCCGTCGGTCGGCGAAGATAGGATCCGGACCTTGCCGCGCAGGCGCTCGCTGACGATGACCCGGTTGTCGCGGTCCACGATCACGGCCCCGACGCCCGGCATCGACTCGATGAGGGGCAGCCCCCGCTCCGGACCGAGGATGAACACGGCGTCGTCCACGACGTCTGCCGTGATGGCGTCGGGCGCCCAGACGGTGACGCTGCGCGAGGCGGTGGCAGGGTAGCCGGTGCGCGGATCGATGATGTGGTGGTAGCGCTTGCCGCCGCTGACGTAGGCGCGCGCGTAGTCGCCGGCGGTTGAAAAGGCGTGGTCGGTCAGCTCCAGGACCGCGAAAAACTTTCCCTTGGGTCCGCGCGGATCTTGAACCCCGCTGACCCAGGGGCTGCCGTCCGGTTTGGTGCCCGCGCCGTAGAGATCCCCGCCCGCTTGCACCAGGAAATTTCGCAGACCGGCGGCCCGCAGCACCGCGACGGCCTGGTCGACGATGTAGCCCTTGGCGACGCCCCCCAGGCCGATCTGCTGCTCGGCCCCGATCCGAACGGTGCCGCTCTTCGCGTCGACCTGCACCTTGCGGTAGTCGACCTTCGCGAGCCTCGCGGCCACGGTCTTCGGGTCTGGCACCTTCGGCACCGGCTCGGCGGCGTCGCCAAAGCGCCAGAGATCACTCATGCCTTGAAAGGTGATGTCGAACACGCCGTCGAAGCGCCGGCCGGCGCGCAGGGCCCGCTCGACGACGACCAGCGTCTCCGAACCCACCCGGACCGGTCGCCCCGCGGCGGCGTTGACGCGGCTCACGTCGCTGTCGGCTCGCCACTCGCTCAGGCGCTGCTCGAGCTCGGTCATGTGTTCGAAGGCCTTCGCGAGCGCGACTCGCGTCCCGGCCTCGTCGAGCCGAGGTCCGGAGTACGCGATCATCTGGACCTGCGTGCCCATCGCAGGCCGGCTGAGCTCGACGCGGACCGGCGGCCCGTTTGGGGCCGGTCGCCCGCTCGCACTCACGGCGGCCGCTGGTGTAGGGGGTGGGCGCTCGGTCGATCGCTCGCGCTGGCAGCCAGCCACCGCCGCGCTGCAGAGCCCGAGGACGAGCGACGCGCGCCGGCAAGCGACCAGCGCGAGGCGGGTGGGGCGGTTCGCCACGCTTGGCATCCGGGCTATGCTAGCGCGGTGAAACCGGACTGCAGCGCCATCGACCGCCGGATAGACGAGCTCTTGCCCGAGCTCGAGCAGCTCGCCCGGCGCATCCACGAGCATCCGGAGCTGCGTTTCGAGGAGCATCGGGCCGCCGCGTGGGTCGCCGAGTTCGTCGAGAAGTGGGGCGGTGTCGCGGTCGAGCGCGGGGTGGGTGGCTTGCCCACCGCCCTGCGGGCGCACACCGGCAGCGCTGGCGCCGCGCGGGTCGCCATCTTCGCCGAATATGACGCGCTGCCCGAAATCGGGCACGCCTGCGGGCACAACCTGATCGCCGCGGGCGCCGTGGGCGCGTTCGTCGCGCTCGCCGCGCTGCCCGAGCTGCCGGGTCGGGTGGAGCTCTTCGGGACCCCAGCCGAGGAGGGAGGAGGAGGCAAGATCCGCCTGCTCGAGGCGGGGGCCTTCGAGGGGCTCGACGCCGCGCTCATGTTCCACCCGTTCGATCGAGATCTGCTCGCCCACCCCGCGCTGGCCAGCAGCTGGATCCGCATGCAGTTCGCCGGTGCGCCGTCGCATGCGGCGATCGCGCCGTGGGATGGGCGGAGCGCCCTGACCGCATGTCTGGAGACGTTTCGGTTGATCGACGCGCAACGCGTCCACTTCCGCGACGGTGTCCGGGTGCACGGCATCGTGGTCGACGGAGGGCAGGCCGTGAACGTCATCCCCGAGCGCGCGGCGGCGGAGTTCTCCGTCCGGGCGCCGACCTCGAGCGAGCTCGAGCGGGTCCGGGCGATCGTCGAGCGCTGCGCGCGTGGCGCCGCCATGGCCACGGGTGTCGAAGTGAGCTTGTCGGTGCGCGCGGGCTACAGAGAGATGAACAACAACATGACGATCGCTCAGCGTTTCGGCGCCGCGCTGAGCGACCTCGGGCGCCCCGCGCTGGTTGGCGACGCCACGGTGGGGGCCGGTTCGACCGACATGGGAGACGTCAGCCACGCGCTGCCCTCGATCCACCCCTGGCTCGCGATCTGCGAACCCGGGGAGGCGATGTGCCACCAGCACGCCTTCGCCACCGCCGCGATCAGCCCGCGCGGGCTGCAGACGATGGCCATCGCCGCCAAGGCCCTGGCGCGCACGGCGGCTGAGCTGATCCACGACGGCGAGCTGCTCGCCGCCGCCAAGGCCGAACACGCCGCCGCGCTTTGACGGACCACCGTCGGCAAAAGTAAGCTCGCGGCCATGAAGCGCCTGCTACGTGGTGCCTGCCTCCCCGGTCTCGTCCTGATGAGCTCCTGCGCCGGGTCCGCGGGGAGCGCCGCGCCGGCGCCCGCGCCCGTGGCCGCCGAGCCACCGCCAACGGTCGAGACCGAGAGCGCTCCGGTCGAGCCGGAGGGCTCGATCGAGGAGACCGACTTCGATGCGATCGCCGACGCGCCGTCGCCGGGAGAGGCGGCGGAGGAGGATCCGACCGGCGCCGCCCCGCCGGACCAGGCCGGCAGGGAGCTGCGCTACGTGGTCACGTCCAAGGGGCTGCAGATCGACGTCGCCGGGGTGCGGTTTCTGGTCAACGCCAGTCCGAAGCGCCAGGGGCGGGGGTGGGGCGTCCGCGTGACCGCGACGGCGGCGTCCAAGGACGGCGGGGATCACGTGCTGCTCAGCCCCGAAGCGGGACCGCTCGCCTTCGCCGGTACGATCGAGCACAAGGGCGAGCGTCGGCGTTTCGGTGACGAGCGCCAAGGCCGCGCCTTTTCGACCATCACCGACGGGAAGCCGCTCGAGCTCAGCCGTGATTTCCCAGGGACCACGGGCCAGGCCCCGCTGACCGCCGGTCAATCGCTGTCGCTCGAGGTGGGCTTGTGGGGGCTCGGCGACGACGAGACGTCTCAACGGCCGGTGCAGCACTTTTTCGAGCTGAAGATGATCGTCGACCGCGGGGGCAAGCCTCAGCCGATCGTGCAGCCACCGGCGAAGTTTCAGTGACGCTCCTTGGGGCGGCGCGCGACCTTAAGGAGGAACCCGCGCTGCCGTTGCTTGTGCCTGGACCATCATGCAAATCGGGCACGTGAGCTGCATGAGCAGCGGACAGCCGGTCACCCCGCCGCGCCCATGGGGTCACCGGTGAGCTCGTCTGCGTCGAAGTGGGCGTGAATGGCTTCCCCGAACGGCCCGTCCATCACGTCCGCGCGGGGCCCAGCGCCGCCGCGCTGGCTCGTCGCCCTGTTTGCTGCATGGGGCCTTCTGATCGCCAGCGCCCCACGCGCCACGGCAGACACCGCGGACCTCGTCGTGATCGTCCATCCGAAGAACCCGGCAGCGGAGCTGGCCCCCGCCGAGCTCCACGCCATCTTCACCACCAGCCGGCGCCGCTGGAGCTCCGGCGGCGCGGTGGCTCCGTTCAACCTCCCCGCGCGTACGGACGAGCGGGTGCGCTTCGACCGCGCGGTGCTCGACATGACGCCGGCAGAGGTGAGCCGATTCTGGGTAGACCGCAAGATCCGAGGGGGTGAGCCGCCGCCCCGCCAGGTCCCCGACGCTTCCATCATGCTGCGGGTGGTGGAGGAGTTGGAGGACGCGATCGGCTACGTGCCGCGGCCTCTGGCGAAGGACGCCCGCGTGAAGGTGGTCGCCGTGGTGCGGGAGGGGAGGGTCGAGCCGCCATGAGCGCGGGAGGCCACGGCGGTGGTGGGGAGGAGCGTGAAACGTTCGGGACGGAAGCGCTGATCCCGGAGAAGGCCCGACAGCGCCTGCTGTCGATGACCCGGTTGAAGGTCGCGTTCATGGGTTTCGTGGGGGCCGTGATCGTCGCCCTGTGCGGGTTGGTTTTCGTGCTCGTGTCGCAGATCTTCGGCGAGCTCTCGCCCTCCATCGAACACAGCCTGCGCTGGAAAGCGGAGCGCGGGGTCGGCGAGCTCGCGCAGTCCGCCGAGCTCGGCATCCTGATCAGCGACTCCGAGCTGATCCAAAAGGCGTACGTCGACTACGCGAAGGACCCTGACATCCTGACGGTCGCGGTCGCGGACGCGCGCGGCAAGCTCCTGAGCCTCCACGGCCAGCTGCCGGAGTCTCCGGAGGAGCTGTTCGCCGGCAGGCCCGGTCAAGCGCGCAGGATCGGCGACTACATCGTCGCTCACGCCGAGTCGAAGGTGGAGGGGGCGACCGTCGGCCGTGTCGCCCTGGCGGTCTCCACCCATCAGCTCACCGCCGGCGCCGAGCTCAAGGCACAGATCCTGTTGACGGCGGTGATCGGCTGCGCGGCGGCGCTGCTGGCCGCCGCGTTCTTCGTGGGCTTCTATCTTGGCCCGCTGGTGACGATGACGCAGTCCGCCTTCACGCGGCTCGAGAAGAAGACGCAGGAGGCGCTGGAGGCCACGCGGCTCAAGAGCGAGTTCTTGGCCAACATGAGCCACGAGCTCCGCACGCCCATGAACGGCGTCCTTGGCATGACGGAGCTCTTGCTCGGGACGGCCCTCGACGCTCGGCAGCGCCGCTTCGTGCAGACGGTGCGGTCGGCAGCGGGCGCGCTGCTCACGGTGCTCAACGATATCCTGGACTTCTCGAAGGTGGAGGCCGGCAAGCTCGAGTTCCGAGCGGTCGCGGCGAGCCCGCGGCGCTTGATCGAGGAGACGGCGGAGTTGCTCGGCGTGCAGGCCCAAGCCAAAGACGTCGAGCTTTTGTGTCACGTCGATCCGGACGTCCCCGACGGGGTCGTCTGCGATCCGGATCGCCTCCGCCAGGTCTTGACCAACCTGGCGGGCAACGCCGTCAAGTTCACCGAGCAGGGAGAGGTCGTGGTGCGGGCCAAGCTCGCCGGCAAGCGCTCGGACGGCCGCGTCGAGGTCCGCTTCGAGGTGAGCGACACCGGCATCGGCATCGCGCTCGAGGAGCAGCCCCGGCTGTTTCGCGCGTTCTCACAGGTGGACGGATCGCTCACCCGCCGGCACGGGGGAACGGGCTTGGGGCTCGCCATCAGCAAGCGGCTGGTGGAGGCGATGGGCGGGTCGATCGGATTTCAAAGCGCGCTCGGGCACGGGAGCACCTTCTACTTTACCGTGCCGCTCTTGCCGGCGACCCTCGATCGCACGTCGAGCCGGCCGAGCATCGAAATCAAAAATCACCGCGTGCTGGTCGTCGACGACAACGAGACGAATCGGCTCATCCTGCAGGAGCAGCTATCGAGCTGGGGCGTTCAGGTCAGCGTCGTGGACCGCGGCGCCGCTGCGCTCGAGGCGTTGCAGCAGGCAGCGCAGGCGGGCAAGCCGTTCCAGCTGGCGATCGTCGACATGCACATGCCAGAGATGGACGGGATCGAGCTGGCGCGGCGCCTAAGGGGCGAGCAGGCGCTCTCGAAGACGCCGCTCTTGATGCTGAGCTCGATGTTCGATCGACCCGCTGCGATCGAGCGGGGGCTCGTCGACAGCTATCTGACCAAGCCCGTCGGCCAGCAGGTGCTCCGGTCCACGGTCGAGCAGCTGCTCGGTCTGCGAGCGTTGGCCGGCCCCGTCGCCGACCCCGAGCGGGCCAGCCGCGAGGACGAGCCGCGTCTTCTGGTGGCCGAGGACAACCCGATCAATCAACAGGTCGTCTCCGAGATGCTGGCCGAGCTCGGCTACGCGGCGGACATCGTCGCCGACGGCCGGCAAGCCCTCGCCGCCTTGGCGCAGCGGCACTACCCGCTGGTGCTGATGGATTGTCAGATGCCGACGCTCGATGGCTACCGCGCCACCTCGGAGCTTCGGCAGCTCGAGCAGCAGAGCGGGCGCGCGCCGGCGATCGTGATCGCCGTGACTGCGCACGCGCTGGTCGGCGAGCGGGAGAAGGCCTTCGCCGCCGGCATGAACGACTACCTGACCAAGCCGCTCAGCAAGCGAGCGCTCCAGGCGGCGCTGCGACGGTGGCTGGTGGACGTCCCGGCGGGGACCCCGGCGGGCGCCGACGCCCCGCTGCTGGCGGCCGGGGTCGAGCGTAGCCCCGCGGTCGTGCGCACCTTCATCGAGCACGTCCCGGGGCAAATCGACGCCATCGCGGCTGCGCTCGCGGCGGGCGACACCCGCCGTCTCAAGGCCGCGGCCCACAAGCTGAAGGGCGGCTGCCGCGCGGTGGGTGTGCCCGCCATGGCGCAGATCTGCGCCGCAATCGAAGACACCCCCGCCGACGCCGAGCGGCACGTGGCGCGCTTGCGAACGCGATTCGAGCAGGTTCGGTCGGTCCTCCAGCGCTCGGACGAGGTCACGTTGGCCCCGTGAACGACCGGCGCCCCTCACGCGAGGGGGGGCGCTCAGGCGCCGCGAAAGCGCGGCTTGCGCTTCTCCGCCAGCGCCGCGAGCGCTTCCTTGCGGTCGGCGCTCTCGAGCACGCGGTCATACAGGGCGCGCTCGAGGTCGAGCCCCGCGTCGAGCGGCAGCGACATCCCATCGCGGATGGCTCGCAACGCGCTCGCTTGCGCCAGCGGTGCGCCCTCCGCGATCGGCTCGATCCACTGCAGCGTGTCCGCGACCACCTCTCGATCGGCCGGGGTCACGCGGTTGACCAGCCCGATCGCCAGCGCTTCGGCGGCCGTGACCCGCCGCCCCAGCAAGATCAGCTCCTTGGCGCGGGCTTCGCCGATCA
>Ga0079224_100012927_pt1 | contig 11597 bp, 8 predicted proteins | sample Stecom2015_FD_80414 | JGI IMG/M metagenome (GOLD analysis project Ga0079224, IMG submission 80414) | Agricultural soil microbial communities from Utah to study Nitrogen management - Steer compost 2015 | ecosystem: Environmental > Terrestrial > Soil > Agricultural land | place: USA: Utah...
GGCGCTGAGCGGTGCGACCGGGATAACAGTAGCGAGCGGTACCTCCGTCCTGAATATGACACCGCTTTCCATTTCCATGAAGTCGACGGCGGGGCCCGTTCAAATCGAGGGGAATGGGGAAGTCGCGATTCAGACGGCGGTAGGCATCATTCGGATCGGTTGAGTCTGGATTCCTTATGCATGTTCATAAACCCGAAGACGCGCTTTTGTTGCTCGGCCACGCCAGTCTGGCGGGTCGGCCCGTGCTGAACGTCACGGTGGGCTATGTCTGTGAGGTTGACGGCAGCCGCGTCACGGAAACCGACGCCTGGCAGTGGCTGATTGCCCTGTTTCCCGACGAACCGTTCGATCTGGGCGAAAAGAAATCGCGGCGCGGCTTTGGTGTGGCGGGTGACGCCTGCGCACCGGGCGGCACGCAGGTTGACGGGCTGACGGTACGCGCGGGCGTGGGCGATCTGGAAGCGCGTGTGCTGGTTCTTGGGGATCGGCATTGGACGCAAACGTTGGCGGGCTGGCGGGCCAGTGCGCCACGGCCTTTTGAACGCATGCCCATCGGCCTGGCCCGTTCCTTTGGCGGTCCCGATTGGGCCGACAATCCGTTCGGTCGCGGGCACGTCGCGGGTGCCGCCTACGAGGGCGTGGTGCTGCCCAACGTCGAGCATCCCGAGCACCCGGTTCTGAATCCCGACGATACGCCGCCTTTGGCGACGCTGGGGGCTCTGCCCTTGTGCAGCACCGACCGGCGGCGCTGGCTGGGCACCCTCGACGACGCCTGGATCAGGAAGCGACTGCCCTGGCTGCCCGATGACACCGATCCGCGCTGGTTCGACCGTTTTGCTCCCGGGCAGTGCGGGCCGGGTTACTGGCGGGGCGACGAGCACTGGTTTGCCGAGAACATGCACCCGCATCAGGCAAGGGTGGAGGGCCGCTTGCCCGGACTGCGGCCCCGGCTGCTGATGCGTACGGTCGACGCCCCGGAGCGCCACGCTGAACTGCCGCTCGATCTCGATACCGTCTGGCTCATGCCCAACGACCGGCGCGTCGTGGTGTTGTACCGGGCGCAGACGCCGGTCAGGCGCGAAGACGCCAAAGATATTCTGGGGCTGGCCGTATTCACCGAGACTCAGTCTGAATCGCCACGGGCGCTCGCGCACTGGTCGGAACAATGGCGCAAGGCGCTCGATCGCGAGACGGATGTCACACCGGCGGCGGCCGCGCCTGCAGCGTTGAGTGCCGAAGAGCTCGCCCGTATCGAAACATTGCGCATGCAGGCCGAGGAGTTCGAGGCGGAACTGAAGGCCGATATTGAAGGCAGCTTACAGGAAGCCGAGGAGGAAGCCTACGAACGGATGCGTGCGGCGGGCTTTGATGTAGAAGCGCTGAAAGCACATGCAGCTGCGCATCCCGCTGAAATTCCCGAGGACATCTTCAAGTCCACCCCGCTGGGTGAGATGCCTGCCGACCCGGAAGCCTTCAAAGCCAAGCTCAAGGCGCATATCGATAACGAGCTTGCCCGCGGGGAGAACGAGGCACGGCAGCTCATGGAGAAGTTGGGCATGGACTATGACACACTCAGGGAGCATGCCGAGAGGAACGCGCCCGCCGAGCTCGATGAGGTCGGGGTGTTGAGCGAGATGCTGGAATTGACCGGGTTGCCTGAAGATGAACGTCAGGCCCGTGTCGATGAATATGTCGAGTTCATGAAAGAAATGGATGGCCTTGAAGCGCGTCTGCAGGCGCAGTTCGAGGAAGGCCGCCAGGCCGCAGCCGCGGCAGCGGCCTTGCCGGCCGGCCGTCTGCGCGATTCCGACGAATTGCCATCTGGCCCGCGCACGCCACTGACGCGTGAGGCGTTGCTGGAACGGGCGCAGCGTGGTGAGTCGGCGGTGTGGACGCAGCTGCAGGGACTCGACCTGGCCGGTGTGAGTCTCGCAGGCCTGAGTCTGCGCGGCAGCATCGTCCGTGACTGCAATCTGAACGGCGCCGACCTGCAGGGCACCGACCTGACGGAAGCGCAGCTCGAGAACTGTCAGCTGGGCGGTGCCGATCTGACAGGCGCATGCCTTGACCGGGCGCAGCTGCAGAACTGCGTGTTTGACGAGGCGCGCCTGGAGCGTGCGCAGTTTTCGGCGGCACGGCTCACGAGCTGTTCGTTCGACCGCAGTACCTTGCACCGCAGCAGCTGGGATGACGCCCAGGTCGACGCCTGCGCGTTCGAGGCGGCACTCATGCATGCCGCCCACGGCAAGCGCGCACGTTTCGCGCAGTGCCGCATGCCGGGTGTGGATGCGACACAAAGCGAATTCGAGCAGACGAGCTTCGAGCAGTGCCAGCTTGACGGCGTCTGTTTCAGCCGCGCCCAGCTGGCGCGCACCACGTTCATCACTTGCCAGGCGGCGCACGCGCAGTTCGATCACGCTCGGCTCGAAGGCCTGCGTACCCTGCAGGAAACCAGCCTGGAGCATGCGAATCTGAATGGCGCCGACCTGCAGGGGGCAAGCCTGCAGAAAACGTCGCTGGCAAATGCGACGCTGCGTGAGGCGCGGCTCGACCAGGCGCTGGTGAAGGAGTGTGACTTGAAGGGCACCGATGCCTGGCGCATGGTGGCACGCGAGGCTGATTTCACCGACAGCCAGATTGCGGCAGCCAGCTGGCGCGGGGCCAACCTGATGAAGGCCACATTGGGCTATGCGAAGGTGTTTGATACTGATCTCACGGGTTCGAACCTGCATGCCGTGCAAACCCGTACGGCGACGGTGCAGGGGCTCAAACTTGAAGGGGCGTTGATGACCCGTTGTCGTTTGATTCAGGAGTACGGGGATGCCTGAGTCACCGCATTCTGTACAGTATCTGATCGATCTGCTGCGTCAGGGCGGCAGGCTGCAGCCCGATCTGCTTGTGGGTGCCGATCTGAGCGGTGCCGACCTGAGCGGGGTGCGCTTCGACCGCATGAACCTCGAGGGCACGCGCCTGAATGGCGCCAATCTGCAACGCGCGGCGTGGACGCAATGCCGCCTTCACGGCACGCGCTTCGATGCCGCGGTGTTGAGCAACACCCAGTTCACCGACTGCGTGATGAACGAGGCCTCGCTGCGCGGTGCGAAGCTGGATCACGTGTGGATGCAAAACTCGAAGTGGCAGCACTGCGACTTCCATGCTGCGGATCTGACCCGGCTTGCGGCGCTCGATACCCGCTTCGAGGGCGGTGCTCTGGCCGGCGCCATTCTGGCGGAAGCCTGGTTGTCGCAATGCACCCTGCTGGATCTCGACCTGGCCGGCGTGTGCTGGGACAAGGTGCTGCTGCCGGACTGCACGCTGGAGCGCTGTTCGCTTGCCGAGGCAACGCTGTCGCAATGCGCCCTCACCCGGGCGATCGCACCCGGGCTCGATCTGCGCAACGCGCAGGCGCAGGGGCTGTCGCTGTACCGTGCCGTGCTCGACGAGGCCTGCTTCGACGGTGCCCTGCTGGATTCCGCCATTTTCGACATGGCGCGAATGGATCATGTCACGCTGCGCAACGCTTCGCTGCGCAACGCCCGTTTCTATGCGGCCGCGTCGCTGGGAATCGACTTCAGCGGCAGCATGATGCACTACGCCGATCTGTCCCATTTTCATGCGGCAAACGCCGACTTTACGCGCGCCAACCTCACCGGCGCACTGCTGCATGCCGCCCAGTTGCCCAATGCGTTGTGGAACGATGCCGTACTCGACGATGTTCGGCGCGACGATGCCGAACTGCGCGAGGCCGAGCTTTGGCAACCCGCTGTCTGACCAACGTGAGCCTGATATGACTACGCTGAAAGTATCCGAACGTGCGAATGACTCTACTGCCGTCACCCGGGCGGCTGCTGCGCCGTCTGTGGCGCAGCAGTATCACGCACGCCTGCTGATGTGCGACGGCGAGCGTTATTGTGCGCTGACTGAAGATGGAGCCGTGTGGGTGAAGGCCGCCGACGGTTGCCTGATGCGGCCGCGGGTGGGCGACCTTGCGCTGGTGAGCGTGTGCGGGGCCAGCGGTTACGTGCTGGCCGTGTTGGAGCGTGCGCAGCCCGAAGCCGATGTGGTGCTTGGCGTTGCAGGGTGTGGCGTGCGCCTCGAGGCACGCAGGGTGGCGATTGCTGCCGACGAAGATGTGACGCTCGAGTCGGGCGCGCACCTGGGGCTGTGTGCGCGGCATGCGGACATGCAGTTCGAGACGCTTGCGATGGAAGGGAAGTCGCTGCACGCCCGCTGGACCCAGCGCACCGAAATAAATACACAACGTATAGACATTGCGGATCGTTCCGAGTGCCATTGGGGCTACAGCGTGCGGCGTATTGCCACGCACGAGGACGTTACGGCCGCGTCGCTGCGCCAGCTGGTGACGCGCGACTGGAGCGTGAGTGCCGGCACGGCGGCCGTGCTGGGGCGCCACCGCGCGGTCATCGACGCCGACTCCGTGCAGATCGGTTAGGAGGACGACCAATGTTTGCATTGACGACCGGCTCCGGGCAACTGATTGCCAACGTACCGGATGTCTGTCTCACCCCCGCTGCGCCGTCGCCCGTGCCCGTGCCATACCCCAACATCGGGGCGACCAGCATGGCAAATCCGGGCAGCATCGTCACCAACGTGTTGATCAGCGCAATGCCGGCGCTGAACCTGGGCAGCACCATCATGATGACCAACGGTGATCAGGCTGGTACGGCCGGTGGGGGCGTGGGCACGCACCAGATCATGGGGGAAGCCCGATTCACCATGGGCAGCATGAAAGTGATGATCGGCGGCAAGCCGGGCGTGCGGATGTCTGCCATGACCACCCAGAACAGTGCCAACACCGTTGGCCTGGCGGCGGTACCGAGCCAGGTCAGGGTGATGCTGATGAGTTGAGGAGACGCACCATGCAAGCCATGCGATCTTCCCTCCTGCACCGCATCGGCAGGTTGTGCGTGCGCCTGGCAAGCGCAGGCGCGTTGTGCATTGCCGTGGCTGCCTGCAGCACGGTCAACAGCATGTTCGGCGGCAATTCCGAGAAAGACGCTTTGCGCGAAATGAAGTGGGCCTACGCGCCCGATGGCCTGCAGATCATGGTCGAGGCCGATCCGATGCTCAACGAGGCCAACGGCCAGCCGCACATGCTGGCGGTCGTGGTGGTGCAGCTCGAGGCACCCAACGCCTTCACCTCGCTCACCGCCGATTCCGAAAAGCTCAAGAGCCTGCTTCTGGCGCCGGGCCCTGCCCAGGGCATGCTGTCACTCGACCGCGTGTTCATTGCGCCGGGCGAGCGCCGTGCGCTGACGTTGCCGCGTGTCGAGAAAGCACAATATGTGGGCCTCGCAGCAGGCTACAACCATCTCGACCCCGCGCGCAGCACGCGGCTGTACCAGATCGGCGTGAGCGTCGACTCGTCGGGTCTCATCATCAAGACACGCACCGCACACCCTGATGCGCTGGCCATCGACCTTCACCTGGGGCCCGAAAGCATACAGGGCGCACCGGGCACGAAGCCCCTGCCAGTCGATCCTGTGCGGCCACGCGGCGGGCCGTATCCGCCCGACGAGCCTTCTTCGAACACCGCTTCCAGGCGTACATGAGCATGCATCTGAAATCTTCGCTTTTCTGGCACCAGGGCCTGTTTCTCGAACCGCAGCACTTCCAGCACCTCGATCAGGCGCAGGAAGCGATGCTCGCGCGGCATCTTGCGTTCACTTCTCCGTGGGCGTGGGGCTTCGCCGCGCTCACCATCGACGAAACGGCGCTGCATGCGCGCAGTCTCCGCATTCGCCACCTGGCGGCACGCTGGAAGGATGGCGCCTTCACCGAGTTTCCAGGTAACGCACGGGTGGAGTCGCGCCGCTTCGAGCTCACTGATTTCGCCCAGGGGCCGCGTACTGCTTACCTGGGGCTGCGACGCCTGATCGAAGGCGAGCCGAATGTGCTGCGCTATGAAAACCTCGACGATGCTGCCCAGAGCCGCTCCCGTTTCGTTGCGGCGGCCGACCCGGTGCAGGTGCCCGATGTGTATTCCGACGGTGCGCCGGGGCAGGTGGCCATGATGGACTACGTGCTGCGCATCTTCTGGGAAGACGAGATTCAGCACCTGGGCGATTACGAACTGATGCCATTGGTCCGGCTTGAGCAGGACGGCGAAACGGTGCGTCCGGTGCCCGGTTTCACACCGCCGTGCATGACGCTGGCCGCCACGCCGCAGCTGCAGCGCCAGTTGCATGAGCTGCGCGACGAGGTGATTGGCCGCGCGCGTCAGCTGGAAGTATTCAAGCGGCCCCTGACCGCGCATGAGGGCGAGGCCGATACCTCGGAACTCGGAACGATTCTGGCGTTGTCGGTGCTGAACCGCTATGGCGCGCAACTGAACCACCTGATCGAGGCTCAGCAGGTGCACCCATGGGTGGTGTACGGCGCATTGCGCCAGTTGGTGGCTGAGCTCAGCACCTTTACCGAGTACTGCGACCTTCTGGGGGAAACGCGTGACAGCCAATTACTGCTCAAGCCGTACGAACACGCCGAACCTGGCCCCGCCTTCGAAAGCGTACGCGCGCTTCTGCTGCGCCTGCTGAACGAGATCACGCTGGGCCCGGAAATGTTCGTGCGCTTCGAGCGCGACGGCGCGGCCGACACCCTGTACCGGGCCGAACTGCCAGGCAATTTCTTCGGGCCGCGCCACCGTCATTACCTGATGATGCGCTGCGCACTCGAACCGGCCGAGGCGAGCGCCCTGATGATGATGGAAGGCAAGCTGGCCACGCCCGGCAGCATCGAAATGATCGTGAGCCGGGCCCTTCCCGGCATCGAACTGATTCCGTTGCCGTCGCTGCCGCCGGGCATGCCGCGGCGCAGTGGTGCGGCGTATTTCCGGGTGGAAAGCCAGTCGGCACTGTGGGAAGAGGTGCAGGCCGAGGGGCTTCTTGCGCTCTTTCTGCCCAACCCGCCCGATGACCTTCGTGTCGAACTGATCGTGACCAAAGGATAAGCATGCGTTTAGCCAGTTACTGGATACCCGAGATGGATTCGGCCCATGCGGCATTCAGGCAGGCCGGTACGGATGGCGATGGTGTGGCCGCCACCATCAAGGCGTCGCTCGATCAGGCGGCGACACGCGCCGCGCGCGCCGGCTATACGGCCGAGCAGGTTCAGGCGGCGCTGTACGCCACCGTGGCCTGGATCGATGAGGTGGCCATGTCGATGGACTGGCCGGGTGCTGCACGCTGGCGGCTTTCACCGCTGCAGCGGCATTATTTTGCGACCACGCAGGCCGGCGTGGGGTTCTTCGAGCGGCTGAATGCGCTGCCCGAGCACGAAACAGAGGTGCGCGAGGTGTACGCCCTGATGCTGGTGGCGGGGTTTCAGGGCGACTTCGCCCATCGGCCCCCCACCGAGCTGCAGGCCTATCGTTGCGCACTGCTCGAACGCGTGGCGCAGGAGGGCGGCATGACGCCCATTGGCGGCAACCTGCCGCTGTTTCCTGCGGCGCAGGTACCGGGGGCGGTCGCCACGCCGCGCCGCGGTCATGCGTCGATGGCCGCCGTGCTGATCGTGCTGGTTCCGGTGGCCATTCTGCTGATGCTGTACGTGTACCTCGATTACCAGCTGCTCGACGATGTGGCAGACCTGGTTTCGCCCCTGACTCAAGGGTAAGGCTGCCATGACGAACAAACTGCTGGTGGTGGTTGCGTGGGTGGCAGGGCTGCTGATTCTGGCCCTGGGCTGCTGGGTGCTTGGCGTTTTCCTCAGCTGGCAGTTGTGGCAATCGGTGGCGCTGTTCATCGGCATCATTGTGGCCGGCTTCGTGCTGGCCTGGCTGCGCCGGCGCTGGCTGGCCTGGCGATTGCGGCGGCGTCTGGCCCGCCCCACCGCGGCGGTCGTCGAAAACACCTCACAGCTTGACGCCGACTGGCGAGCGGGGCTGGCGGCGTTGCGCCAGTCGCGCCTGTCGCGCTTCGGTTCGCCGCTGTATGTGCTGCCCTGGTTCCTTGCCATGGGCCCTGACGAAACGACGCGTTCGGCAATGCTGCGTCGTGTGGCGGCGCGCGATGCGGTGACGGCCGGGGGTGACGAGCAGCCGGTGCTGCAGTGGTGGATGTTGCCGGGCATGGTGCTGTTGGATCCGGCCCCGGTAGCGGGGGCGGAGGGCGTGGCGCCTGCAGAGTCGGGCTGGAAGCGCATGCTGCATTGGATGATGCATACGCGGCGCCGCGAACCTTTGAACGGCCTGGTCCTGGCGTTCAGCGCATCATGGCTCAGCGAATCCGGTGATGCCGAGCTGGCCGAAGCCGGCCAGCGTTTGCGCGGGCGGCTCGATGAGCTGGTACGCGTGTATAACGCGCGCATTCCCGTTTATATCGTGATCACGCAGTGTGAGACGCTGCGGGGTTTCGCCGATTGGGCTGGTTCGCTTGGTTCCCTGGCGGAGAACCAGGCCATGGGGTATCTGCACAAGGGCGCCCTGCAAGGGGTGGGGGAATTCATTGATGACGCGTTCGGTCATATCGTGGCGCGCATGGGCGAGCTGCGCATTCTGCAGGGCCGCCATGAGCAGCCGGCGCCCGAAGCGTTCGGCTTGCCCGAACGCATGCAGACGCTGGCAGGCCGCCTCGACAAGGTGCTGCGCCCCGCGTTTCAGGCGACACCCTATGCCGAAACGCCCCTGCTGCGCGGCCTGTTCTTGACCGGCAGCCAGGGTAGCGCGGCGGCGCATCAGCCAGACTGGTTCAGCACGGGTCTGCTGAACGAGGTGCTGCCGGCGCAGCGCGATGCCTGGCAGCCGCTCGAACGCATGCGCCACTGGCGCCGGCTGGCGCGCCATGCGCTTGTCACCGCCTGGTTGCTGTTGTGCGTGGCGGCCGGCGCATTCCTGTTCTATGCATCGAACACGGCGCATGAGCGCTTGCATATGGCGTTGCGTGATGCGGGCAAGAGCGTGGTGGATTTCTCGGGGAACCTGTCCAGCGACCTGCATGCATTGCAGGGTGTGCGCCATGCCGTACATACGCTCGACAGGCGCTCGACGTGGGAACGCACATGGCTGCCGTTCCAGCATCACGTGAACCGCGCGCAGGCGCGGCTGCAGACCGTGTATGCCGACTATTTCTTCGAGGAGGTGCTGCGCGCCAACCTGAACCCCATGCTGGTGAAGGTGCTGGGCCGGCCACAGACGGGCCCGGCCGATGCGCTTACCGTCGCGCTCGCCCAGAACCTGGTGCGCCGCATCAACATGCTTGAAGCGCGGCTGGCGGGCAGTGATCTGGAGCGGTTGCCGTTGCCCGGCACCGAACTCGAAGCCCTGATGCCTGCCATACAGGACGGTGTGATCACCGCGATGGACGCGCTTCTGATGGGCGACATGTATCGCGATTACCTGAACTGGCAGAAAAATGCCGACATTCTGATCGACGAGCAACGGGCGCTGCAGAAGGCCCTGAGCACCATGGGGCTGGCGTCGCGACCCATACAGTGGGTGCATATCTGGACAGACCTGCAACCGCAGCTGCAGCCATTGCGCATTTCGGATTTCTGGGAAATTGACCGGACCGACGGCCTGCCCGAAGTGCCGGCGGCCATGACGCTGGAGGGCAAAAAGGCGCTCACCGCCTTTCTCAAGGAACTGGCATGGGCGAGCGGCCATGCCGGCGCCTGGTCCGAGCGGCGGGCGCAATACGAGCAGCTGTTTCTCGACGACGGACTGCAGCACTGGTACGCGTTTTCGGATGCGTTCGTTCATGCGCCTCAACTGATGCCCGACGCCACGGCACGTCGCACCGTGCTGTCGTCGCTGTTCACCCCGACCGACCCCTACCGCCGGTATCTTGCCACGTTGGCCGAGTTGGGGGCCTCGATCAGCCCGCAGTTGCGTCCGAAATGGCTGGATCAGGCCGTGCGCCTGAACAAGCTGGTGGGGCTGGTGCAATTGTCCGATAGCGATCTGAGCAAGGCCTCGGCGGTCGCCGCGCCGCTCACGACGCTGCAGAACCTGCAGGTGATGCAGAGTTTCGGTGGGGAAGTGCTCAAGGCGTTGCCCGAAGGCAACGTGATCAAGGAAGGCTTTGCGAGCCTCAGCGCCGATCAGCAGGCTCTGGTACATCTGCAGAATTACCAACAGGCGGTGCGTTCCACCACGCTGACCCTGCAGCAGGGCGACGGTGCGGCCTTGAATGCTGCGGTTCAGATCTGGTCGTTCGGCGAGAATCCTCAGGTGAAGGACGTGCCCCTGGTCGATGCATACAACGCGTGGACGTCGCTCAAGGACGCGTACGGCGCATCGACCGATCCGCGCGAGTCCGTCGTCTGGGCGGTGGCAGGCGGCGCCATGAACTTTGCGCTGGACTACGCGGCGCGCAGTGCGGCCTGCATGATGCAGAGCCGTTGGGAGGCGGACGTGCTGGGGGCGGTGAAGGGGCTCACCGACAGGCAGCTGGCCGACAGTCTGCTCTTTGGGCCCGATGGCCAGGTGAACGCCTTTCTGGATGGCGACGTGAAGCACTTTGTGCGACGTAACGGAACACGGTATGTTGCGCGCGAGGCCCTGGGCGCGACCGTGCCGTTCAGCGGGCAGTTCTACGGGTTTGCGAATCAGGCCCAGCTGCGCAGGGCGGCCGTGGCCGGGCAGATGCTGGCCGAACAGCGGCGCAAGGAAGCGGAGGCCGCGCTGAAAGATCAGATCCGCCAGCTCGATGAGAAAATCGCCAAGCTCGAAGACGTGAAGGGCAACGTCACGTTGCGCACCGATCCGCCGCTCACCAACGACGGCGCGCTGCTGCGCCCCGAAAGCATCACGCTGAGTCTGCAGTGCGCCAGCGGGCCTATCGTCCTGCAAAACATGAACTTCACCAACAGCCAGGTGTTTCCGTGGTCGATTTCCACATGCGCCGACACCGAGCTGGTCATTCGCTACCCGGGCTTCGAGTTGCGCCAGCAGTGGAGCGGTGCGACGGGTTTCATCGATTTCCTGCACGAGTTCGCAAGCGGTCAACGACGCTATACGCCGCATGACTTCCCGGCCTTTTCACAGCTCATGATTCAGGCGGGCATCGAATGGCTGGACATTTCGTATCGGCAGCAGGGCCAGGAAACGGTGCTCAAGGCGTTTGCAGAGGCCGACAAACTGCACGCGCAGGCGCAGGAAATTCAGGACAAGCTCGATGCCATTCACGAGGAGGCGGTTGCGGCGCCGCAGGCGCAGGCCGAGGCGGGCCCCACCGCGCTGCCCGAACAGATCGTCACCATGTGCATGGGGCCTTCGAGTACGGTGAACCGTATCGTGGCGGCAGGGCCGCAGCCCGAGACCGGAGCGGTTGAGCAACCCGCTCAGGCGGCGCAGCCCGCTGCGGCGAAGCCGATGAAGCCAGCCTCACCACCGCGCCCGGGAGGCTATGCGGTGCAGGTGGGCATCTTTGCTCATCCCGAGAGGGTGCGCAGCACGCTGCAGGAGGCCGGTTACACGATCGACGACCAGGCCATCACCCTGCGGGGCAAGGAGTATCGCAACATCAGGGCGACGGGATATGCCACGCGTGAAGAGGCTGCGGCGGCGGCCGAAAAGATCGGCGACCTGCTGAATCTCGAGCCGGTGGTGGTGGGCGCGCGCTAGCGGCACCTCCCCC
>Ga0079224_100012928_pt1 | contig 11597 bp, 6 predicted proteins | sample Stecom2015_FD_80414 | JGI IMG/M metagenome (GOLD analysis project Ga0079224, IMG submission 80414) | Agricultural soil microbial communities from Utah to study Nitrogen management - Steer compost 2015 | ecosystem: Environmental > Terrestrial > Soil > Agricultural land | place: USA: Utah...
GTTGAGCCAGCCGCCGCGGTCGTCGAGCGCGGCCGGCAGGTCCCAGTGGTAGAGCGTGAGCAGGGGCTCGATGCCGTTGGCCAGCAGTTCGTCCACCAGGCGCGAATAGAAGTCCAGGCCCTTCTGGTTCACCCGTCCCGTGCCCTCGGGCAGGATCCGCGACCAGGACACGCTGAAGCGGTAGGCCTGCAGGCCCAGCTCGCGCATCAGCCGCACGTCCTCCTTCCAGCGGTGGTAGTGGTCGCAGGCCACGTCGCCGGTATCGCCGTTGAGGGTCATGCCGGGGGTGTGGGCGAAGCGGGTCCAGATGCTGGGGCCGGCGCCGTCGGCGAGCGGCGCGCCTTCGATCTGGTGGGCGGCGGTGGCCGCGCCCCAGAGGAAGCCATCGGGAAAGCTGAAGTCCGTATCGGTGGAACGGGTCATGGCGGCTGGATCCCTGCGCCGCCTGCGCGGCCTGCTGAAAACGATTACATGCCAGAATAACGCAATCGTTCCCGACCTCGCATGCGCCGCGCGAAGATGTGGCCCTCCGTGCGCGGCCTGGCGCGCGAACGGTCCCCGGCAGGAGCAACGATGGCGCGCGTGCAGCTCGACAACCTGCGCAAGGTCTACGACAACGGCCACGTGGCCGTGGCCGGCGCCAGCTTCGAGGTCGGCGACGGCGAGCGGCTGGTGCTGGTCGGCCCCTCGGGCTGCGGCAAGACCACGGTGCTGCGGATGATCGCCGGGCTCGAGGCGATCAGCGACGGCACCCTGCGCATCGGCGAACGGGTGGTCAACGACGTGGCCCCGGCCGATCGCGACATCGCGATGGTGTTCCAGAACTACGCGCTGTACCCGCACATGAGCGTCGCGCAGAACCTGTCGTTCGCACTGCGCCTGCGCGGGCTGCCCGGGCCCGAGGTCGAAGCGCGCGTCGCCGGCGCAGCGCGCATGCTCGGCCTGGAGGAGCTGCTGTCGCGACTGCCGGCGCAGCTGTCGGGCGGGCAGCGCCAGCGGGTGGCGCTGGGCCGTGCGCTGGTGCGCCAGCCGCAGGTCTTCCTGCTCGACGAGCCGCTGTCCAACCTCGACGCGAAGCTGCGTGCGGGCATGCGGGTGGAAATCGCGCGGCTGCACCAGCGGCTCGGGGCCACCATGGTCTACGTCACCCACGACCAGGTCGAAGCGATGACCCTGGGCCAGCGCATCGTGGTCATGCACGAAGGGCGCGTGCAGCAGGTCGATACCCCGATGACGCTGTACCGGCAGCCGGCGAACCGCTTCGTGGCGACCTTCCTGGGCAGCCCGGCGATGAATCTGCTGCGCGGCCGGGCGCTGCATGGGGACGGCTGGCGACTCGAACTCGCCGACGGCGGAGACCTGCCGCTGCCGGACGGGGCGGCCCTGGATCCGGCCTGGCACGGGCGCGAACTCGACTGCGGCGTGCGTCCGGAGCAACTGCGGGTCGTGGGCGGGGCCGACGCGGGGTTCGACGCGCTGGTGGACGTGGTTGAACCGGTCGGCAGCGAACTGCACGTCAACGTCGTTTTCGCCGGCCACGCGCTGGTGGCGCGCCTGCCGCCTGGTGATCCGCCGCGGCCGGGCTCGACGCTGCGCCTGGCGATCGCGCCGGGCGGGCTGCACGTGTTCGACCCGCCCAGCGGACGCACGTTGACGCCGGATTGACGTCGCCTTCATGGCGCGCAGCCGCGATCCGCGCCATCATGGGGCCATGACTTCCGACGGCAACCCCCGACTGCCGCCGCCCCCACCGTTGACCGGACAATCGGCGTTGTTCCTCGACGTCGACGGCACGCTGGTGGCCTTTGCCGACCACCCCGAGCGGGTCAGCATCGCCCCTTCCGTCCTCGACCGCCTGGCCGAGGTGGCCGACATGCTCGACGGCGCACTGGCCCTGGTCAGCGGACGCAGGATCGAGACCCTGGACGCGCTGTTCGCACCGCACCGGTTCGCCGCCGCGGGCCTGCACGGCCTGCAGCGGCGGCGCGCGGGCGAGCCGGCGCCGGCGCCGGAGCCGCCGCCGGTGGCGCTGCAGGCGGTGAAGATGCAGGCCCGGACCCTGCTCAACCGCTATCCCGACACCCTGCTCGAAGACAAGGGCGAGGCCATGGCCCTGCACTGGCGGCTGATGCCCGAGGCGGCGGCCGACCTGCAGGCGTTCGCGATGCAGGCGCTGACCCGGCTGCCGGGCTACCAGCTGCAGCCTGGCGACCATGTGGTCGAACTGCGCCCCTCGCATGGCGACAAGGGCGCCGCGATCGCCACCTTCATGGACGAGGCCCCGTTCCAGGGGCGCGTGCCGGTCTTCGTCGGCGATGACCTCACCGACGAGCACGGCTTCGAGCTCGTCAACGCGCGCGGCGGGGTGAGCACGCTGGTGGGCGACCGGACCGGTTCGGCGGCCGAGCACCGGCTGGCCGACATCGACGCGGTCTACGCCTGGCTGGGGGCGCAGGCATGAGCGCGGCGCCGGTCCGGCAGGCGTCGCTCGACCTGGGCGTGATCGGCAACGGCAGCTTCGGCGCGCTGCTCGACCGCGACGCGCGCGTGGTCTGGAGCTGCCTGCCGGCCTTCGACGGCGACCCGGCCTTCTGCGCCCTGCTGTCGCCGCGCGAGCACGAGGGTGGCGATCTGGCGATCGAGCTCGAGGACCACGAGCGCAGCGAGCAGGAATACATCACCAACACCGCCATCCTGCGCACCGTGCTGCACGACCGCCACGGCGGCGCGGTGGAGGTGATCGACTTCGCCCCGCGCTGGAAGCAGAACAGCCGGATCTACCGCCCGGTCTCGATCATCCGCCGGATCCGGCCGCTGTCCGGGACGCCCCGGCTGCGCATCCGCTGCCGGCCGCTGGCCGACTGGGGCGCGCGCGTGCCCGAGTCGACCTGGGGCAGCAACCACATGCGCTGGATCCTGCCCGAGTTCACCCTGCGCCTGACCACCGACGTGCCGATCCGGTTCCTGCGCGACCACCTCCCGTTCGTGCTCGGCGAAACCGTGCACATGGTGTTCGGCGCCGACGAGTCGCTCACCCGTTCGATCCAGGGCTACGTGGAGGAGGCGCTGGGCCGCACCGAGCACCACTGGCGCGAATGGGTGCGCTACCTGTCGATCCCGCTGGAATGGCAGCAGGCGGTGATCCGCAGCGCCATCACCCTCAAGCTGTGCCAGTACGAGGACAGCGGCGCGATCATCGCGGCGATGACCACCTCGATCCCCGAGGCCCCGCACACGCCGCGCAACTGGGATTACCGCTACTGCTGGCTGCGCGACGCGGCCTTCGTGGTGCGCGCGCTCAACCGGCTGGGCGCGACCAGGAGCATGGAGGAGTTCCTCGGCTACATCGTCAACATCGCCAGCCACGACGGCCACCTGCAGCCGCTGTACGGGATCGCGTTCGAGGAACGGCTGGAGGAGCACGAGGTCGAGTCGCTGGCCGGCTACCGCGGCATGGGCCCGGTGCGGCGCGGCAACCTGGCCTGGGTGCAGAAGCAGCACGACGTCTACGGCAGCGTGATGCTGGCATCGACCCAGCTGTTCATCGACCAGCGCCTGGCCCATCCCGGCGACGAGACCGCGTTCACCCGGCTCGAGACCCTGGGCGAACGGGCCTTCGAACTGCACGACCAGCCCGACGCCGGCCTGTGGGAGTTCCGCGGCCGCGCCGAGGTGCATACCTACACCGCGGCGATGTGCTGGGCGGCCTGCGACCGGCTGGCCCGGATCGCCGGCATGCTCGGCCTGGACGAGCGCGTCGCGCACTGGCGCGCACGCGCCGATGCGATCCACGCGACCGTGATCGAACGCGCCTGGCGGCCCGAGGCCGGGCACTTCAGCGCCTCGTTCGAGAGCGACTATCTCGACGCTTCGCTGCTGCTGCTGGCCGACATCGGCTTCCTGCCGCCCGACGACCCGCGCTATGTCGCCACCGTCGACGCTATCGGGCGCGACCTGCGCCGCGGCGACGCGCTGTTCCGCTACGTCGCCCCGGACGATTTCGGCGAACCCGAGACCAGCTTCACCATCTGCACCTTCTGGTACATCGACGCGCTCGCGGCCACCGGCCGCGTGGACGAGGCGCGGGCGATGTTCGAGCGGCTGCTCGAGCGCCGCAACCACCTGGGGCTGCTGTCGGAGGACCTGGAGTTCGACGGCGGCGAAGCCTGGGGCAACTTCCCCCAGACCTACTCGCACGTGGGCCTGATCATCGCCGCGATGCGGCTGTCGCGCAGCTGGCAGGAGGCCTCATGAAGCGTCTGGTGGTGGTGTCAAACCGGGTCGCCGTGCCGGGCGAGAGCCGCGCCGGCGGGCTGGCGGTGGGCCTGGAGGCGGCCCTGCGCACGCATGGCGGGGTGTGGTTCGGCTGGTCGGGCAAGGTGGCGCGCGAGGCCAGCGGCCGGATCCACGAACAGGTCCAGGGCGACGTGCGCTACGTCACCATGGACCTGGACCGGCCCGACCACGACGCGTACTACAACGGCTTCGCCAACCGCACCCTGTGGCCGCTGCTGCACTCGCGCCTGGACCTGGTGGACTACGCGCGCGAGACCCGGGCCGGCTACCGCCGGGTCAACCAGCTGTTCGCCGAGAAGCTGGCGCCGCTGCTGCGCGACAGCGACGTGCTCTGGATCCACGACTACCACCTGATCCCGCTGGCCGCGCTGCTGCGCGAGCGCGGGATCGGATGCCGGATCGGCTTCTTCCTGCACGTGCCCATGCCCTCGGCCGACCTGGTTTCGGCGCTGCCCGAGCACGGGCGGCTGTTCGGCACGCTCTACGCCTACGACCTGGTGGGCTTCCAGACGGTGCGCGATGCCGACCGCTTCCGCACTTATGCGCGCATCTTCGGCGGCGCCGCGGTGGAGGCCGACGGCAGCCTGTCGCTGCCCGGCGGCAGGCGGATGGCGGTGGGCACGTTCCCGATCGGCATCGATACCGCCCGCATCGCCGCCCAGTCCCGGGCCGCGATCAACAAGCCGCCAGTACGCGCGCTGCGCGAGAGCCTGAGCGGCCGCCAGCTCGCGATCGGGGTCGATCGCCTGGACTACTCCAAGGGGCTGCCCGAGCGGCTCCGCGCCGTCGGCCGCTACCTGGAACGGCACCCGGACGAGCGCGGGCGCCTGACCTTCCTCCAGATCGCACCGGTCTCGCGCGGGGACGTGGCCGAGTACCGGCACCTGCGCGACCAGCTCGAGGGCATTTCCGGGCACATCAACGGCACCCACGCCGCGCCCGACTGGACCCCGTTGCGCTACGTCAACCGGAATTTCGGCCACGCCACGCTCACCGGCTTCTACCGGATGGCGGCGCTGGCCCTGGTCACGCCGCTGCGCGACGGCATGAACCTGGTGGCCAAGGAGTACGTGGCCTCGCAGGACCCCGGGAACCCGGGCGTGCTGGTGTTGTCGATGCTGGCCGGCGCCGCCGCCGAACTGGACGCGGCCCTGCTGGTCAATCCCTACGACCTGGACGGCGTGGCCGACGCCATCGCCCGCGCCTCGTCGATGCCGCTGGCCGAGCGTCGCGAGCGCTGGGAGTCGATGATGCGGCCGATCACCAGCTACGACATCCATGTGTGGTGCCAGCGCTTCCTGGAGCGGCTGATGGGCGAGGCGGGCTGACGGCCGGCGCCTCCCGCGGTCCGGGGCGGTCGCTATACTCGCGGATTCGAATGGCGGCGGGATTGTGTCGATTCCAAATCCATTCAATGACTTGCAAGTCACTCTTGCCACTTCGAACGAACATTGATGCCGCGCCGGATGGCGCGGCCGGGGCCTCCAACGCCGCATGCGCCTGTCCACCATCAAGCTGTCGGGTTTCAAATCCTTCGTCGACCCCACCACCCTGCACCTGCCGACCAACATGACCGGCGTGGTCGGGCCGAACGGCTGCGGCAAGTCGAACATCATCGACGCGGTGCGCTGGGTGATGGGCGAGAGCTCGGCCAGCCGCCTGCGGGGTGATTCGCTGACCGACGTGATCTTCGCCGGCTCGACCGCGCGCAAGCCGGTCTCGCAGGCCACGGTGGAGCTGGTCTTCGACAACTCCGACCACGCCATCGCCGGCGAATACGCCGCCTTCAACGAGATCTCGGTCAAGCGCACGGTCGGCCGCGACGGCCAGAGCGGCTATTACCTCAACGGGGCCAAATGCCGCCGGCGCGACATCACCGACCTGTTCCTGGGCGCCGGCCTCGGGCCGCGCAGCTACTCGATCATCGAGCAGGGCATGATCAGCCAGGTGATCGAGGCCAAGCCCGAGGAACTGCGCGTCTACCTCGAGGAAGCCGCGGGCATCTCCAAGTACAAGGAGCGGCGCAAGGAAACCGAGACCCGCATCCGCCACACCCGCGAGAACCTCGACCGTCTCAACGACCTGCGCGAAGAGGTGGGCAAGCAGCTCCAGCACCTGGCGCGCCAGGCCAGGCAGGCCGAGCAGTACACCGCGATCCAGGCCGAGCGCAGGATCCGCGACGCCGAGTGGAAAGCGCTCGAGTTTCGTGCCCTGGACGCCCGGCTGCAGTCGCTGCGCGAGGGCCTGGCGCAGGAGGAGACCCGCCTGCAGCAGCTGATCGCCGAGCAGCGCGAGGCCGAGCGCGAACTGGAAACCGGGCGCGTGCGGCGCGACGAGGCCTCCGCGGCCCTGGCCCGGGCGCAGGCCGGAAGCTACGAGGTCGGCGGTACCCTGGCGCGCGTGGAACAGCAGATCGCGCACCAGCGCGAGCTGGCCGAGCGCCTGGTCAAGGCGCGCGAGGAAACCCGCCACGCACTGGAAGAGATCGGCAGCCACATCAGCGGCGACCAGGAGCGCCTGGAAGAGCTGCAGGCCGCGATCGCCGACGCCGAGCCGCGCCTGGAGGCGCTGCGCGAGGACGACGTGGTGCGCCAGGAGGCGCTGCGCGAGGCCGAGGAGGCGCTGGCGGACTGGCAGCAGCGCTGGGAGTCGCACCAGCGCGAGCAGAACGAGGCCGCCCGCGCGGGCGACGTCGAGCGCACCCGCGTGGACTACCTCGACCGCCAGGCGCTCGACGCCGACCGGCGGCGCGAGCAGCTGCTGGCCGAGCGCGGCGCCCTGGACCTGGACGCGCTGTCGCAGGCGTTCGAGGACATCGCCCTTCGCCACGAGGAACACAAGCTCGCGCTCGACGGCCTCGGCGAGGCGCTGGAACAGCGCAAGGAGGCCGCGGTCGCGCTGCAGGACCAGCAGCGCGCGACCCAGGGCGAGCTCTCGGAAGTACGCAAGCAGGCCCAGGAAGCGCGCGGGCGGTTGTCCTCGCTGGAAACCCTGCAGCACGCCGCGCTCGGCCAGGAGCAGGGCGCGGCGGTGGAATGGCTGCGCCAGCGCGGGCTGGATTCGGCCGCGCGCGTGGGCGAGCGGCTGGTGGTCGAGCCGGGCTGGGAGAACGCGGTCGAAAGCGCACTCGGCCAGTTGATCGAAGGCGTCCTGGTCGAGGCCCCGGAGACCCTGGTCGACGCCCTGGGCGAACTGGGCGAGGGCCGTCTGGCGCTGGTGGCGACGGAGGAGGGCGGTATCCAGGTCGCGCCGACCTCGCTGGCGGCGAAGGTGCAGGGCCCGCGCGCGATCCGGCGCCTGCTGGCGCGCCTGCACGTGGCCGACACCCTGGCCGAGGCGCATGCGTTGCAGGCCGGCCTGGACGAGGGCGAGTCGGTGATCACCCGCGCCGGCGAGCGCCTGGGCGCCGGCTGGGTGCGGGTGCTGCGCACCGGCGCGGCCAAGCAGGGCGCCCTGCTGCGCGAGCGCGAGATCAAGCAGCTGCGGACCCGGATCGAGGAGCTGCAGGCGCGCGAACACGAACTCGAGGCCGCGCTGGCCTCCGGGCGCGAGCGCCTGCTCCAGGCCGAGCAGCAGCGCGAGGACGCGCAGCGCCAGCTGTACGCGGCGCACCGCAGCGTGTCCGAGCTGGCCGGCCAGCTGCAGGGCCAGCAGGGGCGCGTGGACAGCGCCCGGGCCCGGATCGAGAAGATCGAGGCCGAACTCGCCCAGCTGGCCACGGTCATCGACGACAGCGCGCGCCAGGCGCGCGAGGCGCGCAGCACGCTGGAAGACGCGGTCGGCCGCATGGCCGAGTTCGAGACCGCGCGCGCCGCGCTGGAAGCCGAGCGCCGCAGCCTGGTCGAGGCGCGCGACGCCGCGCGCGCGGCCGCGCGCGAATCGCGCGATGCCGCCCACGCACTGGCACTGACGCTCGAATCGCAGCGTGCCCAGGTCGTGGCCCTGACCCAGGCGCTGCAGCGCATGGGCGGCCAGCGGGGCCAGCTCGATGCGCGGCTTGGCGAGCTGGCCGCACAGCTCTCGCAGGGCGACGAGCCGGTACAGGCCCTGGAACAGCAGCGCCAGGCGGCCCTGGAGCAGCGGGTGGTGGCCGAGCGCGACCTGGCCGCCGCGCGCTCCGCGCTGGAGGGCATCGACGCCGACCTGCGCGGCTTCGAACGCACCCGGCACGAGCGCGAGGAGCAGGCCGTGGCCCAGCGCGAGGCGATCGCCCAGCGCCGGCTCGACCAGCAGGCGCTGGACATCCGCGCCGCCCAGCTGGCCGAAGCGGTGGTCGAGGCCGGCTTCGTGCTCGACGAGGTCCTGGCCGGGCTGTCGGCGGACGCCGACGCGGCGGCCTGGGAAAAGATGGTGGCGGACTTCGACGCGAAGCTGCGCCGGCTCGAGCCGGTCAACCTCGCCGCGATCCAGGAACACGCCGAGGCCGCGCAGCGCAAGGAGTACCTGGACGCTCAGGACGCCGACCTGCGCTCGGCCCTGGAAACCCTGGAAGAGGCGATCCGCAAGATCGACCGCGAGACCCGCGGCCGCTTCAAGGACACCTTCGACCGGGTCAACTCGGGCGTGCAGGAACTGTACCCGCGCCTGTTCGGCGGCGGCCACGCCTACCTCGAACTCACCGGCGAGGACCTGCTCGATACCGGGGTGGCGATCATGGCGCGCCCGCCGGGCAAGCGGGTCAGCAACATCTCGCTGCTGTCGGGCGGCGAGAAGGCGATGACGGCGGTGGCGCTGGTGTTCGCGATCTTCCAGCTCAACCCGGCGCCGTTCTGCCTGCTCGACGAGGTCGACGCGCCGCTGGACGAGGCCAACGTGGGCCGCTTCACGGCAATGGTGTCGGAGATGAGCGAACACGTGCAGTTCCTGTTCGTCACCCACAACAAGGCGACGATGGAAGCGGCGCAACAGCTCAGCGGCGTTACCATGCGGGAGCCGGGCGTGAGCCGACTGGTGTCGGTCGACCTGGCCGAGGCGGCACGCCTGGCCGGCGCCGCATGAGGACCCGGACGACCTTCGGAGGAACGGCATGACCGAACTGCGCGTAGGCATCCTGCTGGCGGGGCTGATCCTGCTGGCGGCGATCTGGTACTTCGGCACGCGCCCGCGCCAGGGCCAGGGGCGGCGGGTGGCGCGCGGGGGGCGCGGCGAGGAACAGCGCACGGAACCCAGCCTGGGCGCGCAGATCGAGCGCGAGCTGGCCGAGGCGCCGGAGTCCGCGGACGAGCAGTCGGTGCAGACCGAAATGGAGCTGCTTGACGGCGCGGTGGGTGCGGCATCGCCCAACAGCGAGCTTGGCAAGCGGGTCAGCGACGACTTCGACCGGATCGTCACCCTGTACATCGCGGCCAAGGCGGAGCAGGTGCTGCGCGGTCCCGACATCGTGGTCGCGGCCGAGAAGGCGGGCCTGACCTACGGCCACATGAACGTGTTCCACCGGCTGGTGGAGAGCCATCCCGAGCGCGGGCCGATTTTCAGCGTGGCCAACATCCGCAAGCCGGGCAGTTTCGATATGGGGGAGATCCAGTCGCTGGAAACGCCCGCGATCGCGTTTTTCCTCACGCTGCCGGCGCCGGTGAGCGCGCTCGATGCCTGGGACGCGATGCTCCCGGCCGCGCAGCGCATGGCCGAGCTGCTCGATGGCGTGGTGCTGGACGAGCAGCGCAACGCGCTTGGCCGTCAGCGCATCGCCGGCCTGCGCGACGAGATGCGCGCCTGGGACCGCGAGCACGAAGCCCCGCCGGTGACGCGCAGTCCGCGCTGGTAGACGGCGGTTGCCTCGCCTTCCAACGAGGCTTGCGCTGCGACTTGGTGGGCGACCCGCTTTCGAAATCCCGCGTTGCGGGTTGCTGCGCGATCTGGGGGCCCCGCTGCGGGCGGCGGGCCTTCTCCGCAAATGTCCCCCGGAATCCGCCTGCGGCGGATTCCTCCTCCTTTATTTTGCTGCGAAGGCCCACCACCCGCAGCGGGGCTCGGCTCCGGATCCAGTGTCGCGGGCGCCCTGGCCCCAGGGTTGCGCTGCGCCGGCGTCATGTGGGCGGCGGCCCCGATGCGGCAGCTTTGGAGCCGAAACCAATCCCTGTGAGCCCGCAAGATGAATGGGACTCAGGCCCGGCTACCGGAGCCCGGCAGAGCATCCGGAGCCGAGCCTCGCCGTGGGCGGCAGGCTTCCGCAGCGAAATAAAGGAGGAGGCGCCCGCCGCAGGCGGGCGCCGGGGGACATTCGCGGAGGAAGCCTGCCGCCCACGGCGAGGCCCATCAGGTCGCCTCGGCAACAGTTCCGTCACGTTGCCTGGCCCACCAGCCCGCCGAGGTGCAAGCCGACAGCCGTCGCCTCGCAATACCATCGGCCGATCATTGGGGGAGGCGAATTTCGCACCTTGCCCACCAGCCAAAGAGGACCCCGCGCCCTACAATCCCCCCATGCCCGATTCCCCCGCCATCGCCCGCGCCAGAGAGCTGCGTGCGCGCATCGAAGACGCCAACCACCGCTACTACGTCCTCGACGACCCCTCGATCCCGGACGCCGAGTACGACGCCCTGATGCGCGAACTCGAGGCCCTCGAACTCGCCCATCCCGAACTGGCCTCCGACGACTCGCCCACCCGCACCGTCGGCATCCGCCCCGACGGCGGCTTCCCCGAAGTCACCCATGCCATCCCCATGCTCTCGCTGGCCAACGCCTTCGAGACCCCGGGCGTCGCCGACGATGTCGATGACCGTACCCGCCATGCCGAGGTGGCCGACTTCGAACGCCGCATCGAACAGCGCCTGGGCATCCGCGCACCGGTGTTCTCGGTCGAACCCAAGCTCGACGGCCTGGCCATCAGCCTGCGCTACGAGGATGGCGTGTTCGTCCAGGGCGCCACCCGCGGCGACGGCGCCACTGGCGAGAACGTCACCGCCAACCTGCGCCAGGTCCGCGCCGTGCCGCTGAAACTGCGCACCGGCGATGCACCTCCGCCCGCCGTGCTGGAAGTGCGCGGCGAGATCTACATGCCGCGCCAGGCCTTCGAGGAATGGAACGCCCGCGCCCTGGAGAACAACGAGAAGCTGCTGGCCAATCCCCGCAACGGTGCCGCCGGCTCCCTGCGCCAGCTCGACCCGGCCGTTACCCGGCGTCGCCCGCTCGCGTTCTTCGCCTATGGCGTGGGCGAGGTGCGCGGCCTGGAACTGCCCGAGACGCACTCGCAGACCCTGGCCCTGCTGCGCGACTTCGGCTTCCCGGTTGCGCCCGAGGTCGACACAGCGACCGGCTTCGATGGGCTGATCGCCTACTACCACCGCATCGGCAAGTTGCGCGA
>Ga0079224_100012929_pt1 | contig 11596 bp, 15 predicted proteins | sample Stecom2015_FD_80414 | JGI IMG/M metagenome (GOLD analysis project Ga0079224, IMG submission 80414) | Agricultural soil microbial communities from Utah to study Nitrogen management - Steer compost 2015 | ecosystem: Environmental > Terrestrial > Soil > Agricultural land | place: USA: Utah...
GCAAGCATGCCGGACTCGATCACGAGACGCTGGACGGTTATCTGCGCGCGATCGGTGCGGGGGCGACTTGAGTCTGGAGTCCTGAGTCCTGGGTCCCGGGTCCTGAGGCGGCCGGTGTCGGGGGTGGTCGATTGCCTCTCAGTACCTCCTGGTCACTGCTCCACCAACTTCTCCAGTGCCCGCTGTACCCTCACGGCAACCGGATGTCCGGTCGGCACCTGCTCTTCCAGGGTGCGATCGGGGCGCGCCGGTGACACGACCGGTCGGTAGACTGTTTCCACCTCTATGATGCTGTGATTGGCGCGCCCGGGACTGACGAACGCCCGCACCCGCACCACCTCGGGTCCCAGCGGACGACGCCGGGTGGGCTGCATTGTCGCAAAGTCGATCCATTCGCTCTCCAGCCAGCCGTCCTCTGGCACGGTCCTGCGAATCGGGATCGAGTCATCGTGCAGCGCGAGTGCCAGTGCGCGAGTCGCCTCGGGCACGAACATCTCCACTTCCACCTTGAACGCACCCGGCACCGGCAGCACATCGGGGCGTGACGTGGCCGGATAGCACGCGGCAATTGCCAGTGCGACGAGTGCGAAGGCAGCCCTCACTTCTTCTCCTCGAATGCGCGCTTCACTTCGCGGGTGATCTGCCGCACCGCCTCGCCGATGTCCGCCACCAGTGGTCGTTGCTGCGAGCCGTCACCGCTGGTGAGCGCGGGGCGGCGCTCCAGCTCATCCAGGGCCCGCTCGAGCCCGAGTCGAGCCCGGGCCGAGATCTCGTGGAACTGCCGCCCGATGGCCCAGCCGCCGATCAGGCCGGGTGCAACTATCGCCGGCGCCACCAGCACCGGTGCACCCATCGCGACGACGATCCCTGCGACTGCCATCACACCGGTTGCGAGCGTGATTCCGCCGGCCATGAATCCGTTGCGCGACTTGCGCAGCGACGCCACCAGCGAGAGATGGCAGAATCCCGGTTCTAGTGGCGTGATCAGCGCGGTCACCAGCTCGGCACGATCCAGGTACGGCTTCGGCTTGTTCGCGCTGAGCGTCCAGCCCATCCGCTTGAGTGCACCGGCAAACGAGCTCGACGGTTCCCAGGTGATCTTGCTGGGGGTGCTGCGCTGGACCACCAGCACCTCGTTCTGCTCGAACCAGCGTGTCAGCACGGCACCGATCGAATCGGGCGTGCCCTGGATCACCCGCTCCGCGTGCACCACCGCGGCGCCCAGCCAGCCGTGGGCCATGCCGGTCTGGTCTGGAATCGCAATCCTGGTCTGCTCCTCGAGCAGTGCCTGGCGAAGGTTGGCCTCGGGGATGCCGACTTCCCTGCCCAGAGCGAGGACTTCGTCCTCGGTGAGCGACTCACCGATGTCGCGGCTGTGCGCCTGCAGTTCCGCTGCCCGTCGCAGCACGCGATCGAACGCGTCGCGATCGATCCGGGTCGGCAACCTGTTGTTCACTTCGCGTAACCCTCGACAATCACCGCGATTCCCTGTCCGCCACCGATGCAGGCGGACCCCAGCGCGAAGCCGCCACCCTGGCGACGGAGCGCGTGCAACAGGTGTGCAGTGATGCGCGCACCGCTCGCTGCCAATGGATGCCCGATCGCGATCGCACCGCCGTGCACGTTGGTGCGGTTGCGATCGAGACCCAGCTCGCGCTCGACTGCGAGGTACTGTGCCGCGAATGCCTCATTCACCTCGACAAGATCCATCTGGTCGAGTGGCATTCCGGCGCGCTCCAGCGCCTGTCGTGCGGCGGGAACCGGGCCGATTCCCATCACTTCCGGCGGAACACCGGCGACACCCCACGACACCAGCCGGCCGAGGATCGGGGCGCCACGCCGCTCCGCCTGTTCGCGGGTGGTGAGCACCAGCATCGCCGCACCGTCGTTGATTCCCGAGGCGGTTCCCGCAGTGACGGTGCCGTTCGCGTGGGTCACGGCCGGGAGGCGCGCGAGTGCCTCCAGCGTGGTGCCGGGGCGAATGTGTTCGTCTGCGCGCCAGGGCACCTCGGCCTTGCTCTTGCGATCGCGCACCGGCACCGCGATCACCTCGTCGTCGAACACGCCCGACTCCCAGGCACTCGCTGCGGCCTGCTGCGACCGGACCGCGTACGCCTCGCATTCCTCGCGGGTGATGCCAAACCGTGCCGCGAGGTTCTCCGCGGTGTCGCCCATCGAGCAACCGCCGTGCGTGTCGCGCAGGCCCTCGAACAACGAGTCCTCCAGCAGCGGAGACGGGCCGTACTTGATTCCCCATCGCGCACCGCGCACCACATGGGGTGCCTGGCTCATCGACTCGGTGCCGCCCGCGAGGACCGCAGTCGCCTCGCCGAGCGTCAGGCGATGGGCCCCCTGCACCACCGCCTCGAACCCCGAGCCACAGAGCCGATTCACGGTGACGGCCGGCACCTCGATCGGCAGGCCGCTCCGCAGCGCGACGTGCCGTGCGCAGTACATCGCATCGACCGAGGTCTGCATCGCGTTGCCGACGATCACGTGGTTGACGTCGTCCACGGGAAGGCCGCCGCGGGCGAGCGCTTCCTTCGCGGCGATCACGCCGAGGTCGGTTGCGGTGAAGTCGCGAAGCGTGCCGCCGAAGGCCCCGAAACCGGTGCGCACCGCCGCAGTGAAGACGATCTCCATCACGACCTCAACTGCGCGCCACACTCCGCGCAATGCTTCCAGGTGGGTTCCACATCGGTGCCACACGAGTTGCAGCGCGGCTTGCGCTGGTCGGCCCCGCATTCGACACAGAACTTCACCGTGCGCCCACCGGGGAGCGCGGTGCCGCACTGCCAGCACGAAAGGTCGGGAGGCGTGAACGCGACCTTGGTCAGGAAGGCCGGCGGTGGTTCGTCGCTGGCCATCGAGGGTGCGGCGGTCGCGGTGTGATCCGCCGCCTCGGGCGCGCGACGGATCGGCAGCACGTCGGCACCCGGGTGCGACGCAGCCGCCGGCGGCTCTGCGCTCGGCGGTGGCAGCGGCCGCACTCCCTCCAGCCGACTGATCGCGTCGTCGGTGAAGGTGATCATCGCGCTGCGAAGCAGTTGCAGCACGTCGAGATCGGGGATCTTGCTGGCGAGAGTGGTGCGGGCCATCTCGGCCGCCTCGCGCGGATCGGTTGTCACGATAGCCGCCTCTTCCGACACCAGCCGCAACACCAGCAGCTCGTAGTCTTCGGCGGTGTCGATCGCGAGTGCGCGTCGCGCGACTCGATAGGGCATCACCCGATCGAGCAGGTCAGCGGTCGAGAATGTGGCCGTGGGTCGTCCGGATTCGTTGGACCATTCGGCCAGCAGCACCGCAGCAAAGCGCTCCAGGTCTGTCACGCCACCTCCGCAATCGGGAAGGTTTCCCCGGCCGCGAGCCGTGTCGCCACGGAATCGAAGGCCGCATCAGCATCATAGCCAGCGAACTTCCCGGCTGCCTGCCTGGTCTCGAGCCACTGCTCGAAGCCCGACGGCTCCAGGCCATCGGAGCTGGCCTGCTCGGTGGCGGCACGAATCGCGAGATCGTTGGCGTATTCGTTCTTGGGATGACCGCGATGGCCCCGCACCCACACGAACTGCACCTCGTGATCGGGCAGCAGCGACCACAGCTCCTGCCACATCGCCAGGTTCTCGATCGGGCCGCCCTTGCGGGTCCAGCCGCGCCGATGCCAGCCCGGCGCCCACTCGCGGATCCCCTTCACCAGGTACTCCGAGTCGGAGACGATCAGCGCGCGCACCCGGTTGCCCTTCTGGCCGAGCAGGGTGAGTGCGGTGATTGCGCTGGTGAGCGCCATCTTGTTGTTGGTCGTCGCGGGCGAATGGCGGCGGAAATCGCGGCGGCTGACGCCCCGCGCGGTGCGCACCTCGACCAGGCCGCCAGCCCCACCGGGATTGTCACCGGGCTTGCCGTTGCCGAGGCACGATTCATCGAGATGAATCACGGCCACCGGCAGTGTCTCGCCGCTCAGTTGTCGAGCACCTGGAAGTGCTCGAGTTCGTCAAGCACGAACAACATCTCCTCACCCGTCATCGCGAGGTATGCGCTCAGCGCCTCGCGGCCGCGGTGCGTGGTGAGCGACGACGCGACCACCACGTATTCATTGCCGCGACGGCGCAGCGCCACCCGCTTGCGACGCAGCACCGCGTGCTCGAGCTGCTCCATTCGCGATGGCGTCCAGCGGAAGGAAGTCATCCCTGTAAAGTAAGGATGACTCCCTCACGCTGCAGCCGATCGCCGCTACTTGCGCTTCTTGCTCGCGGCGGACTTCGCAGCCTTGGCGCTCCTGGCCGCAGACTTCTTCGCAGGCGCCGCCTTCGCGGTCGACTTCTTCGCGGCGGACTTGCCGGGAGCGGCCTTCCTGGCAGGCGCCTTCTTCGGTGCTGCCTTCCTGGGAGCCGCCTTCTTCGCGGCGGTGCTGGCCTTCTTCGCCGCAGGCCTGGCCGGCTTGGCCGCTGCCTTGGTCTTGGCTGCTGCCTTGGTCTTGGCCGCCGCCTTGGTCCTGGCCGCAACCGGCTTGGACTTGGCCGCCGCCTTCCTTGGCGCCGGCTTGGACACAGCCGCCTTGGGCTTCCCGGCCTTGGGCTTCTCGGCCTTCGGCTTGCCCGCCTTGGTGGCACTGGCCTTCGCCTTGGCCGACTCGGTCGCCTTGGAGGCGGCCCGGGCCGGGGCCGACCTCGCTGATTTGACGGATTCGGCCGCTGGCTTGGCCGATTCCGTCGTCACTGCGGGCTTGGCGGTCACCGGCTTCTTGCTGGGAGGCGGTGCCTTGCGCGGCGGCCGGCGCTTGGGCTTGGCAGCCGGCAGCAGGCCAGGTGCAGGTTCCGGGATCGGCAGGTCAATCACCGGTGCCGGCTTGCCCGGCGTGGCACTGGCCAGTGCACCTCTGAAATCCAGCAACGAACCTTCAGACATTCGAGATCTCCTGCCTGATGTGGGACGGTGGGTCGCGGGTCACGGCGAGCCGCTCGGATGAGAACGCGCTATTATATGTCGCGCTCCACTCCTGCTTCTGCAAGGTGTCACGATCCTCGTGCGCGGCCTCTGCCTCACCGCCACCGGCGGCCCCGAACAGCTCGCACTGCTCGACCTGGCACCGCCAGCGAGCGGCCCCGGCCAGGTCCTGGTCGCGATCAGGGCTGTCGCCCTCAATCATCTCGACCTCTGGGTCGCCGACGGTCTGCCTGCAGTCCCGATCGCCAGCTTCCCGTTCATCGTCGCCTGCGATGCCGCCGGTGAAGTCATCGAGGTCGCCGATGGCGTGACCCACGTCGCACCCGGGGACCGAGTGGTGATCAACTCCGGGACATCGTGCGGCAAGTGCGAGGCCTGCCTGCAGCGACAGGAAGTCTTCTGCCGCGAGTTCGGCGTGATGGGCGAACACCGCCCCGGCCTCGCCGCCGAGATCGTCGCCGTTCCCGCCATCAACGTGCAGCGGATCACCGGCGACTGGAGCTGGCCCGAGGCGGCGGCGTTCACGCTATCGACGCTCACCGCCTGGCGGATGCTTGCCACCCGCGCGGCGTTGCAACCCGACGAGACGGTGCTCATCTGGGGTATCGGGGGCGGTGTCGCACTGCAGGCGCTGCAGATCGCGCGTCACCTCGGCGCGCGCGTCGCGGTCACGTCACGCTCGCCCGAGAAGCTCGATCGTGCCGCCGCCCTCGGCGCCGAGCTGCTGATTCATCAACAGCCGGGCACCGACGTCGCCCGCCAGGTCAAGTCGCACTGGGGACACGGAGCCGACGTGGTGGTCGATTCGATCGGTGCGCCGACCTGGCCCCAGACACAGCGCGCGATCCGCCCCGGCGGCAGGATGGTCACCTGCGGCGCCACCGGCGGTCCCCAGGTCGAACTCGACATCCGACGGTTGTTCTGGTTCCAGTGGTCACTGCTGGGATCGACGATGGGAACCTCGGCGGAGTTCGAGACGGTTGTTCAGGTCGGGAATCAGGGCCTGTTCCGGCCGCTGATCGACACCACATTTCCGCTCGACAGGGCGGTAGAGGGCTATCGCCGGCTCGCGGCCGGCAAGCAGTTCGGCAAGATCGTACTGGAGGTGTCGCCGTGAACGACGTGCTCGATCGGGTCCGCTACAGCATCGACCAGCTCTGGTCGGTTATCCCCGCGCTGCTCGGCGCGGGAGTCATCTTCGTAACCGGCTACTTCGTGGCGCGACAGACTGAGCGCTGGATCGACAACTGGCTCGCCCGTATGGACTTCAACCGGATGGCCGAGGCGGGTGGGTTGCGCGAGGCGGTGGACCGAACCGGTGCGCGACTCGATCCGGTCCACACGGTCGGCAAGCTGGTGTTCTGGCTGGTGATGCTGATCGTGGTGATGCTGGTGTCCGCGGCGATCGGGCTCGAGAGCATCAACGAGATGTTCGGGATAATGATCGCGTTCATCCCCACGCTGCTGGCGGCGATCGTGGTGATCGTGCTCGGGATGGTGATCGGCGAGTTCCTGCGCGGAGTCATACTGGCGTCGGCCGGCACGGTGGAGGGAGTGCCGACACTCGCCAATGCCGCCAAGGGCGCGGTTGTGCTGGTCTCGATCTTCATGGCGCTGGAACAGATCGGCGTCGCGCGCGAGATCGTGGTGTCGGCGTTCACGCTGGTGCTGGGCGCCCTGGCGCTCGCATTCGGTCTAGCGTTCGGATTGGGCAACACGGCGCTCGCCGGAGAGATCGTCCGCCGCTGGTACGAGAATCGTCAGCGGCGGACGCAGGCGATGCGCGACGACGAGACTAGGGGCGAGCCGCCTCAGGAATAGCGAAGCGCAGCAACCGGATCCCCTCGGGGAATTCCTCACCCATCAGGATCTCCGTGTCGCTGATCCCCAGCGCCACTCCGTAGCTCGGCACCGTCACCGACATCACCCATCCGGTGGTGTCGGCGACCTGGAAGGTGCGAACCGTGTCGAGCGCCGGCGCACTCTTGAACAACCAGACCCGGCCGCGACGATCGGCGAAGGCGCGCTCGAACGGCGGCTTCACGGCGGAGAACACCGCCTGCTCCAGCGCCGCGCGCTGCGCCTCGGGGTAGCGGCGGATGTAGATCTGGCGATCCATCTCGGTCACGGTGACGATCGGATCGGGCAGCGGACGCGTCGAAGCCGGCTTGCCACCGCTGGGCGGATACCAGAACACCTGGTTCTGCGCGATTCTCCCCAGCCACACCGTTCCGTCTGGCATCGCACCCCACAGGTCACGACCAGCAAGCTGCAACTGGGCCAGCCGCGGACGACCGTCCTGTTCCACTTCCAGCACGGCGGGCGGAGCGAGTCGCGCGATGGTGTCGAATGTCGTGAGCGTGCTGTTGGCGCGAACCACTGCCAGGCTGTCGAGCACTCCGCGACCATCCGGACCGGGCCGTGGCGGGAACTCGAAGTACCACTGGCCAGCAGCGTCGCGCGCGCGCGGGTAACTGCCGCGGGTTGCGTCAGGCACCGGCACCGCATCGATGCGTCGTCCGTCCGGCAACCAACCGGTCACTCGACGCAGGCCATAGTCGGAGAGATAGATGGTGTCGCCGGATGCCATCATCGACACCACGCCGGGCACTTCCTCGCGCGTGACGCCGGGATGAGGTATCACGGTTCCGGCGGCAAAGTCGGCCACCAGCACGCTCATCTCCTCGACACCGAGAATCACCCAGCTACCGTCCGACCTGGGAGCGGCCTGGGACACGTGCACCACCGGCGCGACCAGCGTGTCGCCGCTGGCAACTGCCGGGAACGACTCCGGTGCCTCATAACGGGTCCGCGACTCTCCCGGGGAACAGGCGGCAATCGCGGCGATCGACAGGGTCAGGTATCTGTGGCGCATGCCTGAAGGTAACCCGAATCCGTGCGCCCGGGTGCGCCCTCGGGCGGGTGGCTCGTCTACCTGATCACAGCCGGCCAGTGCCGGCCCGCAGTCACCTGCGTCGACACCGCAGCCACCCACGGGAGAGAGACAATGAGCAAGCTGTTGCGAGGAATCGCGGCCGGCTGGGGTGCCAAGAAGCTCGGTGGAGGTTGCATCTCCACCATCCTGATCTTCCTGCTGCTGTGGTGGCTGCTCGGCGGGCTCGAGATCTTCAGGTAGGTGGAACAGTGGCGGCGCCGGTGTGCGCCGCCACGACTCGATTCAGAAGTCCTTGCGCTCGAAACTCCGGGCGGCCCACCACATCGGCAGTGCCAGCCAGACCACGAGAATGCCGCCCAGCACCGCGCGACCGGTGAGCGTACCGAGGGTGCGGCTCACCATTGCGCCAGTGTAGCCCAGCATCGCGGCGGCATCGGAGCCAAGCAGCATCATCACTCGCACCAGGTCCACCGGATTGGCCGCGAGCATCAGCATCACCGGCAGCTCGATCGGACGGTCGGCCATCAGCAGCGCCACGACCATCACGATCCCGTCCCAGAGCACCGCGGCGACCAGCCAGGTCGCCAGCGAGACACTCAGGGCCCTGACCCGGTCATCGAACCGAAGCGCGATGATCATCGCCAGCGTCTGGCTCAGCACCGCCAGCACCGCGGCGGCGATGGCCATCGACAACACCAGCGTGACCCCGGTGTTGACCAGTTGCCGCTGCCATGCGAATGGCGCGAGCACTCCGATTGCCAGTGCAGCCGCCAGTGGCAGCGCACCACGCCACCACAGGTCAACGAACACTCGGCGTCTCGACACCGGCTGCGCCAGCATCAGCGTGATCACGTCGCGGGAGTGATGCAGGCGTGAGGTGCCCAGCACCAGTCCCACTAGCGGCGTGACGACAAGCACGACGTCGAGGATCGATGCCACGGCCGTGGAAGTGTCGCCACTCAAGCGCAGCAGGATGTCGCCTGTTGCGGCGACGGAGATCGCCAGCAGCAGCGGTCCGCGCAACAGGGACGGTGCCTGCAGTCGGGCCCAGATTGCCCTGATCGCGTTCACGCCGCCTCCAGTGCGAGTGGTCCGGCCAGCAGTTGCGCGACCGCGCGCTCGAGCGTCGCAGCCCCGGTGCGCCGCTTGAGTGAAATGGTGTCTCCCTGCCACGCCGCCCGACCATCGGACAGGAACAGCACGTGATCGGCAAGCTCCTCCAGTTCCGGCAGCACGTGCGAGGTGATCAGCACCGTCAAGCCAGCGCTGCGCTCACGCGCGAGCCGGTCCTTGAGCACCCGCGCTGCGAGCGGATCCAGGCCGGCAGTGGGCTCGTCGAGCACCAGCAGCCGGGGGCGGAAGGCCATCGCGATCACGGCGTTCACCTTCTGCCTGGTGCCTCCCGAGAGCACGCCCAGCGGACGGTCGAGATTGTCGCCCAGGCCGAACTCGTCGGCGAGGGAGAGGTCGGGCTCGGCGTCATTGCCCCGCAGCCGCGACAGCGATGCGAGCACCTGACGACCCGACTGGTTGCCGGGAAACGATGCGATCTGTGGCATCCATCCGATCGCCCTGCGGTATTCCGGGCTGCCGTCGATGCGCTGTCCGTCGACGACGATGCTGCCACCGTCGGCCCGCGCCAGCCCCAGCAACAGCTTGATCATCGTCGTCTTGCCGGACCCGTTGGGACCGACAAGTGCGGTGATCTTCCCTGCGGGGACCTCGGCGTCGAGCCCGGCGAGCACGGCACGCCTGCCGTACGACTTGGTGACACCCTTGAACTCGATCACCCTGCACCTCCACTGCGGGGTCGCATCAGCGGCGCCGGATCCTTGAGCTCGCGCGGCGTGAGGGCGGGCACCGCACGCTCCGCCGCATCCACCAGGCGCACGACCAGCGACCTGTCGAGCAGCATCGTCACCTCGGAACGTTCCACCAGCATCCCGAACAGTCGCACCGGGTAGTGCGGAATGTCGCCGATGCCGTCGCGATCCAGGTCCCAGCCGCGGTAGCGATCCCAGTAGTTGCCGCGGAAGTCGGCCGTGATCCGCCGGCTGTTCACGATCACGTCGAAGGTGTTTCCCTCGAAGCGATTGTCGCTGAACACCCCGTCGGCCGTGCTGGCCAGCAACCTTATCGCACGGCCGTTGCGCTCGAACAGATTGCGCTCGACCCTGATGCGATCGGCGCCATCGGCGACCAGCGCCGTGGTGTTGTCGCGGAACCGGTTGCCAATCAACCGGGCGTCTCGCACATCCTTGAGCAGCAGGCCGTACGAAGCCGGCCCCCGATTGTCGAGGAAGGCGTTGTCACTCATCTCCACGTTGGCGGTGTACATCACTGCCACGCCGGTGCCGTTGTTACGGAAGGTGTTGCGAAGGTATCGCGAGGTGTCGGAGTACATGAAGTGGAGCCCGTAGCGACGATTGGCCTCGCTCACGTTTCCCTCCACCACCATCTGCCTCGAGAACTCCAGGTAGATCCCGTCGCGGTGCCCCCGCACCTGGTTGTCACGCACCACCAGTCCGTTCGACGACCAGGCGTGGATGCCATTGCCGGTGCCACCCTCGCGACCGACCTCGCCGACGAGGCGATTGCCGACCACTTCACAGTTCTCGACCCCCTGCAGGTAGATCCCGAAGAAGGTGTCGTCGAACTGGTTGTCGATGATCCTGCAGCCGCGGGTATGCACGGCCCTGAGACCGGCGCGGTCCTCGCTGTACGCCTTGCCGGTGTTGCGAAAGCGGAGTCCGCGCACCGTCACGTCGGGCGCGGCGATCACCATCAGCTCGCGCTGTCCCTCGCCGTCAAGCGTGGCACCGGCTTCACCCAGCAGTGACAACGACTTCTCGATCCGGACCGTCGGCTCGCGGTAGACTCCCGGGCGCACGCTGATGACCGCACCGACCGGCGCCACGGCGACGGCGGCACCGATGGTCCGATAGGGCCCATCGGGCGATACCACCAGCGGTGCCTGCAATGCGAGAAGCGCGCCCAGGACGATCGCCATCTCAGCCCTCGTGCCCGTGTGCCTGCGGCAGCATGCCCTCACGGCGCACCGTCACCAGCAACGAGTCCCAGGAGATCCCTTCGCGGTCCGCGAACCATCCCTTGCCCATCGGCGACCGGCCGTCGGCATCCTGCCTGAAACGCGCCTCGGTGACCGGCACCAGCTTGCCGGGCGCATCCGCAATGGTGACCCACACCGCACGGGGTGAATCCTCCTGGGCGATCACCCAACCGGCCAGGCACTCGATCGAGTCGAAGCGGACCGTGCGCCCTTCGGCAGTGGTCGCCGCCGCGGCGAATCGGTCGTCGCTGATGATCATCCTGCAGTAGCGGCACTCATCGAGATCGAACGCGATGTCCGGTGTGCCGCCACCGCACGCCGCGACCAGCGCCAGCACCAGCATCAGTGCGACTCGCATCACGCCTCCCTCCCCGGCCTGCTGCGCCAGGCCACCACTGCCCCAGCCAGCCAGGCCATCCCGAGCAGGATCGCGCCGGCTCCAGGCCAGGCCGCGGCGACGAAGTTGAGCAACTGCTTGCTGCCGAGCATCGGCGGTTGATAAGTCATCCCCGGCACCACGATCGCGGCGTTCTCGGTGTCGAGGTTGTGGCCGTAGTCGTACTCCCAGCGCCAGAAGTCCCACAGGCCCACTGCGCCGAGGACTGCGACCACCACCAGCCAGGCAACCAGCTGGCGGCGGCCGCCGCGCCACGCGATCACCAGCATCCACGCGGCCGCCGCACCCAGGA
>Ga0079224_100012930_pt1 | contig 11596 bp, 3 predicted proteins | sample Stecom2015_FD_80414 | JGI IMG/M metagenome (GOLD analysis project Ga0079224, IMG submission 80414) | Agricultural soil microbial communities from Utah to study Nitrogen management - Steer compost 2015 | ecosystem: Environmental > Terrestrial > Soil > Agricultural land | place: USA: Utah...
GACTCACGACACGTTTCCAGCAGGCCGTTGCCGATGCGCAAAGCCTTGCTGTGAGAAACAACAATCAATACATAGAGCCCGCCCACCTGCTTTTGGCGCTGCTCACCGATACTGACAGTGGCAGCGCCAGCCTTCTGGCGCGCGCCGGTGCTGCCGTCAACCGCATCATTCCAGCGCTCAATCAGCTGATTGAGCGATATCCGCAAGTGCAAGGCGCTGAAGGGAACATACAGGTCAGCCGTGATCTGCAGGCCGCGCTCGTACGTACCGAAAAGGAAGCACATCAGCGAGGTGATGAATACATCGCGAGCGAACTCTTCCTGCTTGCCATGGTTGACGACAAGGGTGAGGCCGGGCGCATTTTGCGCGAGGCCGGGCTGCAACGCAAGCCTCTTGAAGCCGCCATCGAAGCGGTGCGTGGCGGCGAAGCGGTGACCGATCCAGCGGGCGAGCAAAACCGTCAGGCGCTGGAAAAATACACCACCGACCTCACCGAACGTGCACGGCATGGCAAGCTGGACCCGGTCATCGGCCGGGATGACGAAATTCGTCGCGCAATACAGATTCTTCAGCGTCGCACCAAGAACAACCCGGTGCTCATCGGCGAGCCCGGCGTGGGCAAAACGGCCATTGTTGAGGGGCTGGCGCAGCGCATCGTCAACAATGAAGTGCCGGAGACGCTCAAGGGCAAGCGTGTGCTCTCGCTTGACATGGCTGCCTTGCTGGCTGGTGCCAAGTACCGCGGGGAATTCGAGGAACGTCTCAAATCCGTGCTGAAAGAGCTGTCTCAAGACGACGGCAACACCATCGTCTTCATTGACGAGCTCCATACCATGGTGGGTGCAGGCAAGGCCGAAGGTGCCATCGATGCCGGCAACATGCTCAAACCTGCACTGTCGCGGGGCGAACTGCACTGCATCGGCGCGACCACGTTGGACGAATACCGCAAGTACATTGAAAAGGATGCAGCCCTGGAACGGCGTTTCCAGAAGGTGCTGGTGTCCGAGCCGGACGTCGAATCCACGATCGCCATTCTGCGCGGCCTGCAGGAGCGTTACGAACTGCACCACGGGGTGGCAATCACCGATCCGGCAATTGTTGCGGCTGCTGAGCTTTCACATCGCTATATCACCGACCGCTTCCTGCCGGACAAGGCCATCGACCTCATCGACGAGGCCGCGGCCCGCATCCGCATGGAGATTGACTCGAAGCCGGAGGTCATGGACAAGCTCGATCGGCGCATCATTCAGCTGAAGATCGAGCGTGAGGCGGTGAAGAAAGATACGGATGAAGCGTCGCAACGTCGTCTGCAGGCAATCGAAGAAGAGCTGGTCAAGCTGCAACGCGAATACAACGATTACGAGGAAGTCTGGAAAGCTGAGAAAGCAGCCGTGCAGGGTTCCCAGTCAATCAAGGAAGAAATTGAACGTCTTCGCGCTGAGATGGCCGACCTGCAACGCAAGGGGCAGTTCGATAAGCTGGCAGAGCTGCAATACGGTCGTCTGCCCGAGCTGGAGGCTCGCCTGAAGGCCGCTGAAGCCGGCAAGCAGGAAGGAGAGAAGCGAGCAAGGCTGCTGCGCACGGAAGTTGGTGCCGAGGAAATCGCGGAAGTAGTGTCCCGCGCTACCGGTATTCCGGTCTCGAAGATGATGCAGGGTGAACGCCAGAAACTGCTCAATATGGAAGAGCATCTGCACAAGCGTGTGGTTGGACAGGACGAAGCCGTCAAGCTGGTGTCCGATGCCATCCGCCGTTCGCGTGCTGGTCTGGCCGACCCCAACCGCCCGTATGGTTCTTTCCTGTTCCTCGGCCCGACCGGGGTGGGCAAGACTGAACTCACCAAGGCATTGGCCAGTTTCCTGTTCGATTCGGAAGACCACATGATCCGCATCGACATGAGCGAATTCATGGAGAAGCATTCAGTGGCGCGGCTCATTGGTGCACCTCCGGGCTATGTTGGCTACGAGGAAGGGGGTTATCTGACCGAAGCCGTGCGCCGCAAGCCATACAGCGTGGTATTGCTGGATGAAGTTGAAAAGGCTCACCCCGACGTCTTCAATGTGCTGTTGCAGGTTCTTGACGATGGTCGCCTCACGGACGGTCAGGGCCGTACGGTGGATTTCCGCAATACGGTCATCATCATGACTTCGAACCTCGGTTCGCAGCATATTCAGAGCATGGCGGGCCAGCCCTACGAAGTGGTGAAGGAAGTCATCTGGACGGAACTGAAACAGCATTTCCGCCCGGAGTTCCTCAACCGTATCGATGAAGTGGTGGTTTTCCACGCTCTGGACGCCAAGCACATCGAGTCGATTGCACGCATTCAGTTGCAGCGCCTGGCAGATCGCCTGGCACAACGCGACATGCGTCTGGAAGTCACGGATGCGGCAGTGGCTCAGCTGGCTCGAGCCGGCTTCGACCCAGTCTTTGGTGCACGTCCTCTGAAGAGGGCCATCCAGCAGTACATCGAAAACCCGGTCGCCAAGCTGGTGTTGGATGGCACTTTCGGAGAGAAGGATGTGGTGCCGGTCGACTGGCAGGATGATAAGTTCGTATTCGAACGTACCCTGCAGTAAGTCGGCTGTGTGGCTGATCATGCTGCGAGACGGCGCCATCTATGAGGCCTGATGGCAGTAACTGACGGCACATCAGAAAAGGGAGAATCTGCGGATTCTCCCTTTTTTTCCGCAAATCCGTTTTCGATACTTGCAGCCGATTGGCCCGGACCGTATGCCCGCTTCAGGACGGTGATACAGTGCTGGCCGTCAGAACACGTGTGCGCTGCATGGCGTAGGCGCCAGCCAGGGAGCCGACGCTCAATGTGAGAAAGGCCCATTCCCAGCCCCAGTGGCGCACCAACAGTGGAATGAGCCAGATGATGGGAACCGTCAGAAGGTAACCCATGGCCACCTGAAGAGTCAGTACCGAGCCAACATATTCCCGTTGAGCGACTTCGGTCAACAAGGCGGAGAACTGTGCGGAGTCGGCCACAATGCTGAAGCCCCAGACAAGAGCCAGCAGGAATACCAGCCAGGGGTAGGGGCTGGCGAAGCCTATGATGCCGGCCATCAGCCCCGAGACCACGAGCGCCCAGAAGGCGGTCGTGCTGCGGCCATAGCGGTCACTGGTGATGCCGGCCACCACACACCCGGCACCACCTATGCCGATCACCCAGAAAGCGGCGAAAGAGGCTGCCACGGAGCTGTTGCCTACCGCCGAGATCTCGAGCACATGTTGATAGAAAACGGCAAACCAGGCCCACATGGCGTAAAGCTCCCACATATGCCCGAGATAGCCGACCGTGACCCAGAACACTGCCGGTTCTCTGAAGCACCGTAGGGCAGCGCGTGGCTTGAAAGCCTGGCTGGGATATGGGTAAGGCCCTTCCGTGATGAATGCGGCTACCAGCAGACCACCCAGGGCCGCACAGGCAGACGTGGTTGCCACCACAATCTGCCAGGAAAGCCCACCGAGCGCGTTGACCAGATGAGGAGTGGCCGAACCCACAGTGATGGCTGCAATGACGACCCCGAGTGACACGCCCCGTTGGGCACGAAACCAGGTTGAGATGAGCTTCATCGCGGGCGGATAGACGATTGCCAGGCAGAAGCCGGTCAGTGTGCGGGCGGCTATCACCAAGAATGTGGCATCCAGCCACAGTAGACACATGTTGCACAAGGCTGCGGCCAATGCACCCGCAAAAATCAGATGTCGCCCTGCATGGCGATCGGCCAGACCGAAGAAAGCCGAACACAGTGCACCTGCGACGAAGCCCAGCTGCACCGAAATGGTGAGCCAGACACGACCGGTGTCACCGAGGTCCAGGCGATCGGTCAGCTGCTGGACCACCGCGGTGGCTGAAAACCAGGTGGTCAGAATGAGCGTGATGGAAACTGCCATCACGAACAGTATCTTCCATCGGCGGGTGTGCGTCGCGTGAGCGGACTCGCCCTGGCTCGGCCGGGAGATCATTTCGTAGTGGCAGATGCCGGGCAAGGGCCGATCACCTGCTCCCAGAGCTGCGTCACCGCCGTGCGCTCTTCCTGCAATTGGTCCTTGCGGACCCGGGCCTTCTCCGCACCCTGCAGCCGCAAGGCATGCTGACGCCGGCGCAGCACACGATAGGCATCCGCCACCTTTGCCGCCAGGTCTTCCGGTATGAGCCCCGCTTTTGCAGCCAGGCCAAGCAGAGTAATGTTACCCAGATTGTCCAGCAGCTCGGGGTGGGTGCGGGAATGGCAAAGCACCAGGTACTGCGTGATGAATTCAATGTCCACCATGCCACCGGCATCGTGCTTCAGGTCGAAATCCTCGGTGTGATTCGGGTGACCGGCCCGGATTTTTTCACGCATCTCCCGCACCGCCATGCGCAGTGCTTCGGGTTCGCGTTCCCGCAGCAGGATTTCCCGGCGTATCGCTTCGAAGCGTTCGCCCAGCTTGGTGTCGCCGGCGCAGAATCGTGCCCGTGTGAGGGCCTGATGTTCCCATATCCAGGCGTGTTCACGCTGGTAACGTTCGAAGGCTTCGAAGGAGACTGCAATCAGGCCGGCATCGCCATCGGGACGCAGGCGCAGGTCAATTTCGTATAGACGTCCGGAAGAAGTCATGGTGGAGAGCCAGGAAACCATGCGCCGTCCCAACTTCACATATCGCTCCATGGCTTCATCATCCGGGTCGTCGTAAAGGAACACGAGGTCCAGGTCTGACGCATAGCCAATTTCCTTGCCACCCAGTTTCCCATAGGCGATCACAGCAAATTTCGGTGCTTCGGTAGGGGTTACGCCGCGCGGCTGGGCCAACGGCCAGGTACGCCGTATGGTTTCCTCCAGCAGGAGGTCGGCGAGTGCGGAAAGGTGGTCGGCCAGCGCCTCGACGGATAGGCGGCCTTCGAGATCCTGCGCCAGAAGCTGAAAACTGACCTGGTGCTGCACGTCGCGCATCAGGTTCATCTGTTTTTCGACGTCAGGTTTCCCGTCAGGCAACACACAGGCATCCAGTTCGCGGCTGAGCTGTTCGCGAATTTCGTTGAAATCCGGGACTTCCATGAGACTGTGCCATTCGATCAGACTGTCCAGAAGTACCGGATATCGGTTCAGATATTGAGACGCCCAGGGGCTGGCACTGACGATGCGCGTCACCCTGGCCAGGGTTTCGGGGTATTCAGCCAGAAGGGCCATGTAGGCGCTGCGCTGGGCAATGTTCTCCACCAATTCGAACAGCCTCGTGGCGGTGGTGGCGGGGCTTTCGGTCCCTGCGGCGGCGGCCAGCAACGCCGGCAACAGCTGATTGAAACGCTTGCGACTGATGTTGGGCAGGCTGCGGATGCGGTGGCTGTTCAACATGGCATTCATGCGATCACACACTGCCTGGGAATGCTCCCCCATGTGTCCATGAATGAAAAGCGTCATGTCGTGATTGTCGGACTCGGGGGCAGTATGCTCAGTGTCACTGCGGCTCGGCGTGGAAACCCCCGCTATGCGGAAGGCGTCGTGGAACGCATTGCTGACGTTTTCCCTGTGAGCCTGTAGGGTTTGATCAAATTCTTGGAGGCTCATGCCCATGGCTTCTGCCAGGCTATGCTGCAGCGCCGGCTCGCGTGGCAGCAGGTGAGTCTGTTCGTCCTCGCGATACTGCAGCATGTGCTCGACGCGGCGCAGGAAGATATAGGCCAGTCGCAAGGTCTCGGCGGTGCTGTCTTCCATCACACCGGAAGCCTGTTGGCTCGCCAGGGCCTCCAGCAGGCCCACCTTCTGCAAGGACGGCTGCCGACCACCCCGTATCAACTGGGTGAGCTGCACGACGAATTCGATTTCCCGTATGCCGCCTTCGCCCAGTTTGATGTTGTGTACCGCATCCACGCCACTGCGCGCGAGGGCCCGCCGCTGCCAATCCTGGCGGATGCGTTCCCGCAGTTCACGCAAAGAAGCCAGCGCATCAAAATCGAAGTACTTGCGGTAGACGAAAGGTGTGCGCAGGGCCTCCAGATGCTGCCACTGTGCCCTGGGTTCGCTGCCCTCGAATGCCTGCACGGGCAGTGTGCGGGCCTTGATCCAGGCATAGCGCTCCCATTCCCGGCCCTGCACTACAAGGTAGTTCTCGAATGCGTCCAGGCTCCAGGCCAGCGGGCCTGAGTCGCCGTCCGGACGCAGCCGCAAGTCGGTACGGAATACTTGGCCGTCGGCATCGATTTCCGAGATCAGGGGCATCATGCGCCGGGTCAGGCGACCATAGAACTCGTGCAAACTCAGCGGCCGCCGCCCATTGGTCTCGCCGTCATTGCCGTAGAGCATGACCAGGTCGATGTCCGATGAGACATTCAGTTCTCGCCCGCCGAACTTGCCCATGGCAATGACGATCATTTCTTGCGACTTGCCGCTTTCCGGGTCAATAGGAATGCCATGGACTTCGACCAGGGCGGATGCCACGCAGCGATAAGCCTCGGCCACCGTAAGCTCTGCAAGTTTGGTCATGGCCGTGACGACTTCGTCGAGGCCGGCGGCGCCGGCGATGTCACGTACCGCCAACACGTAGAACACGCGTTGGCGCAGTTGCCGTAACGTGCGTCGCAGCGTAGCTTCCCCCATGGCCTGACCCGGCGGTACACCCGCGATCTCCTCGAACCAGAGCTTGATGCGGCTTGGTGTCAGGGGCGTCTGGACGGCCTGCTCCAGCCAGGAAGCGAACTCAGGATGGGCGTCCACTTTGCGGCGTAAGGCACCGGACCAGCGGAGAGCGGGCTCTAATATAATGGTCTGCATCGTCATGAAGGAACTGAACCGGAAGGCTGCGCAAGTTCGAAAGATACTTCAAAACCAGCTCAAAAAGCACTGCTTTTGCAGCCGCCCGGCGGCACCGTGAGCAAGGGGTGATGAAGGTGAGCGCGGCTTCCTCAATGCAACGTGCAGCATAAATTCCACCGCCTGCTCAAATGGCTTGGCTACATCGCGCTGGGGGGCTACGTGCTCCTGGCCCTGGCTTTTTTGGGCGCTCGCTACTGGTTGCTGCCCAACATTGAACAATGGCGCGAACCTTTGCAGCGCGAGCTCTCAGAGCGGCTTCCAGTGCATGTGGAATTGGGCGACATAGGGGCGTATTGGCAGGGCAACAACCCCGCCGTCAGGCTGCGCAATGTCCGTCTCAGCGACGATTCTGGTCGCACCCTGCTCAAAATCCCCTCACTACAGGCTGTGGTCGCGTGGCCCAGCCTGTTGTCAGGCCGGCCGCGTTTTCTTGAGCTGCGCGCCGATGGGGTCAGCCTGTCCTTGCGTCGTGATGAGCAGGACCGCATATCCCTGGTCGGTTATGAAGTGGATGTGGGCGAGGCGCGCAACGGTGGTCAAAGCAGCGATAGCAGCACCCCATTCCTGCAATGGCTATCTCAGCAAGAGACAGTTTCATTCACTCGATCCGTAGTCATCTGGCGGGATGACCACCGGGGTGCTCCACCTCTGGCTCTGCGCGATGTGTCACTGGAGCTGCGCAGAACCGGACAGGGCCATCTGTTCTCCGTTCTGGCCACGCCGCCAGAAACCTTGGGAGATTCCTTCAAATTCCAGGCAGATCTGCGGCTTGCCCTCAAGCCGGGCGATGAGTTCTCCCTCGACGACCTCAGCGGCCTTTTTCATGTCGACGTGGAATCCATGCAGCCGCGCGCCTGGCAGCCCTGGCTGGATGTCTACAGCGCGCTGGAAAGTGGCAGGGTGAGCTGGAAGGCCTGGCAACAGGTTGATGGTGGCAGGCTGGGCAGGCATGTCTCCCAGGTAGCTGTGGAAGGAGGCAACTGGAATCCTGGGCCGGGCATGGCCGTCCGGACGCAATCGGCGCATCTTCATCTGGAGGGTGCATGGGAAAACTTGCATGGCCTCTTCGAATCCCTCGCCGGGGGGGGCACCATGCGGTCACCAGCAGAGGGCATACGAATCGCGGCACAGTTGCAGGGGCTGGATGTTGAAGTGGCCGAGGCCTTTGACGAGCCAATGCGTTTCGACGCTATCGCGCTGGCAGCGGGAATATCCAGCGATGAGCAGACGGGCTTGCAGCTGGAAGTCGAGCATGCCCAGGTGCGCAATGCCGACATGGACCTGAGTCTTCATGGAATCTGGCGGCAGCAGGCTGGGACGGCAGGCTTCGTGGACATGGAAGGCGAGTTCAAGCGCGCAGAGCTGGCAGCCATCGTCCGTTACCTTCCTTCAGTGGTGGAAGAGGATGCACGCATGTGGATGCGTCGCGGCCTCCTGGAGGGGCGCCTGCTCGAAGCACCAGTGCTTCTGAACGGAGAACTGGACCATTTCCCCTTTGGGGATCAGCCTGAGCGGGGTGACTTCAAGGTGGGCGGTCGTGTCGAGTCTGCCGTCATCGATTATGCGCCGGCCGAAACGGTGGGCCCGCCGGGCTGGCCCAGGCTGGAAGCCTTGAACGGGTATGCGGAGTTGCACCGGGTGAGCCTGACCATACATGCGGACTCGATGCGCATGCAACCTGGCAAAGAAGCCATAGACCTGCGCGATGTCCGCGCAGTGATACCGGATATCGAAAATGATTCGGTCCTGACCGTAAAGGGCAAGGGTAGGGCACCTGCATCAGCCTTCGTTGCCCTGCTGCAGAAGTCGCCTCTTGCCAAGATGCTGGATGGCATGTTCGATGCGGTGAGGGGCGGCGGGGTGTGGGAGGTTCCCATTGCGCTGACCATACCCCTGTCGCGTTCTGAGGATACCAGCGTCCGGGGCGAGGTCATATTCAACAAGGCGCTGCTGCAATGGGCGCCGGAGATCCCCGCTTTGTCGGATCTGAACGGGCGCCTGGCATTCAGTGAGGAGGGCCTTAGCGCAAGGGATCTCACCGGGCAGGCGCTGGGGGGAGCAGTCAAGATTACCGGCGGCCTGGGCAAAGGTCACAAGGGCCTAGTCTTTGAGGGCAAGCTGACCGCAAAGGCCCTGGACACGTATCTGAAGGGGGGGCTGAATGGCCTTCTGGAAGGAAGCACTGCCTATCGTCTTGTTCTGGCTCGGGAGACGGATGGGGCCGTCGCCTTGCAGCTGGACTCGGGCCTGGAAGGCATGACGGTCAACTTGCCGCTGCCCTTGAGCAAGCGGGCGGATGCACACTGGCCGCTGCAGGCCTCCTGGAGTCGGGTTCAGAATCGGAACAGCAGCAAGCGCCGGGAATATGCGCTTGCCGTGAGACTGGCCGAAAGGCTGGAAGCGCGGCTCCTGCATGTAGATGGCGAGAAGAACGCCAGTGGCTTCTTCAGGGCTGGGTTCATTCAGATCGGCGGAAAGGCGGAAATGCCGGCTGATGGCCTGGCAATTGACATCCGTACGCAAGAGTTCGATGTGGACGCCTGGCGCAGCCTGGGCGAAGGTGGGGGCCGAACCAGCCAGCCCGCCGAACAGGCCGGCAAGCTGCTGCCTAAGTTGCGCGACATACGTGTGCAGGCGGATCGGGCGCGCATATTGGGCATGGATCTGGAAAAGTTGACGTTCACGGCCAGGCAGCCCGAAGGCAGCCGCTGGCGGGTGGACGTCAGTTCCACTGAGACGGCCGGCACCTTGTTCTGGCAAGAACGCCGTGGACGGGTCGAGGGCGAGGTCGAGGCTCATTTCCAGCGCCTGGCCGTGGGCAACCCGGGGGGTGCTACTTCGGACGAGGTTGACGAAAATTCCGAGCTCGAGTTGGGAGACGAAGTGGATTTTCCTGCAATCCGTCTCAAGGTCGACAATCTGAAGCTCTATGGTAGGGATGTCGGCTCCTTGTCCGTGGTGGGGCTTAATGATGTGAGCGAGCATCGCTGGAAGCTGGAACAGCTCAGGCTGACCAGCCCTTACGCGAAGCTGGAGGGCAGCGGCGTGTGGCAATTGGTCGGGCCAAAAAGAGGGCTCACATTGCAGGCCCGGGCATCGTTCGATGATCTTGGTGCCTATCTGACACAAGCCGGCTACAAGGATCTTCTGGCAGGCGGCGAGGGGCAGGCGGAAGGGTTCATCGAATGGCGTGACGTGCCTTGGCGTTTTGACCGTGCGCGTTTGAATGGCGGCATCAAGCTTGAACTCGCCAAAGGGCGATTCGTCAATATCGGTTCGGAATCTGCCCGTCTGCTGGAGCTGTTGTCACTGCAGTCGGTTAAACGGCTGGCCAACCTGAACTGGAACCCGGGCGGGCTGCTGAAGCAGGGCTTTCCCTTTGACAGTCTCAAGGGCGATGTCACCCTGCATGAAGGCATCATGCATAGCGAGAACTACAGGATTACCGGGCCGGTAGCGACAATTGTCATCGCAGGGGATGTGAACCTGCCCGCAGAGACTCTCGACATCTATGCGGTGGTTGTGCCAAATCTGGACGTGAGTGGAGCGGCCATTGCGGCGGGCATTGCCGTCAACCCCATTGTCGGGGTGGGGGCTTTCCTCACACAGTGGTTACTCAAGGAGCCCATGAGCCGTGCAATGACGGCGGAATACCGTGTGCGGGGGAAAATTGATTCGCCGGAGATCCGAGAAATCAGTACCGAAACTGTGGGGGAAAAGGGCACCCTGCCGGGACACCCTGTTTCCGAGTCTGGCAGGAATCAGTAGATGCCTTGCTGCAGCATTGCGTCAGCAACTTTGACGAAGCCGGCGATGTTCGCGCCGTCAAGGTAGTTCACCTTTCCGCCTTCACCTGCATAACGCACACAATTCTCGTGGATATCGCGCATGATGGAGTGCAGCTTTTCATCTACCTGTTCACGGGTCCAGCACAGGCGTTGAGCATTCTGGCTCATTTCCAGACCTGATACGGCAACCCCGCCGGCATTACTGGCCTTCCCGGGTGCGTACAGTACACCCGCTTCGATGAATGCGTGTGCAGCTTCCAGACTGGTCGGCATGTTGGCGCCTTCCGCGACGCAGCGCACACCATTCTTGATGAGGATGCGAGCGTCTTCCAGATCGAGTTCGTTCTGGGTGGCACAGGGCAGGGCGACGTCGACCGGGACATGCCATGGCCGTTTGCCGGGTTCATACTGCAGACCCAATTCGCGGGCATAGTCTTCGACGCGGCCACGCTCCTTGTTCTTGATGCGGCACAGAATGGCGAGTTTCTCCGGCGTGAAGCCGGCCAAGTCCACAACGGTGCCTTGCGAATCAGAAACGGTCACCACTTTCGCGCCCATGTGCAGGCACTTCTCGATGGCGAACTGGGCCACATTGCCCGAACCGGATACGGAAACAGTCAGACCTTCCAGAGACTGGCGACTGTGCTTGAGCATTTCCTCAGTGAAGTAGACGGTGCCGTAACCTGTTGCTTCCGGACGGATGAGGCTGCCACCGAAGGTCAGGCCTTTGCCCGTGAAGACGCTGCTGGCGGAATTCGTGAGCTTTTTCATCATGCCCGCCATGAAGCCGACTTCACGTGCGCCCACGCCGATGTCGCCGGCAGGAACGTCGGTATCCGGACCAAGATGACGATGTAGCTCCAACATGAGTGCCTGACAGAAGCGCATGACTTCGGGGTCGCTCTTGCCCTTCGGATCGAAATCGGAGCCACCTTTGCCACCGCCCATGGGCAGGGTGGTCAGTGCATTCTTGAAGGTTTGCTCGAACGCGAGGAACTTCAGGATGGA
>Ga0079224_100012931_pt1 | contig 11596 bp, 11 predicted proteins | sample Stecom2015_FD_80414 | JGI IMG/M metagenome (GOLD analysis project Ga0079224, IMG submission 80414) | Agricultural soil microbial communities from Utah to study Nitrogen management - Steer compost 2015 | ecosystem: Environmental > Terrestrial > Soil > Agricultural land | place: USA: Utah...
GCCGCCCTCCTTCCGAAGAACGGCCAGAACCCCGTCTGAGACTGCGATTCTTCACTTGCGGGGGACTTTTGCCTCTGCTAGAGTGCCCGTAGCTGATCTTCGAAAACGAGGAGGATGCCGATGGCGAAGGCCAAGACCGTCTCGAAGGCCGACCTTGTGAGCAAGGTAGCCGAGTCCAAGGGCCTCAGGAAGAAGGACGTCAAGGACATCATGGACGCCATGCTCGACCAGATCAGCAAGTCCCTCGACTCCGGGTCGAAGGTCCAGCTGACAGGCTTCGGCACGTTCGAGGTGCGCCAGCGCAAGTCGCGCACCGGCGTCCGGCCCGGCACCACGGAGAAGATCAAGATCCCGGCCAGCAAGTACCCGGCCTTCAAGCCCGGCAAGGGCCTCAAGGACCGCGTCCGCCGCTGACCTGTACCACCGTGACCGCAGGTGGCCCGCTCCCCGTGAGCGGGCCGCTTCATTGGGGCGGCGCGCCGGTCACCCCCACGGTGCCGGGCGGACGGGCACGGGCGCACCCCTCCGCTAGACTCGGGGCGTGGCCCTCCTGGACCAGATCGGCCCCGTGATGGTGGGACCTTCCAGCTCCCATACGGCCGGCGCCTGCCGCATCGCCCTGCTGGCGCGGCACTGCCTGCTGACCAGGCCGCGCCGGGCGCGCTTCGTGCTGCACGGCTCGTTCGCGAAGACCGCGCGCGGGCACGGCACCGAGCTGGCGCTCGTCGCGGGCCTCTGCGGCGCGTTCCCCGACGACCCGCGCATCCGCGACGCCTTCGACGTGGCGCGCGCGGAGGGCCTGCAGTTCGAGTTCGCCGCGGCCGACCTGGGAGACGTCCACCCGAACACCGTGCTCATCGAGGCCGAGGCGGAGGGCGAGAGCCTGTCGCTCTTGGGCTCCAGCCTGGGCGGCGGCCTGGTGCAGGTGAACCGGGTCAACGGCTTCGACGCCAGGTTCACCGGCTCGTACTACACGCTGCTCGTGCTGCACAAGGACCAGCCGGGCGTCATCGCGCGCGTCGCCGGCGTGGTGGCCGACGACGGCGGCAACATCGGCACCATCTTCTCCGCCAGGGAGCGCCGTGGCGGGCAGGCCCTGATGTCGGTCGAGATCGACAAACGGCTCGAGCAGTACGCGCTCGACTACCTGAGCAGCCTGCCGTACGTGACCTGGCTGCGCGCCCTGCCCGAGGTCATGCAGGGCCCGCTGGCAGCGGAGGCGGCCTCGTGACCCTGAAGGACATCGCTGAAGCTGCAGGCCTCGCCTCCGAGTTCGTGCTGCGCGAGGAGGTGGGCGACGACGTCGCCGCCGCCGAGCGGGTGAAGGCCACGATGCTCTCGCGCGTGGGCGAGATGCGCGACGCCATCGGACGCGGCCTGGCCTCGCGCGAGCCCAGCCGCACCGGCATGGTGGGCTGGAACGCGAACCAGCTCCACGAGGCCCCCGACGTCCTGGGCTCCCCCCTGCTGAAGCGCGTGCAGGCCTACGCGATGGCCGTGAACGAGGAGAACGCTCGCATGGGCCGCATCGTCGCCGCCCCCACCGCGGGGAGCGCCGGCACGGTCCCGGGCGCGCTGCTGGGCGTGGCCGACCACCTCGGGCGCCGCGACGAGGAACTGGTGATGCCGCTGGTCCTCGCGGCCGGCGTGGCCGAGGTCATCGGCAAGCAGATGTTCATCGCCGGCTCCACCGGCGGCTGCCAGGCCGAGATCGGCTCCAGCGCCGCCATGGCCGCCGCGGCCGTCACCGAGCTGCTGGGCGGCTCGGCCCGCGCCTGCGTGCACGCCGCGGCCATGGCCCTCATGAACACCATCGGCCTGGTCTGCGACCCCGTGGGCGGCTACGTGGAGGTGCCGTGCGTGTCGCGCAACGCGTTCTACGCCGTGCACGCCGTGGCCTCGGCGCAGCTGGCGCTGGCCGGCATCGAGTCGGTCATCCCGCCCGACGAGGTCGTCATGGCCATGGCCTCGGTCGGGCGCTTGCTGCCTCCCGAGCTGCGCGAGACCGGCGAGGGCGGCATCGCCGACACGCCCACCGGGCGCCGCATCGCGCTGGAGATGGCGCGCTAGACGCCCTTCCCGGCGCTCCCTCCGTCGCGCCCGGCGCCGCGCGGCACCGGGCCGCGCCGTCCCTTGTCCCCCAACGTCGCCCGGTGACGCCCCGAGGCCTCACGAGCTTGTACTATCTTTCACGAGGGACATCCGTCCCGCCGCCTGCGGTCTACGGCGCCACCCGCCAGGCGGGGTGAGGAGCGCTCATGCCGGCACAGGGCAGGCCAAGGGTGATCATCGTGGGTGCGGGGTTCGCGGGGCTGTACGCCGCCAAGGCCCTCAAGCACGCCCCGGTCGACGTCCTGCTGATCGACGCGCACAACTACCACACCTTCCAGCCGCTCCTGTACCAGGTGGCGACGGCCGCGCTCGACGCCGGCGACATCGCCCACCAGGTGAGGAACGTCTTCAAGCGCCAGCCGAACGTGCGCTTCCGCATGGGCCTGGTGACCGGCGTGGACGAGGACGCCAAGGAGGTCGTGCTGGAGGGGGGCGAGCGCCTCGGGTACGACTACCTGATCCTCGCCAACGGCGCCGTCTACAACGACTTCGGCACGCCCGGGGTGCGCGAGCACGCCTTCGTGCTCAAGGACCTCGACAAGGCCGTGAAGCTGCGCGGGCACATCCTCTCGCGCTTCGAGAGGGCCGCCGTGGACCCGCGGCTCATCGACGCCGGCGCCCTGACGTTCGTGATCGTCGGCGCCGGGCCCACCGGCGTGGAGATGGCCGGCGCGCTCGTGGAGCTGTTCCAGCGCGTGCTGCCACCCGAGTACCCGGAGCTCGACCTGCGCGTGGCGCGCGTCGTGCTCATCGAGATGGGGCCGGAGGTGCTGCCGCCGTTCGGGCAGGCGAGCCGCCGCTACGCCGAGCGGGTGCTGCGGCAGCGCGGCGTGGACGTCCGGCTGCGCTCCGCGGTCGTGAACGTCACCGAGGACGGCGTGACGCTCAAGTCGGGCGAGTTCATCCCCTGCCAGACGGTGATCTGGGCGGCGGGAGTGCGGGGCCACCCGCTGGGCGAGGACCTAGGTATGGCCCTCGAACGCGGCTTCCGCGTCCCCGTGGAGCCCGACCTGAGCCTCCCCGGCCGCCCCGAGGTGTTCGTGGTCGGCGACCTGGCCGGCGCCAAGGACGCCGCGGACAGGCTGTTGCCCCAGGTCGCCCAGGTGGCGATCCAGGCCGGCAAGCACGCCGCGCGCTCGATCGTGAAGCGCATCCAAGGCCGGCAGACCGAGCCGTTCGTCTACCGCGACCTGGGCAACATGGCCATCATCGGTCGCAGCGCCGGCATCGCGGAGCTGTCGCGCCTCTTCCTGGGGCTGCGGCTGCGCGGCTTCGTGGGCTGGCTCGGGTGGCTGTTCCTCCACCTCGTCTACCTGCCGGGCTTCCGCAACCGCCTCTCGGCGGTGGTGAGCTGGGCCTACAACTTCATCACCTACGACCGCCACGCGCGCCTGATCCTGCGCATGGGCCCGGGCCGCGGCTTCTCGGCGCCGCGCGGCGAGGCCGCCCCGGACGCGGCGCCGCGGGAGGCGGGGGACGCGGAGCCGTCCGCCGCGCCGCCGGAGGCGTCCCCCGGTGACGAGGGGCCCGCGGAACCTGTAGAACAGGGCGTGACCGTCGAGAGACCTGAGCGGGTACCGGTGGTGGCCGGGCGTGACGCCTGAGCTGCAGGCCTACCTGCGCACGGCCATCAGGGCCGCGCGCGAGGCGGCCGCCATACAGCTGGCCGAGCGGGGCAGCGACCTGGGCGTGGGGACGAAGTCGTCGGACATCGACATCGTCACGCGCGTCGACACGCTGTGCGAGGAGCGCATCAGGCGGGTCATCGCCGAGGAGCACCCCGACCACGTGGTCATCGGCGAGGAGCTGGGCCACGAGGCGAGCGGGCGCATGCGCTGGATCGTCGACCCCCTGGACGGCACGGTCAACTACGCGCACGGCTTCCCCTTCTACTGCGTCTCGATCGCGCTCGAGGCCGACGGCGAGGTCGTGGTGGGCGTCGTCTACGACCCCGAGCGCGACGAGCTGTTCACCGCCACGAAGGGCGGCGGCGCCTGGCTGAACGGCCGCCCGCTGCAGGTGACCGCCACCGCCGAGCTGCGGCAGGCGCTGCTGGCCACCGGCTTCGCTTACGTGGAGGACCGCATCGAGCTGAACCTCGGGGTGTTCGCCCGCGTGCTGCCGCGCGTCCGGTCGGTGCGGCGCCCGGGCTCGGCGGCCCTGGACATCTGCTACGTGGCCAGCGGGCGGCTCGACGGCTTCTGGGAGCTGGGCCTGAACCCCTGGGACGTCGCCGCCGGCCTGCTGGTCGTGCGCGAGGCCGGCGGCACGGTCACCGGCGAGGACGGCGGCCCGTACCGCCTGGGCGACCGCGTGCTGGTGGCCACCAACGGCCACCTCCACGGCAAGCTCCTCGACCTGCTCCAGCTCCCGTCGGTGCTGGCGCGCATCTGAGCGCGGCGCCGCGGCGGCTCAGAAGTCCTGGACGCGGAGCGTGAGGCGCTCGAGCAGGTCGCGACGCAGCGTCACGCCCAGGCCCGGCCCGGAGGTCGGCAGCGACTGCACGCCGTCCACGGCGTCGAGGCGTTCCTCGACGATGTCGTCGTCGCCCCAGTAGCGGGTGGCGCTGGCGGTGTCGCCCGGCAGCGTGAAGTTCGGCAGCGTGCTCATGTGCAGGTTCAGGGCGCGGCCGATGCCCAGCTCGAGCATGCCACCGCACCAGACCGGCGCGCCGAACGCCATGGCCACGTCGTGCACGCGGCGCGCCTCGAGCAGGCCGCGGACGCGCCCCACCTTGACGTTGATCACCCGGCCGGCGCCGAGCGCGAGGCCCTTCCTGGCGTCGGCTGCCGAGTGCACCGATTCGTCGAGGCAGATGGGCGTGGCGAGCTGGGCCTGCAGCTCGGCGTGGTCCACGAGGTCGTCGTGCGCCAGGGGCTGCTCGATGTAGTCGAGCCCGAGCTCGTCGAGCTCCTGGAAGACGCGCGCGTCCGTGAGCGAGTAGGCGCTGTTGGCGTCCACCGTGAGCGCCATGTCGGGCAGCGCCTCGCGCACGGCGCGGAGCGGCTGCACGTCCCAGTCCGGCTTGATCTTGAACTTCAGGCGCCGGTAGCCCTGCTCGGCGTGCCGCCGCGCCACCTCGACCGTCTCCTCCACGGTGGGCTGTATGCCCAGGGAGGCCCCGACCTCGATCCGCGTCCTCGACCCGCCCAGGAGCTGCCACAGCGGTAGGCCCGCCGCCTTCGCCTGCAGGTCCCAGAACGCGCACTCCAAGGCGGCGACGGCCATGTTGTGGCCGCGCACGCGCCTGACCGCGGCCAGGAGCTGCTCGGGCGTGGCGAACTCCTTCCCCACCACCTGCGGCAGCACGTACTCCGAGAGCGCCACCCAGGCGGTCGCGCTCGTCTCGTAGCTGTAACCGGGGACGTTGCCGGCGGTGACCTCGCCGTAGCCCTCCAGCCCCTCCGAGCGCACCACCAGCACGACCTTGGTGAGGTCCCTCTCGACCCCGAAGCTCGTCTCGAACCTGAACCTGAGGTCAGCCCTGACCTCGCGCAGCTCGACGCTCTCGATCTTCATCTACCGCCTCCGGGCACCGAGCATAACCACGGGGCGGTCCGCGGCCGCCCGGACGGGCACGGGCTCGGCGTACCGGGCGGCGAGCGTCGGTCGGCGCGCCACGTCACGTGCCCGCTCCATCGGCAGGCGCCTGGCCTAGAACTCCTCGGGGAACTCGAGACGGGGGCGGGGGCGTTCCTCCGCCGGCTCCTCGGCGCGCGGCTCGCCCACCACGACGGCGTCCGCCGGTCGCGACTCGCCCGGGTCGGGCGGCAGCGCGTCCTCGTGGTGCAGCGGCGCCGACCTCTCCTCGCCGGCGTCGCGGCGGCTGGGCGGCAGCGGCACGGCGAACGGCCCCGTGGGCTCCTCCACGCGTTCCGCGGCCTCGCGGCGGGCCCTGGCCGCCTCCGCGCGGGCGCGCTCGGCCTCCCGGCGCCGCTCGGCGAACGCCCCCCACGCCTCGCCCAGCCGGCGCCGCACGCCGCGGGCGGCGTCGTCCAGGCGCGCCTTGGCGGCGCTGCGACGAGCGGCCGCGCGCTGCATGCGCGTGACCTGCTCCGAGGCCGTGCCGCGCGAGGCATCGACGCGTTGGCGCGTGGCCCTCACCCGGTAGCGCAGGTTCCAGGGCTCCCACTCCAGCGGCACCGTGACGCACAGGTTCTGCGGCCTGGCCTTCGTGGCGAAGACGAACACCTGCAGCGTGCCGCGCTCGCCCGGCAGGTCGCTCACGTCGGCCACGACGTCGACGGCGCCGTTCGGCGGCACGACCGCCGAGGCGTCGGCGACCACGGGCAGGCGTCCTCCCCCGGTGGTCAGGGCGACCTCGAGGAGCTGGACGGGGTACGGGTTCAGGTTGTTGAAGGTCACGCGGAGCTGCATCCCGGCCCCCGCGGGCGCCACCAGGTGGGCGGGCCGGCGTGGGCCGCCGTCGGCGGCGGCCGCGGGGTCGTGCTCGCCCAGCAGGGCGACGACGCCGTTGGTGAGGAGGAACTGCGGTCCGGTGGCACGCCGGCGCCCGCGCCAGCGCCAGGCGATCAGCAGGACGAGGACCAGCAGGACGGCGGCCGCCGCCAGGTAGGCGTCGCGGCCCCACGTCACCGGGTCCCAGCTCACGCGCGACGCCGCCTCGACGACGACCTCGTAGAAGCGCCGCAGCGCCTGCACAGACTGGTCCCAGACCTCGGCCATGCCGCCTCGTTCGTCGCCGCCTGGTCGACGGCGACATGCCAGCTTACCGGTGCGGCCCTTAGAGTGACATGGTGGCTCTCCTAACGACCCTAGACGGGTCTCTCACGCTGGAGAGCGACCGGTACGGCGAGACGTACCGCTCGCGGCACGGAGCGCTCACCGAGGCGCGCCACGTCTTCCTCGGCGCGTCGGGCGTCGCCTCCCTCTTGCGCGAGCGCGGGCACGCGAACGTGCTGGAGGTGGGCTTCGGCACCGGCCTCAACTTCCTGGTGACGGCGGCCGCCGCCGTCGCTGCCGGGGCGAGCCTCGGTTACGCGGCGGTCGAGCGCGAACCGCTGCCCGCGGGCGTGCTGCGCGGACTGCGCTACGAGGAGCTGCTGGCGCCGAGCCCCTTGCCGGCCGAGCTGGCGGCCTGGGTCGAGGGGCTCGGGCTGCCCCTCGCGAGGGGCACGTACCGGTTCGCCTCCGGGCGCGTGCGCCTCGAGCTCACGGTGGGCGAGGCGCGCGAGGCCGTCGCCGGCCTGGCCGGCGGCTTCGACGCCGTCTACCTCGACCCGTTCAGCCCCCGCGCGAACCCCGACGCCTGGGAGGAGGGCTTCCTCGCGCGCCTGGTGGGGGCGCTGGGGCCAGGCGGCCGGCTGGTGAGCTACAGCGTCAGCGGCGAGGTGCGCAGGCGCCTGGCCGCCGCCGGCGCGCTGGTGCGGAAGGAGCCGGGGCCGCCCGGCGGCAAGCGCGAGTCGCTGGTCGCGGAGAGGCCGTCCTGAGCGCGAGCGTTCGCGACGTCGCCATCGTGGGGGGCGGCGTCGCCGGGCTCACCCTGGCGTACGAGCTGGTCCGACGCGGCGCCAGCGTGGTGCTCGTGGACGCGGGCGCGTCGACCGGCGCCTCCGCGGGCGAGCCCGCCGTACGGGCGGCCGCGTCGCTGGTGCCCGCGGCGCTCCTGAACCCGCACCGCGGCCGCACGGCGCGCGCGCGTCCCGGCGACATGGCGGGACTGGAGGCGTTCTGGCGCCTGGCCAGGCGGCTGGAGGAGGAGGGCCTGGACCCGGGCGCGCGCGGCGGCGGCGTGCTCCGCGTGGCGGGGAGCGCGCGCCAGGCGAAGCTGTGGCGCCGGCTCGCGGACGGCAGGAGCGCCCGCGGGGCCGAGGCGGGCGAGGGCCGCGGGGCAGAGCCTCTCCACGACGAGGGCGCCGACGACCTCCCGCTCTGGCTGGGCCTGGACGAGGTCCCGCGTGGCCTCCACGCGCCCTACGGCGCCTTGTTCGTGCCGCGGGGCGGGTGGGTGGAGCCGGCCCGCCTGCTGGCCGCGCTCGCGGCCGCCGCCGCGCGGCGCGGGGCCGCGTTCGTGCGCGGCGTCCCTGCCAGGGGCGTCGAGGCCCGCGCTGACGGCGCGGCCGTGCTCACCACGGCCGGCGAGGTCCTGGCGCGCCGCGTCGTGCTCTGCCCCGGCGCCGCCCCCGCGCCGCCGGGCTGCCGGCTGCCGAGCCTCAGGCGGGACGGCGGTGTGGCCGCCGTGTTGCGCCCGGCGGCGGGCGACGCGCGCGCGCTCGCCGCGTTGCCGCCCCTGGCCGGCGCGGTGAACGTGGCGTTCGTAGGCGGGCGCGTCGTCGTGTCGGGCGGTGCGCTGCCGCCAGTGCGGCCGACGGACGAGGAGCTCCGCGCCGCGGCCCTGGGCCTGCGCGACGCCGCGGCCTGGTCGGTGCCCGCCCTCGCTCACGCGGAGCTGGCGGACGTCTGGTTCGGGGTGCGGGCGCGGCGACCGTCGGGCCGGCCCGTGGTGAGGCGGCTCTCCCCCGTCGTCACGCTCTACGGGGCTCTGGCAGGGCGGGGCTTCCTGTGCGCGGCCGACCTGTCGGCGCGCCTGGCGGAGCGGCTGCTGGGAGACTGAGAGCCCGGCCGGTCGGCCGGGGGCGACAGGCTCAGCCGGCGACCGGCTCGTGCACGCCGAAGAGGTCGTCGGCGAGGGCGAACAGCATCTGCCGCGTGAACCGGCGCTTGCCCTCGGCGAGGCCGTCCCCGTCCGGCGCCAGGGTCAGCTTGCGGTAGACGTGGCTGTCGTAGGGGTGGAGGACGACCTCCTTGAACACGGCGTGCCGCGGGCTGGCGTTCACCATGAGCACGGGCAGGCCCGTGGAGGGGTCGGAGAGGCTCGCCACCATGATCGTGGTGGGCAGGTCGTAGGGCCGATGCATCCGGTAGATGTAGTCCGGGAAGTCGGACTCCTTCGTGAACGCGACCCCCTCGCGGCTGGACGCGTACTCGCGCATCCACTCGAGCAGCTCGGCCCAGGCGCGGTAGAAGGCGGCCTGCCTCTCTTCCATGAGGCGAGTCTAGCGCAGCGCGCCGCGCCCGCTTGCCGTCGGGGCCCCGTGGCCGTAGAAACGCCCGGAACCGGCCGCCGGGTCGACGTGCGGCGCCCTCACGTCACAGCCCGTACCGCGACCTGAGCAGCACGGCCAGCGGCTCGATGCCGCCCACGGCCGGCACGCCCAGCTCCTTGGCGTCGCGGTCCGAGCCCACCAGCACGGCCTGCAGGCCGTAGTCGAGCGCGCCGCGCACGTCGGCGACCGGGTCGTCGCCCACCATCAGCGTCTCCGCGGGCAGCGTCTCCAAGCCGGTGCAGGCCAGGCCGAAGACGCGCGGCGAGGGCTTGCGCGCGGCCACGTCCCTGTCGCCGGAGACGATCACGACGCGGAAGCGCCCCTCGAAGCCGAGCGCACCCAGCGCGGCGCGCTGCATGTCCACCGGTCCGTTGGTGATGAGCCCCAGCCTGACGCCGGCAGCGTCGAGGCGCTCGAGCAGCTTCGCGGCGCCGGGAGCCGGCCGCACCTCGGAGGCGTAGCGGGCGGTGATGGCCGCGGCCAGGTCCCTCAGGTCCGGCGGCGGCCGCTGCTCGAGGCGCTCGAGCGTGCGCTCCATGACGGTGGCCAGGTCGAGCGGGCCGTCGCGCCTCAGCTCCTGCTGGACGATGGCGGCGAACCGGTTCATGTCGCAGCGCTCCAGCCCCAGCTCGGTGCGCGCCACGGCCAGGAGGCCCCCGAAGTCGCCGCCGTAGCCGCCCAGGGTGCCGTCGAGGTCGAAGCAGACCGCCCTGATCACCGGGCACCAGCCTAACGGTTCGGCCCCGGGGGGCCACGGTATGCTGGGCCGCCGTGCCCGTCGACGAGCTGCTAGCACCCCTGAACGAAGAACAACGCGCCGCCGTGACCCACTTCCAGGGGCCGGCGCTCGTGCTCGCCGGGGCCGGGTCGGGCAAGACCCGCACCGTCGTGCACCGCATCGCCTACCTGCTCGCCGAGCACGACGTCCTGCCCCAGCAGGTGCTGGCCGTGACCTTCACGAACAAGGCGGCGGGCGAGCTGAAGGAGCGCGTGGCCGGGCTCATCGGCGAGCCGGCCAGGGACCTGTGGGTCTCGACGTTCCACTCCGCCTGCCTGCGCGTGCTGCGCACCTACGGCGAGCGCATCGGCCTCAAGCCCGGCTTCGCCATCTACGACGACGACGACCAGCTCGACCTGCTGAAGGAGGTCCTGAGCGGGCTCTCCGGGATGGCCGACGCCAACCCGCGCACGTTCCGCTCGCTCGTCGACAGGGCGAAGTCGAACCTGTGGAGCCCCTCCCGGCTGCGCGACGAGGGCGAGAAGACGTGGGGCCGCATCGTGGCCGGCCTGCCGCTCGACGCCGTGGCCGACGTGTACGCCCGCTACCAGGAGCGCCTCACGGCCGCGAACGCCGTCGACTTCAACGACATCCTCGGCCGCACCGTCCAGCTCTTCGACGAGCACCCCGACGTGCTGCAGCGCGTGCAGCAGCGCGCGGTGTTCATCCACGTCGACGAGTACCAGGACACGAACGCCGCGCAGTACCGGCTCACGCAGCAGCTCGCCGACACCTACGGCAACCTCATGGTCGTAGGCGACCCCGACCAGAGCATCTACGCCTTCCGCGGCGCCGACGTGCGCAACATCCTCGACTTCCGCCGCGACCACCCCGAGGCGAAGGTCTACCGCCTGGAGCTGAACTACCGGTCGGTGGGCAGCGTCCTGGCCGTCGCCAACGCCGTGATAAGGCAGAACCAGGGGCGCATCGAGAAGGAGCTCAGGCCCGTGAAGCAGGGCGGCGAGAAGGTGAAGCTGTACCGCGCCGCCGACCACCGCGCCGAGGCCGAGTTCGTCGCCCGCACCATCGAGCGGCGCAAGGCCGAGCTGGACCTGGCCTACGCCGCCTTCGCGGTCCTCTACCGCACGAACTCGCAGTCGCGAGTCATCGAGGAGGCGTTGCGGCGCGCCGGCATCCCAGCCCGCATCGTGGGCGGCGTGGGCTTCTACGACCGGCGCGAGGTGAAGGACGTCCTCTCCTACGCCCGCGCGGCCCTGAACCCCGCCGACGACGTCTCGTGGCGGCGCGTGCTGGGCCGGCCCAAGCGCGGCATCGGCGGCACCACCGAGCAGCGCCTGGCGGCCTGGGCCGAACGCAAGGGCACGCCGTTCTCGGAGGCCCTGCGCCGCGCCGACGAGGTCGTGCCGGGCACGCCGGCGGTGAAGCGCGCGGCCGAGTTCGTCGAGCTGATGGACGACCTGTCCCGCCAGGCCGACGAGCTGCCCGCCGCCCAGTTCCTCGCCGCCGTGGTCGACCAGACGGGCTACGCCGCAGCGCTGCGCCGCGAGGGCACGCACGAGGCCGAGGCCCGGCTGGAGAACCTCGACGAGCTCGTCTCGGCCGTCACCGAGTGGCAGGAGGAGCACCAGGGCAGCATCGCCGACTTCCTCGACGAGGCGGCCCTGCTCGCCAGCGTCGA
>Ga0079224_100012932_pt1 | contig 11596 bp, 4 predicted proteins | sample Stecom2015_FD_80414 | JGI IMG/M metagenome (GOLD analysis project Ga0079224, IMG submission 80414) | Agricultural soil microbial communities from Utah to study Nitrogen management - Steer compost 2015 | ecosystem: Environmental > Terrestrial > Soil > Agricultural land | place: USA: Utah...
AACGGCTATGCCGGCCAAGGGGCATCGATTCAGTTGCGTGGTAACCGATCGATCGCAAACCCTGAAAGTTCTAACAATGTACTTTACATTGTTGATGGTATACAAGGTGTCGCAGCACAGGATGTTGATCCTAATGATATCCAGTCAATAGAAGTACTAAAAGATGCATCTTCAACGGCGATTTATGGGTCGAGGGGGGCAAATGGCGTAATCTTGATTACGACAAAGAGAGGAGCCAACGAAAAACCGAGACTAAATTACAATGCCTATGCCGGTGTCTCGAAGGTAGCGGGTTACGGTGAGTTTATGACGGGGCAGGAATATGTTGATTTCCGGCGTGAAGCTTACCGTGCTGTTGGAACGTGGAATTCGCCCGCGGATGACAATAAAATTTTGAATCCACTTCAATTGCAAGCTTTTCAAAACGGACAATTCACCAATTGGAGTGACCTTTTACTGCACAATGGTTTCCAACAAAATCATCAACTCAGTGTGAGTGGTGGAGGGAAAAATACCAAAGTGTATTTTTCCGGTGCTTATTTTCAGGAAAAGGGTTTGCTAAAAATGGACGAATATAAACGTTATTCGGGGCGATTGAATATCGATCAAACGATTAACAGCTGGATGAACGTCGGCTTGCAATCGCAATTTGCTTACATTGACAATGATATCCGTCGTGATCCGCTTAACCAGGCGTCCAAAATAGCACCGTTGGGACTTCCTTACGATGAAAATGGTGAATTCAACTTGTTCCCCTTACAGGGAACGTTAATCAATCCTTTAGCAGATGAACAGCCTGAGGCCTATAAACGGAACACCAAATCCAATCGAGCTACTGTTTCCGGTTACATTGAGTTGAAGCCGATTAAAGATTTGTCGATTAAGTCAACCTTTGGTGCGATCTTTTCCACCTCGGAAGCAGGTAATTTCTACTCAAAAAATAGCATCGATGGAAAAGGTTCCCGTTCGCAAGCCTCCATTACCAATAACCAAGATCGAAACATTAGCTGGGAAAACGTTATTACCTACAATAAGCGATTCGCAGACCACTCTTTGCAATTAACAGGCGTAACAAGTTACCTTTCGTGGACTAATACCAATAGTTATGCAGGTGGTAATAACCAACTATTTCCTTCGCAATACTATTATAATATAGGTGGAGCAAACCAAAACCCTTTCTATGGAAGTGGTTATGTGGAAAGCAAACTATTATCATTTAGCGGTCGGATTAACTATAGTTATAAAGGGAAATATCTGTTAACGCTAACTGGGCGAAATGATGGATCATCCAAATTAGCAGCCGGTCACAAATGGGCTTTCTTTCCGTCGGCCGCTGCAGCATGGCGTATCGTGGATGAAGATTTTATGAAAAATCAGCAGGCATTCAGCGATTTGAAGCTTCGAGTTAGTTATGGTGTGTCAGGTAATGATGTAATCAGTCCTTATGCTACGCAGAATTCCGTGGTAGTGCAGAACTTTTCTTTTAACGATGCCAATGCTGTCAATGCCTATGTCATTAATGGACTTATCGGTAACAATACCTTAAAATGGGAACTAACAAAAACGATGAATATCGGGGTAGATTTTGGTCTTTTTAACAATATAGTGACAGGTAGTGTTGACTACAACCACGCGAAAACCGACGATTTGATCTTCCCTTACACCTTACCGCTATCTACCGGCGTCACCACGGTGAATAGGAATATAGGAAAAACACAAAATAAAGGGATTGAATTAAGTCTCACTTCCCATAACATCCAAAAGAACTCATTCTCCTGGAATACTAACTTAACCTTTGCACGTAATAATGAAAAAATTGTTGCTTTACCGAACGGCAATGTGATTGCAGATGACTACCGCGAATCGCTGATCGTAGGTCAACCGGCTCAGATTTATTATGACTATAAAAAAATAGGCATTTGGCAATTAGGAGAAGAAGAACAGGCCGCCCAATATGGTGCCGAACCGGGTGATATCAAAATCGCGGACCTGAATAACGATGGGAAAATCGATGCCTTTGATCGTACGATTATAGGCCAGCGCGTACCAAAATGGACAGCCGGCTTAAGTAATGATTTGCGATTTAAGGGATTTGATTTGAATATTCTGTTGGTAGCACGGGTTGGCCAATGGATCAGTTCCGATTACTATGCCAAGTATAAAAGAAATGGCTTAGAAAACGGCGCACGTATCGACTACTGGACGCCGGAAAATCCAACGAATGAGTATCCAAGGCCGAATGCCAATAAAAACTCCAATTACGTAACTACGCTTACCGAGCGACAAGCATCTTATGTAAAAATCAGAAATATCACATTGGGTTATAATTTTCCCTCAGCCCTTATAAGCAAATGGAAGTTACAAAGCCTTCGGATATATGCTTCGGGTAAAAATTTGCACACTTTCAGTAGCTTGAAGGATTTTGACCCTGAAGGCGAGGGTGTTATAGATCAACCCTTAAATCGTCTGTTCGTTTTCGGTCTTAATGTTGGATTTTAATGAGCGCATTGCGCAACAAAAATTATGAAGAATTATCTTGAAATTGCAATCGGAAAACCTAAAGGCCTATGTGCGCTTTTTCTTTCCTTCTTATTGGGATCTTGCTCTCTGGATGAATATAATCCGGGCGGAGCTACCGTCGAAAGTTTATTCAATACACCGGAAGGGATTGAAGCAGCGGCCAATGGCACCTATACTTACAACCAAAAAATATATGGAAAAGAACAAGGTTATGCCTTGCTCGAAATGGGGACGGATATTTGGACAGGAGGGGCTAATAGTGGCAATTCCGGAACAAATGGTGTTTATCCCCAGCCTCCTTTAATGAACTATCAAGGCTTGATTTCCGACAATGTATGGGTGAAGTCCAACCTTTGGCAACCTTGTTATGCCGGTATCAATTTAGCCAATACCGCATTGAAATATCTTCCGGAAGCGGGGGTGGAAGCTGCTAAGGCTCCGGTCTTAGAAGCAGAGTTGCGTTTTATGCGCGCTTGGTATTATTGGCATTTGGTAGAATCATTTGGCGACATTCCCTTTACGTTGGAACCGACTGAAAGTATTGTTACGGTCGCCAATCGCACGCCGGTCGATCAGGTCTATGAGCAGATTTTTATGGATCTACAATTCGCGGTGGAGCATGCACCGCTAAGCAATACCGATTATGGGAAAATTACCAAGCCTATTGCTGAAGCGTTTATTGCGCGTGTTTATTTGGCTAGAGGTCGTTATCAAGAAGCCTTAGATCATGCCCAGCATGTGATTAACGACTATGGCTTTAGTCTGATGCCGAATTATGCTGACCTTTGGAAAATGGATAATGAGAAAAATCAGGAAATTATCTGGGGGTTGAACTATTCAACCAATTTGGAGTTCAATGATGGAAGTAATGTAGGACATTCAATGTATTTGATGGAATATGATACACAGCCGGGAATGCTACGAGATGTCAATAATGGTTATCCAAATGTGCGCTATATGCCCACCAAATTTTTGTTGAATTTATTTGATGAGCGTATAGATGCCCGTTACGAGGCGTCCTTTAAAACTACTTGGTTTTGCAATGAAACGGATGCCGGAAAGAGACCGCAAGGTATGAACCTCGGTGATACGGCTATTTTTTGCAGTAAATATGTGATTCCATCGGATGCTCGTGCAGGCAAAGCTTATAAAATTTATGATATCAACGATGTTTATCGGGAGAACGGTATACCGGCAGATCGCTTTCATTATATTTCCTTGAAAAAGTTTGAAGATCCTACCAGGGCGTCTGCGAACGAAACAGAAAGTGCCAGAGACGTTTTCATCATTAGACTGGCAGAAATGTATATGACTGCTGCCGAGGCCGAATTACAGTTGGGTAATCAGGCGGAGGCAGCAAACTATATTAATATTGTCAGACAACGTGCAGCGTTGAATAAACAAAACTCCCAAGAAATGACGGTAGTCGCGTCCGCAGTGACGCTCGACTTTATTTTAGATGAACGAGCGAGGGAGTTCGCGGGTGAACAGCTGCGTTGGTTTGATTTGAAGCGAACTAATAAATTGGTCGAGCGGGTACAAGCCCACAATCCCGATGCGGCACCCCATATTAAAGCGTTCCATAAAATACGGCCGATTCCACAAAGTGAGCTGGATGCAGTCACTAATAAAGATCAATTCAGGCAAAATCCAGGCTACTAAAGGAGCTTAGGCCTTGTACGAATAGAAAATAGGTTCATATAGAAACAGCTCTCCAACGGAGAGCTGTTTCTATCTAAATATAACGACAATGCATCGTTATTAATTTCAAGGTCGAGGTACCATATTCAATTCTAACGTGCCACCCTTAATAAGTGCTTCAAAAGGAAGTTGAAGGGCCTACAAGACCTTTCCATTCAGCTTCGCAGACTTCGTATAGCAGGGTCCATTTTTACTTCGTTTAGTCTTTATCGTAAATTTCCTTGATCGTTCAGCAAGTGGCAGATTGATGACTACCTCATCAAATAAGGGCGTACCGATCTGTAAAGAGGGGTTGGGAGCTGTTAATCCGGCGACATCGAATAATCCCATACCGGCCAAAACATACCAAGCACCCAACTGCCCTTGATCTTCGTCTTGGCCATAACCATAACCATGTATACCGTCAGTACCATAAAATTCATCACAAATAGCATGCACCCACTTTTGCGTTAGGTCGGGCCGACCGGAAGCGTGAAAAAGCCAAGCGACATGAAGGTTAGGTTGGTTTCCATGGTTGTACAGACCCTGTATACCCGCAAAAGCATCGATTTCTTTACCGCCGCCAAAGACATTTTTTTGCGATTCACGGAAAATACTGTCTAAACGATCATTAAAGGTTTTTTCACCGATAAGATCCACCAGCCCTTTAGGGTTGTGAGGTACGTAAAAGGTGTACTGCCAGGCATTTCCCTCCTGAAAGCCCCGCCACGGAGCAAATGGGTCAAAATCCTGTAAGAAATTGCCCTCCTCATCCTTCGGTCTGATAAATTTTGTGCTTGGATCATACAGCGTTTCCCAGGCCTTAGCCAGATGCGAGAACCTTTTGAAATCCGCCTTTTTGCCTAAAGATTTAGCGAATTGAGCTGCAGCAAAACTTGAAAAAGCATACTCAAGTGTATGAGAAGCACCAAAAGGTGAACCATGTAGATTCAATTCAGGCTTCCCGGTGTCATCCGCGATATAAGGAGAGAAGCCCTTTTCTACAAAGACGCCGACATCCAGCTTTCCGGCACCTGGGATCCGCTTTTCACTTTCCAACTCATTTTTCCGCACGGCCTCATAAGCAAGCGCTACATCGTAGTTCCGCAAACCAACGTTATAGGCAGCGGCAATAGCCAATCCGGTGAAATTAGTCCCTACACCTGAAACAAACTTGCTGGTGGCAATCCCGTCGCCCAGCCAACCGGCATCTTTATATACGAGCAACTGACTTTGAATCCAATCTTCGTAGTACTCGGGATAGGCAATTGACCATAACTGTGTCAGATTCCAAAAAGCCCCCCATATCGCGTCGGTGTTATAATGTGCATGTATCGGTTTTCCTACCTCATCTAGCGGTATCCGGCCAACACTGCCGTCATTTTTAGGATAAGCCCCATTAACATCGCTTGCTAACCCCCTGCCCAAAAGCGCATGATACAGGCCGGTATAGAATTTTACCTTATCCGCCTCTTTGCCTCCATTTACATGAATTCTGCCTAGGTATTGATTCCAACGTTGATATGCACGTTGTTTGGCATCCTCAAACGAAAGATTGGAAGCCTCAGCGATTAAATTCTCCCGGGCATTTTCTACGGAGGTGTAGGAAAGTCCTACTTTAATGTTGACTTGCTCGCCTTCCCGTGTGCCAAAGCGTAGGTAGGCACCCACGCCTTTACCCTGTGCTTTCTGCTGTCCTTGATAACATAGGCTGTCGGTGAAAGTGCCGAAGGAAGTGGGCCTTTTATCCAGTTCAGCGTAGAAATAGAGGGTTACATTCGCGTTCGGCTGATACTTCTGCACGTAAGCCGGCTTCGTAACCACATAACCTTTAACCACTTGACCTTCATAATGAACAGAGGCATCCACCACGGGCCCGCTTTCACCCATTTGATGACCAATATCGAAAATTATGTTCGCCGAATCTGTTGCAGGAAAGGTATAACGATGAAAACCAACCCGTTTGGTTGCCGTTAATTCTGCCGTAACTTTATAATCTTTTAAATAGACACGATAGTATCCCGCAGTAGCATATTCGTCTTTTTTGTCGAAACGCGATCGATAGCCGCTTTCAACCTCTTCTAATTTACCGGGGCGCGTTTGTAAGGTGCCTACTGTAGGCGCAAAAACAACACCGCCGATTTGAAACTCGTGAAAATTAGGAAAGCCCTCGATCGATTGATGCCGCTCGTCGTAACCAACTGCTTCCCAGCCTGATGGATTGCCATAACTTCCATTGGTGCTAGGAGCTAACTTCGCCATACCAAAAGGTACCGCGGCAGGTGTATAAAAGAAATAACGGCTGTGAGCAGTACCAATATTGGGATTAACGTATCGGGTAAGATCTTCTACCTCTTGGGCCTTTAAAATTGTAATCCAATGAAGGGAGATAATGAATAGATAGCATAGATTTTTTATATTCTTCATAATTAAGCTTAAATAGATCTAAGCGATTTTTTACGATCAACTTATTATTGTATAAATTCTGTATGTGTGTACATACTATGCAAGTATAGCAATATCTTCTTATGTGTCAAGTGGCATGCAAATGAAGGGAGGCGTCAGCTTACTCTTTGTCTCCCTTTAAAATCTAGCTTGTATGAACAAACTTTTTAAATTAGAAGTCTTCATTAGTAAATCGTGAGTGAGCGATGGACCTATGACAGAAGAATACCGTTTTTTTAATTTAAAATAAAGGAAGGCAGGGTTTTATATCAATCACGTCGACTTTCTACCGTGAAGGTAAAACTATCGGCGCGGTAATAACCTAAATTGTATTCGATTGGGCGGCCCGCTCGGTCGAATACAAATCGTTTTCGGAATAAGATAGGATCGCCCTGATTAATCTCTAATTTGTCCGCAACAAATTTATTGGCCGCTTTTGCATTGATTTCTTCTTGCGATAGGTCCGCTACGATATGATAATCCTGCTCAAGTATTTCGTAGAGGGGGCGTTTAAAGTCCTCATCACCCGTGAGTCCTACGCGCGGATGGAAATAAGAAATAAAGTAGACAAAAGGATCATCTTTTTTTCCCCGTAAACGCTCCAGTTTCAATACTTTTCGATCTTCTTTTAATTCAAAGAAATCGGCAACATGCGGTTCGGGTAATACCCAGCTCACATGCAATTCAAAGTTCTTGACTTCAATGCCTCGGTTCTTCATCTCCTGGGAGAAGCTCAGCCAGTTTTTCGATTTTGAGCTGAATTTGGTAGAAGCCACTTTCGTACCGACACCCTTCTTGCGGATCAATAACTCTTCGTAGACTAGCTTATTAATGGCCAAACGTAAAGTTGTACGCGAAATGGCCAATCGTTTGGCTAATTCTACTTCGTTGGGCAGCAATTTGCCCTGCTGGTATTCCGGTGATTTAATCAGTTCTCGCAAGAGCATTTCGGCCTGTATATGCAAAGGAACCGCACTTTTATGATCTATCTGAAGTTTCATTTTCTCCATTTGGTAGGCTAAAATAAGATTATTTGCAGAATTAAAAAAATAGACATATGTTTGTATGTGTGTACATATTAGATGTATGTACTCTCAAACCAAAAAGAATTATGAGGATATACCTGCTTTTTATTATTGTAGTTGTTTCACTTGGAGGCTTCCTGTTTGGTTTCGATATGGCCGTGGTTTCGGGCATTATCCCACTGATTAAGACAGATTTTGCACTCAGCGCTTCTCAGGAGGGATTGTTTGTGTCATCTGCGCTAATCGGTTGTATTGTAGGTGTCGCCTTTGCCGGGAAATTGAGCGACCGTTCCGGTAGGAAGTCGCTTTTGATCGCGGCGGCAGCACTTTTTTTTCTGTCGGCGATAGGGTGTAGTTTGAGCCCGGATTTCTTTACCTTGGTAGTAGCGCGGTGCTTGAGCGGTGTTGGCGTGGGAGTTGCTTCCATTGTGGTACCACTGTATATTGCTGAGGTATCACCTGCTTCTTTGCGCGGTCGTATGGTCACTTGCTATCAGTTGGCGGTTACCATTGGCATTTTAATAGCTTATCTCAGTAATGCGCCAGTGCTCCAGTAGAATAGGCAGTGGACTGATGGCTCGCACTGGCGCATGATGTTTCTTATGGGGGCTATACCGGCCCTGCTGTTCTGGTTTGGACTTTATCGTATTCCTGAAAGTCCGAGATGGTTGATGCAAAAGGGGAGGGACGACCGAGCGGCGGAGGTGATGCGACGTCTACAGTTAACTGAAGTGATCAGTACTGCATCATCGCCCGAGCGGATGATTAAGGTGTCTCTTTGGAAGCCTGTGTACCGTCAGGCCCTTCTGCTCGGCTTGTTATTACCCCTATTTTCACAATTGAGCGGTATTAATGCCATCATCTATTTCGGCCCGACGATCTTAGTGCAATCCGGGCTTTCCTTAAGCGGATCCTTGCAAACGCAAATCTATTTTGGTTTAGCTAATGTCATTTTTACAGGAATCGCTATTTGGAAAGTAGATAGCTGGGGGAGACGTCCACTTTATCTCGTCGGTTCTGCCGGTGCTACAATTTGCTTGCTATTAACAGCTTGGTTCTTAAATGTTAACATGGAAAACTATGGATGGTTGCTGGCACTTCCCATTCTTGGCTTTCTACTCTTTTTTGCGTTTTCCATCGGGCCACTCAAGTTCGTCGTAGCCTCCGAAATATTTCCAAGTGCTATCCGTGCAAAGGCGATGGCCTTAAGCGTGTTGGTGATGTGGATCGCAGACGCCATTGTCGGTCAATTAACACCCATTATGCTCGACAGTTGGGGAGCTGCTTGGACCTTCCGCTTTTTTGCGGTCTGCTGCGCAATCGCCTTTTTCGCGGTGTACTATCTTTTACCGGAAACCAAAGGAAAAACGCTGGAAACCATCGAAACCTATTGGCAGGAGAAATTCAATCAAAACAGACGCGGGGAAAATAACAATAAATAATAACGTCTACTTATAAACTAACCTTTATTAAAACTTAAATGAGATGAAAGAAACAAAAATGTACAAACGCTGGAAGTTTTACTTCCTGGGATTATTAATCCTGTTAGCAACTCAATCGAATGCCATTGCAAAGCAAGGCATTCCAATTTCCGGGCGCGTGTTCGAGGGCACGGGGACCGATATGGCTTTGGCCGGCGCCAGTGTCAGTGAAAAAGGAACGGCAAATGGTACCATTACCGATGCTCAAGGACGATTTCAACTAACGGTAGCAAGCGAACGAGCTGTGCTGGTATTCAGTTACATCGGTATGCAACCGCAAGAAATTACGGTGGGTAAGCAACGTACCTTTAACATGAATCTTCAATCGGATGATGAAGCCTTAGAGGAGGTCATCGTTACGGGTTACGGTACCCAGCGTAAATCTGACCTCACGGGTTCTGTCGCTGTTGTCTCCTCAAAAGAATTACTAAATGTTCCTGCCAACAATATGCTACAAGGCTTAAAAGGTAAAGTATCAGGTGTAAATGTATTTCTAAACTCAGGTTCGCCGACGGGCAGTCCTCGGGTACTGATCAGAGGCTTAGGTACGATTAATTCTTCGTCGAACCCACTTTATGTGGTAGACGGCGTGGTAATGGAGAACATTCAATTCCTTAATCCAAATGACATTGAGCGCATGGAAGTCTTGAAAGATGCTTCATCAACTGCGATCTATGGTGCCCGGGGTGCTAATGGGGTCATTCTTGTGACCACCAAGCGTGGTGCACCAACCGAAGGTCTTGTCATTGGTTACGATGGCTTTGTAAGTATGGGGGTATTGCCTAAAAAATTGGAGGTGCTGAATTCGACGGAATTTTTGGAGGTAATTGAGCGAGGTTTTCAAAATTATAGCAAATATAATCCGAGCGGTACACCACCTGTCTTTACTAAATCAGATCCACGGCTCTTCGATGCACAGGGAAATCCCCTGTATGATACCGATTGGCAAGAAGAGGCTACGCGAACCGCCGTATCGCATAACCATCAATTATCGGTACTGGGAAAATCAGAAAAATCTTCCTTCGGTGCTTTTATGAATTACAATAAAACGGAGGGCATTATGCTCAATAACTGGTTAGAACGTATTAACGGTAAACTTGCTTATGATGCCAATCCAAAGAAATGGTTGTCGTTGGGAACCAATATACTCGTGAATTATAACCGCGGGAATGAATTTGAAGAGGAGGGAGGCCACCAAATGCCCAGAAGGTCGATGTTGGAAATGCCTCCGATTTTTCCGGTGAAATTTCCTGACGGTACTTGGGCGCACAGTGGAATGATCAGTGATGCGTATTCGCTGGAAGCCATCCCTAATCCGGTACATGTGCTAACAACCCAAGATCGTTTTCGGAAGCGGACACAGATATTCGGAAACACCTACGCAACCTTTCACATCCTGCCTGGACTTGACTTACGCACACAATTTGGTTTCGATAAGCAAGATAACCTCATTCAGAATTACGATCCGACAGATTTAATCAACATTTCTGCACCGCTTGGTTATGCCTATATTGAGAATCAACATTCGTTCTACTGGCAGGAAGAAACCTATTTAAATTACAATAAAGAGCTTGGCGATCATCGTATCAACGGTGTCCTGGGACTGAGTTGGCAAGAACGAACTGCCGAAACCGATGCGATCTCAGCAAGAGGCTTTTCTGATAATTTCTTCCGTTTCAATAGCATCCAGGCCGCCAGTCAGCCCGGCGCACCAACCTCATCCTATGATCGTTGGTCAATGAATTCCTATTTTTTGCGCGGAAGCTACAGCTATAAAAGTAAATACCTGCTGACCTTTACAGGACGGGTCGACGGTTCCTCACGCTTCGGCGCAAACAATAAATACGGTATTTTTCCATCCGTGGGTTTGGGTTGGGTGTTATCTCAAGAACGTTTTTTAGCGGATTTGGAGGCTATCGATGAACTAAAATTGCGTTCGAGTTATGGTATAACAGGCAATACAGAGATTCCAACTTACCAATCCTTAGGTACCATATCTTCAGAAACAACGCTGATCAATGGTACACGCGTTTCCCAGAGTTATATCAACCGTTTCCCGAATCCGAATTTGGAATGGGAGAAAACAAAACAGTTTGATATTGGGATGGATTTATCGCTATTTAATCGTCGCTTAAGTTTCGGTTTCGATTATTACCATAAGCTCACAACCGATCTATTGCTGGATCGCCCCGTTCCAACTTCTACCGGCTTTGCTGCCGTTCGGGATAATATTGGCTCTGTATCGAATAGAGGTGTTGAAGTGTTGATCAGCGGTAGCCCGGTGAAATCCACTGATTTCAGTTGGGAAACAACGCTTAACTTCAATTATAATAAAAATAAGATCGAAGCCTTAGGAGCGAATGATGAAGATATCTTCCCCGGGCCAAACTGGGTGTCGGGCAGCCAAACCATTCTCCGGGTTGGTGAAAGTCTGAGCTCTTTTTG
>Ga0079224_100012933_pt1 | contig 11596 bp, 8 predicted proteins | sample Stecom2015_FD_80414 | JGI IMG/M metagenome (GOLD analysis project Ga0079224, IMG submission 80414) | Agricultural soil microbial communities from Utah to study Nitrogen management - Steer compost 2015 | ecosystem: Environmental > Terrestrial > Soil > Agricultural land | place: USA: Utah...
CGTCCAAGGCACGCCACCCGTCACCGCGCCCGCCGGCACCGCCGACGTCGCCTTCGTGACCGCACCCGCAGGCACCGCAGCAGGTGGCGTCCGTGTCGTCGACCTCGCCCCCGAACTCACCGTGCCGCTCCACGCGCTCTGGCCTCAGCACACGACGTCCGACGCCCGCGACGCCTTTCTGTCCTCAGTGGACTGATCCGGGCCGCCTCCAGGTACGCCCGCCACCCGCCGTACCCGGTGGCGTCCACCTCGGGCGTCACGGTCGCGAGCGAGGATCGGACGAACGCGATTCGGCCCACGAAACGCGGCGTGGCAACGCCCACGGTGGCTTCGCTCAGCGTCACCGACTCTGACGGCAACGAGGGAGCACATTCAACAGCGTCCTACCCGGTGAACTCGAATGCGTCGTTCCAGGCACGAACGGTCGACCCGGAACGTTTCTCCGCGTCCTCCGGCGTGAAGAGGTGAAACTTGTCGGAATCCGCGGAGGGCAACTGATACTTGCCTGTGGGGGTCTTGGGGGTGTCGGTGCGCGCGGGTACGAACCCCTGTGCTGCGGCGAACTTCTGACCTGACTTCGACATCGTCCAGTTGACGAACACCTTCGCCGCCGCACTGTGCGCCCCGCCCGGGGTCAAGCCCATGAGGTTGAACGAACCGGACACGCCCTCGTCCGGCACGACGAGCTCGATGGGAGCGCCCTCGATCTTGGCGCCGTACGTGGAGTTGAACCCCAGAGTGGCTGCGGAGATCTCGCCGCGGGCCAGTGCTTCGATCTGCACCGACGTCGTGTCGAAGATTCGTGGACTCTGCTCGCCGAGCCTGCGGAGATAGTTGACGCCGAACCGGTCGATGTGGAAGGCGGCAAGAGCGGTCACGGTACCGCCCGCACCCGCGTGGACGACTCCGAGCTCCTTCTCCCATGTCGGATCGAGCAGGTCCCGCCACGTCTTGGGTGCTTCCTCGGGAGCGAGCATTGCCGAGTTGTACGCGAACGTGTAGACGGAGTAGTACGACGTTAGATATCGCCCGCCGTCGAAAACCGCGTTGTCCTTGCCGGCCAACTCGTCGTAGGTGGGTGATCGGTACGGTACGTAGACGCCGGCGTCCGATAGGCGCTGAGCGACGATCGGATCGGTCACCCGAACGACGTCGGCCTGAAGCTGGTTGGCGCCGTGTTCGGACAGTACCCGCTCAGACAGCTTGCTCGTGGGCATCCGCATGAGCTGGATGTCGATGCCGGTCTCCGCGGTGAACCGGGCGGTCGTGAGATCCTCGCTCTTCTGGCCGGAACCGGAGTAGAGGACGACCGGGTCCTTCTTCGCGGCCTCGTACAGATCGTCGTCGGCGATCCGCTCGCCTTCGATCGTGAGGCCGTCGGAGGTGTCGATGTCGTCGGGCATGGCGAGTACCTGTTCGTGACCCGCACCGTCGTCGGCATGTCCACCGCCGCAGGCCGCCGTGGCCGCCAGCAGTACCGACATCGTGAGGGCCGCTGCTTTCGTGCGCATCGTGGTCAACTCCTTTGTTGCATGCGCTGGGTTCTCGGGTGGTCAGTTACCGAGCTGACCCCCGAAACGTCGAGGTAAGTACGACAGGACGAGCATGATCAGGCAGTAGATGACACTCATCGCCGCGGCTTCTTGAAGCGCACCACCGTTCTCGAACTGGTCGAAAATGGCGATGGAAAGGATCTGCGTGTCCGATGTGTACAAGAAGAGCGGAACGGTGAGCTCTCGCATGCTCAGCATGAGCAGAATGAGGAACGTCGAGGCGATGCTGACCCGCATGAGAGGTAGGGTTATGGCGAAGATCGCCCTGCTCCTGCGCGCTCCGTGCAGGACGGCGTTGTCCTCCAGGTCGCGTTCGGTCGCCTGGATGGACGCTGCTATCCCGCGCAGGCCCTGAGGCATTTGGACCGCGACGAACGCGATGACCAATACCCCGAGCGTGCCGTACAACGGCACGGGCATGATCAGCCACGTCCACAGCAGTCCCATGCCCAGCACGATGGCGGGGATCGCGAGCGGCACCATCGAGATGCCTTCGAGTAGTCCTCGTCCGGCCGTTCTCGTGCGGTACACGGTGTAGCCGACCAGGAAGGCGAGCACGGTTCCGAGCGCCGCGGCGCTGACCGCAACCAGAACGCTGTTCTTCGTCGCGTCGAGGAACAGGCCGGAGCTCAGGACCTGACCGAACGCGCCGAAATCCAGCGCGCCCGGCTCGGCCAGGTCTGCGAACGAGGTCATGTATGGCGACGTGCGCACCGCGGTCAAGACGAGCGCGATCAGCGGGAGAATGATCGACAGGAGCAGGTACACGAGAGCGAAGCCGAACAGGGGGAGTCGCCACCGGCCGAGCGAGATACGCCGCGCCTTCAATCCCTTGCCGGACACGGTCGTGAACGAGCGGCGCGCGAGGATACGGCGTTGGCCCACGGTCACCAGGAGCACGACAATCACGAGCACGACCGCCAGCACGGCGGACTCGTTACCCCGCGACGGTGAGGCGTTCATCAGCCGATAGATGAACGTCGGGAGGGTGTCGATCTGGCCTGGTGTGGCGAGCACCTGCGCCACGGGAAAGTTCTCGAATACGTGAGTGAAGACCAGCAGCGCTGACCCGAGGACGGCGGGCAGAGCGAGCGGGAGAGTGACATTGCGCAGCATTCGCCACGTCGACCCGCCGTGCACGCCCGCAGCGTCCTCGAGGTCCGGATTCATCATCGACATCGAGCTGTGCAGCAGCAGGAATGCGTACGGTGCGTAGAACATGCCGAGTACGCCGACGACGCCGGCCATGCTGTAGATGTCGAGCGTGGCGCCGATGCCGAGGTCGCGCAGACCGATGTTGATCAGGCCTGCGCCTGGACTGGCCAGCATGGACCAGGCCAGCGCGCCTACATACGAGGGCAGGAATAGCGGCATCAGGCCGATGAGGAACACGAATCCTTTGGCCGGGATATTCGTGCGCGCCGTGACGAAGGCAAGCGTTCCGCCGATCAACAGCGCAAGCAGCGTCGCCGAGATACCGATGAGCAGCGAGTTCAGTGTCGCTTCGAGTACGCCTGGTTCGGTGAACACGGCCAGGTGTTCGAGTGTGAGGTCGACCGCGAAGTTTCCCGGGCGCGGAATGCCGTTGTTGAACGCGGTCAACAGGACGAACGCGGCGGGGACCAGGATGAGGAAGCTCACCAGTACGAGGAGGGGAAGACTGGCCAGCTTGCGGGGCCGTCGCCACCGGCGCCTCCGGGGTGGCTGATCGGGCGGCCGGGCGGGTGGCCCTTCGGTGGGTCGCTTCTCCAGCGTGGTCATGCCGCCACCGTCTCCGGAACGAGTGGCTCGGGCACCTCATCCGGAAGGACAAGAACCGCTCGGCCGGGTACATGCACCCGTGCCCGCGCGCCACTTGGCAGTAGGCCACCGTCGACGGGGCAGATGGCTTCGAGCATCGGGCCGTCGTCGATCGCGACCTGATAGCGCACGGACGACCCCTGGTAGACGGCCACGGTCACTGTGCCCGCGAGATCCCCGGCGTCTCCGCTGCTTGGCTTTCCCTCAGTCCCGGATTCGTCAGCGGCACGAACCCGGATGTCGTCGGGTCGAACCGCCACCGCGTCGGCGGTGCTCGGCGCGGCGGACGCGTGTTCGGTCGCCAACGTGACGTCGTGGCCGTCGAGTTCGACGACGCCATCGTGCAGAGCTGCGACAGGGAGGATGTTGGTCACGCCCATGAACTTGGCGATCGATGCGCTGGCCGGACGCGCATACACCTCCTCGGGTGTACCGAGCTGGGTGATTCGCCCGTCCTGCATGATCGCGATTCGATCGGCGAGCGCCAGCGCCTCCTGCTGGTCGTGGGTCACGTACATGGTCGTCAACCCACGCTGGAGTTGAATTCGCCTGAGCTCGACCCGGAGATCCTCGCGTAGTCGGGCATCTAGATTGGACAGTGGCTCGTCGAGCAGAAGCACACTCGGTTCCATGGCCATCGACCGTGCCAACGCGACCCGCTGCATCTGCCCGCCGGAGAGCTGGCTGGCGCCGCGCTCTGCCAAGTGTTCAAGTCCGACGAGCGCCAGGACCTCCATGGCTTTGTCTCGCGCGGCGGCTTTGCGCACCTTTTTCATCCGCAGGGGAAAGATGACGTTCTCGAGTACGGTCTTGTGCGGCCAGACCGCGTAGGACTGGAACACCATTCCCACGTTCCTGCGGAACGAGGGCACCGCGCGGCCCGTGTGGTGGTCGAACACCACGTCGTTGCCGATGGTGATGTGTCCACCTGTCGGTTCCTCGAGCCCGGCGACACAGCGCATCGTGCTTGTCTTGCCGCAGCCGGACTGGCCCAACAGGACGATCGATTCGCCGTCGGCGATGGTCAGATCCAAGCCCTTGATCGCGGCGAAACCGCCGTAGTGGAGGTGGAGACCACTGATGGTCACCTGCATGATCACTCTCCTTCCCGTGCCGAGTACTCGTGGATGGAACTGCCTGCCTGCGCGGACGTGCGTACAAGTGCGTCGAGGGCGACGACGCCGTTGGCGCAGACGGCCAGGGGATTCACCTCGGCCTCGAGCACGTCGGGTCGATCGACCGCCAGCTTCGACACAGCGACGATCACGGCGACGAGTGCGTCGACGTCACCCGCCTCGGAGCCGCGGGAACCCTCGAGCGCACGCAGACCCCGCACATCGCGGATCATGTTGCGGGCGGTGTCGGCGGCGACGGGAGCCATGCGCACGGCCGAGTCGCCGTAGAGCTCGGCGTGGATCCCGCCGGCCGCCAGAACGACCACCGGACCCACCGTCGGGCTCACGCGATAGCCGACGAGTGCATCGACCCAAGCGCCGGCCTTCATCGGTTGGACGAGAACCTTGTCGACCTGAACTGACGGGTCGTACTCCGAGACGTTCGCCCCGATCGTCTCGATTGCTTTGGCCAGTTCGGTCGAATCCGCAACGTCGAGTACGACCGCTCCGGCGTCGGTCTTGTGGGGCAGGTCCGGAGACAGTGCCTTCACAGCGACCGGATACGGGAACGGCGGATCGGTAGGGACGGGGCCGGAGGTGCCGACCACGTACGAATCCACGGTGGGCACTCCTTGCGCCGACAGGACCTTTGCCGACGCCGCTTCGTCCAGCACGGTGCCGGGATGTTCGGCGAGTCCGGTGTCGAAAGTGCACGAGATCGTGGGTGGTCGCAGTGTGAGCGCGGAAGCAACAGCGTCGCCGCACGACTCCGGAGTGCGGAATGCGGCGACCCCCGATTCGTCGAGCAAGCGGAGCGCGTCCGGAGCATCGGGAAGCGCGAAAGCGACCAGCGGCACCTTGCCGCCCGCACACTCGGCGATGGCCTTGACCGCCAGCTCGGGGTTGTTGCGTGCGGACGAGCCAATCACGAAGCACACGAGGTCGAACTCGCCACTGTCCTGCATGATCTCCACCGTCGAGCGCACCACCTCGTGCTTCGTGCCGGCGAGGGTGAGGTCGGCGATCAGGCTCGGTGAGACGGGAGCGCCTACCTCAGCGAAGCGTTCGAGGACCTGGGGACTGGGCGCTGTCACCTGAACGCCGCGGGTCGCCAGCTGATCAACCATCACAGCTGCGCCACCTCCCGTCGTGGTGATAACGCCGACGCGTCCGGTGCGGGTCGTGTCGGCAGGCCGCAAGGAGCGCAACAGCGACGGTGTCTCGAACAGTGCCTCGAGGTGATCGACCCGAGCGAACCCGCATGCCTCGAAGAAGGCGTCGGCCTCGCTGTCACTGCCTGCGAGGGCGCCGGTGTGCGAAACGGACAACTGTGCGGCTTGGTCGGAACGTCCCAGCTTGTAGACGACAACAGGTTTTCCGGCCTGGTGTGCCGCGTGGGCGAACCGGGCCAGGTCCTGGGTGTGTTGCAGGGATTCGAGGAACAAGGCGTACGCCTCGATGCCCGCGTCATCGACAGTGGACGAACAGAGTTCACCGACCGAGACGTCCGCTTCACCGCCGACCGACACGAGTCCGGCGAACCCGATCCCGCGGGCCTTTCCCCGACTCGCTAAGGCGCCGATCACCGATCCGGACTGGGAGGCGACGAACAGACCGCCGGAAGGCAGCTCTTCACCGAATGCGGCGTTCGCCGTCAGCAGGAGGCCGTGGCGCGGGTTTACCACGCCGAGGCTGCTCGGCCCGATCAGTCTGACTCCGCCCGCCCGCGCAGCCGCGATGAGCTGTTCCTGCCTGCGGGTGCCCACCTCGCCGTCTTCACCGAAACCGCTTGCCAGGATCGTCGCGGCGGGCACGCCGAGTTCGGCGCACTCACGCACGGTCTCGATGGCCGACTCTGCGGTCGTGAGCACGAAGACGTGGTCGGGTACTTCGGGTAGGGCGGACAGTGCGGGATGGCACCGTTTGCCGAACAGTTCCTCCCGTGCAGGGTTGACCAGGTACACCGGTCCAGAGAAGCCGGTTCGTTCGAGAAACCGCTGTGGCCGGGACGTCGTCTTCGCTGAGTCGCCGGACGCACCCACGATCGCCACGCTTCTCGGCCACAGCAGGTGTGCGGCGAGTGTGGGCCCGGCGCTGTCGTTCATGGCCATGGACATCCCTTCGTCAGACGGCGCGGACGAGCCGGTCGGCATGGTCGAGGAAACTCAGGTCGGCCATCCGCCAGACGGCATCGGCCAGCGCCGTGGCCGCACCGGCGCCGGTCACCGGGTCGACGAGGGAGTGAAACTTCTCGGTCAGCGACGCATCGGTGATCGGATTCGCCGGTTCGCCGTACGGTTGTTCGACGGTTTCGGTCAGCGTTCGACCGTCGCGCAGCGACAGGGTGAGTACCGCAGGGCGCGCCCGTGGGTACGCCTCTTCCGCCGCACGGTCGACCTCCACCGTCACGGCGCGGGCGAGACGGCGGGTCTCCGGATCCGTGCGGGCGCTCTCGCCGAACTCGTCGAGAGCGACGTGACCGCGTGCCAGCGCCACCGAGACCGCGTGGGGAATGCTCATCTGCGCGTCGAGGAGGCTGCCAGGCTCGGGATCGGCGTGCCGGGCGGCAACCGCGTAGGTGCCGACATGTGCGGCGGCGACGTCGGCAACCGACAGGCGGTCAGCTTCCCAGTGGCGCCGACGTAGCGCGAGGGCGGCGTCGATCGGCCCGTGCAGATGCCGGCAGCTGGGGTACGGCTTGACGTAGGTGTCGAGCATCGACCAGCGGGCGCCGAGCGCATCACCGACGAGGTCGGGCGCCCAGTCGTCACCGGCGAATGCGGCGAAGTACCCGTTGTCTCCTTCCAACACGGTGCGCGGGCCGGTGACCCCCGCGGAGGCGAGCTCGGCGCTGACGACCCCGTCCCTGGCTGCCTTGCCCGGATGAACCCGTTTGACCTCGGCCGAGTTGCCGAGGAACTCGAACAGGCCGCCGGCGTGCGAACCGGCGATGCCCAGTGCGTCCGCAACACGGTCCGGCGTCAGGTCCGACAGTGAGGCCACTCCGGCCGCGGCGCCGATGACGCCGGCCAGCGGAGTGTTGTGGAAATGGTTGCGCCATGTCGCCGGATGCCCGGCTGCGGCCAGCCTGCACGTCAGCTCCAGCGCCACCGCCGACGCGGCGAGCGTGCGCTCCGGGCCGGCTTCGAGGCGCTGGGCAGTGGCCAGCACCGCAGGCAGCGCCACCGCACTCGGGTGCACGCTGCCCGGGGTGTAGCCGTCGTCCACTTCCAAGCCGTGCGCAGCCGTGCCGTTGACGAACGCAGCGCCTGGTGCCGACAGCTTCCCTGCCCCGATACCTGTTGCGGAGGCTCCGCCGTATGTTGCGCGAGCGTGCGCGGCGACTGCCATCGACACCGGTGTGCCTGATCCAGCCACGACCCCGGCGAGGTGGTCGAGAACGAGGCGAGTGACGTGATGCCGGATCTCGTCGGGCACCGTGGTCTGCTCACTCGCCCATTGCGCAACGCGCATGGTCAACCCGTTTGTGCTCATCGGGCAGCTCCCGCGGTGTCCGGCCGCTGGCTGAACCTCTGCCCGAGCACGTTCTGCGCGATCGTGTTGCGGAGCACCTCGACACTGCCGCCTGCAATCATCCAGCCGCGGGTGCGGCGCACGATGTATTCGAGCGGGAACTCCGTCGAGTACCCGGACGCGCCGAACATCTGCAGGGCGTCGTTGGCGACGCGGAACGCGGTCTCGTTGCAGTGCAGTTTTGCGATGGCCGCCTCGGTCGGATCGGGCGTTGCCGTGTCGGCGTTGGACACCGCCCGCAGCAGGAGAAGCTTGGCCGCGTCCAGTTGAACTCGCATGTCGGCGAACTTCCACTGCAGCCCCTGGAACTCCGAGAGCGTCCTGCCGAAGGCTTTCCGTTCCTTGACGTGGCCGAGCGCTCGTTCGTAGGCCGATTCGGCGAGCGCCAGGGAACGAGACGCGTTGCCCATTCGCTCGACGCCGAATACCGAGAGCATCTTCTTGATCGCGCCCGAATCCGCGAGCACGTACTCCTTCGGTACTCGGGCGTCGTCGAAGAACAACTGACAGTGCCGCTCGCCTGACATGTAGGCCTCGGGCTTGCCCCTGGAGAACCCCGGAGCGTCGACCGGTACGACAACGGCGCCGATGTCGCGGCTTCGCGGGCCGAAACGGCACCACACCACCGAGTGCGTGATGTCCGGACCGTGTGAGTTCCAGCATTTCTGTCCATTGAGGACGACATCGTCACCGCGGTACTCCGCCGTGGTGGTCAGGTCGGTCAACGCCGTACCGGCCTCCGGTTCGCTCATCCCTGCGCTGACGAGTCCGTCCCCCTTCAACAGGGGAGTGAGCACCTCGTCGCAGACTCGCTCGCCGCCGAAGTGGGCGATCTGCCTGATGGCACCGAAGTTGGCCGCCTGGAACGCATCCCCACTGTGTGGGCACACCTTGCTGATCGCCATCATGGCCAGAACCGCATCGAGCAGGCCTGCGCCCTGTCCGCCGAGCTCGACAGGCAGGGTCATGCCGGTGAGCTCGTGCTCGGCGAGTGTCTTCAGACTGTCGGTCGCGAAGCCCTCACGTTGGAACGCTCGCGCCGCGAACTCCCGTTCGGCCAGCTTGGTGACCGATTCCACGAGGGCTTTCTGCTCAGGTGTCAGCTGGAAATCCATGGTCTCCACTTCTCTTGTCGTTGCACCGGAGAGCGTTCAGCGGCCCAGCGAGGCCACCGCTTCGTGCAGGTCGGCGGGGGAGAGTGAGGGGAGGCGTGCGACGAACTCGGCCACCGCGGCCACGGTTCGGTCGGGATCGTGACCTCCAACTCGGGCGCATGCCGCGGTTTTGGCGGCCAGTGCTACGTCGTCGAGCGGATGCTCGGGCGAGCCCGGCATGGGTTCGGTCGCTGTGCGGCGCGACCCGTCGGCGTGATGCACGACGACGGTCGCCGGTGCCATCGCGGCGGTTCCGGTTCCGTCCTGGTGGACGGTGACGCGCTTGGCGGACTCAGCCACCTCGTCGTCGAGCAGCGTCGGCCCTGCGATGGTCGTCAGGTCGACCGAGCCGGTGATCAGATGAGCCGCGACGAGCCACGGGATGGAGAACTGCGCATCGATCACCGGCTTTCCGCGGCGCGCGAACGGACGGGATACGAGTTCGTACGCCGCTCCGGCGGGGACGTGGACGTCGACATGTCGAACCGTGTCGTGCGCTTCCTCCGCGGGCAGATCGGTCGTGGCCGCCGCCGTCGCCGCGAGGGCGGCATGGGTGTAGCGGCACGCCGGGTACGGCTTGAGCGACAGACGCGCGCCGTCCCACCCGGCGGCTGACAGGACGCGGGGGTCAACACCGGCCGAGGAGAGAACGCCGTATCCACCCTCGGCCCAACCTGCGGGGCCCTGGATGCCCGCCCGCGCCAGGAATGCCGAGGTAAGTCCGCTGTGGACGGCCATGCCCGGCTGCAGACGCTTGTTGACCGCACCGTCCTCGACGACCTGTCTGCTGTATGGCGACCCGCTGGTGGACAACGTGAGTGCCATGGCCTCCCGTATGCCGTCTTCGTCGAGCCCGAGCGTCCGCGCCGCAGACGCCGCAGCGGCGAGCGGTCCCAGTCCGGCTGTGCGAATCATGCCGGGGCGTGGCCCGATGGCTAGCGCCAGTCTGCTGAGGACTTGAACTCCGACGACGACACCGTTGAGCACATCGGTACCGTCGCGGTTCGCGTGCAAGGCGGTCACCAGAGCGGACGGGAGCGCGATCGCGCTCGTGTGGACGACCGCATCGTCGTGCGTGTCGTCGAAATCCCAGGCGTGAATGAGCGCGGAAAGCGCGAGACCCGCCAGGGGAGGAGGGAGCCGAAGCGGTGTCCACGGAACCGGCACTCCGCCCTGTGCCAGGTTGCCCAGCCCTGTCAGGGTCGCCTCGATGCCGTCGGCGCATCGTGCGGCGGTGGAGGTCCCCAGTGCGTCGATGAGCAGGCGTTCGCCGGCTGCGCGCTCCGATGAGGACAGGTCGCACCAGCTCAGGTTCGCAAGTTCGGCAGGCCACTTCGTCGTGGTGTTCATGAGGCTCCGAAACGTCGAGACGTCGTTGTCCGCGGTGGAGAGCTCGTCTGCGGAGGGCCGCATGGCGAGGTGGATGTCACTCTTTCGAATCGTGAAGGTACATAGTCTATAGAGTGTTGTCTATGTTCAATTGAGTTGATGGTGGCAGCGGTGGGAAGATGACAGTGCGGACACCGTCACGGACACACCTGCGGGCGGCCTGCGCCGCTCGCGCGGAATACTGGGTGCCTCGCGCGCCCGAATGTGAGCTGGAGTAGTCGATGACGTCGGAGGTCGAGCCGGTGCGCCCACCACAGAGCCGTGTTGCTTACGTGGTCGAGCGCCTCAAGGAGGACTTGGCCAACGGCCATATCCAGCCGGGTGAGGTGATCAAACAGACGGTCCTCGCGAAGCGCTACGGCGTCAGTCCGACGCCTGTGCGTGAGGCGTTGCGTGTTCTCGAGGCCGACGGCACGATCACGTATCTCCCTCATCGCGGTGCGTCGGTCAGGGAGATGGCGCCGGAGGCGGCTGTCGACCTGTATCGCATGCGGGCGAGCTCGGAAGCGACGGCCACCGAAATGGCGGTGGAACGCATCACCCCTGCCGGGCTCGAGCAGATCGAGGCAAAGCACGCGGAGCTGATCGACGCTCGCGCGGCCGGCGCCGACGCAGCCACGCTGTCCCGGCTCAACCGTGAACTGCACTTCGCGATCTATCGGCAGAGCTCGCCTCTCGTCGTCGAGTACCTCGAACTGCTCTGGAGCAGATTCACTCCGAGCAGCACCATCTGGACTGGAAAGCACGCCGACGACCTGGCCGACGATCACGAGGCCATCATGGAAGCCATTCGTGCCGGTGATCCGAAAAAAGCAGGCGCTCGCATGGCCGAGCACATTCTCCGCGCTGCGCGGATGCGGGCCGAGGACCCTGAGGCAAGGGCGGAGGGCTCGCACACCGAGATGGGCGCGTGATCGCCTCGGCGGGTATGACCCGCTGGTATCCGCATCTGTGGGCGGGCACGCTGCTCACCCAGGCCGCCTACAACGCGGCCCGCATGCTCGTGTCCTACCGAGTCCTCGAGCTCGGCGGGCACGGGATCGCGCTCGGC
>Ga0079224_100012934_pt1 | contig 11595 bp, 9 predicted proteins | sample Stecom2015_FD_80414 | JGI IMG/M metagenome (GOLD analysis project Ga0079224, IMG submission 80414) | Agricultural soil microbial communities from Utah to study Nitrogen management - Steer compost 2015 | ecosystem: Environmental > Terrestrial > Soil > Agricultural land | place: USA: Utah...
ATACAGGCGCTCGCACAGGCTAAGCATTTCTCGATACATTCTTGCATTTTCTCTTTCATGATCTTGTGATTTATCGTTAAAAAAATCAATAGCTACCGATCCACGAACACATAAAAACGTATTCGGTTTAAAAAGGAGTGCAAGTAAGTTATAGCATGGAGGGAGGAAAAGGAGCGGTAATCGGAAAATATAACTTGATCGTCGTACCCACACCTTCGGCAGATTCGACTTCGATAAGACCGCCGAGTCGATCCATAATACGTTTGACTAAAGATAGACCAACACCTGTGCCTTCGAAAGTTAGGGCGTTATCCGCCCGGGTGAAAATATCGAATATTTGCGGGAGATGGGCAGCCGGAATGCCGATCCCATTGTCTTTGATCGTATAACATACCTGCTGCTGATCCATGGAACTATAGATCCATATCTTTTGCCGGTCATTTGTGCAGGAATATTTGACTGCATTGTTAATAACATTAAGAAAGATCTGGTATAAAGCGCTTTTTTCTCCCCATAACGGCAATAGACGACCCAGATAGGTTTTGCAGGCAGTAGCTTCGTGCAATAAAATAGCTTCTTGTAAGATTTTCTTTAAGGTATAGGACATCGGTATCGGATCTTTGGCCATAGCAGCAGTCTTGCTCTGGCTGACAGCAACAATATTATTGACGATGTCCTCAATATTGGCGACACTACCCGATAAGTTTTTAAGCCAGTCCTCCTTTTTGCCGAGCGATAGGCTTTCTCCGGCAGTACGGAGAAACTGTAAGCCCATTTTGAGTATAGATAACGGATTTTTTAGATCGTGGGAAAGGCTGAAAGTAAACATTTCAAGTTCGTTGTTCAGCAAACGAAGCTCATCTGTCATAAGCTGTTTCTCAGCAGCTTTGCCCACAATGGATTCTTTGATACTTTGTTGGAGATAGGCTATAAACATTAGATCCGTATCATCCCACGGGCGGGCAGAGTCGTGGATAGGCTGCTCCCAAGTGTGTACGGTATAGCTTTGGAGTTGTTCTTCGATATCAAGCTGCACAACTGTGCTGCGATGCTCTTTGCGGAACCAAACTATGTAATAATCTTTGTAATTACCTATAGTATAATATAATAAACCTGCGAAAGGTAAGGCTTCGGAAATATTTTTTCCATGATTCAACCGGAAATTGTAATCCTTAAATAAGATCTTGTCGCTGCTGTCTTGAAGATAGGCTATAAGTTCGTAAAAGAGATCTGGAGTAGGTGTCTCGCCATGAAAAAATACATCACCCTGATTATAAATCGCTACCCCATCTGCGGCGACCATCTCGCGCAGGAGATCCATATGTTGCACCAGAGCACAATTAATAGTCTTATTGGCGAGAAAGGATTGTTTTAAGGTATTGTTGGCGGCAAGCAGCTGTTGGTTGTGCTCGATCAAGCCCTGTTTAAAGAGATTTTCAAATTTGCTCATGGCGCTCTCCACGATAAACGTGCAGAGTTTGCGTTGTTGCAGGTCTACCTTTTTGGGCGTTGAATGTTGCGCAATGACCAGACCCCAAAATTCATCCTCCAGGTAAAGTGGAAAAAACATGGCCGATGATACGCCTAATGTCTTAAGATAAATTTGATGTAATCGGGGAGGGGGAGCAAGCTGGCTGCATAATAAGTGTATCTCGGGATCGAGACTGTATAGTTTTTGATGTGCCTCCTCTAAATGCGGTACGTAGCGGTAGGACAGGCTTTTGTAATAAGGTAGGGTTTCCTCCGGTAGAAAAGTTTCGGCAAACTCTTTACCGATAAAACTTGCTTTGGAAGTCTTTTGATGCTCTGCAATAACTTTACTATGACCGGTTTCTTGAACCTGAAGAACAAATACCCGTTCGAATTTGACCAGCTTTTGTAATGCTTTGCATAGAAAATGCCAATTGTTGGTATAGATCTCGTCAAAAAGAAAGCCTAGCTCATTCATGCGGGAGACCGAAATGTGCTTGCGATGCTGCTCTTCCCATTCGATATAGACCCGTCCTTTGTTGAGACTGAGTTTGAAATAATAGCGGTTGTAGTTTATGCGTTTAGAGAATACCTGACTTGGCGTTCTTTTTTCCAGGACGGCCTGTACGGTGTGTAAAAATTTAACGCAATCGCCATTCCAAAGCGATTTAAAGAACTCTTCCAAAGGTTGCCCCAGAAGATGGCGCAGGTTGGATTTGGTGAATAAACTTACGGATTCACTAACGGCAATAATAGTTAAACTGGCATCGGTTATGATCAAATTGCCAAAGCTCTGTAAGGAAGCCTCTACAATCTGTCCGTTAGTATTTTTCATAAAGTAGAATCCCTATAGTTTATTCTTAGAACCTTACTAAAGTTAACGTATTCTGTTAATAAATATTATATTAATCGGCTTGATGTTATTTGTTCCTTCTATTCTGTATAGGTTTGGCGCTATACATGAGGACAAAAACAGTAAATAAAAATACGGAAGTAAAAAGTATAACAAACATATCTCAATCTTTTCCAGAATATCTCAAAAATCAGGCATGAATTTATTTTTTGTAATGATATACGTATTTAAATGACCTAATCGGGTATTATTACGTTAATTGAGGTGTAATTTTAACAAATAAGCAATTGACCTGTTCAACTAAAGAAAACAAAAACAACAAAGCGTATGAAAGCGATTTATTTTTTTGGAGTGGGTATTACAGCAATTTTGCTCACGGCCTGTGGGCCATCTAAAAAGGAAAAAACAGGAGGTCCGGGTCCCGTAACGGAATCGGATAAAACGAGGTACAATCTCAACCCGAATGATGAGGTAAGGTATGGTACTCCCGATACAGTCAGTAAGGATAGTATAAAAGGATATACGGCGGTCGGCGTAGAAGACTATCCGTTGTAACTGGCGGATCGGATAAGTTGCATAAGTTTTCTTTTGTATAACGCATCCGTGGAAGGGCGTTCGGGGCTGGCCGAAACCCGCTTTATCCAATTATCCAAGTCTCCCTGTAGGTAACTTTCCTGGATATAGGGGTGGATGTAATGGCTGCGCGTGATCGATCGGGTATTGCCTAATTGCTGTGCCACCTGATCGATAACGGCCAACAGCTGCTGTTTACGTGCTGTGTCGCTCGTAGGAATCTCTGATTTGCCCAAGTAATGAAGTGTAAGGATACATCCGTACCAGGTACGGAAGGTCTTGCAGGTGATGTCGGCGTGGGTAGCCGCTTTGAGATAGGCATTTAGCGTCCCTGAATCCAAAGGGGTGGCCTGCCCGTCTTGATCATAGTATTGAAAAAGGCGTTGTCCCGGGATTTCCTTAACTTTCGCAAGCAAACGCACCAAAGACTTCTCGGTCAGGTAGCTTTGTTGGGGTATCCCTTTTTTACCGATAAATTTAAAAAAGACTTTGGTGGTGCTGATGTCTACATGTCGGTTGCGCAGTGTGGTAAGACCGTAGGATTTGTTCTCCTTTTCGTAGGCTGCGTTGCCAATTCTGAAGTAGGTCTTACTCATCACGGCTAGGGCCAATGCGCAAATGCGCTCTTTGGAAAGTTGTCGTGAGGAAAGATCCTTCAGGATATGCTTTTGCAATCGGGACAGTCGCTGGCCAAATATATAGAGTGCACTGAATTTGTCCTTTTTACGCAGTTGGCTCCAAGCGGGATGGTACAGGTACTGCTTGCGAAGACGTACGTCGATCCCCGTAGCTTGAATATGCCCATTGGCAGTGGCGCATATCCATACCTGCTCCCATGCTGGTGGTATCACCAGTGCCTGTATACGGGCTAAGGTTTGGGGATTCTGGATGAGGTTACCGTTTTGATCGAGGTATTTAAAATGCTTTCCATGACGAACCCGTTGATAGCCTTTTCCTTTGCACGAAACATAACGAAGCCCTGCTTCAAGCAAGGCTTCTGAATCCGCTATTATACGATCTGTTGCTGGCATGATTAGTGGTTGCGAATAGCGTCAATCAATTCGCTTTTGGTCATATCATGCCGGCCTGTTATTCCGATTTTTTTCGCTTCGTCCAACAGTTGCACTTTTGTACGTTCGTGCATAGGACTGCTTTTTCCGCCCTTTTTACTGGTATTGGGGGAATTGGCTATACGGGCCGCTTTTTCCTTGCTAGCTCCATCTCGACGTAATGCCTCATACTTGGCGTCGTCTTTAATCTGTTTTCCATGATCCTTTGCCATACTTTTCGATTTTTTTTTTGAATCGTGACTATCCACATTGATCATCGCAATAATCAAGCTTCTCATTTGGCCTGCTGTAATTTTCAAATCTTGTATATTCATGATAGTATGTTGAGTTGTTTGGATATACTACTTCAAAAAACAGACCGAAAATGCGGTGTAGACTACCTATTTGCTACCGGAATCTACGGATTTGCAACAGGTATTTACCCCAGTTGATCCGTACAAAACGTATTATTCGTATAGGCTGTCAAAGAATGTCGGATTATCTAATTTGATAGCGATGCGGTAGGCCGCATTGACAAGACCAACATGACTATAAGCCTGTGGGAAATTGCCCCACTGACTTCCATCCTGATCGTCCACATCTTCGCTGAACAGCATGAGGTGATTGCCAAAGGAGAGGAGCTGCTTAAAGACTTCTTGAGCTTCCTCCAATCGACCTACACAAGCCAATGCCTCTACATACCAAAAGGCACATACCAAAAATGTAGATTTGGGACGACCAAAATCGTCCTTATGCAGGTAGCGGTAAAATAGACCATGCTCTCCCTTCAGTACTTTTTCCAGTTGGAGCAGGTGGTCTTTCGCTTTGGGCGAGTTAGGGTCTAAGTAGCCCATCATGATCAACTGTAGGGTAGAGGCATCCAGATCGGTGTTGTCCTGTGCATTGGTATATACCTTCCGTTGATCATCGTAGCAGCTCTCTATATGCTCGATGGCACGCTCACGTATACTATTGGCTTGAATAGATATATCTTCGAGGCCGTACTGGCGGGCTATTTTTAACGCCGCCGTAGCACCGGCCCATTGAAATAGATTGGAATAACAATGCCTTTTTTCCATATTACGGAACTCCCAGATACCGGCATCCTTTTCATCGATGGTAAGTTCCATTTTCTGGAGGACGAAGCGCGTCCACTGGGCCGCAAAGCCCGTGTTTTGATGGCGAAAACGGTAATCGGTAAAAAGTGGAAGTAAGGCGATCATAGCCTGTCCATAGACATCGTTCTGTATATGTTCGGAGGCCTGATTGCCGATACGGATCGGCTTATTGCCCATATAACCGTTAAGAAAGTCCAGCGTTTTTTCCTCTAAATTGGATTGCCCCAGAATGCCGTACAAGGGCTGCAATCGTCCTGCATCCGACTGGGTGATATTGGCAATATAAGAAGCGTATTTTTCCATTTCTTCGAAATGACCAATATGACTTAACGCGGTCAATACGTAATAACTGTCGCGCACCCAGCAGAAGCGGTAGTCCCAATTGCGCCCTGCACCGGGATGTTCGGGAAGGCTGGTGGTACTGGCTGCAATGATAGCTCCGGTGTCTTCATACTGATGTAGCTTTAAAGCCAGAGCCGATCGTATCACTTCCTTTTGATAAAATGACGGAATGGATGCATTCTTTACCCAACGGTGCCAGTACTGACGTGTACGGCTCAAAAACTCTTCGGCCGTGCGTTCTATAGGTGCTTCAAAAGGATTGCCAAACGTGAGGATAAGATACACCGGTTTGTTGATCAAATAGGCCACATCGTCGAAGAAATGGCTGGTCGGCATATTTGTAACCAGACGCATCTTGACATCGCCACATTCAAACTGGATGTGATTGCTACCTCTGTTTTTCTGAAATGATGACTTTCCGTAATGATATTTGGGATCGCAGACTACACGTACCTTGGGTTGCCCAGAGATAGGCTCTATCTTGCGGATCAGCATGAGTGGTTTGTAATAGCGCTCGTACTGCTCAAACCGTGGTGCATAGTCGGTAATCCGATAACTTCCCTCGGCGCTCTCGATGGTGGTACAGAGTATATTGGTGTTTTCTACATAGTATTGACTGGAATGGATAATGCCACTGGGCGGTGTGATGCTAAATCGCCCTCCCTGGTGTTCGTCCAGCAGCGTACCGAACACAAAGGAATCTTCGAAAGAAGGCCAGCAAAGCCAATTGATATTGCTGTCTTTGCCCACATGGGCGATATAGGCACAGTTTCCAATTATTCCACTATTATAAATATGTTTTTGTCTTGTCATTGGTGTCATTTATGGATTATTTAATAATTCTGTCGGCTGTGGCGTCAATTGTTGCAATAGCTTGATCACTTCTTCCTGGTTTTCGACATAGTAACGCGCTAAGGTCTGTTTATTACCGACTTTGACGGTCACTGCCGAATCGGGCAGTTCATAAAACATATCCTCGTCGGTAGAATCGTCGCCAATAGCAAAGATGAAATCAGGCCTGTAATGAGCTACTACTTCTAAAGCGGATTTTCCTTTGTTCAAACTATTTATCTTGACTTCAATTACCTTGTCTCCCATGAGCAGCTGCAGGTCATATTGCGGTAGAAGGTGTCGGAGCGCATCCGCAAGTTCCTGGGCACGCATCATACCCAATCCGGTGTGTACCTTACGGTAATGCCATGCCAAAGAGTAGTTTTTTTCCTCGATAGTAGAGCCCGGGGTCCGGTCTGTAAATTTGGCCATGATACGTCTTACCGGAGTCTTCCAAGTGGTAGGCATACTGGGTTTGTCACGCCATAGACCATCCGGTACATTACTCCACGCCCCGTGTTCAGCGATCAGGTAGTAACTGGTATTTCCAAACCATTTCTTGAGATCGGTATGCGGCCGACCGCTAATTATAGTGATCTGGTTGGCCTCATCGCTCTGAAGGCTTGCTAGTAACTCCATCACCTGCGCCGTGGGCTTAGCAGCACTGGCATCGTTCTTAAATCCGACTAGCGTACCATCATAGTCTAGAAAAAATAGACGCCGTTGGGCTTGTTGAAACTTATCGGTCAACTTCTGGAGTGTAGCCCCCTGCATCTTGCGGCTAGCCGATGCTTCTTGTTCGCTTTTCACTTCGTGCAATCTGGCAAAAAACAATTTTACCCAATGCGAAATGTTGAATTTTTTGACCATAGATACATTGCTTCGCATACGTTGCTGCCGCTCCAACTTGGGCATGTAAATAGCAAGGTGCATCGCTTGCATAATGTCCTCTATGGCATTAGGGTTGATCTGTACGGTCTCGGGCAGTTCTTTGGCGGCACCCGCAAATTCACTTAAAATAAGTACACCGTTGTAATCCTGTGCTTTGCTGGCAATGTATTCTTTACACACCAGATTCATGCCGTCCCGAAGAGAGGTCACCAAGCAGACGTCTGCCGCCACATAGAGTGCCGAGAGATCTTCGACAGTCAATGAATTGTAGAAGTAGGTAATAGGCGTCCAGTCGTCCGAACCATACACCGCGTTGATGTGCCCGACCATGCGGTCGATCTCGTCCCGAAGGAGTTTATACTGGGTTACATTGTCCCGGGAAGGAACGACGAGCATATATAAGACGACCTTATTGCGCAGCTCGGGGTATTGCTGTAGCAGACTTTCGTAGGCAGATAAGCGCTCTAAAATACCTTTGCTATAATCTAAACGGTCGATAGATAATATTAATTTACGCTTTTGGTATTGCTCTTTAAGCACCTCTGCTTTGGCCAGAACAACCTCGGAGCGGGACAATGCTTCAAATTTATCGAAATCTATACCCATCGGGAACACTTCGACGTGTACCCGGCGATCGCGACAGCGGACGCTATTATTTTTGGGCGAAAGGCCTAAGATATTCAAGCAGGAGTTGAGAAAGTGCTGGGCATCATGATAGGTATGGAAGGCTATGAGATCTGCACCTAACAGACCTTTTAAAAGTTCATTGCGCCAAGGGATACAACGAAAGATCTCATCTGCCGGAAAGGGGATGTGCTGGAAATAACCTATCGTCAAATCACTCCGTTGCTGCCGGAGTAACTGTGGCAGTAGCATGAGCTGATAATCGTGTACCCACAATTCATCCTTGGAAGTAATATTTTGCTTTAATACGATATTACAGAAGTGCTGATTTACTTTCTGATACGCTAACCAATAGGATTTGTCAAATACCGCATAAGATAAACGGTAGTGACAGATAGGCCATAGTATCTCATTGGAAAAGCCCTCGTAGTATCCTTCGAGATCTTCCGCACTAAGAAAAACAGGAATAAGATTCATTTTGGCAAGCTCCATACGAATCAATTGTTCTTCGTTTTCATTTTCGGGGATGTAGCCCGGCCAGCCCACCCATACATTACTACCGGTCTTGTAGTAAGATCCTAAGCCGGTAGCTAAGCCGCCTTCGCTCGGGATAAAGTGTAATTCATCGGCACGTTTTTCAATACGTACAGGTAATCGATTAGAAATAATTATAGTTCTTTTTTTTTGCATAAAAGGTAAGGTAATAGGTCGTTGACCCATATAATGTAAGAATAGCTATGATCAGGTGTTAGTAACGTGCTACACTAGCAGCTCCTTCTGTCAATAGGAATTCTCCAGGATGTATAATGTGTGTCTTAGCGCCGGTTTTATGAGCCAATATGGCTAACCGGTTTAAGATGTCTATATTACTTTGTGGATCAGGTTTGACGGCGCGTTCATCCAAGAATATATCACCGTATATTTTTCTGCTCTTGCACAATAGTAGGTGCTCCACCCGAGCGTCCATTACCTGCTTAGCCACTTGTCTTAGCTGATCTGTTGCAAGGTTTTCAACTTTGGCCCTTTTGAACAGTTGAATAATATGCGCTGATTCGTGAGATTGTTGATCTTCTATAATCCGTCTTACGGATTGGAGCAATTCGGAATTTGAAGCAGTACTGGCGGATAGTTCGATATGTTCCTGTTGCAACTTCGGATTTTTGGATATCTTTTTGAAAAGATATAGATTTTCCGCGATCGTAGCCAGATATAAGGGGAGATCGTAGGGTTTACTGTAATATTCGTATACAACAGTATCTACCATTCTGAAAAAACGCTCGTTATCGATTTCTTTTTCATCGGTTATCTCCATATACCCATGTAAGGTGGCCGAACCTCCGGCAGCGGCGTGCAGGTGATTGTCTGTAAGGTCATAGCCTAGCGCTTCTTGCATCGTACGTGGAATCTCGGGAGCGAGTACAATCTCCTCTAGGCCATAATAATCGCCTTGATACATCCGGACCGAATTTTTGCCTAACGCCAGCACATGGTAAGGAGTAAGTTTTGGAATAAGATCTATCAAAGGCACTATGTAAAAAACCTCATCGACCTGATAAAAAGCATCGCTACACGCAGGTAGATAAACAATTTCGAAAAGACCGCTTGAAGATAGGAAAAAGCCGATACAGCCTCCGTGTCCTTTGAAGAGCTCGGTATCCTCTGTTTTCTTTTCTACTGTAGCCAAGAGTGAAGATACTTCAGCATTTTCGCTGTTTGCGGATTTTATCTCTTTGATTAGATTTTTAAGCTTGAGAATATTGCTATTAACATCGGCTACTTCTCTGCCTACAGGAATGTATATCGTAAGGCAGCTGGAGGCTTCTTCATCGATAAGTTGTTGAAATAAGGAAGTGTCTAATGTTCTCATGAGTATAGATGTTTAATATGTTTATTATAAAAACGACATAAACAATGCGAAAGTTTCCCCTGTAGGTCAATTAATCTCGAAAGAGGTATTTACTACAGGCAAGTATCGAGGGTAAATACCCGAATGGATATTTCGTATTAACTATTTAGATTATAAATTGTTCATAAATAACTTTTTTGATACCAATGGAAATAATCGGAATCCTCCAACTGGGGGATAGTCTTTGAAAATCAAATTGATAAACATATGAAAACAGAACAGAATAACCCGATCGATAAATTTGCTAAACCTCCTTTTGAAAGGCAACCTCAGCCTGTACCTGGGGTAACTGCAAAGATGCACCCCAGGCCTGATCATGGGGAAGAGCAATATCAGGGCAAGGATTTATTGACCGGTAGGACGGTGATTATTACAGGTGGTGACTCGGGCATAGGAAAGGCCGTCGCTATAGCTATGGCCCGGGAGGGAGCAGACATTGTGATATCCTATATGGATGAAATAGAAGATGAAGATGCAAACGACACCAAAAAATGGGTGGAACAAGCGGGAAGAGGCTGTATTTTGATACGTGGAGACATCCGATCGGAAGAGCATTGTAATACTATTATTAATACCTGTGTGGATCGATTTGGTAAGATCGATGTGTTGATAAATAATGCCGCCTATCAGATGACCTATAAAACGGTCGAAGATATTACTGCTGCGGAGTGGAATAAAACTTTTGAAACGAATATGAGTGCTATGTTTTATCTGGTAAAAGCCGCTAAAAAGCATATGCGCTCTGGAAGTTGCATTATAAATACAACTTCTGTAAATGCCTATGATCCCAACCCTAGCTTATTGCCCTATGCGGCTACAAAAGGAGCTATCCAAAATTTTACAGCGAGTTTGGCACAACTATTTTTAGAAGACGGCTCAGGGATACGTGTCAATGCAGTAGCGCCCGGCCCGGTCTGGACTCCGCTAATACCCAGTACGATACCGGATCACGAAAAGTTTGGAGACAATACACCTATAGGCAGACCTGGACAACCGGTAGAAATAGCGCCGGTATATGTGTTTTTGGCTTCGGAGGCGGCTTCCTATGTTTCGGGTGCTACCGTACCTGTAACAGGGGGAAGGGTCACTATATAATATAAGAAGGCCTCTCTCCAGATTGAAGCGAGGCACCTTAATATTCAACAGAAAGCGCTTATTAAGCGGTGTAACCTTTTAAATCTTCTTTGAGCATTTTGCGTGCAATATGTATCCTTGTCTTCACGGTGCCCTCGGAAACCTGTAGATAATCAGCTATCTCATTGTATTTGTAGCCTTCCACAAACATCGTAAATGCCTTGTAATTGGACTCCGGTAATTTGGAGAGTGCACCTTGAATATCTTCCATCACGAATTTTGACTCCCCTCTATTAAATGACTTGCTTTCAAAGTGAGGAACGCTTTGGAGATCGGATTCTATAGCTCTAAATTTGACTTGTCTACGGTATTTATTAATATAGATATTTTTCATTATCGTATATAGCCAAGCTACCAATTTAGGATTGTGAATGAATTTCTCTAATGAATTCAGCGAACGGATAAATGTTTCCTGAACAAGTTCTTCTTTTTCGTATGGATCGCTGGTAAACTTCTGAGCGATGCTATTAAGTATAGGACTGTTCTCTAAAATTGTTAAGTTTAAATTATGTTGTCATGTTTATTGAACGGTAGTGCTGCTATCAGACAAAAATACCTTTAGCCTTTGGAAAGGGCTCTTGGTTTGTTATAGGTGCTTTTTTATTGATGTTTAGTTTTGTTTTTGTGATTTCAAAGAGTCTATCTCAAGTAGACCATATTTACGTGTAAGTGGCTACAAAAATCGTATTTGTAAACAGCAGTTTAAGTGTAAATAATTCAGAGCACGTATAAACCGCAAAAAAAAAGTGTAAAATGGGTATTAAACAGGCGATAAGGGGTTTGATTTTTGCTTAAAAACGATAA
>Ga0079224_100012935_pt1 | contig 11595 bp, 9 predicted proteins | sample Stecom2015_FD_80414 | JGI IMG/M metagenome (GOLD analysis project Ga0079224, IMG submission 80414) | Agricultural soil microbial communities from Utah to study Nitrogen management - Steer compost 2015 | ecosystem: Environmental > Terrestrial > Soil > Agricultural land | place: USA: Utah...
AATCATCCGGCCCCGCTTTCCATGGAGGATGAGGATGCCGACGAGGGTTTGGGAGAAGCGGATGGCGAGAGCGGCGCCTTGGGCATCATGCCTCCCACCACCGAGGTGGAGCGGGTGGAGCGGCGCAAAGCCCAGGTGCTGAAGCTCGCCCGCAAAGGCATGACTTCGTCGGAAATCTCCCGCCGCCTGCGCATCAGCCAAGACCAAGTCGAATTCATCATCCGCCTCCGCCGCGAAAAAGGCTGACGCGGCGCCCCCCGGCGCCGGGACCAAGGACCCCACAGCCAGCATAAGCTTCCTCTGAACCGGCCCCCGCCCCGCATAGGACTCGCAGCATCCACCCCGTCGCGCCAAATCGCCCGGTGCGCCTTGTATGTCTTGGGGCGTCCGGTGCAGGCCGGTCCGCGGGGGCGGGGCGGGGTCCGGTGAATTCGAAGCGCGGTCCCGTCGCCGGAGGGCATGGACCCTATGCCGCGACCGTCCGTGTAACGATGAGCCGACCCCACCGATTCATCACGGACAAGCCCCCCGGCGCCCGGACCCAGGACCCCGCAGCCAGCATAAGCTTCGTCTGAACCGGCCCCCGCCCCGCCCCCGCGGACCAGTATCCCCAGAGAACCTCAAAAACCACAAAGACGAACCGAAAGATCCCCCCCGCGTTAAAGATTTGGAAGATCCTGCCGTATAATAGAAGACGTCCCTTTCCCCCCGGGTCCTATGCCTGCTTCGGAACCCATCCTTCCCTCCAAATCCGGTCCTTCCGAGGGAGGCGCTGCGGCGGGCGCTTTCGCGGGCACGGTTACGGGAGTGAAAACCGAAAACGGGGTGCGGACCCTGGAGGTACGGTTTTCCCAGGGGCGCATCCGCGTCGAGGCGGAGGGGGATTTTCAGCCGGGAGAAAAAGTACGCCTGGCTATTTCCGGAAACGGAGCCGTGCAGGTCCAGAAAATCGCGCCTCTCGCCTTGCCGGGGGATCCCGGAGTAAGCTACAGGTTACCCCAGAACATGCCCGCCCTGCGGGATTTGCGCGCTTTCGAGGAAAGGGTCGCGAATTGGCTGGCGGCCGGTTCCTCTCCCGGGGCGCCGGAAAACCCGGCTGCGGCCAGGCCGGCATTGCCGCGATTGCTGATGACAGCCGCGGATGCCGCCGGCGGCCCGGAATTCCTTCGCCGCGAGGTAGCGGCCAATCCGGGAATGATGCGCATGCTGATGGACGCCCTTGAAGAGGTCAAAGGAGAGGCCGGTTCCAAAGCGCGGCTGATGGAACTGATCCGTACTATCCTTCCGAGCCCGGGAAACGGGGCTGAAAAAGGGAGCGGGAGGGTATCCGCAGGCGGACCCATGCGGGCCGACGCCACGCCGGAAGCAGCGGGTCAATCCGTCGGAAAACGGACCCCGGCCATGGGTGGATATCCGCCCGTTGAGGGCAAAGGCGAGGCCCGGGCATGGTTCGGCCGCATCATGGAAAAACGCGTGGCCCCGGAGATTTTGGATCCTCTGCAACGCCAAGGCGCGGGCGGGCCTATATTCCCCGCAGCGGCCTTCCCCGCAGCGGCCGGAACCCGGTATCCCGGAATGGGGGGCGCGCAATCCGGTCTTCCCCCGGGCCATGAGCCCTTGTTCCGCTATGCGCTGGACATGGGAGGACGCGAAGTGGAGGTTTTCTCCCCCCAATCCAGGGAAATGGGGGAGTTCACCGCCTTCGAACTCGAACGCCGGGGCGCGCGGTTGGCCGCCAGGTTCAGCGATCCGGCCGCGGCCCTGCCGCCGGATTTGCGTACGACTCTGGCCGCGGCCCCCGGGCCTTTGCGACAGGGAATGCTTTTGGCCGCGCATCACCTTAAGGATTTCCGCGAGGAACCTTATTTCGGAAAACTGGTCCGGGATTTCGGGGAAGTACTGGCGCAAAGCGGCCGCCTGGCGTCTCCGGTTGCCGGCGGCCGGCCGGAAGGCGTTCCCGACCAGAAAGAATTGGACGGATTGCTGCGATTGTTCGTGGCTTTTCCCCGGGACACGGAGCGCCCGGAAGGGCAGGCGCGGGCCTGGGGCGAGGCCGGGCGCGATCCGAAAGCCATGCTCGACCTGCTCAAGAACCTCCGCCCGGAGGCGGACGCCTCCCTGCTGCGCACGGGCACGGCCTTGCGTCTGGCGGCCGAAGGAAGGGCGCCGGAGGCGGCGGAAGCACTGATGGCGGCGGCGGCCAAGGCGGGGGAGTCCCCGGAAACCACGGCTGCCTGGCTGAGGAAGCTGCTGCCGGAAGCCTTCAAGCATGCCGACCTGCTGCTTTCGGCCAAAGACGCTCAGCCTTTCGCCTCGGCCGGAAAGGAGCAGGAGGCGGCCCGGTTCATGCTGCAGGCGCTCGTCGGCGCTTTCCCCCGGGAGGATCAATTGGCCGAAGGACGTCCCAGCCAGTTCTATTTCTGCCAGGGGCAGGAGTGGCGTAACCTGCATGTGACTTTCGAAAAAGGCGGGGGAGGGGGAAAGCGAGGAAAGCAGGGCGCCAAGCCGCCATTGCAGGTACGGGTGGAGACCAGCGCCAGGCATATGGGCAAGGTCGAGGTGGCGGTATTCTGGGAGCCGCCGAAAGGGGCGCGCCTGGATTTCCGGAATCAGGTCCGGGACGTGCGGGAACTGTTCGCCGGCAACCTTCCGGAACTGGAGAAAGGTCTGGCCCTGTTGGGCTTTCGCGTCTCCACCTGGACCTATGCGTTGCTTCCCGAGGACGTTCCGGAATTTACCGATACCGCGGCCCGAACGACCGTTCCGGCTGACGGAGCGGGCCTGAACCTGTTCGGCTGACATGGCTGATCCGGGCTTCGAAGGCCCCGGTCATTGCTAACTTTGTCCCCCATGGGCCGATACCGATTCGCAGTGGAATACCTGGGCGCGCCGTTCGCCGGCTGGCAAATCCAGCCCGGGCAGGCCACGGTGCAGGGAGAATTGGAAAAGGCGTTGGAAGTATGCCTGCGCGCGCCCGTTGCGGTAGTGGGCGCCGGCCGCACGGACGCCGGGGTGCATGCTTCCGGACAGGTCGCCCATTTCGAATGCGATGCGGCGCTGGACCCGCGCAAGGTCGAGCGATCGGTGAACGCCTTGACTCCCGACTCGGTATTCATCCGGAATCTGGAGGCTTGCGCGCCGGACTTCCATGCCCGCTATTCCGCGCTCGCGCGCCTGTACCGATATCGCATCGCATTGCGGCCCACGGCCTTGCATGGAGCCGTATCCTGGCATCCCGGAATTTCCCTGGATGCCGATCGGCTCCGCGCCGCGTTGGGAGACGTGGTGGGGCGGCACGATTTTGCTAATTTCTCCATTCCCAGGGGAGACGGAAAAAGCACCGAATGCGAGATCCTTCGCGCTGAGGCGGATTCGGACGGGACGTTCCTGACAGTGACGATCGAAGCCGACAGGTTTCTCCATAAAATGGTCCGATCCATTGTGGGAGCCGGTTACGACGTGGCCCGCCGGGCCCTGCCGGAAGGGTTGCTGCGGGAAATCCTGGCCGGAACCTACCGGGGGGAACGTACCTGGGCCCCGGCCCGGGGTTTGTGCCTGGAAAAGGTGACATATCCGGAATATGCGTACTAGGAAAGGATTCATGGGTTTCAGGGACGCAGGCTTGTTCATCGCGGGGGGAGTAACGGTTGCATTACTTGCCTTCGCCATGGGAGCCGCGCCCGGGGCTTCGGCGCCCGCCGTCTCGGCGCCCGCCGTCTCGGCGCCTGGGACAGCCACCCAGGGATCCTCCCCCTCCGACGTCCGCCGAACCGCCATCGTCACCGCCACCGAAAAGGCCGCCCCTTCGGTGGTTTCCATCACCGTGAAGCGCTCGGCCATGGTGGCCTACGGAAATCCCTTTTTCCAGGATCCCTTTTTCGAATACTTCGGGCCGCAATACCGCCGCAAGGAAATGAGCAGCATGGGTTCCGGGGTGATTGTCTCCAAAGAGGGCGTCATCATCACCAACAGCCACGTAGTGGGCGGGGAAGGCGGCGAGCTTTCCGGAATCACCGCGACCCTTTCGGACGGGCGCCAATTCGAAGCCAAATTGATCGGTGTCGATAAGGCCAACGATTTGGCGGTGGTGAAGATCAAGGGAGAGAAGCTGCCCGTGGCTCTGATGCAGGAAAAGCCCGACAATCTGATCGGGGAATGGGTCGTCGCCATCGGGAATCCGTACGGCTACCTGATCGGGGACACCAAGCCTACGGTGACCGTGGGGGTTCTCAGCGCGGTCAACCGGACCTTCAGCAGCACCAGCGGCATTCTTTACCACAATATGATCCAGACCGACGCGCCCATCAATCCGGGCAATTCCGGCGGGGCCCTGGTCAATGCCGAGGGCCGCCTGATCGGCATCAACACCTTCATCTTCACCGGGGGCGGACAGTCCCAGGGATCCATAGGCCTGGGTTTCGCCATTCCCATCCAGAAGGCGAAACTGGTGGTCGACGAATTGATCCGCTACGGCCGCATCCGCGAGTTCACCACCGGCATATACGCCGATCCGCACATGCAGCAATCCCGCCCCGGAGTGGCCGTGGCCGGCCTGGATCCGGGGTCGCCGGGGGAAAAGGCGGGTCTGAAGCCCGGGGATCTCATTTACGAGGTGGCGGGAAAGCATATCAATACCCTCCAGGACATCCAGGATGTTTTCAAGTTGTTCCAGGTGGGGGAGCAGGTGGAAATCCTGTACCTACGCGGCCGGGAAAAGCGCAAGACATCCATCCTGCTGGAGGAAAAGCGGGGAGAACGGAATTTGTTCTGACGGCCGGGTGGATATGCCCGGCGTGAAAAAGCGATAATTACCGCCAGGCGGGCGATCGCAAGGGAAAAACACAAGCATAGGGCGGGGCCATTGCGCGGCCGCCGGGACGGGGATGGATGATGAATATGAACAGAAGCGCTGGCGTGGGCCGTTTGGTGGTCTTCATCTTTTTGGGACTGATTCTGGGCGGAATCCTGGGAGAGGTGTTGGGCCTGGTTCTGGGGCAGATCGGCGTGCTGAGCGGCGGCGACATGAACAACCCGATCCGGAACTTCTTCGTGGCCTCCTTCGAGCCCAGCATCGGCATCAAGGACAACGGAATCTTGCTGGACCTGTACATGGTCAAGCTGCGTTTCGGACTGGGCTTCAAGTTCAACATGTGCAGCTTCCTGGGGGTGTTCCTCAGCCTGTATATCATGAAATGGTCGAACAGGGGCTGAGACCCCTTTGGTTGGGGCCGCGCGGATGCGGCTCCGATGGCCCCGCCGTGCTGCCGGGCCGCCCAATCCCTCCCAATCCCCGCTTCGATTGGCTATATTCCCGGGTTCCTCTTTCAAGGCATTTCCAATGGCAACTGTAGCCGAAACCGCCCGGAAAATCCAATCCGGGGAAATTACCTCGGAATCCCTGGTACAAGCCTCCCTGGCCCGTATCGAGGCTTCGCAGGGGCTGAACGCCTATATTTCGGTTCTGGGCGAAGAGTCCCTGGTACGTGCCCGCGCTCTGGACAAGCGCCGGGCCGCCGGAGAGGCCCTGGGACCCCTGGTCGGCATTCCGATCGCCATCAAGGACAATATCGTGGTCGCGGAAGGCCGGACTACCTGTGGCTCGAACATTCTCAAGGATTTCCGCTCACCCTATAACGCCACCGCCGTGGAGCGGCTGTTGGCGGCCGGAGCGGTTCCGGTGGGCAAGACCAACATGGACGAGTTCGCCATGGGGTCCACATCGGAGACCAGCGCCTTCGGGGCGCCCAAGAACCCCTTGGATCAAGGCGTAATCGCCGGCGGCTCTTCGGGCGGCTCGGCGGTGGCCGTGGCTTCGGGTACCGTGGCGGTTTCCCTGGGATCGGATACGGGCGGATCCATCCGGCAGCCGGCCTCGTGCTGCGGACTGGTGGGCGTTAAGCCCACCTATGGCCGGGTTTCCCGCTACGGACTGGTGGCCTACGCTTCATCTCTTGATCAGATCGGGACCTTTTCGGCCAATGTGGGGGATTCGGCCCTGATGCTGAACGCGATCTGCGGGTGGGACCCGCGGGACGCGACTTCGTCCCAGGCGGCGGTTCCCGATTTCACGGCCTCGCTGGGTAAAGGGGTGAAGGGCAAGGTGATCGGCATGCCCAAGGAATGCTTCGGAGAAGGGCTGGCGCCGGAAGTGCGCGAGGCGGTGTCCAAGGCCCTGGAAGCGCTGGAAAAGGCCGGTGCCGAGATCAGGGAGGTTTCCATCCCCAGTTTCCGGTACGCCGTAGCCGCCTATTACGTGATCGCCACCGCCGAGGCCTCCGCGAACCTGTCCCGCTTCGACGGGGTGCGCTATACCACGCGGGCCAAGGACGCCAAGGATCTGTTCTCGCTTTACGCCCGCAGCCGTTCCGAAGGGTTCGGCGAAGAGGTCAAGAAGCGCATACTCCTCGGCACCTATGTGCTCAGCTCGGGTTTCTACGATGCGTATTACATGCAGGCGCAGAAGGTGCGGCGCCTGATCACGGACGATTTCGAAAAGGCCTTCGCCGCCTGCGACGTCGTGGCCACTCCCACCATGCCCGCCCTGCCCCCAAAGGTCGGGGAGATTTTCTCCGATCCCATGGCCCAGTATCTGGGCGATATCTACACCGTGCCCGTGAACCTGGCCGGGCTTCCGGCGCTTTCCCAGCCCGTGGCGCGCTCCGGTAAGCTCTCCGTGGGCTTGCAGTTCATCGGCAAGGCCTTCGCCGAAGAGGAATTGCTTCAGGTGGCCGCCGCCACGGAAATGCTCTGCGCGGCGTAAAGTCCCATCGGGGCAAGGCGGCCGGCCGGTCCACAGGAGGCCCTGGCGGCCTTTGGCTCCGCGTTTCCGCGCTTCTGATCTCCGCCCTTCTCTCCGCCTGCGGGCCGCTGGTCCGCCCCCATTACAACCGCCAGGCGGGCGGCTATGTGACGCCGCATCCTTCCCTGACTCCCACCGCGGCCGTGCCGGAAGCCCTCAAGTCGGTGCGCTCCGGGGACGGCCGCCTGCGCAAGGCCGCCGAAGCTTATCTGGGCGTGCCGTACCGGTTCGGCGGGGAAAGCCGCTGGGGCATGGACTGTTCCGGATTCATCTCCACCGTTTTCGCCGAGGTTTACGGGAAAAAACTGCCGCGCAGTTCGCAGGGCATGTTCCGGACCGGGGAACCGGTGGCCAAGGCCGATTTGCGGCCGGGGGATCTGGTCTTTTTCAAGAGCATGGGCTATGTCAACCATAGCGGAATCTACATGGGCGCGAATCATTTCATCCATTCCGCCACCAGCGCGGGCGTTTCCTATTCGACCCTGGACGCGCCCTATTTCGGGACGCATTACGCGGGAGCGCGGCGAATGGTGCCCGCGCCTTGAGGGGAATTCCAATTAGGCCTATTTTTAGCGGATGAAAGCCGCATTCCAAGGCGTACACGGCGCCTATAGCGAACTGGCCAGCCGGCAATTGCTGGGGCCCCGCACCAAGACCCTCGCCTGCGAATCCTTCGAAGACGTATTCGCCGCCGTGGAAGCGGGCCGGGCCGATCGCGGCATCCTGCCCATCGAAAATTCCCTGGCCGGCAGCATCCATCAGAACTACGATTTGCTTCTTTCGCGTGACCTGCACATAGTGGGGGAGGCGCATCTCAAGGTGGAGCATGTGCTCATGTGCCACCCCTCCGCGACCTTGAAATCCCTTACCCTGGTGCGCTCCCATCCCCAGGCGCTGGCCCAATGCAGCCATTTCTTCGCCCGGTCGGGCAAGATCAGGCCGGAGGTCTATTTCGATACCGCGGGGGCGGCGGAATCCCTGGTGCGCGAGGCTCCGGCCCATATCGGGGCCATCGCCAGCGCCTATGCGGCGGAACTTTACGGACTCAAGGTGCTGAAACGCAACTTGCAGAACCATCCCAACAACTTCACGCGTTTCCTGGCCGTGGCCCGGGGCCCATCCAAGGCTCCGCCGCGGGGCAAAGCGGCGGATCGCGCCGGGGACGGTCCGCGCCGGTCCAAGACCAGCCTGGCCTTCATGCCCCTCCGCAACGAGGTGGGCATTCTTTTCCGCATTCTGGGCGCGTTCGCCTTGCGAGGCATCGACCTGCTCAAAATCGAGTCCCGGCCCAATCCGCTTTCCCCTTTCGAATACTGGTTCTACGTGGATTTCGCCGGGGGCCAAGGGGAGGGCGAAGTGGATCGCGCGCTGGCGGAACTGCGCGGCATGACCTCGCGGCTGAAGGTACTGGGAAGTTACCCCAGCGCCGTGTCCGACGCCGCGCCGGCTTCAGTCGGCGCGGTGGTTTCCGCCCCCCGTCAGGCCGCTAAACGGCCATCCTCCGCGGGGAAACGCAAAGTTACATGAAACGAAAAGGCAGGTAGAAGATGTCCCGACCGGACGGCAGGAAAAACGATCAATTGCGCCCCATAAAGATCACGGAGGATTTCGTATCCACGGCGGAGGCTTCGTATCTGGTGGAGGTGGGCAAGACGCGCATTTTGTGCTGCGCCAGCCTGGAAGAGGATTTGCCCCGCTGGCTCAAGGGCAAGAACAAGGGGTGGGTGACGGCGGAATACAACCTGCTGCCCCGCAGCACTACCACACGCGTCCGCCGCGAGCGAACCGGCGCCTCGGGGCGCACCCAGGAAATCCAGCGCTTGATCGGCCGGTCCCTTAGGGGCGTGGTGGACCTGGAAGCCCTGGGAGAGCGCAGCTTCATCGTCGATTGCGACGTGATCGAGGCCGATGGGGGCACGCGCACCGCTTCCATCGTGGGCGGTTTCATGGCCCTGGCGCGGGCCCTGCAGCGCATGAAGGCCGGCATGGCCCCGACGGCGCCGGGCGTATCCGCAAAACCGATCCTCAGGCATTTCATGTCGGCCGTGAGCGTCGGGATCGTGAACGGAGAACCCATGCTGGATCTCTGCTATGTGGAGGATGCCGAGGCCGAGGTGGACATGAACGTGGTCCGCACCGATTCCGGGCATTTCGTGGAGATCCAGGGCACCGGGGAAGAGGCCGTGTATTCGCGCCCCCAATTGAACGCCATGCTGGATCTGGCGGAAAAGGGATGCGGAGAATTGATTTCCCTGCAAAAGCAGTTCCTCGGCACCGTTCTGCCCTAATCGGCCCGGAATCTGTCCGGCGGGCCCATGGACCGGCGGTTCAGCAAGCCGGCGGTCCAGCTCGCCGGCCTTGGGGTTTTTGCGGACCTCTTCCGGCCCGCGGGCTTTGGCGCTTGCCAATTCCCGGGGGCCGGGGCCTATAATCCTCACATGGCCGAATCCCAATCCGCTCCGCTCAAGCGGCACCCGATCCGCAATTTCATCATCCTTCCGGAATTGCAATGGCCCTATATAATACGCCTGATGGCGATCGTGAATCTGGCCGGTGTGGTGATGGCCACGGCCATTTGCGCCTTGTTCTACCGGGGTTACAGCGCCGATCCCCTGGGGGGCGAAGCCGTCGGGGACATGGTCAACGAAGGCGTGGTGAGCGTACTGGTGGAGAAGAACCTGATGGACGTGATCCTTCCGGCCTTCGTCATCGCCGACCTGGTCTCCCTGGCCATTGGCATGGGACTGGCCCTTTACTTCTCCCGCAAGATCTCGGTTCCCATCTACCGCATCCGCCTGTGGGCCGAGGACATCGCGGGCGGCAACCTGTCGTCCCGGCTGAAGTTCCGGCCCGGCGACGATTTGCAAAGCCTGGAGGAGTCGTGCAACCGCGCCGGCGACGCTTATCTGGACATCATCGCGGATTTGCGCCGGAGGATCACGGAGGCCAATCTGCCTTTGCCCGCCTACCTTGAAGGAGGACAGGCCGCTCCCGCCCCATCCCGCGCCGCCAGGGCCCCGGCTCAGAAAGCGTAAACGGAAATCTCCGCCCGCAGGGCTTCGGCCAGCAAGGTATTGCGGGCCACCGCGGGGTTGTTCTCAACGGCGCGCCGCACGGCGCTCCCCGAGCCGGCCAGGAAAAGCCGCTCGCGCGCGCGGGTGATGCCCGTGTACAGGAGATTGCGCTGGAGCATGACCCAATGGGCCCGCGCCATGAGCATGACCACGACCTTGAACTCGCTGCCCTGGCTTTTGTGTATGGTCACGGCATAGGCCAGGGTCAGTTCCGCCAAGTCCTCGCCTTCGTAAACCACGGGCGCGGCGTCGCCTTCGAAATCCACGGTGACGGTGCGGGCGGACCGCGATACCGCCGCGACGAAGCCGATATCCCCGTTGTACACGTTCTTGTCGTAATTGTTCCGGAGCTGCATCACCTTGTCCCGGACGCGGAAGGTGCGATCCCGGAAATCCAGTCCCGGGGACCCGGGATTGAGGCGTTGTTGCAGCGCCGCATTGAGGGCGAGGGTACCCAGGGGCCCCTGATTCATGGGCGTGAGCACCTGGATGTCGGTCAAGGGATTGTAGCCATGGCGCGCCGGCAGTTCCGCGGCCACCAGCTCGGCGATGCGGGCCGGCCCTTCGGCCGCGTCCGGCAGCGGAACGAAATGGAAATTGCCCGTTCCGCCCGGCGCGTCGGCCGCGGCAGGCGGAGAAGCAACGGGCGGATGCCCCTGGTGGATGCGGTGGGCGTTGGCGACGATGAGGGATTCCTCGGCTTGGCGGAAGATGCGCTCCAGGTGGAGGTGGGGCACCGCTCCGGAGCGGATGAACTCGGCCAGCACCTTGCCCGGCCCCACCGAAGGCAATTGATCGGGATCGCCGATGAGTATCAGGCGCGTGCCGGGCTTTACGGCTTTGAGCAGGGAATACATGAGCACGGTATCGATCATGGAAAGCTCGTCCACCACCAGTACGTCCGTCGGCAGGGGGGAGACGTCGTCGTGGGTGAATTTGCGTTCCATGGGATCGAACTTAAGCAAGCGGTGGATCGTGGCGGCGGGGTGGCCGGTGACCTCGGACAGGCGCTTGGCCGCCCTTCCGGTGGGGGCGGCCAGTTTGACCTTGAGTCCGGCCCGCTGGAAAACCTGGAGAAGGCCCAGCACGGTGGTGGTCTTGCCCGTGCCCGGTCCGCCCGTGAGCAGGAACAGGCCGCGCCCCACGGCGTCCCGGATGCCATCGCGCTGCTTGTCGCTGTATGCGAAGCCCGAGCCGACGGCGGCCTCGGCCAGGCGGATGGCGTCGGCGACGATGGCCGCGGGGATTTTGCCCGGTGAGAAATGCAGCAGCGCCGCGCGGCGCGCTATGCCCTTTTCGCAATGGTGCAAATGGGGAAGATAATAGCGGCTTTCGCCGTCGTGCCGGATCCGGCTGGAATCGGAAAGCCCGTCCAGGACCGATGCGATCTTTTCGGGGTCGCATTGCAGGAGGGCCTGGCCTTTGCGGAGCAATTCCTCCCGGGGAAGGAAGACATGGCCCTCTTCCGAAGCCTTTACCAGAGCATGGGCGAGGCCGGCTTTGATCCGTTCTTCGGAATCCGGCCCGAAGCCCAGTTTGCGGGCGATCTCGTCGGCTTTCAGGAAGCCTATGCCCCATACATCCTCGGCCAATTGGTAGGGATTGAGGCGGATGACCTCGGCGGCCTTGGTCCCGTAATGCTTGTAGAGCCGCGCGCTCATGGACACGCTGATATTGTGGGCCTGCAGAAAGTACATCACCTCGCGCATGGAGCGGGTATCC
>Ga0079224_100012936_pt1 | contig 11595 bp, 14 predicted proteins | sample Stecom2015_FD_80414 | JGI IMG/M metagenome (GOLD analysis project Ga0079224, IMG submission 80414) | Agricultural soil microbial communities from Utah to study Nitrogen management - Steer compost 2015 | ecosystem: Environmental > Terrestrial > Soil > Agricultural land | place: USA: Utah...
CCCTTGAGATGTCCAATTGTAATTGTTCAGCATATGCCTCCCGTTTTTACTGCAACTCTTGCCGAGAGATTAGGGAAGCTTACAGGAATACTTTGTGCCGAGGCCAAAGATGGAGAAGTATTAAAAAATCAAATTTATATTGCTCCAGGAGATTATCACTTAAGACTTGGAGGAAATAAGGTTAAAACAGTGATAGAATTGAGTCAGGATGAACCTATAAATTTTGTGCGTCCTGCAGTTGATCCTTTGTTTGAATCAGCTTCAAGCATCTATAAAGAAGGTTGTCTTGGAATCGTTCTAACTGGAATGGGTCAGGATGGGAGAAATGGAAGTGCGTTTATAAAGAAGAATGATGGAGCTGTGGTTATTCAAAATGAAGAATCATGTGTTGTTTTTGGGATGCCTGGAGCAGTAAAAAATGATGGTTCTTTCGACTTGATCAAAACACCTTCAGAGATCGCTCAAGTTTTAAAATCAAAAGCGGTAGCCATCTATGGATAATAATGAACTTCTTGCTTTCTTCTCAAAGTATATCGAGCGTGAACTTGGTATTATTTATAGTGAACACAACCTTTATCAATTACAAAATCGTTTAGAAGAGGTTATCAAAACCTTGAACATTCCGGATGTTTCAACTCTCTACCAGGATGTTGTAAGTAATAATCCAAGGTTTAAGAAACAAATACTTTTAGATATTGCTACTAATAATGAAACGACTTTTTTCAGAGATACACGTGTTTTTGCCGGCATTGAGAAGCTTCTAAAAAACTTTATAAAAGATTGTGAAACTAGAAAAGAAGATTTAAAAATCTGGTCAGCGGCTAGTTCAACTGGCCAAGAAGCGGTTTCTATATCGATGCTCTTAGAAGAGTCCCTCGAAGTTAAGCACTATTCCATAGACTACTCGATTCTTTGTACAGACATTTCTGAGCGCGTACTTAAAAGGGCGAGAGCTGGGGTATTCACTGAACTTGAAGTAAGTCGAGGTCTACCTTCCCATTTTCTTCATAAGTATTTTAAGTCGGAAAATTCTCAGTGGCGTTTTAATCCACGTATTATGAGAAAAATGGACTTTAGAAATCAAAATATTAAAGAGTCTTTTGCTCACTTGGGAAAGTTTCACATTATCCTTTGTCGAAATGTTCTTATTTATCAAAATGTGGAAGGTAAAATTGAAATTCTGAAACGCCTGGCAAGTTCTCTTCATCCTGGGGGATATCTCATTTTGGGAGCGGGGGAGAGTCTTCTCGGTTTAACAAATGATTTTGAACAAGAAATAATTGATGGAGCTGTCTTTTATAAAAGAGCAGCTCCTATTTAATATATTACTTGTAGTTTACTTCTTTGAAGATTTTGTTGGCCGTATCGATATGACGACTTATTTCTGAAATATTAGTCGTATCTTCTTTGAAGCTACCAAAGTCCTTTAGAATTTGAATAATATTGGCCTTTGGATTAACCGGGTACTGACTAAAGGCTGCTGCAACAGGAGTCTGAACTTCTGCAGAAGTGAAGTACTCTAGAAGCATGTTGGCCTCTTTAAAGTTCTTCGTATATTTTGCAATACCAATTCCTACACCATTGACGTGAGCACCGAAATCATTCTGATTTGGAAAGAATATTCTTACAGGGAAATCAGGGTTATTTCTTATGAATGCCGGTAGATAGTAAGTATTAGCAATTCCCACATCACACTGACCATCAGCGATGGCCTGAATCACACCACGGTCATTAGCAATAGGAGCTGTTGAAAAGTTTTTTACCCAAGACGATAGAACTTGCAGAGTTGTTTCTTCTCCAAGGTGTTTAACAAAGAATGCTCCCAATGCCTAATTGTAACTGTTAGTAGAAGTTCTAACACAAAGGCGGTTTGACTATTTGTCATCACCAAGAGCTTGATAAGTAGAAAGCTCTGATTCTGAAACCTTGTTTGTATTATACATGATTACTCGCGCTCTATAAAAAGCAAGAGTCCATAGATTTGTTGCATCTCTTAAGTGAGATGGAACATTATTTAAAACTACTTTCGAATAAAAAGGGCGGAAAAGGTTATCGCGTTGTGCTTGACCTAAATAAGTCAGATCTTTATCAAGATAGAGAACGGCAGGGGAGTCTTTACCTTCAGACTTAAGCTTCTCAACGAGTTCCTTCGTTGTTCCTGAAATAAATTTCACTTCAATTCCAGTTCTTTCTGTAAAAGGAGTAAAGATAGGTGCAAGCTCTTCACCTGGATACACTGAATAAATAGTAATCTCTTTCGCAAAAGCAGAAAGACTTACGAGAAAAGCGAAAGCAAGAGTAAATGTTTTAACCATAAATGACGCCTTTTATGATGTTTGTAATTTGTAGTAGCTTCTTAACAGTTGTTTGTAGGCTTAGTCAATTGTTTGATGGGTTAAACTTTCTTAGGCTTTTTGCTGATTTTGATCAGTGACGAGGAGATATTCGTTCTTTATTATGTGTTATTAAGGAGTTAACGTAAAAGAATGAAAAAAACTCACCTCGTTTTATCAGAGCCTTACCGATTATGCTTTCCATTAGGAGTCCTGGCGCTCCTTTGGGGAATTTTTCTGTGGCTCCCCATCATCTGGAATCCTGAAATCTATCCGGTGCTGCTTCATCGGTATCTGGTCATTAATGGCTTTGCCGGACTATTTATCGGAGGCTTTTTAATGACGGCCGTCCCTAGGTTTTCTAAAACATTCTTTGCTCGAAGTTTTGAATTAATAGGCTATCTATTAGTTAGTTTGTTAGGTCTTTATTTTGCCTATCATGATAACGAAAAATTAATGTTTATTTTTTCGTCCCTTCAACCACTCATTCTTCTCTTCTATCTTTTCTCAAGAATTTTTAAGAGAAAAGAAAACCCTCCTTATAGTTTTATCTTTATTTTCATAGGGCTGATTCTTTGGACTGTTTCAGCATTAGGTTCTGCCTTTTTTGATAGCGAGATGTTCAGGCATCTTCATCATGAGGGCGCCATCGCTGCCATTATTCTAGGGGTGGGGGGAAGACTGATTCCTGGTATCTTAGGTCATGTAGAAATAGTCTCCGCCCAGAGAGAAAAGTATGAAAGACCGGTGCCTATTCTTATGACTGTGCCATGGGATTTTTGGATTATTATCGCTTTATTTGTTGGAAGTTATTTCTTAGATGAGAGTATAGGTGTCTGGTTACGAGTGGTGAGCGTTTCTGTTGTCGCTCTTAAGTACTGGAAGCTCTATCTTGCTCCGAAAGAAAAAACTGCACTCACTTGGTGTATCTGGATATCTGCTTGGCTTATTACTCTCAGCTTTATTATAAGGGGAGGCTGGTCTGAAGGGGCCATTCATGCTTCTCATTCCTTTTTTATCAATGGCATTGTTTTGTTAAGTTTATTGATTGGAACTCGAGTTATTCAATCTCATGGACCAAAGGATAAGACTTTAGAAAATCTAAAGACTCTCTATGTCGTCACCTTCTTCGTTTTCTTTGCATCTGCGACTAGGATTTCAGCTTTCCTTATGCCGGATAGCTATCTTAATCACCTGGCCTATAGCTCAATAGTGCTTGGTCTTGCTCTCCTTCTTTGGTCCTTCAAATACTTAAGATACATAAAAGTCTAAAAGGTACGCCGTACCTTTTAGACTTTTATTGTGCATGAAGTCCTTGTGTGTTAGCTTCGGGGAAAATAGGACATTTATATGTTGAGATACTTCTTTTTACTTCTCATTTCTTCTAGTGCTTCTGCCTCTGGACTATTTCATCTTACAGAATTCCCTGAGAAGCAGGTGTATGCTGAAATGAGTTTTGGTATCAAATATCTAGAACTCTCTTCATTTAAAGACATAGGAAGTATTAGCTATGATCAGGAGCCTGCTGCAAAACTTTTTGTCAAAGGCGGGTATCTCTTTAAGAATAAGCATCTCTTCACAGTAGAAGCTGATTATATGATGACTGAAACAAGTGATACAAGAAAAGGAACTGACTCCATTTACTTTGATTACAATAATGGTTTTCAAGAGCCGTACTTTGAATATCGGTATCGCCACCGTGCTCCTTCATTAACAGAAAACTTTTTAGATTTCTTTGCAGGCTTAAGGCCCGCTATTATGGATAGAAAAGTAGGTCGAAACGGTCTTGATACTTGGGTCGGCCGAACTGTTTTAAATATTGGTTTTTATCACGGCAGTCAAATACCTGGTTCTAAATGGGAACTCCAGACATTAATTCTTGGAACTCGTTACTTTAATGGAAAAGAAGAAGATGTTCGCAATAGTATTGTTAGAAGATATAAGCCGGCCCATGAGTTCAGCGCTCGCTTTAATATGGCCTATCACTTTATTCCTGACTGGATGGTTTATGGAGGTATTGGATTAACTGTTTTCGGAGATACCAATCTTACCTCTAAGGAAGAGGATCTCTTACTTCAAAGGGGAACTGCTTCCAACATCAATCTAGGAGTTAAAACTCTTTTTAAAGATTATGTCTTAGATTTATCGGTAACGAGAACTAGTCATGATTATTTTATCAAAGCCGATAGCTACTCTTTCGATGGTGATATTGAAACCTGGAATATAGTTTTTTCGAGCAAAAAAGAGTTTTAGAAATTGAAGTTAAAACCTAGTGCCATTGAGATATAATCGCTAGGTTTGATGCTTTTATTTATGAAGCTATTCACAATCCAAATGTCATTCATCCCCATTTCAAAGAAGTAACTATTTTGCGGTCGCTCGGGAAGAGAAACTTGTAACCCAAGAGCAAGTAGTCCTCTGATGGAGTTGATCGGGTAGTAGCCAGATGGAGTATCTCGAAACTTTGAAGCCTGATGTTTTAAACCTGTCGTATGAAAGATATTAACGCCGGTATATAAGCGAGTCGTAAGCCCATCCAGATCTTTAGTGAGAAAGAAAAAGTCTTGTTTAAATGAAAAGGTTTCTATGGACTTTGTTTTCGAAACAGAGCGAGGAGTGACCCCAAATAAGAAGGAGAGTTCATACCATGATTTAATTTTTTTTGTTACGCCCATCGAATAGGCACCAATTTCTCCAGCAAACTGCATTTTGAGACCATCAATATAGTTAGCTTCTGCATGAGTACTGATGATGATGATGAGACTAAAAATTAATTTTTTTATGGGTGACTCCGCTTGGACTAAAAGTTAACTCTGTGTAGCTTCTTTTACTTGCTGAGCCGACAGTAATGTGTTGAGTGGTTCCGAAATCCTTAACCACATGATTATGGTTATGTCCGCTGATGTAGTAAGGAATGTTATAGGGAGCAATAATATCTTTCCAGCGGTGTATATCTTCATCCGAATATCGATCGCTATCAAATGGTGGTACGTGGGTAGTGATAATTATTTGGGAAGCTGTACTTTCCTTTAGTTCGTTTTCGAGCCAATCTTGAGCATATCCTCCCTCCGAGGATTCCCAGCCATTATTATTAGCAAAGATAAAATGAGTTCCTTGGAACTCAAATGAATAAGTCGGACTCCCAAAGATTTTTCGATAGATGATTTCTCCATGAGATAAGAAGTCATGGTTACCGGCCGTTGTCATCATTGGTACTTTTAATTTTTTAAAAATTTTGATTGAGGCCTGGTACTCGCTATTAAGACCAAAGTTAGTAATATCTCCAGCATGAATGACAAACGTGTAGCCTCCACGGTTAATCTTTTTTACTAACTTTTCAAGCTCATCATAGTAGTTGTGAGTGTCAGAGATTAGAGCGACCTTATAGGTTGAGCTACTTGTCTGGAAAGTAGATAGATAGCGCACTGCCGCTAAGTTATATTCAGTGTTATAGGCATCAGCACCATAAGGGGAATTCTCAAACTTTCCACAGCTAAGGGAGAAGCTTAATAAAATAAGAAGTATTAAGAAATAGTTCATGTGTCTTTCTATTCCTTTTCTTACAAGTGTTCAATATGAAGTTTTTTCAAACATATACAGTTTTTTGAATTACAATATTTCTATATCCCCTCCATTTTTTTTTGCTAGGAGTTACTTGCATGGAAGTGCAGATCAAGAAAGGAAAAATACTAATCTATCGAGTTTTTGACCTAGGTCCTGAGATCGATCTTGAAAAAGTAGAAGCTGTTTTCAATGAGAATCTGAAAGAGAAGTTTCGGCTTGATAGAAAGAATAATTCATCACTTATTATCTCTAAATCACCTACATCAATTTATCTGGGAAAAGTACCCATCAATGTGGATGGAGAATCCTTTGAGGCATCTCTTATATGTAAGGTTTGGCACTTTGGTACGGCCTCTCTTTCTTTTCATATACCAATAACTGATACAACCTGGTCAAGACTAGAAGAGTATTCGGCCTATCTTGATGCAGGCACAGAAATTGATGAAATAGCCAAGAAGAAAGTCAAAGAATTCCAAGTTCATATTAAAGATGCCTTACCAGAGCTAAATCAATGGGATACCTTTGAAGATTACATGACATTCTTTATAGAAGAATTTTCTGATAAAGAGATGAAAATGTCAGAACTCCCTTTAAGAGTTGATATCCCTAAGCTGCTGTTGGCCGAGAAAAAGGGAAATCTCTCTCATCTTTTAAGAAGTAAAATTTTAGAAAACTCTTTTCAATATTTTGATGATGACATGGTCGTGGTGGATTGGAACTCGGCTCTCATTGTAGAGCCAAGTGGATCAATGGACGTGGCCCTTATTATTGAATTTGCTCTCAATCAGCTCCTTGAAATGCGCTACTATGATGAAGTACTGGATAATAAGCTTGCCCAGCTTTATAGCTCCGTCGTAGGTAAGAAAAGAAGACTTCTTTCGAATGAGTATTCCAACTTAGCAGAAGAAGCAGGACAAATGTACCTTGAGATTTCAGAGATCTTTGAGAGCATTGAAAACTCTTTTAAGACAGTAGGAGACTTTTATCTCGCCACAATATTTAGACATACAACTAAGAGATTTAAACTTGATGATTGGACACGTTCAATCAATGAAAAGCTTTCTAACTTGGCAGAAGTCTCAAAACTTCTTCACTCCGAAGTTAATGAATCAAGGAGTCAAAGCTTAGAGATCATTATTATTATTCTGATTGCTATTGAAGTTGTGCCCTTCCTTTATGGGTTGTTGTAGTTTTAAGTAAATTAGCGTAATAAGTGAGAAATAATTTTCATGGAGAGTATATGAAAAAGTATTTCGCCCTTATATGTTTAGTTTTCTCAATGACTTCAATGGCAAGGACAAACCTCGCTTGTTTTGGGACTGAACCTTTTTTTAGTGCCGCTGTTACAAGTGATTCTCTTTACTTCAATCTTTTAGGAGAAGGAGATCTAGAAGAGAAGATTGTTTCAAAAACAAATGCAAGAGGAACTAGGGAATTTGCTTTTACTGTAAAATCTAGAAATTTATCAGTATCGGTTATCACTGGTGACTGTAATGATGGAATGAGTGACAGAGTTTATTCCTACCATCTTCTTTTAGAGAAGGGTGATCAAGTCTATTACGGTTGCTGTAATCGTCCTTAAGGAATAGCGCAGATGGATGCACAGTTTTGGATTGATAAATGGAAGGAAGGGCAGATTGGGTTTCATAAAAATGAATTTAATGAAGCTCTCGTTAAATACTTTCCATACGTGAGCCCCCAAAAAAATGAAAAAGTTCTTGTCCCTCTTTGTGGTAAGAGTAAAGACCTCCTATGGTTAAAGAATCAGGAGTTAAATGTTCATGGAGTTGAGCTCTATGAAAAAGCTGCTGAAGCATTCTTCTTAGAAAATAATCTTTCCTTCGATAAAAGTGAGAGAGGTGATTTTATCGATTATTCATCACCTGGCATCACCATTAGCTGTGGAGATTTCTTTAATCTTGGTAAAGTGGATAAATATCATCATATCTATGATAGAGCGGCCCTTGTTGCTCTTCCATTTGATATGAGAAGACGTTACGCCAAGGTGATAAATGATGTTCTTCAAAAAGGTGGGAAATACCTTCTTATTGTCTATGAGTACAACCAAGATGAAATGAGCGGCCCGCCTTTTAGTGTGAGTAAAAGTGAAATAGAAGAACTCTATGGTGATCATTTCTCCATTAAACTTTTGGAGAGTGAGCGTCCGCAAACCGAAGGGCCAAAACTTTTAGAACTCTCAAACTTTAAACAAAATATTTACCTTCTTGAAAAGAACTAAGTTCAAAACCTGATAATGTTTTAGGTCGCTCGAAGGCATCAAAGATTAGCCCTAGAAATGCACCCCAGGCCAGGTGAGAGGCAATATATAAAGAATTTCGTTCACGAGGTTCTTTAGTAGCGTTCCGATAGAGTCCTGAAGCTGGTAGCCACCCTAGATAACTTCCTCCCCAAAGGGCGAGTCCAAACCCCATTCCTGCTATTACCTTTGCATTAGTCACTTTAGTTAAGAGGGGAGTCGCCATAGCGCCAGAAATTGCACCATAAGAAAAATGAGAGATCATGGTGGCATTTACTATGCCTTTTTCATTCATCATTTTATCAATTCCAGTTTTATCAGAAAGTTCTTTCGTTATTGTTCTAGGAGCGAGGGCATTCTTTTTAGTTGAAGGAAGACGTTTGTGTAAGTAAGTCATGACAAGAGTCATCGGGGTTGTGGCAATCGCTCCGGCAATAGCTGAGATAAGAATTTTGTTCATATTTTCTCTCTCCTTTTGCTGTAATTCTGCAGGCCAGTTGCCAATTTTATTCGTAGATTCTAATTCTTAAGTTAGACTCTCTATATGAGATTTTTCTTTTATATTTTCCTTATAATTCTTCCTTTAACTAGTTTCTCAAAGGAAGAGTTCTCTGAGCAAAAGAAGATCAATAATCTTCTTGAAGTTATAAGAACGTCGGATGTTACTTTTATTAGGAATGGTGATGAGCATTCCTCTCAAGAAGCTTATAGACATCTTCAAAGGAAGCTCAAGGCCGCACAAGGTTCCTGGTTCTCTCCTCCTAAGGAAGAGTGGACGGCCATTCTTTTCATAGAGAAAGTGGCTTCAGGTTCTTCTCTTTCAGGCAGGCCATATTTAGTAAGAACTAACGATGGTAAAACTATTGAAGCAAAATCATGGCTAGAAAAAAAGCTTGATGAATTAGAAAATAAAAAAGAGTTGAGTAAAGATTTAGAATGAAAAAATGGAGCGGGAAATGGGGATCGAACCCACGACCTTCTGCATGGCAAGCAGACGCACTACCACTGTGCTATTCCCGCATGAGTATCAAAGTGTTGTAGAGTCTAAAGAATTGGACGAAGGCTGTCAATAAAAAATTCACATTATTTGATTCCTTTTGTAGGTCCCTTTTGATAACAGAAGGGACTTTTCTAAAATTGTGCAAAAAGGAACTAAATGAAAAAGCTATTAACACTTCTTGCCATGGTCTTCGTTTTCAATGCCCATGCTGATTGGAAATCTGTTTTCATCTCTGGCGATGATTCAATCCCGAATTTCGATAACGGTAGAATTGCGATCTCTGAATTATTCCACACACTAGGTGCCTATCAAGAATTCCAAACTCACCTTACAAGCGACAGAAACCTTGTTACTCCACAGGTTAAGTTAGCGACTCTTAATAACATTGCTCGCGCTTTTGTTGGCCTACGTGTTAATCAAAAAGTTGATGGATGTTTATTGTTCATGACTTCTCACGGAATTAAGAACTTTGGTTTTTACCTAAGTGCTGGCTATGAAGGTAAAGAGGGAGCAATTACTCCTGATCAACTTTCACAAATTTTAGATGCAACTTGTGGCGAAGCTCCGACAGTTCTTCTTATCTCTTCTTGTTTCTCTGGTCAGTTCATTGAAAAGCTTGCTCGTGATAATCGCGTTATCATGACTGCTGCAATCAAAGATAGACCATCATTTGGTTGTTCAACAGACACAGTTTATACTTATTGGGATGAGTGTATGCTTGATAACATCCCTTATAACAATACTTGGGAAGAGTTATACTCTGATGTTAAACAATGTATTACTCGTAAAGAGTCGGCCCTTGGTTTCCAACCATCACTTCCACAAGCTTTCTTTGGTAAGAAAGTTCGTAACATGGCCATTCTAGATAAATAATCTGCTGTTTTATTAGATAGGGTGAGGGGAAACTCTCACTCTATACAAATTTCTGCTCAAGCGCCTTCATAATTTTCTGATAACTATTCCCACTATATCTTTTAGACATTAAAGACAGAATTTCTTTCTTCGTTGTTGGAAGTTCTGGGTTAAGAAGTATTTTGACGAAATGGTCTGCGATGATAAAAACCTTTGAAAGAGGATGTAGTTCTTCAGGAGGATCTTCATTGAAACCCACTCCATTGAGTGTTCCATGAGATTGAAGGAGAACAGTCTTGATATATTCAGTGGCTTCAGGGTGAATGCTAAGAATATTTACAGCATCTCGGGCATGATACATCACTTGTTCTTTCTCTTCTTCGGATAAGTCCGCTTTTTCCAGTTCCGCAAGGGATGAAATCCTCATTTGAGGAACAGTTTTTAAAGTGGCATCAGCAAAGAATGAAACAAAACTTAAGATATTTAAGTGTTCATGCTTGTACCAACTTTGTTTCGAGAGAATGTAATGGCAAATAAGGGCCAGGAGGTGGGCCTGTTGGTAAGCGTATGAGACCTTATTGGAGAATAAAAACTTCAAGAGATTTACAACTTCGGGAGAGTTACGAACAGATTTAACCATAGAGTTGATAGACGTTTCTGAGAGCTCGATACAAGCTTGGTCGATTTCAAGTTGTTGCAGACGTTCTCTAACAATCTCATGAGCATAAGATGTTGTGAGGATTCTTTCTTCGAGAGAAAGATCAACATCTTCGAGTTTTGAGACTAATTCATTAGTCACAAAGTTTGTGAAGTATTGAATGTACTCTGTGGATATATAAAACTCTTTAAGACCTTGTTTTTCATATTTAAGAATATCTTCTTTATCAAAAGAGTCCTTTTGATGGATGCGTTTTACAAACTGGTACTCATCTCTACCTTTTTTGATACGAATAAAAACATCACAAGGTGTTCGATTTATTTCATAAAAATAGTGAAGGCTAACGGGAACAAACTCACTTTTGATTTTTTTTGTTGTGTCGAGTGGAACTCCAAGTTTTTTGGCGGCCTCTTTGATGACAATTTCCCAACTAATAGGATCCTCTAGACAGAGGACATCATGAGCAATATCAGGGCATGCACCAAGTACAATCAAAGGAATATTGAGTTCTTCACGTTTTAAAAAGTTGAAAATAATTTTTGCCGTCTCTTCGTTATCAACTGACACTCGAGTGATGATGAGAGATATCTGAGGTAAAATTTTTAATAGAGCGAGGGTATCCTCAGCGTTTTCTCGATGGATGATATCAGTCCCAACGAAAGTTTGGAGATTAAGAGAAAAAAGCTTCTTTAGATCCTGATTTGTCTCGATGAGAATCGTTTGACTCATTTACGGCCCTCTTGAAGAGAGTATTCATAATAATTTATTTTAACTTAAAACAAGGAAATTAATAATTTGGTTCAGGAGCGGAAATTATATCCCCAGAAAGACTGATTAGTTTTCCCGAATACTCCATATTCTCAGGATTATGAGCGCTAATCTTTCCGTATCCTTGAGGAATGTCGATAACATAATGAGGAATGGCCCAACC
>Ga0079224_100012938_pt1 | contig 11594 bp, 10 predicted proteins | sample Stecom2015_FD_80414 | JGI IMG/M metagenome (GOLD analysis project Ga0079224, IMG submission 80414) | Agricultural soil microbial communities from Utah to study Nitrogen management - Steer compost 2015 | ecosystem: Environmental > Terrestrial > Soil > Agricultural land | place: USA: Utah...
CGGTGTCGTACGTCCGCAGCGACGTCACCGACCCGAGCACGCGTCCCGTGACGTTCCTCTTCAACGGCGGGCCCGGCTCGGCGTCGATGTGGCTGCACATGGGCTCGGTCGGACCGAAGCGCGTCGTGACCAGCGAGGATCGGTACACGCCGCCCGCGCCGTATCGCATCATCGACAACACCGAGACGATCCTGCACCGCACGGATCTCGTGTTCATCGACGCGATGGGCACCGGCTTCAGCCGCATCGTCGGCAAGGGCCAGGAGTCGGACTTCTACGGCATCGACGCCGACGCGTCGGCCTTCACGCAGTTCATCACGACGTGGTTCAGCCGCAACGGGCGGTGGAATTCGCCGAAGTACATCATCGGCGAGAGCTACGGCACGTTCCGCGGCGCGGTCGTCGCGAACATGCTGCAGCAGCGCGGCGTGCACATCAACGGCCTGAACCTGCTGTCGATGGTGCTCGACCTGTCGACGCTGACGTTCTCGCCTGGCGATGACCGTCCCTACATCTACTACCTGCCCAGCTACGCGGCGGTGGCCTGGTATCACGAGGCGCTCGCGAACCGTCCGGCGTCGCTGACGGCGCTGCTCGACGAGGCCCGGCAGTACGCCACGAGCGACTACGCGCTGGCCCTGATGAAGGGATCGAACCTGCCCGACGCCGAGAAGCGCGCCGTCGCGAAGCGGCTGTCGCAGCTGACGGGTCTGTCGGAGGACTTCCTGATTCGCGCGAACCTGCGGCCGACGCTGTTCCAGTTCAACGCCGAACTGCTGCGGTCGCGCCGGCTGACGTCGGGCCGCATCGACGCGCGCTTCACGGGCGACACGTTCAATCAGCTCACGGAGAACGCCGAAGGCGACCCGTTCAACAACGCCGTCAGCAGCGCCTACACGGCCGCGGTCAATCACTACACGCGTGAGGTGCTGAAGTTCGGCGGCGACCGCGTCTATCGCAATACGAATGGCGCCGGCGGCCGCTGGAACTGGCGCCGCGGTGGCGGCGGCTTCTTCTTCCCGGGCGCGCCGAACGTACAGGGCGACCTCGTCCAGGCGATGATTTCGAACCCCTACATGGTGGTGCAGGTCGAGAACGGCTACTACGACATGGCGACGCCGTTCTTCCCCGCCGAGTTCACGATGTCGCACCTCGGCATCCCGGAACGGCTGCAGAAGAACATCACCTTGAAGTACTACGAGGCGGGCCACATGATGTACCTGCGCGACGCCGACCGCATCGCGCTGCGCGACAACCTGATCGAGTTCATCGACCGGGGGCTGCGCCAGCAGTAAGGCTCCGCCATGTGCAAGACCATCAAGCAGCGCGTGAAGTTCAAGGCCCCACCGGCCGAGGTGTACGCGCTGCTTGCCGACTCGAAGAAGCGCTCGGCCGTGACGGGTCGTCCAGCCTCAATCAGCACGAAGGTTGGCGGCCCGTTCACCGCCGATGGCAACGAGGTCAGCGGCATCAACGTCGACCTCGTCCCCGCCAGGCGCATCGTCCAGGCCTGGCGTCACCGCCGTTTTCCCGACGGTATTTTCTCGATGGCGGCGGTGACGCTGACGCCAACCGCCAACGGCGGCACGGAACTCGTCCTCACCCACCGCGGCGTACCGAAAGATCTGATTCCTGAAACCGAACGGACCTGGCGCGAGCGTTACTGGGCGCGCATGAAGGCGTATCTCGATCGCGCGTAGCGAGGTAGCCTGAACCCGGTCCGTTAGTTCGCGCGATTGAGCGTGTAGCGCATCACCGAAGCGTGGCGGCCACCCTTGACGCGCTCGAGGGCGTAGACAGCTCCCGCCGGCCCGGACGACTCGCGCTGCACCGCCGCAATCGCGTCGCGGTCCTCATCGTCCAACCGCAGTCCGAGTGCTGCCTCGACCGCCGCCACATGGCGGCCGTGCCGAACGCCGACAATGACGCCACTGACCGCCGGCTGGTCGAGCACCCAGCGCATGGCCACCGATCCGATGCCGGTGCCGTGCCGCGCGCCGATGTCGCGAAGTGTGCGGAGCAGGCGCTGGAACAGCTCCCACCCACCGAACTCGTCGATGATCAGGCGGTACTTCACGAGCGATCGGTTCTCGAGCGGCGTCGATGGATCGGGCGCGTCGAGCCAGCGCTCGGACAGGAAGCCGCCTGCCAGCGAGCCGTAGCAGAGAAGGCCGATGCCGTGCGACGCGCAGTAGCCGGCCATCGCCGAGGCCGGACGCCGATCGAGCACGGAGTACTGCACCTGATGCGAGATCACCGGAATACCCGCCGCGACGAACTCGCTCACGCGCGATTGATCGAAGTTCGTCAGGCCGATGTGCCGCACCTTGCCTGCGGCACGCAGTTCGTCCAGCCAGGCAGCCGCGTCCAGATAGCCGGGCACGTCGTAGTCCCACCAGTGCAGCTGCACAAGATCCAGCGCGTCCGTCGCGAGCCGGCGCAGCGACCGATCGACGCCGCGCACGACGTCCTCCCGCGAATGCGTCGGCAGCAGGTCGATATCGGGCACGTACTTCGTGTGCACCTGCACTGACGCTGCACGATCGGGACGCGTTCGACGCCAGTTCCCAATCAGCTCTTCGACGCCCGTGTAGATGTCGGCGCAGTCGAACGTCGTGATGCCGGCCTCGACATAGCGGTCCATGTCGGCAAGCGCCGCATCGACGTCGACAGCACCGTGTCCTCCCGCCAGCTGCCATCCGCCCTTGAGCACACGCGAAATCTCGTAGCCAGGAGCAAGCGTCGTTCGCTTCACGCACCCTCCGTCGAAGGTGGAAGGGGTACGACCGTGGTTTCCGAGTGCCGGAACGTGCGCCGGCCTGTTCGCGTGATGCGGAAGCGTGCGCCGCAGTAGGGATCGGGGCACGCGATGTCGGCGTCGGTCGTCATCCAGTCGTGCGGATGCGTGTCGCGCTGCTTCGCCGGCAGCAGCGGCAACAGCGCCGCCAGCGCATACATCGAGAACCGGGGCTGCGCGAACAGGAGGTTCTCGCCATGGACATCGAACGCGTGCCCGGGCTGATGGCTGCAGACCATCGGACGGTCGCTTTCAACGACCTCGACCCGCAGGTCGTAGAGCTCGAACGCGTCGTTCACGGAAGCAGTGTCGGCACTGGCCATATCCCACGTACTATAGCGCCCGATGACCATCGTTCAGCTGCTGCTCGGCCTGCTCGTCGTCTGCGGCCTCATCCTGCTGGCCGCCTGGCGCGTCGCGGCTACGCGTCAGCGCCAGCCCGGCGGCCTGCCCAGCCCCCTCCACGCCCTCGTCGGTCTGGTCGTGAACTTCTTCGACACGCTCGGCATCGGGTCGTTCGCCACGACGACGTCGGCGTTCCGGTTGATGGGACTGGTGCGCGACGAGCTGATTCCCGGCACGCTGCTCGTCGGGCTCGCGCTGCCGGTCATCGCGCAGGCGCTGATCTTCATTACGGTCGTCGAGGTCGACCCGGTGCAGATGGCGGTGCTGATAGGTGCGTGTGTCGCTGGCGGCTGGTTTGGCGCCGGCATCGTCGCCTCGATCTCGCGACGGGCGATTCAGATAGCGATGGGCATCGCGCTGACCGCGGCGGCGGGGCTGATGCTGACGGGCATGCTCGGACTGATTCCGTCGGGCGGCACGGCGACGACGTTCTCGACGCCGGCGTTCCTGGTTGCGCTCGCGGTCAGCCTCGTCTTCGGCGCGCTGCTGACGATCGGCATCGGCAACTACGCGCCGAGCCTGATCGTCTTCAGCCTGCTCGGCATGGACCCGCGCGCGGCTTTTCCCATCATGATGGGATCCGGCGCCTTCGTCGCGACCGTTGCCGGCTCACGCTTCATCGCGCGTGCGCGTTTCGATGGACGTGCCGCGCTGGGCCTCACCATCGGCGGCGTTCCTGGCGTGCTCATCGCCGCGTGGTTCGTGCAGTCGCTGCCGCTCGACGTACTGCGCTGGGTCGTGCTGGTGGTCGTGCTCTACTCCGCCGCGTCATTGCTCCGGGCAGCACGACAGGACGACGCCCAGGGCTGAGCCCACGCCGTCACGCTCAACCCCGCGCGCGACGCCGCGCCAGCCTCGCGACCGACGCGACGAGCTCGCCCGGGTCCACCGGCTTCGCCAGATGCATCTCGAACCCGCTCTGCAACGCGCGGGTTCGATCCTCCGCACGGGCAAACGCCGTCAACGCCGCCGCCGGAAGATCTCGAACGCGCTCATCTTCCAGGGCACGGAGGCGGGTGATGAACTCGAAGCCGTCCATGCCCGGCATGCCCAGATCGACGAGCAGCACATCGGGCCGCGCGTGCGTCACGACCTCGAGCGCCTGCGCCGCCGACGACTCGGTCACGACCCGGGCGCCGGCCGCTTCGAGCACCGTGACCAGCAGCCCTCGCGCATCAGCCTCATCGTCAATCGCGAGTACGGTGATGTCGTCGAGGCGGTCGAGGTTGACCAGCGGCTCCACCGTGCGCGTGCGCGGATGCTCGCGCCGCTCGCGCACGCCGCTCGCATGCACGATCATCAGGGGCAGCTTCACGCGGAACGTCGCGCCCTTGTGCTCGCCCTCGCTTGCCGCGGTCACGCTGCCGCCGTGCAGTTCGACGATGTGACGCACGATCGAGAGGCCGAGCCCCAGCCCGCCGGTCTTGCGCGTCGTCCCCGCGTCGGCCTGCCGAAAGCGCTCGAACACATGCGGCAGGAACTCGGGCTTGATGCCGCTGCCCGTGTCGCTGACGATGATCTCGACGTGCGAATTGACGCGCTCGAGCCGCACCTGCACGCGGCCGCCCTTGGGCGTGAACTTCACGGCATTCGACAACAGGTTCCAGACGACCTGCTGCAGGCGGTTCGGATCGCCGGAGACTGGCCCGATCGTCGGGTCGATCACCGTCTGCAGGCGAATCTGCTTCGCGTCGGCCGCCGGCTGCACCGTGGCAATCGAGTTGTGAATGACGAGCTGCAGTTCGACCGGCTGCACATCGAGCCGGATCTTCCCGGAGACGATGCGCGAGATGTCGAGCACGTCTTCGACGATCTGCGTGAGGGCGCTCGCGTTGCGCTCGAGCGTCTCGAGTCCGCGATCGGCCTTCTCGCCGGTGAGCATGCCGCCGCGCAGCAGCCGCGCGTAGCCGAGAATGGCGTTGAGGGGCGTGCGCAGCTCGTGCGACAGCACGGCGAGGAACTCGTCCTTCAGCCGATCCGCGGTGCGCGCCTCGCCATACAGCCGGGCGTTCTCGAGGGCGACCGACGTCCACGACGCCACGCCGGCGGCCAGTTGCTCGTCGAGTTCGCTGAAGACGCCTGCGTCGGGATGCCCGAACAACAGTCCGCCGATCACCCGTCCGTCGGGCGTCGTGACCGGAACGGCAAGATAAGAACGCACCGGCAGATGGCCATCCGGCATGCCGTGGTGCGGGGCCGTCTGGCCGTACCGCGGATCCTCGGTGACGTCGTCCAGGCGCACGATGCCCTCGCCCTGGAGCGTCGGGCCCAGGATGCCGGTCGCGCGCGGGGCTTCGAAGCGCGCGAAGGCTTCCTTCCGTGCGCCCGACAGCGTCGACAGCGTGAAGGTGCGCCCGGCCTTCGGGTCTTCCACGACATGGAAGAACGCGCCGAACGCGGCGCCCGTGGCCTCGGTCGCCATGTCGGTGACCTTCTGGACGATCGCGGTGCGGTCGAGCGAGCCGGAGATTGCGCTGCCGATTTCACTCAGCCGTCGCGACATGTTGGCCTGATCGAGCGCGGCCTGCTCGAGCCGCACGCGCTCGGTGATGTCGCGCGCGATCTTCGACGCGCCTATCACGCCTCCATCGCCGTCGTGTACGGGAGACACCGTCACCGAAATCGGAATGAGCTGCCCGTCCTTGCGCTGCCGGATGGTCTCGTAGTGCCGCACTGTCTGACCGGCCCTGATGCGTCCGAGGACGAAGTCCTCTTCGTGCTGCCGATCGGCTGGAATGATGATGCGGATGGAGCGGCCGATCATCTCGTCGGCGCGGTAGCCAAAGATGCGTTCGGCCGCGTCATTCCAGAACTGGACGATGCCGTCGAGGTCCTTGCTGACGATCGCGTCGTCCGACGACTCGACGATGCGGGCCAGGAGGCTACTGCTGAGGCGGCCGGGGGAACGTGTCACGTAACCGTCAGGTCCTGCAAGGCCCGCGCCCGGAAGAATCGGCGTTCATCGGCGGTCTGGTCCCGCAATGACAGCCCCGGGGCGCGCACCGGTTGTCCAGTCTTCGTTCCAGACGAGCCGTCCGTTGACGAAGACAGAGTGTACGCCGAATGCCAACTGGCCCGGGTTCGCAAACGTCGAGCGGTCGACGATGAGGGCCGGGTCGAAGAGCACGAGATCGGCCTTGAGACCCGGCGCGATACGGCCGCGATCCTTCAGGCCCAGACGCGTCGCGGGAAGCGATGTCATCCTGCGGATGGCTTCGGGCAGCGTCAGCCACCCGGACTCGCGCACGTAGTGGCCGAGGACGCGCGGAAAGGTGCCCGCGCCGCGCGGATGCCGTGAACCGATGCCGCCGTCGCTGGCGACCATGACCCACGGCTCGGCATAGAAGGCCTGCAGGTCGGGCTCGGACATCGTGTGTCCGATGATCGCAATGTCCTCGTCCTGCACGAGCCGTATGTACAGATCCACTTCGCTGATGCCTTCGGCCGTCGCGATTTCGTCCATGCGCCGGCCTTCGTACTCGGGCTTCGACGGCAGACGCGCGATCTGTACGTTCTTGCCTCCGCCCACATCGTCGAGCGCCCGGCGCACGCTGACCGGATCGTCCCACTGCTTGTTCGGCACGAGCACCTTCAGATTCGAATGCCACGCCAGATAGGGATAGGCGTCGGCCGTAACATCGACGCCACGCCGTTGCGCGTCTTCGATGAGCGCTACGACTTCGGCGGCCTTGCCCCAGACGCCGATCGTTCCAAGCTTGATGTGTGTGATCTGCACGGGAATGCGCGCCTGCTCGCCGACGGCGATCGCTTCGCGGACGGCTTCGAGCGTGCGGTCGGCTTCGTCGCGGATGTGCGAGATGTAGAACCCACCATGCGCCGCGGCGACGCGTGCCAGCGCCACGATCTCGTCGGTCGTCGCATAGCTGCCGATTTCGTACTCGAGACCGGATGACAGTCCGAGGGCGCCGTCGCGCATCCCCTGCTCGACGAGTGCGGCCATCCTGGCGAGCTCGTCAGCGGTGGCGGCTCGGCGGAAATCGCCGCCCATGACCTGCTCGCGCACGGTGCCATGGCCGACGAGTGTCGCCACGTTGACGGCCGGCGGATTCGCCCGGCGCGCGTCGAGGTACGCCGCGATCGGGAGGGGCGAGCCGCCGTCCTGACCGACAACAACGGTCGTGATGCCCTGCGACACCTGCGTAGCGGCCGATCGCGACATCGCCAACGACGCCGTCGAGTGGTTGTGGATGTCGATGAAGCCTGGCGCCAGCACCAGGCCTTCGGCGTCGATCACGCGGTCGCCCTCGCGCGGCCCGGCGTCTCCGACCGAAACGATCACGTCGCCTTCGACGCGGACGTTTCCGGCGCGCAGCGGGACGCCGGTGCCATCGGCAATTCGCGCGTTGACGATCGTCACCGGCGGCGCCGCGCGCAGCGCGGGAATGTAGTGCGCAGCGATCGCGTCCGCGATGACGTTCGGCTGTGCCTGCGCAAGGCTTGCCAGCACGATCACGGTGAGGTCGTCCTCCGGATACCGCGCGATGTGCGTGCGGAAGCCCTGCCACGCTCCGCCGTGCTGATGGACGAGATGGCCGGCCACCCGGTCGACAGCCCACCCGAGCGCATACGGATGCCGTCTGCCCGAGTTCAGGCGCACCGGCTCGAACATCGCCTGCCAGGTCGCGTCGGTGAAGAGCGTGCGCTCGCGCACGGCACGGTCCCAGGCGATGTAGTCGTCGAGCGACAGGTAGAGCGCGCCGTCCGCGGTGCTGTTGAGGGTCGGCGACACCCACTCCTGATTCTTCAGTGCGCCATTCTCCAGCACGTAGCCGGCTGCGCGATTCGGCACGATGTCACGGTCGCTGATGACCCGGGCCCTCTTCATGCCGAGCGGCGCGAAGACGCGATCGCGCAGCACGTCGCCGTAGAACTGTCCCGACGTCTTGCGCACGAGGGCACCCAGAATCACGTAACCCGTGTTGCTGTAGCGCCACCAGTCCCCTGGCGCAAAGTCGAGCGGCAGTTCGTAGGCGAAGTGGCGCAGGTCGTCTTCGGTGTAGTCGCGCCTCAGGTCGACGCGCCCGTCCGTGTAGTTGGGGATGCCCGACGTATGCGTCAGCAGGTGCCGGACGGTGATGGCGGTCCAGGTCTCTGGTGCGTCGGGAAAATGCCGGCGAATCGAGTCGTCGAGCGACAGGCGTCCCGCTTCGACCTCGGTCATCACGGCGGCCGCCGTGAACTGCTTGCCGATGGAGCCTGACTGGAAGATCGTCGCTGACGTGACCGGTACGTCGTGCTCGACGTTCGCCAGACCGTAGCCCGCAGCACTGACGACCGTGCCGCCCCGCACGACAGCAACCGCGACGCCGGGCACCTGCTGGCGCGCCATCTCGTCGCGGACGATGCGCTCGACCTCGTCGGTGGGCGTCTGGGCCGGCAGGGTGACGAGTGCGGCGCCGAGCATCGTGGCGACGAGGCGTATGCGCATGGCGGATTCTACCGCCGACTGAGACACCTACACGACGGGGGTGTCGGTCACTGCCCCGTCGAACAGATAGACGTGACGCGGCGCCTGCGCAATCCAGCGTGGGTCGTGAGTCGCGATGCAGACCGTGATGCCGTCGGCGTTCAGCTCGGCGAGCAGTTGCATCAGCGATTCGCCGGCCTTCGAATCGAGGTTGCCGGTCGGTTCGTCGGCCAGCAGCAGTGATGGCCGGCCTGCAATTGCACGCGCGACGGCCACGAGCTGCTGATGTCCACCCGAAAGTGATCCGGGACGCTGCTTGGCGCGCGCCGTCAGATCGACGCGTTGCAGCGCGGCATCGACGATGGCCTTGCGTTCATCGATGGCCATGCCGCGCAATGTGAGCGGATACTCGACGTTCTCGTAGACCGTGAGGTCACCGAGCAGATTGAAGCTCTGGAAGACGAGGCCGATGTCGAGCGTGCGCGCGCGGGCGCGCTCGGCCTGGCTCATGCCGGCGGTCGCCCGTCCGTTCAGCCGGTACTGCCCGATCGACGGCGAATCCAGGAGCGCCAGCACCGACAGCAGCGTCGACTTGCCACACCCCGACGGGCCCGACACGCAGACGTACTCGCCTCGACCGATCTCGAGGCTGACGTCTCTGAGCGCCCAGGTATCCTCGTCAGCATCGCCCTTGTAGACGCGGCTGACGCCCTCGAGCGCGACGACGGGCGCGTTCGGGTCGACGGGCCCGGCTTCGTCTTTCCGCTTCCTCCGCCAGAGCATCGATTCTCCTCCCCATCCTTTGACGGAAAGGAGCGACGAATCGATGACGTGGCCGTCAGGCGCCTTGGAACCCGGCCAGCACGTCTTCGATCCAGTCGAACAGCAGGTCGAAGTCGAGCACCGGTTCATGTCCGTTCGGATCCGTGGTCAGCACCCACGGCGCGCCGGCAGCGCGACCGGCGTTGTAGACCTCGGTGATGTTGGCCGCGCGGTAGGGCGCGTCGGCCGCGCCAATCAGGAAATGCCCTGGCACACCGGCCGCCGCAGCAGGCGGACCCGGATTGTGGCAGCCGCCCTTCATCGTGAAGAATCCGGCGACGCGATTGCCGTGCACGCGACTGAAGCCGTAGGCCGTGCACCCGCCCATCGAGTGGCCGACGAAGAGGATCGGGATCGTCGCAAGCTCGGGATGCTGACTCTGCCCCCCGATGCTCGACAGTGCCTGCAGCAGCTTGTCGTAGCTTCCGGGGTTGTCCTCGAGTGTCGTCGTGCCGACCAGCGCGACGTTGCCACCGAGCAGTTGAAGGGCGCGGCTTCGCACCGCTGCGCGCTCACCAGGCAAGCACCAGATGGCACATCCGCTCATCGACTCGCCGGTGACGAGCGCGCGTGAGTCGAGCGGCAGACCCGTCGCGGGATCCCGCAGGCCGGGCAGAAACACGATGGTCGCCCGATAGGCATTCACGCCGTCGGGCAGGAACGCGACCATCTCTCCGTGCGTGATCAGCTGGCCGCCGTCGACCTGTCCTGTCGGAACGGTCGGTTGAGTTGGCAGAGGCGTGAGGCCGCTCGACGAGCCTCCCCCACACGCAACGGTACACACCACGAGCAGAACGACTACCGCTTTCATCGGACCTCTCTCGAAGGCAGGCGCATGCATTCGAACCGGTCGCGGTTCAGACGCCGCGGATTCGCGCTTGGCCTGTTGGGCTTCACCGGTCGGACGCGCCGGTATACTGCGGGTACCGTGGCGGCTGACGCCACGCGAGACCGAGGTGAGGCATGGCGGGAACGAATCCGGTCCGTTGGTTCGAGATCTACGTGAACGACATGGCACGTGCGAAGCGCTTCTACGAAGAGGTGCTGCAGGTGACGCTGCAGGACATGTCGATGCCGAGCATCGAGATGCACGCGTTTCCGATGGAGATGGACGGCCCGGGTGCGGCTGGCGCGCTCTGCAGGATGGAGGGCTTCAGTGGGGGCGGCTCCAGCACCCTGGTCTACTTCTCGTGTGCCGACTGCGCCGTCGAAGCCGCGCGTGTCGAAGCCGCCGGTGGCAAGCTGCACAAGCCGAAGCAATCGATTGGCGAGTACGGCTTCATGGCGATCGCGTTCGACACCGAAGGCAACATGTTCGGCCTGCACTCGAATGCGTAGGGACGGGCCTCCGCCCGTTCCGACGCGCCCGACGGCATCGACTGTGCTCACGACCCTGAAGGCGCAGAGCAATCCCGCAAGAGCCGTGTTCAATCAGGGTTTCTTCCGTACGGGACCCGGCGAGTACGGCGAAGGCGACCGCTTCCTCGGTCTGACTGTGCCGCAGTCACGCGCGATCGCGAAGGCGTATCGCGCCTTGCCACTTGCTGAGATCGAGAAACTGCTCGCGAGTCCGTATCACGAGGCGCGCTTCGTCGGTGTCGTGCTGCTGGTCGACCGCTACAGAAAAGCGACGGCCGAAGAGCGCGACGAGCTGGCCGCGTTCTACCTGGCGCATCTCGACGCCATCAACAACTGGGATCTGGTCGACGTCAGCGCGCCGCAGATTCTCGGCGCGCATCTGGCCGAGCGCGGCGATGCGCGTCTGCTCTATGACATGGCGTCATCTGCACGCCTCTGGGATCGCCGCGTCGCGATGCTCGCGAGCTGGGCCTTCATGAAGCGCGGTGACACGCGGCCGACCCTGCGCCTTGCGCGTCAACTTCTACGTGACCCGCACGACCTCATGCACAAGGCCGTCGGCTGGATGCTGCGTGAACTCGGCAAGGTCGACGAAGCGGCCCTTCGTACGTTTCTCGATCGACACGCCCGCGCCATGCCGCCGACGTTGCTGCGATATGCGACGGAGCGGATGACGGACTCGACACGGCAGCACTACCTCACCCTGCGCCGAACGGCTCGCCGATAGCCACGGCTGCGTCAGCACCTTTCGCGACATCCGTCCTGCCCGCCGCGCGGCGCGCC
>Ga0079224_100012939_pt1 | contig 11594 bp, 12 predicted proteins | sample Stecom2015_FD_80414 | JGI IMG/M metagenome (GOLD analysis project Ga0079224, IMG submission 80414) | Agricultural soil microbial communities from Utah to study Nitrogen management - Steer compost 2015 | ecosystem: Environmental > Terrestrial > Soil > Agricultural land | place: USA: Utah...
CGGCCGTACCGAGTTCACGGTGCCAAACCTCGATGCGCGTATCTACCTCCGAAGCATCTGCGGGCTGCGTCGCGGTATAAAACGCGACATGAGTTTGATCGGCATAGGACGCTAATTCGGCGATATAGGCCAAAGTTCCTCGGTCGGGTGTTTGAAGTGCATCGCAAATCACCAAAAGACGCGCAACCGGCGTCGCATGCAGTCGGTCGAGCACCGCGTGACGCTGATCCCGCGTATCCACGATACCCAAGTTTTGCGTAGAGGAGGGTAGATTGGTCGGTGGCCAAAGAGCATCGGGGACAAGTTCAATTCCGACTAGGGCCGGCGCATCGGCTTGAGCCGGAGTCACGCCGCGTGGCGCCGGCTGGATCTGAGTACCGCTGGCGGGAGCATCGGGCGCAAGATGCTCACTGGCCGGCATTAAGCGCGAATACAGGCCGGCATACCCCGGCAAAGATGTGTCTAACAATGTGGCGCGTGCTAGGCCTTGGCGCGCTAAAGCCCAACAAACTAATAAGGCGAGTAGGCGCGGCAAGATGCCGTATACGACGACGCAGCCAATCAACCAGCTTGACCATAAAGTTTGCGCTTCAGCGGGTAAGGTGTGCAGGCCATCGCTTAGCCGAACGACTGATTCGTCGGGCATGTTGAAACCGATCATCGAGGGGAGGCGGCCTAAAACTTGCGTCAGCCCCACGAAAGCATCGGGAGAAAGTAAAGTGGTTTCCCAGTTAAAGGTGTAGCGGCGCGCCGAAAGCAAGGCCAGTAAGCCGGCCAACATTGAAGATAAAGCAGCCAGCCAAAGCAAATGACTGACCACGCCCAATGCCCAAGGCAAAGTGCCACTGCGACCCAATACTCCTAAAAGCGCGCGGGGCGCCAAGGCGGCGTCGGGACCACGCGCTAGTTTGCGCGTCAGACTCAGCCACAGACGTCCCAGCCCGGTGTGACCGGCGCCGGATTTGAACCCCAGGCCGGCAAGCCACAGTATGAAAGTCAGTACGTGCAAGCCTAACGCCGCGACTATAGCCAAGACCACGTTTACGGGTCGCGATCCATCGCCTAACGCGCCCAACGCCGTGCCCGCGCCGGCGATTATTGCTACAACGAGCAAACCGACCAGCGTCCATCGCGCGATGGCTTCCCAATGGTTTAGCAAGGCGTCGAGGTTTTCGCGGCGCCCTAAATATTGGGCGCGTCGCAAAATACGTTCTGAAAAGCTTCCGCCTTCGGCGATTGCACGCCTTACTTCTGTGGCATCGTGCAGGGGGCCGGCGTGGGCTTCGCGCAGTCGTATGAGTTCAGCCAGCCAGGCTCTTCGGAAAGAACTGCCCGACCGCATTCAGGATTCGGCCTGATGGGGAGTGTTTTGCGAAGTGGGACCCAACCACTGATCAAGCTTATCGTGAGCCTGTTTTTTTACTTCCGGCGTTACGTAGTAAGCGACCGTAGCCAATGCGGCGGCCATGACGCTTAGATCGTCGGTATAGCCGATTAAGGGTGCCAGATCAGGTATGGCGTCCAAGGGCAAAATAAAGTAGCCCAGGGCACCGTAAACCACGCGTTTCGCCCACGCGGGCGTAGCCGGGTTTTGCGCCGCGTAATACAGGTAAAGCGCTTTCTCGAGCGTGCCCCGCCCAATCACTGCCGCATGTTTGCCCAGCTTTTTCCAGAATCGCGAACTGGTAAATAGATGTTGGTATTTCGTGTGAGCCATGGTGCCTCCACGCCAGGATTCATCCCGACCTCTTGCTTATTGTAGCCAGCGTCGGCGTGGCGGGGCACAAATGAAAAAAGGGACCAACCCGGGCGGGCGCGCCGTACCGGGCGTCCCCATTTAACAGTGATGACCGTTAGGGTCGAGATTTTCTGGTGATCAGCCCGTATATAAACAGGACGATAACGGCCCCGATGATAGAGGCAATCCAGCCTGCGCCTTCGCCGGCTTCGTACCAGCCGATGGCCACCCCAATATAACCTGCTACGACTGCACCCACTATGCCCAGTATGATGGTCAGGATGATGCCCATCTTTTGCTCTCCGGGCATGATGGCCCGAGCGATTAGGCCCACAATGAGCCCGACGATGATCATGCTAATGATACCCATGGCGAAGCCTCCTGGTTTGGATTCCGACGGAACGACTATGGTGATGCAGGCTTGTAACGTTAAATCACATGCACCGCACTCATAATAGGAGGGCAACCAATCGGCGTCTACTATGGCGTTTGGGGTTTGGTATCAAAACGTAGTGGCGTTTCGGCAAATACGGCTTCGGACTTACTCCGCTTGAACCAGGCGAGCTTGCGCGGCGAAATAGCCAAAATAAGCCGAACCCAGTAACAGCAAGGCAAATAGCACCCCCACGGCATTCCAATTGTTGGTTAACTCATATAGCAAGCCGGTAAGTAAAGGGGCCAGGGCTGCAATGGTGTAGCCAACACCTTGCACCATGCCCGACAACGACGCGGCTATTTGGGCGTTGGGTGCGCGCAACACTAATAGGGCGAGCGCAATACTAAAAGTCCCGCCCATGCCTAGTCCCAAAACTACCGTGGCAACCCATACCCATGACAGCGGCGCGTACAGCAACGCCATTAAACCAAAAGCGGTGAGCGCAAGCATGCACATCAGTACCAAGCGCTGGTCTTTGCCTCGGGTCGCCAGCCACGGAGCGGTGGGAGAAGTGACAAGCTGCATCACTACCGACAGCGACAGTACAAAGCCGGCGGTTAGCGCAGTGAGGCCTCGATCGATGAGTATGACGGGTAACCACCCGAATACACAGTAAGCAATGGACGATTGGAGCCCCATTAATAAAGTGACCTGCCAGGCAAGTTTGTTCTTAAACAAGCGCGGTAGCTTTTTTTGTTGCTGCTCTTCAGCGGAGCGTCCGTTTCGGGGAATATGGGGCAACCAAAACGGGATGGTGACAACCACCGGAATTAACCAGAACGCCAAGGCCCAGCGCCAGTCACCGAAAAGGTTCTCTAGCGGTACTGTAAAGCCTGCCGATACGGCGGCTCCGATGCATAAGGCCGTGGAATATAGGCCCATCATGTTTCCCGCCTGGGCCGGAAACCGCTTTTTGATGATGGCGGGCACCAGCACCATGATCACGCTAATACTGGCGCCCCCGAGCAGGGTTCCTGCAACTAAGCCAGTGACACCGAACAGGCTGCGCAGCGCGATGCCTGCGATCAGGACGATCATGGCGATCAAAATTATGCGTTCGGCACTGGCGAACCGCAAGAGACGCGGCGCAAAGGGCGCAAACGCGCCAAAGCACAATACCGGCAAAGTAATGAGCAAACCGATTGCCGTCCCCGACAGTTGCAGGCTTGCGCGGATGGAATCTACAACTGGACCGAGGCCCGTTAACAGCGGACGAAGGTTGATCGAAATCAGGACCAGCGCAAGAATAAGCGTCCAGTTTGAACGAATGGAGCCGGTAGCAAGAGGTTCACGGGGCATGGAAGCGTTCGGGTCGCGACTCGGTTGCATTTTCAATTGAGCGTACACTAAATGTTAATTGCTGGTCAGTGTGCCACAATATCGTTCTTTCATGTCAGGCATAGCGCCCTACATTCTTCGGTGCCCTGACGTTCGCTGGATTTACCTATGCTCAAGTCTTCTCGCGGCGAGACATCGTCTGTTGACACGACCGCGCTTGCTTATTTAGTTGTTCTTGCGGGGATTACGGCCGCGCTACACGTCTGGAAGTTGCCTCCCGCTTTGCCCACCATGCAAGTGGAACTGGGTCTGAGTTTAGTTGAGTCCGGGTTTTTGCTGTCTCTTGTGCAAATAGCAGGCATGACACTCGGCTTGATCATGGGATTGTTCGCCGAGAAGTTTGGCTTACGACGTTGTCTTTTGCTGGGGTTGCTATTGCTCAGTGGTGCATCCGGCGCCGGTGCGCTGTTTGTCGATAAGACCTCACTTTTTATTCTCCGCGCGATCGAAGGCTTTGGGTTTTTGATGATTGCCATGCCCGGCCCTGCGCTGATTCGTCGTTTAGTTAGCACACAACAATTGGCGCGCCTGGTAGGTGTCTGGGGATGTTACATCCCCACCGGTGCGGTGATCGTGTTCCTGGGCGGATCCTGGATTTTGAGCGAGGCAAATTGGCAGGTGTTGTGGGGTCTATTAGCTCTAATCACTGTAACCGTTGCCGTTCTGGTTTGGCGAATATTGCCCCCCGATCCGAGTCGGCCACCACGTGAAAGTCGGTCGTCCACACGACGCATGGTCGGCGTTACGTTGACGTCGCAGAATATATGGTTGGTCGCTCTTTGCTTCGGCTTTTATGCCGGTCCATGGGTCGCTGTGATTGGCTTCTTGCCAACTATTTACTCGTTAGCGGGAGTTTCGGGCCCGATGGCGGGGGTTTTGACGGCGTTTGTGGCGGGCATTAACGCCATTGGTACGTTTGCGGCGGGGCGTTTTTTGCATCGCGGGGTGAAGGCGCGAACCCTGATGACTATCGGATATGGCACGATGGCGTTGACGACGTTAATTGCTTTCGGTTTTGACGTACCCGTTTCCATTCAGTTTGTGATGGTGCTTCTGTTTTCCCTTGTCGGGGGACTAGTGCCAACTACATTGTTCTTTCTAGTCATCAGGCTTGCTCCATCCGCAGATACCACTTCCACTTCGATCGGCTGGGTGCAACAAGTATCCTCCGCGGGACAGTTTCTTGGACCGCCGGCCGTAGCGTGGGTTGCAACGCTGGCCGGCGGTTGGGCTTCTACGTGGATTGTTACGGCTGGATGCGCCTTGGTCGGGATCGCAATGGCCTTTCGTTTACATCATTTACGTCAACGTATGGATGTAGGCGTCGTCCACCAAAACGGTTGATCAACTAATTTGATCAGAATCTTCTTCCATTGAATACTGATTAAGAATCGTTCGCACGGGCTTCTGTTCTCGCTCGTTTACTGTTAGCTGAAATACGTCTGGACGTGCGTAATGACCCACTACATCGAAGTCGAATTTGCCTCGAGCGACCTGCGCCATGTCGATTTCAGCTGTCAAGATGGTTTCTTTTTCAAAGTCTGGACCTGCGATGATTTCTCCGAATGGATTGACGATGCAGCTTCCTCCACGCGAAATAACAGTGTCGGGCGCGTCTCCTAAAGTGCAAGGAAAGTCTGCGGGGAAGTCACTGCGAAGCGAGTATTGATTACAGGACAAGACATAACAGCGTCCTTCAATTGCGATATGTTGCATTGAAGCGATCCAACTGTCGCGAGGATCGGCGGTGGGGGCGCACCAGATCTGAATATTTTTGGAGTACATTGCCGTGCGAAGCAGGGGCATGTAGTTTTCCCAACAAATTACGGAGCCTAGCCGTCCATGAGGGGTATCAAAAACCGGCATAGTTGAGCCGTCGCCAAAGCCCCATACAAGTCGCTCACAGCCTGTCGGCATAAGCTTACGATGTTTGCCCAGGAGCTCTCCGCTGGGTGAAAAATGCAGAATGCAGCAATATAGAGTGCCGCCATCGCGTTCAATTACGCCGATGACTAAATAGATATTGTTGTCTTTGGCTATGTTGCCTAGTACTCGCGTGGCAGGTCCCGGAACCTCGATGGCGCTTGCCCAGTACTCACGATATTCCTCACGCCCTTCCATAGTGCGAGTTCCAACGACTGAGCCGAAAGTCGAGCCCTTGGGATAACCGGAAATAAAGGCTTCAGGGAACACAACGATTTTTGCGCCTTGATTTGCTGCGTCCGCAGCGAGATCGCGTGCCTTCTCGAGGCTTCGATCCAAGTTGAACACCACAGAGGATGCTTGAACCACTGCAGCGAGGGTTGGATTCGTGGACTGGGTCATGTTTGTCTCCAAGTTGTTATGTATCTATAATAGACATATAGTGTATCCATAAAGCATAATTATCATGGAATGGTCTATTTTTGCCAAGGGGGGGTTGTGAATTCAGCTAAACGGACAGCGGTCCGAGGAATCAATAGTGTCGATCACACACTTAGACTTGTGCATCATTTGGCCGAAGTCGCATCCACACGTGGAGCGACTGTCACGGAGATGACGCACGCCTTGGACCTACCGCGTCCTACCGTTTATCGAATGTTGGCGACCCTACAGGAACATGGGTGGGTGGTGCGTGAGGATATGAAATATCGCTTAACGCTACGCTTGCTGGCGTTAGCGGAATCAGCGTTTTCAACTGCAACAATGCAGTCGGCATGTCAGCCGCAGCTGCTTCGCCTATCCCAAGCTACGGGTGAGACAGCGCATTTCGCTGTGTTGGACGGCATCAAAGCAGGATATATCGCCAAGGTGGACGGCGCGCATGCAATTCGCATGAATAGCTATATTGGCTGGCGGGGTCCATTACACGCGACCGCAGTGGGCAAGGCTATGCTTGCCTTTGCAGAGGCCGGACTTATCCAAACAGTATTGAGTCAACCATTGGAGCGGTTTACTGACAGAACTATTACGGATCCGGCTGCGTTGAAAGCTGACCTTAAGCAAATAAAGAAACAAGGATACGCAATAGATGACCAAGAGCTTTTGGAGGGATTAGTTTGTGTGGCTGCACCCGTCGTGACACGTGATCGCTTATGGGGTGCCGTCTCCATTTCGGGTCCAGAGTCCCGACGTTCGGCGTTGCTAACACAAGCGGATCAGGTCTGTGACGCGGCGCGTGCTATTGCAGCAGAATTCAACTGAGGGATGCGACTTATTTATTCGGGCAACGAATCCCAATGAGGCTGAGAGTCAAAGTGCTCCTTCAAAAAATTTATAAAAGTGTGGACTTTGGCAGGCATATGTCGTCGACTCGGATACACCGCCCAGATTGCCGTACTGGACGAAATCGGATAATCGTCCAGTATCGTACGAAGGCGCCCCTGCTTGATGGCGCCTGCTACATCCCATGTCGCTTTTAACGAGATGCCTAGGCCCGCATATGTTGCATCTCGAATCGCTTCCCCGTTATTGCAAATATAGTTACCTCTGACTCGGATACGCTCGATGCCGTCGGGACCATTGAATGTCCAGTAGGGCTGTTGAGAGAGGACTAGGCAATTGTGAGATAACAGTTCCTCGGGACGGTTTGGCACGCCGTGCTTTTCCAAGTAAGCGGGAGAGGCGCACACAACGCGACGGTCGGCTGCCAGGCGCCGCGCGATGAGTTCAGAATCTTCCAGCTCGCAAATTCGGATTGCTACGTCGAATCCTTGGGCGACGACGTCAATGATTTCATCATTCAGGACCAGATTAAGTTGAACGTCGGGGTAACGTTTTAGAAATTTTGGCATGATCGGCGTTATATGCTTTAGGCCGAATGAAGCCGGCATGGTCACTTTCAACGTGCCTTGTGGAACTTCGTCGCGACGCGAGGCCGCCGCAGATACTTCTTTGATCTCGTTCACAAGGTGTTCGACCTGCTGCAAGTAATCGGCTCCATCTTGGGTGAGCGTGAGACGCCGAGTTGTGCGGTGGAACAGTCTGGTGCCTAAGTAGTTTTCAAGCTTTTCCAGCCTGTAGCTGACGGCAGCAGGACTCACGTCCAACTCTCTTGCAGCAGCCGAAAGACTACCCGTACTCGCCACCAAAATGAAAATGTCGATTTCGGCAATGTGAGTCATGTCTCCGATCTATTAAAAAATTTATAAGGTGATAAGAATTCTAGGTCGATTATCTGCCGTCTTCCAATTGCTATTATGAATCAACAAAAAAGATTCATCCACGTATGAACACATCCAAATTAGGAGGGTTTCATCATGACACAAAGTAGCGGGGAGCTGTTGAAAGCGTATTTCGTCCCCAATGGTTCTTATTTAATGGAACTGGCAGAGGACGGCAGTGATGCCGAGCAGGTACGCGTCCTTCAGGCGATAGGTAAAGCAATAGATCAGGATATGCGCGCTGATGCCATCATTGTGGCGTCACCCCACTGGCTACCTAAAAGCGCTTTTTTCGTGGATTGCGGAAGCATCCATGAGTCTTTCCATGACTACGTTTTGCGTCCTGCCCCATTCGGCCGGCGCTTTTTCACCCATGTCATGCACGGACACCCCGAGCTCGCGAGGGCACTGATCGAAGGGGGGCAAAAAGCCGGTCTGGCTGTCAAAGAAAAAACCTATGGTTTGGATCACGGTGCATTCTGCCCACTTAAAGTCATGGGTGTAAAAACGCCCGTTGTGCCTATTTCGATGTCGCAACGTACCCATGACGAATGCTTGCGATGGGGCAAAGTTATTCGTCAGGTGGTGGAAGAGAGTGGACTCCGGGTTGTGCTTTTGGCACCTGGAAATCTCACCCATCGGCTCGATCTGCGTGTGGAAAACGCTGCGAATGGCGAGTATTTCGAAGAAGGTAAGAAATTTGACCAGGTTGTTTGCGAGCTCGTGAGCGAGGGTCGGACCTTGGAAATAACTGACATTGATCCCGAGCTATGGCAAGCAGCTGCGCCCGAAGCCAATCTATGTAATCTGTCGTTGATTGCCGGCGCAACAGGTAATGCGCCGGGCAAGATACTTCAATACCACGGCGCGATCTTCTCCGTAGGAGACGTTACGTTCGCCTTTGACACACTTGACGTTTAAGGGAGACGGAAGATGGTAGTAACTGCTCAATTGGACACGCTGAATCCACAGTTCATTTATGACGCGGTTCGTAAGGTCGGAACAGGCCGGGCAACGGATATTGAAGGCAGCGAGTGGTTGATCGAGTTCATTGAACGCCACTCTGACGACAGCATGGATGTCGAGATAAGAAATCCTCAGGGCGACGTGCAAAAGCTAAAGGTAACGGAAGATGATTTTATCTTTAGTGATAACAAAGTCCGCATTCAAGGTGTAAACGGCTTTGAGGGCTTTATGCATCCAGTCTATCTCCGCAAAATGCGCGGCTTTACACGGGGCAACGTGCCAACGCCCGATATAGCCGGGCCCAGCCTTCCTTAGTTCGAGGTGATTATGAGTGTAGATGAACGCTTGCGGGAAATGGGAATAACAATTCCGGATGCCGCCACACCCGTCGGTAGTTACGTTCCCGGTGTATTGGTGGGCAAAATCCTCTTTATGTCAGGTCATGGCCCCTTCGATAGCGAAGGAAAAGTCACCGCGCAAGGAAAAGTGGGCCGGAACATGACAACTGAAGAGGCTCAAGATGTCGCCCGGCAGGTCGCGATCAACATGCTTGGCTCTATTCAAGGACTCATCGGTGATTTGGGCCAAATAAAGCGCGTTGTCAAAGTGTTGGGACTGGTGAATTGTATAGACGGATATACGGATTCTCCCAAGGTAATAAACGGCTTTTCTAATTGCCTGGTGGATGTCTTCGGCGACGCTGGCCGTCATGCGAGGTCCGCATTTGGAGTGATGGAGCTTCCGGCAGGCATACCCGTCGAAGTTGAAGCCATCTTCGAACTGAAATAGACATATCTGAGCGGATCGCTTCTGTTCAGTTTTAAAGGCAGGCACATGGTCAGTCCATTGTAGTTTGGTGGGCAGATCACGCGCGGCAGCGGCTTGTTGTTGCCGTTAGTTCAGCTGTACCGATAAACATAAATCTGGAGACAACCATGAAACGGAAACTACATACGCTGGCTTTCATGGCCGGCGCCATGATGTTGGCCGGCGCTGCATTCGCCCAAGACCCCGTCAAAATTGGCTTGATACAGCCCGCTACTGGGCCGGCCGCTTACGACGGACAAAGTGTAATCAACGGGGCTCGCTTGGCTGAAAAACAAATTAACGAAGCGGGGGGCGTGCTGGATGGACGCAAGATTCAGTTGCTCTTGCAGGATGGTAAGGCGGATCCGGCTGAGTCGCTTAACGCTGCCGAACGACTGATTGATCGAGACGGTGTTAAAGCCCTAATCGGGGCGTGGGCGAGCTCAGCAACGTTGGCAATTATGCCGTTGGTGCAACGCTACGAGGTTCCGCTCATCGTTGAAACGTCGACAGCCGAAAAAATCACAGAGGCCGGCAACCCCTGGGTGTTTCGTATTTCCTCAAACAGCAAAATTGACGCAGACGTGCTGGCTCCTCATTTAGTGAAAGATCTCGAGCTAAATAAGGTGGCGTTCATGGCCGCCAATAACGATTTCGGTCGCGCAGTAGTTTCGAACTGGAGCCGTGTATTAAAGCCGCAAGGGGCCGAGATCGTTGCCGCCGAGTATCACAAGCCGGGTGAGACCAATTTCTCGCCTACTTTGACAAAGATAAAAAATAGCGGCGCTGACACTATCGTTATCACGAGCGATGTCACTACGGTGTCTAACATTATCAAGCAATCCTACGAGCAAGGTCTTCAGGACCTGAAGCGTATCGTGACGAGCGGGAATCCCCCCGAGGCCATCATCCCGCTGGCAGGCGAAGAAGCGGCTGAAGGCATGCTAGTGCAGAACTATTGGCTCGCATATGCCCCCGCCCCTGGTCAAGAAGAAACGTCCAAGGAGTTTCAGAAAGCGTATGAAGGTACCTATTCCGGCCGCATTGCCGACAAATATGCGGTGAGTGGGTATGACGCCGTGAAGCTTCTGGCGGCAGCCATTAATGAAGCCGGGTCGGACGATCCAGCCAAAGTGCGGGATGCGCTCAAGGACATTCGTAAGGAGGGTCTACAAGGCGTCATCGAGTTCGATGAGCAGCAACAGGCGAGACCCTTCCAATCGATGTCGCGTATTGAGGACGGTAAGCCGGTAATTATCTTGAAAGCAGGTCAGTAAATAGGGGCCGCGCGGCGAGATGCTGCGCGGCGAACTTGAGCGGAACAAGCGTTCTATATCCACAGGTCATTAGGGTAGGTTTATGAATTACGAAATCAAGGGCAGGAAAGCGATTGTATGTGCGGCGAGTCGCGGCTTGGGTAAAGGATGCGCGGTAGCGTTGGCACAAGAGGGTGTTGATGTGGTGATCAACGGGCGCGATGCCGATGTCTTGGCCGCGACGGCTGAAGAAATACGTAATGCAACAGGCGTAAAGGTCACCGCCGTGGCCGGAGACATCACCACAGAATCGGGCCGCGAGCAAGTACTGGCAGCCTGTCCTGATCCAGATATTCTAGTGACGAATGCCGGGGGTCCGCCGCCTGGTGATTTTCGCAATTGGGATCGTCAGCAATGGATCGAAGCGCTCGATGCGAACATGCTTACGCCCATAGCTTTGATGCGCGCAGTTATAGACGGCATGATAGAACGAAAGTTTGGACGCATCATAAATATCACGTCTAGCGGCGTTAAAGAACCGATCAATGTACTGGGCCTTTCAAATGGTGCGCGCACAGGTCTAACCGGCTTTGTAGCGGGGCTGTCCCGAGACGTTGTCCAGCATAACGTGACAATTAATAACCTCTTGCCTGGTGCGTTTGACACCGATAGACGTGCGGCCATTATCGAAGCGGGGGCCCGTGCTTCAGGTAAGACGCCGGAAGAAGTTCGACAAGACCACATCCGTCAGACCCCTGCAGGCAGGTTTGGCACGATACATGAGTTCGGTGCCGTGTGCGCGTTTCTGTGCAGTACGCAATCGGGCTTCCTCACGGGCCAGAACGTAATGTTGGACGGTGGAGCATATCGGGGGACGATGGGATAGCGCTGCGGTGGCAGGAGACAAATAC
>Ga0079224_100012940_pt1 | contig 11594 bp, 9 predicted proteins | sample Stecom2015_FD_80414 | JGI IMG/M metagenome (GOLD analysis project Ga0079224, IMG submission 80414) | Agricultural soil microbial communities from Utah to study Nitrogen management - Steer compost 2015 | ecosystem: Environmental > Terrestrial > Soil > Agricultural land | place: USA: Utah...
GCCGGTCAGCAGCACCCCGCTGGTCATGTAGTTATAGATAGAAAGCATGTGGCGGCGAAGGCCAGCATCGAAGGTCGTGCGGCCTGCGACATCACCCGTCAGGCTCGGCGACACTCCGAAACCCTGCCGGGTCGTTCGGGGGTCGTTCCAGTCTGCCATTGCTCCAAGACTCCGTTTTGACGGCCTCACCTTCGGGCCGCTTGGCGCTCAATATCGTGGGAATACTCGCCGGTTTCAAGGAAAACCGGTGCTTCGGGAAGTTCAGGGTAAACGGCGCGGTGGATTAACCTTAGCGACGCGCTTCGGCAGCCATCGCGGCGCTCCGATCACGTGCCGCGCGCAGGGTTTTCTCGAGGAGCGCTCGGAGTGCGTCATCCTCGTCGAGCACATCCAGTCCAGCCTGTGTGGTGCCACCGGGACTCGCCACCCGGCGCGCGAGCTCGGCGGGATCGTGCGGCGAAGCGGCAGCCAACGCCGCGGCGCCCTCGACCATCGCGAGCGCGAGCCGCTTCGCCTTATCCGGCGCAAGTCCAAGATCGGCTGCGGCCGTCGCCAGGGCATCGATGAAGCGGTACACGAAAGCGGGGCCCGAACCGGCCAGAGCGGTCACCAGATCGAACTCGCCCTGGTCGATCGTGTCGGGCGTTCCCAACGGCGCCAGCCAATCGAGCAGGGCATTCTGTCGCGCGCCGTCCAAACCGCGCGACGCCACTGCCACAGGCGATTTTCCGATCGCTGCCGCCAAATTCGGCATGAGCCGCACGACTCCCCCAGCCCGGGGGAAAAGCGTTTCGAGCACGGTCAGCTCGACCCCGGCCAGGATCGAAATCAGGACCGTTCCCGGTCCAGCCAGCGCTTCCACCTGGGGCACCACTTCCCCGAGCAGCTGGGGCTTGATGCCGAGCAAGATCGCGTCGAAGGCGCCATGCTCTGGTATGGTGTCCGAACTCGTGACACCAGGCGGCAGCTCAGGTTTTGCCGGATCCGACACGGTGAAGCGCGCTGGGTCCAGCCCTCCTTCCAGCCAGCCCTGCAACATGGCGCCGGCCATGTTGCCGCATCCTACCAGAAGGATGGAATCGAATTGGGCCACGTAGCGCTCCTACTCCAGTCCGCTCGCAAATAGGACGACTGACCTGCAGGCGCCGAACTCGACCTGCTGACCCGTATCACGTCCCGCACGCAAAGACTTGGTCAAGCCTCGCCTGCCGCGTCGATCAGTGCCGCTTCGAGCGCGTCCTTAGGACGCTTGTCGCCCCACAATACGAACTGGAACGCGGGATAGAAGCGGTCACACTCCGACACGGCACTTTCAACCGCCATCTGCGCCATGGGCAAGCCCAGCAAGCCGTCGGCACCCAGCATGAGACCATGCCGGTAGAGCAGGACACCGCCGTTGGACCAGATGTCGAAATGACCGAGCCAGAGCTGCTCGTTGACCATGGCGAGTAGTTCGTAAGCGGCTTTTCGCTTCGTATCAGGAACGCGGATTTCGGGCAGACAAAGCAGTTGCAGGACGTTGTCCTCGGATCGCCAGATCCCCCGCACTTGATAGGTCGCCCAGCTCCCTTGAATTTCGCCGCATATCTCGTCGTCGTTGACGTGCTCGCACGGCCAGCCGTGCGCTTCGAACAGTTGCGCGAGCATATCCACCGGAGCGGCGTCATCAGCTTCCTCGGTCCGCGCGCGCCCGATGTTCATGATTATGTTCCCGTTAACTTCTTACTCGATGGCACATGCGACGCCCCGGGCTCCCCGTGCAATCGCGGTTAGGGAAGCGGCTGGGCAAAACTCGACAAGGCTGTTGGCAAGGTGTGCAAAAAGTGCCGTCGAAAGTGTTACCCGAGCGGCTTGACCTCTTCACCCTGCGAGCTCGTAAAGCGGAAGGAATCAACGTTCTTTTCCTTCAGTTTCGCCACCAGCTCGTTCGCTTCCTTGACGTTGGGGAAGGGCCCCGCGACGAGCCGATTCGTCTGTCCCCACTTCGCGACGTGCGGTGAGGGTCTGTCGAGCAACCCACTGGCCGCGCGCTTGATCCGCCTCCAGTCGAACGCAAGCGCATCGATATTGCGCCCGGTCGCTACTTGAACCCAGTGACGGCTGGGATGGACCGGCTTAGGCGGCTCGGGGGCCGCCGCGGGCTCGACTTTCGGTTTCTCCCGCGGCGGCGTTATGCGCGTAATGTCGACCGCCCCTTCGACGACCGCTGGCCGGGCTGGCAGTGAGAAGTCCGCGAAAGCCTGTGCCAGCTCGATCGGTTCAGGCGGCACGGATGCTGGCACCGGATTCACTTGTGCCAGTGAAATTTCGGGTCGCGGCGTTTCCTCGTCAGGCAACTGCGCCGCGACAACAGTAGCCGCCTGCTCGATATGCTCCACCTCGGGCGCTGCCGAGGGCGGCTCTACTGGTGTCGTGACCGTCGGGGCTGCGGGGATGTCAGACAGTACGGCTGACGCTGCCGGAACCGGAATCGCAACGTCTTCGCGCCGCGAATTGTCGTCCTCGCCCAGATCGGGCAGTGCGCTGCCCAGGGGAGCTCCGGTCGGCACCAGGCGAGCGTCCACGCTCTGAACCGGCGCACGTACGGGTTCAGGCGGAACGAAGGCCGCAAGCGCCGGGTCGTCGCGTCCGATCTGCGCTGCCTGGGGAAACACGCCCAAGTTCGCCGCCGCCGCCTGCTGCGCGCGGGTCAACCGCGGCATGTATCGCAAGTATGGTGACAGCCGGCTGGATAGCCGCTCCGGCAACATCGTCTCGGCGATGGAAACTGCCTCCTCGGTCTTGCCGAGGATAGCCAACGCAAAAGCACGGGTGCGATAGGCAGCAAGGTCAGTACGCTGGAGGAGCGGCAGAAGTGTTGCCTCCGAAGCCCGCTGGTCGCCGGAAATGGCCTGGCTCAGCGCGAGCCGCCGGATGACCAGCGCATCGTCGCCGAGCGACAGGAACTGGCGATACTGCTCCTGGGCACGGAAATTGTCGCCGACAAGGTCGTAGGCAAGGCCCCTTTCGGCCGCGTGAAAGCGCATTGGCTCACCGGCCTGCTCCGCTTCGGAAAACAGGCGCAAGGCCTCGCCTGGTTGCCGCCGCCGCACCGAGACCGACGCGAGGCCTGCCTTAACGCGCCCGTCGGCAGGAACCACGGCCTCGGCACGCCGGAAGAATCCCTCTGCCGCATCTACATCATCGAGCGCGAGCGAAGCCTGCCCTGCATCGACGAGCGCTGCAACCGAGCGAGGATCCTGCGCCAGCCGCCGCAGGGCTTCGTTGAGCCGCGGCACCGCCGGATCTGGTAGCGCCTGGACCACGGGTCGCGAATACTCCTGCGCCGCGGCTGAATTCGGCCAGAAGCCAAGCGTCGCAGCGAGGGCGGCAGCGCCCAACACGCGAGCCCGCAGGAGTTTGGTCGTTACGGCCACGACGAGACCAGTAACCAGGCGCGGCTGAACCGCACGATAATGAGGCCCTCGTCGCTACTGGTTGTTCTGGCGTCCGAGGAACCGCGGGATGCGCAGCGAACTGCCACCGCTATCCTCCTCCTCTTCCTCGTCGCTCGAAGCCGAGTTCGCTCGCGACAAGTTGGCCATTCGCTCGAACAAGGTGCTGCCGCCGGTCGGCGGTGCAGCGGGACCGCGGCGTTGCGGCGGCGGCGTAGCCTCGGCTACCGGTTCCTCGGCCTCGCTCGCTCCTCCGAGCATGCGACGGCGGCGGCCCGGAGTGCCCGGCTGGACCGGTTCGTCCGCTTCCGCCAGACGACTCGCATCCAGCAGCAACTCGTCCTGCGCTGCAGCCGGCTCTTCGGTTTCGTCATAGCCGGCGGAACCATCAGCCTCGAAAGTCAATTCGAGCGCATCGCTTTCTTCGCCCTCTCCACCTTCATCCCAGGCTTCGCCTGGTTCTTGCACGGCCGCCGCTTCGGCGTCGCGCTCGATGCGCGCGCCGCTCAGGGAAGCATAGCCGTCGCTGCGGTGCTCGCCGAATTCGTCGTCCTCCGCAGGCTCTGCCAAACCTTCTTCTTCCTCGCCCTCGTCGCCCGGTTCGTAAGGCGCCGGAGTGCGTAGCGGGGCGTAGGCATCCTCGCTATCGATCTCCGAATCGGCTTCCGCGCCCGCTCCGGAGCCGAAGTCGTCGTCGAACCGAGCGGGCTGGGGGAAGTCTCCACTGGCGCGCGTCGACGAAGTCCCGACTGCATCTTCCGCCAGTTCTTCCTCAGTCGGGAGCGGCAGGACGGGCTTCTTCGGCGCGCGTGCGCCAAAATTGAGAGGCTGGCTTGCCGAATGCGCTTGTTCGGCACTTTGCTCGATGCCGGTAGCGACCACCGAAACCCGGATCTTGCCTTCGAGCATCGGATTGAAGGCCGAACCCCAGATGATGTTGGCTTCGGGATCGACGAGTTCGCGAATATGGTTGGCGGCCTCGTCGACCTCGAGTAGCTTCATGTCCTCGCCGCCGATGATCGAAATGATGACGCCCTTGGCGCCAGTCATCGAGACTCCATCGAGCAACGGGTTGGCGATGGCGCGCTCCGCGGCTTCGAGTGCGCGGTTGTCGCCCTCGCCCTCACCGGTGCCCATCATCGCCTTGCCCATTTCGCCCATGACCGAGCGCACGTCGGCAAAGTCGAGGTTGATCAGGCCCGGCATGACCATCAAATCGGTGATCGAGCGAACGCCCTGCTGGAGCACCTCATCCGCAAGTTGGAACGCTTCCTTGAAAGTGGTTTCCGCCTTCGCGACGAGGAACAGGTTCTGGTTTGGGATGACGAGCAGCGTATCGACGCTCTTCTGCAACTCCTCGATCCCGGACTCCGCCGAACGCATCCGCCGCGTGCCTTCGAATAGGAACGGCTTTGTCACCACGCCCACAGTGAGGATGCCCTTGTTGCGCGCAACTTCGGCGATGACCGGCGCCGCTCCCGTGCCCGTGCCACCGCCCATGCCGGCGGCGATGAACACCATGTTGCAGCCTTCAAGCGCGCGCTCGATCTCTTCGACTGTCTCTTCGGCAGCAGCTCGGCCCACCTCGGGACGCGAGCCCGCTCCGAGTCCGCGCGTGATATCCGGCCCGAGCTGGATGCGATGCTCGGCGACGGAACTGTTGAGCGCCTGCGCGTCGGTGTTGGCGACGATGAAGTCGACGCCTTCGATCTCGGCTTCGATCATGTTGGCGATCGCGTTGCCGCCGGCGCCACCGACCCCGATCACAGTGATCCGGGGGCGCAGCTCCTCCACGGAGGGTGGGCCGATATTGATGCTCATTCGATGCTCTCCTCAAGGAGGCGTGGATAGGATGCCTTGACCCGCTTGTGCCACAAAGCGAATCAACGGTGCAAAAGGTAAATGGAACTATCCACAACCGGTGCAACAGCCCCGGAAGTGGCTAAAAATACTCTTTCATAGCTGCCCACATGCGCGTGACTTGGGCTAATCCCAATGACCGGTGGCTCGTCTGGAAACGAGATTCTACCGATCGGATGTCTATCGGATCCTCGGCGGCATAGAGGACGAGCCCGGCCAGTGTCGCGAAACCCGGTACACCGTGCGCTTCGGGCAAGCCTTTGAGCGCAGGGGGACGCCCGATCCGAACTGGCTTGCCGAGTGCAGCCTGAGCGTAATCCGCCAAGCCGGCCAGCTCTGCGCCGCCGCCGGTGAGAACGACTTGGCGGCCGTGTCTGCCAGAATAGCCCATTGACTCGAGTGCCCGGCCCACGTCGCTGACCAGCTGGTCGAGCTCGCCGGTGATGACGCTGATCAACTCGGCACGCGGAATGCGATTGCCCTCGTCGGCGCCTCGAGCGACCGGGCCCGAGCTATCATCGCCAGGTCCATTGACCGGAATCATCTCGCGATGGTCGGCGGGGGTAGCTGTCGCGGAACCATAGACGCACTTGAGCCTCTCCGCCTGAAAACGGCGTATTCCGAAAGCGCTTGCGATCGTATCGGTGATGTCCGCCGAACCACGCTGAATCGAGGTCAGGCCCACAAGCATGCCGCCCATGTAGACCGAGACGTTGGTTACCTGCGCGCCGAACTCCACGAGTGCCACTCCGAGATCGCGCTCCTCGGCAGTGAGGCAGGCATATCCCGTGGCAAGTGGTGAGGCGACGACAGCTTCGACCTCGAGGTGGGCGTTTTGCACCGCTTCCGTCAGATTCCGCATCGGCGCGCCGTCCGCGAGCATCACATGGACATCGACGCCGAGCCGCTCCGCATGCAGTCCCCTCGGATTGGCGATGCCTTCGGCACCATCGAGAAAGTAGCAGGCGGGCTGGGCGTGGAGCACCATGCGCCCATCCGGCTCAATACTGCTTTGGGCCGAAACCAGCAGGTGCTCGATGTCTTCTTCTTCAATTCTGCGGCCGCCGATCTCGATTTCCACAGGTTCGATGCGGCTCGCCAGGCCAGCCCCCGAGCAGCCAATCCAGACACTCGCCACGCTCGTGCCCGCGAGCTTCTCAGCCCGCTCGATTGCATCCCGTACGGCGTAAGTCGCTGCCGCCATGTCGGTGATGTAGCCGCGCCTGATGCCTTGCGCGGCGCGGTGCCCACTGCCGAGCACAACCATCTCACCGCTCTCGGTCATTCCCGCAATCATCGCGGAAATCCGGAACGAGCCGATGTTCACCGCGCCGAACACGCGCGAAATACGGGGCTGGCTGGCCATCAGGAACCGCTCTCGATTGCTTGCTGCGCGCGGCCCGGCACGCGCATGTAGATGCGATCGGGGTTGCGCATGTCGAATGCGGCCACCTTTCCACCGAGCAGGCGGTTGACGCCGTCGAGCCGTGCGAAGTTCATCAGAGCGCCCTTAGAATTTTCATCGCCCTGGGGCAGTGCGAGCACCTGCCCCGTCTTGAAGGTCAGATTCCAGCGCCGGTTCCCCACCCATTCGGCCTCAGTCACCTGCGGGCGTAACGCGGGGGCGGCGTCGAGCAGTGCGGCCAGCGCCTCGACCTGACCCTGCGCCCCAAGACCGGAAATTTGCAACATGCCTCTGGCGTCGGCCGGCGAAATCGGTTCGAGTTCCTTTCCTGCAGGGTCGATCAGCATCAGCCGGTCCGGCTTTCGGAGCACCGCGTGCGGCTCGCGCTCGACTATGTCGACCACGATCGTGTCGGGCAACTGGCGAGAGACGCGCGCATCCTCCACCCAAGGCAACTCCATCAGCGAGCCGCGCAGCACATGGAGGTCGACCAGCGGCATCGCCCGATCCCTCTCGCCAAGTATGCGCTCGTAAACCTTGAGCTCATTCATCCGCTCGACTCCACGCACTTCGACCCGGCTGACCTCATAACCTGCATCGGCGGCAGCGAAGGCGAACTGTTGGCCGGCCAGTGTGGTCAGACCCGCCAGGCTGGCGACCGTGCACGCAAGCGCGGCTGTTGCTCCGAGAATCAGGACCAGAAACGTCTTGTGAAGCTGGTCCTCGGTGAAGGGCAGGAAACGCATCAAGGCGTCGATCAGCGAATTGGTCTTCGCCTTCGCCTTGCGGACCTTGGTTTTCGAGGCCTGCGCGCGCGCCTGGCGGCGCACGGGCTTGGCGTTCCGGCGGATCGTCTGTGCCATCAGGCGCCCCCCTGGCCTGTTGAAATATCGAGTTTGCCGAAATGCGCGAGCGCATCGGCGATAATGATTTCGACCAGCTCGGCATACTCGATCCCGCAATGGCGCGCCTGCTCGGGCACCAGGCTGAGCGGAGTCATGCCGGGCTGGGTGTTGGTCTCAAGCAGGAACAGACCGTCTTCGCCAAGCCGGTCGTCCCAGCGAAAGTCGGATCGGCTGGTGCCACGGCAGCCGAGCAAGGTGTGCGCCTTGAGCGCATAATCGAGACACAGCCGGGTGATCTCGGGCGGGATCTGCGCCGGGCAGACGTGCTCGGTCATCCCATCGGTGTATTTCGCGTCGAAATCGTAGAAACCGGACTTCGGAACCAGCTCGGTCACCATCAGCGCGCGGCCGCCTAGCACCGCCGCGGTCAGCTCACGTCCACGGATGTAGGGTTCGGCGAGGAGTTGTTCGAAATCCTGCCATGGACCCTTCGCATCGAAGCGGATCGGGTTACCGCAGTTCGATTTTTCGGTGATGATCGCCACCCCGACCGAGGAGCCCTCGTTGACCGGCTTCAGCACATAAGGTCGCGCCAACGGGTCGGCTTCGAAGAGCTCCGCCGAGTTCACAACCCGCCCGCCCGGCATAGGGACGCCGTGCGGCACCAGTGCGTGCTTGGTCAGCTCCTTGTCGATGGCGATGACCGAGGTCTGCAGGCCGGAATGGGTGTAGGGAATGCCCATTAGGTCCATCAGCCCCTGCACGGTCCCGTCCTCGCCCGGTACGCCGTGAAGCGCGTTGAACACCACGTCGGGCGCAGCATCGGTTAGACGTGCCGCGACTTGCCGGTCCATGTCGATGCGCGTCACCCGGTGCCCGCGCGATTCCAGAGCAGCGGCAACCCCGTTGCCGCTCATCATCGAGATCGAACGCTCGGCGGCCCAGCCGCCCATCAGGACGGCAACATGAAGCCTCGGGAGGGTCACACTTTCGTCCCCTGCGAACCGGCACGGCCTGACGCTTGCCCCATCAACACCGTCCCACCCGCTGGATTTCCCATTCCAGCGTCACGCCCTGGCTTTCGGACACTCGGCGACGGACTTCCTCGCCGAGGTTCTCGATGTCGGCACTCTTCGCTTCGCCGGTATTGATCAGGAAATTGGCGTGCTTCTCGCTGACTTGCGCGCCGCCCATCTTGAGCCCGCGGCACCCGGCCGCATCGACCAGCCGCCAGGCCTTGTCGCCAGGAGGGTTCTTGAAGGTCGAACCGCCGGTCTTGCTGCGGAGCGGCTGAGTTTCCTCGCGGGCATGGGCAATGCGGTCCATTTCCGCGCCGATTTCCTCGGGTTCGCCCGGCGTTCCGCGAAACCGCGCCGCCACCACAATGGCGCCTTCGGGCAGGTTCGAATGGCGGTACGAAAAATCGAGATCGGCCGCGGGCACGGTGATGAAGGTTCCATCCTCGAGTATGACGTCGCAATCGACCAGGATGTCGGCCACTTCGCGGCCATAGGCGCCCCCGTTCATGCGCACGAGTCCGCCGACCGTGCCGGGGATTCCGCGCAGGAACTCGAGCCCCGCGAGGCCGGCATCTCGCGCGCTCGAGGCGACGAGGATACCGCTCGCGCCGCCGCCGCATTCGAGAACGCAATCGCGCTTCATGACGACTGAGCCGAAAGCCTTGCCGAGGCGGACTACCACGCCGGGGACTCCGCCATCGCGTACGATCATATTCGAGCCGAGGCCGAGCGCCATCACCGGCGTGCCTTGATCGAGGCCGGACAGGAAACCCACAAGGTCATCGAGATCGGCTGGCTCGAACAGCCAGTCAGCCGGACCACCGCTCTTGAACCAGACGAGCTTGTCGAGAGGTGCCCGCTCGGTGAGCTTGCCGCGCACGTTGGCCGGCACCCAGCCGTCGAACGCATAGTCGGTATCGGAGCCCGGCGCCGAGCTGTTGCCCTGATAGGATCCGATTTGGCCGGTCATGCCGCGCGCTCCGACCGTGCGGCGATCTCGCCGACAAGCCCGGCTGCCCATTTGGTGATGTCGCCCGCGCCGAGGCAAACGACCATGTCGCCCGGTGCAAGCAGGCCCGCCAGACGGTCAGCCAGTTCGGCCGAACTGGCGACTTCTTCGGCGACCCGATGACCGCGGTCCCGCAAGCCTTCCACCAGCGCGGCCGAGTCGACCCCCGCGATCGGTTGCTCGCCGGCCGAATAGACCGGAGTCACGAAGACAATGTCGGCGTCGTTGAAGCAGCCTTGGAATTCGCCCATCAGGTCACGCAGGCGCGTAAAGCGATGCGGTTGCGCCACCGCGATCACCCGCCCCTTCGCCGCCTCGCGCGCGGCCGCGAGCACCGCTCTGATTTCGACGGGATGGTGTGCATAGTCGTCGATCACCGCAGCGCCGGCCACTTCGCCGACCCGTGTGAAGCGCCGGCGGACCCCGCCAAATCGAGCAAAGCCCGCACGGATCGTATCGTCGCTGCAGCCGAGTTCATCCGCCACCGCGATCGCGGCGAGAGCGTTCTGGACGTTGTGCCGGCCAGGCATCGGCAGCGCTATATTCGAAATGATCCGCCGCTTTCCGCCCCGGTCGGTATGGATGGCGTCAAAAAGATTACCGCTCTCACCCGGGCGAATGTCGTCAGCGCGCCAGTCTGCCTGGGCGGAAAAGCCGTAAGTTATGACTCGCCGGTCGCGCACCCGGGCGACAACCTTCTGCACCTCAGGGTGATCGATGCACAGGACGGCCGCACCATAGAAAGGAACGTTCTCGATGAATTCCACGAACGCCTCTCGCACAGCGTCGAAGCTGCCGTAGTGGTCGAGATGCTCCGGATCGATGTTGGTGACGACCGCAACGGTGCCATCGAGGCGCAAAAAGCTGCCGTCGCTCTCGTCGGCTTCAACGACCATCCACTCGCTGCCGCCAAGACGCGCGTTCGAACCGTAGCTTTCGATGATCCCGCCGTTGATCACGGTCGGGTCGATCCCACCAGCGTCGAGCAGTGCGGCGATCATTGACGTGGTCGTGGTCTTGCCGTGGGTCCCCGCGACCGCGACCGTGCGCTTGAGGCGCATCAGCTCTGCGAGCATCTCGGCGCGGCGCACCACGGGGATGCGCGACACGAGCGCGGCGGCGACCTCGGGATTGTCCCGCTTCACGGCAGTCGACGTGACTACCACCGCGGCGTCACCCAGGTTGGCGGCATCGTGACCGACTTTGACTTCGATCCCGCGCGCGCGAAGCCGCTCGACAGACGGCCCCTCGGCGAGATCTGAGCCCTGCACGCTGTAGCCGAGATTGTGCATCACTTCGGCGATGCCCGACATGCCGATGCCGCCGATACCGACGAAGTGGATCGTGCCGATGCCCGTGGGCATCCGCCCGCTATCGCCCCTCGGGGTTGTTGAATGATGGAGAGCGCCCTTCATCGATGCGCCCCCCCGGCGAGCGCAGCATTCGGTTTGGGCGCGCCTTCGCTGGCGATACGGATTACGTCCTGGATGGGCGCAGCCCCGAAGCTCTCGACGAGGTCAGCAAGATCTCTTGCTGCATTGGGCCGACCACAGTTCCAAGCGCCGTGAGCGGCCGTCGCCAGAGTCTCCGGATGTTGCGCCATCGCGTTGATTTGCTTTGCGAGCTCCTTGGCGGTGAAGCTGTTCTGACGAATTGAGCGCGCGCCGCCCGCCTTGACGATTTCCCGCACGTTAGCCGCCTGGTGATCGTCGGTTGCAATCGGTAGAGGCACCAGGATGGCCGGACGGCCGACCGCCGTCAGTTCGGCGATCGTCGAAGCACCGGCGCGGCCGATGACCAGGTGCGCATCGGCAAGCCTTGTCTGCATATCGTCGAAATAAGTCCCGAGCTCTGCCGGGATGCCATGGTTCGCATAGCGCTGGCGCACCGCCTCCAGGTCTTCGGCGCGACACTGCTGGGTAACTTGCAATCGCGACCGGAGCGCAGGCGCGAGCATGGCGAGACCATCGGGCACCACCTCAGACAGCACGCGCGCGCCCTGGCTGCCGCCGGTGACGAGCA
>Ga0079224_100012941_pt1 | contig 11594 bp, 11 predicted proteins | sample Stecom2015_FD_80414 | JGI IMG/M metagenome (GOLD analysis project Ga0079224, IMG submission 80414) | Agricultural soil microbial communities from Utah to study Nitrogen management - Steer compost 2015 | ecosystem: Environmental > Terrestrial > Soil > Agricultural land | place: USA: Utah...
TCGACACCATGGATTTCGTGGCGCCGCTGGTGCCGCTGGGCCTGGGCTTCGGCCGCATCGGCAACTGGATCGGCGGCGAGCTCTGGGGCAAGCCGACCGATGTCGCCTGGGCCACCGTGTTCCGCAGCGCGCTGCCGCCGGATATCGCCTGGCTGGATGATGCCGCGCTGCGCGCGCTGCATCAGGCCGGACAGCTGGAGCAGTACGCGCGCCATCCCTCGCAGCTCTACCAGGCCTTCCTCGAAGGCGTGCTGATGTTCGCGCTGCTGTGGTGGTTCTCGAGCAGGCCGCGGCCGCGCTACGCGGTCTCGGGCCTGTTCGCGCTGCTGTACGGCGTCTTCCGCTTCCTGGTCGAGTTCGTGCGCGAGCCCGACGCGCATATCGGCTACCTTGCCTTCGGCTGGCTGACGATGGGGCAGGTGCTGAGCACGCCGCTGATCCTGCTTGGCCTGTACTGGCTGTGGCGCTCGCGGAATGCGCCGACCCTGCAGCCCGTGCCCCCGGCCGCCACCGCCACGCCACCCGAAAAACTGTAGGAGCGGCTACAGCCGCGATTGCCCCGACACCCCGGAGGAAGTCCCACGCATGCGCCAGTACCTCGATCTCCTCCGCCATGTCCTCGAGCACGGCAGCGAGAAGTCCGACCGCACGGGCACCGGAACGCGCAGCGTCTTCGGCTGGCAGATGCGCTTCGACCTCGCCGAAGGCTTCCCGCTGGTCACCACCAAGAAGTTGCACCTGCGCTCGATCATCCACGAGCTGCTGTGGTTCCTGAAGGGCGAGACCAGCATCGCCTACCTGCGCGACAACAAGGTCTCGATCTGGGACGAATGGGCGGACGCCGACGGCGAGCTCGGCCCGGTCTACGGCAAGCAGTGGCGGCGCTGGGCGGACGGCAAAGGCGGCGAGATCGACCAGATCCGCTGGGTGGTCGACGAGATCCGCCGCAACCCGGATTCGCGCCGGCTGGTGGTCAGCGCCTGGAACGTGGCCGACCTGCCGGACATGGCGCTGATGCCCTGCCACACGATGTTCCAGTTCTACGTGGTCGACGGGAAGCTCAGCTGCCAGCTCTACCAGCGCAGCGGCGACATCTTCCTGGGCGTGCCCTTCAACATCGCCAGCTACGCCCTGCTGACGCACATGGTGGCGCAGGCCTGCGACCTCGGCGTCGGCGACTTCGTGCACACCCTGGGGGATGCGCACCTGTATTCCAACCACTACGAGCAGGCGCGCGAGCAGCTCGCGCGCGAGCCGCGCCCGCTGCCGAAGCTGGTGCTCAACCCGGCGATCGACGACATCTTCGGTTTCGGCTACGACGACATCGCCATCGAAGGCTACGACCCGGCGCCGGCGATCAAGGCGCCGGTGGCGGTCTGAGGCCGTCGCGATGGCCGGCAGCGCCGGGACCGTGGAGATCACGATGCTGGCCGCGGTCGACCGCAGGCTTGCCATCGGCCGCGGCAACGCATTGCCGTGGCGGCTGCCCGACGACCTTGCGCGCTTCAAGGCGCTGACGCTCGGCAAGCCGGTGCTGATGGGCCGGAGGACGGCCGAGTCGCTGGGCCGCGCGCTGCCGAAGCGGCGCAACCTGGTGCTCACGCGCAGCGGCCGGGTGCCGTTCGCGGGCATGGACGCGGTGGCTTCGCTCGACCAGGCCCTGGCGCTGGCCGCGGCCGACGGCGCCGCCGAGCTCTGCGTGATCGGCGGCGGCGAGGTCTACGCGCTCGCGCTGCCGCGGGCCTCGGCGATGCACCTGACCCACGTCGACACCGTGGTCGAGGACGCGGATGCCTTCTTCCCCCGCTTCGATACGGCGGCCTGGCGCGAAGCGGGGCGCGAGCGGCATCCGGCGGACGCGAAACATGCCTTCGCCTTCGACTTCGTCGATTACCTCAGGCCTGGCGACGGCGCGCCCGATGTCGACTGACCGCGGCGGGCCGGCTGCTGGCGCTGGTTCGGCCTTGGCGGGTTCACGGGGACGTCGCGCCCCGGCACCTGCACCACGCACAGCTCCTCGCTGTCCAGGCGCAGCGCGGTCAGCGCGCCGCCCCAGACCGCGCCGGTGTCCAGCGCGTGGATGCCGTGGCCGATGAACAGCCCCAGCGCCGACCAGTGGCCGCAGGCCAGCTTCAGGCCGCGATCCACGCGTCCGGGTACCTCGTACCAGGGGTAGAGCCCCGGCTGCTGCGTCCCGGGCGCGCCCTTCTCTTCGAAGGCGATGCGCCCGCGCGGGCTGCAGTAGCGCATGCGGGTGAAGACGTTGATGATCGCGCGCAGGCGGTCGGTGCCGCGCAGGCCGGGTGACCAGGCCGGGCGGTCGCCGTACATGTTGCGCAGCAGGCCCAGGCGGTTCTTGCCCTGCAGCACGCGCTCGACCTCGGCGGACATGGCCAGGGCGTCGTCTGCGGTCCACTTCGGGGCCAGGCCGGCGTGCACCATCATCCAGCCGAGTTCGCGGTCGGCGTGGACCAGCGGCTGCGTGCGCAGCCAGTCCAGCAGTTCGTCGCGGTCGGGCGCGAACAGCACCCGCTGCAGGTCTGGGTTGACCTTGCGCTGGTCGGCCTCGCGGCGGTCGGCGATCGCCAGCAGCGAGAGGTCGTGGTTGCCGAGCACGGTCACCGCGCTCGCGCGCAGCGAGTGCACCAGGCGCAGCGTTTCCAGGGACTCGCCGCCGCGGTTGACCAGGTCGCCGCAGAACCACAGCCGGTCGCGCGCGGGATCGAAGCCAATGCGCTCGAGCAGCCGCTCGGTGGGCCCCAGGCAGCCCTGGAGGTCGCCGATCGCCCAGACCGCCATCAGTGCAGCGTGCGCGGGACGGCGAGGGTGAACGGCGGGATCGGCGCGTCGAAGCGGGTGCCGTCGTCGCCGACCATGCCGTAGCTGCCTTCCATTGTGCCGACCGCCGTTTCCAGCACCGCGCCGGAGGTATAGGTGAACTGGTCGCCGGGTTCGATCAGCGGCTGTTCGCCGACCACGCCCTCGCCGCGGACTTCCTCGACGTGGCCGTTGCCGTCGGTGATCAGCCAGTGGCGGTCCAGCAGCTGCGCGGCGCGGCGGCCGAGATTGCGGATCCGGATGGTGTATGCGAAGACATAGCGGTCGTCCTCGGGCGCCGATTCCTCGGGCAGGAAGCGCGTCGCGATCTGGATCTCCAGGGTGTAGTCGGGTGTTTCGTCCATGTCGCGAGTGTAAGCGCTTGGCGTGAAAACCGGGGCTAGGCCGCGGGCACGGTGTTGGCCAGGCGCACGAAATCGGCGACCGCCAGCTGCTCCGCGCGCTGCGAAGGATCGACCCCGGCGGCGGCGATCTCCCCGGCGCTGCACAGCGGCTGCAGTGCGTTGCGCAGGGTCTTGCGGCGCTGGCCGAAGGCGGCGCGCACGATCGCCGCGAAATGCCGAGGGTCGTCGATGCCGACCTCGGCCGGATCGCGCGGGACCAGGCGCACCACGGCCGAGTCGACCCGGGGCGGCGGCCTGAATGCGCCCGGTCCGACCGTGAACAGCGCGGTGACCCGGCACCAGGCCTGGAGCATCACGCTGAGGCGGCCGTAGACCTTGCTGCCCGGCGGTGCGGCCATGCGGTCGACCACTTCCTTCTGCAGCATGAAGTGCATGTCGCGCACGGCCGCGGCGTGGTCCAGGGCGTGGAACAGGATCGGCGACGAGAGGTTGTAGGGCAGGTTGCCGACCAGGCGCAGCGGCGTGCCCGCGGCCAGCGCGGTGAAGTCGACGTCGAGCACGTTGGCGTGGATCAGCTCCAGCGCGCCGTGTTCGCGCGCGCGCACCGTCAGCGGCGCCAGCAGGTCGCGGTCGAACTCGATCGCGGTCAGGGCGCCGTGCCGGTCGAGCAGCGGGAAGGTCATCGCCCCCTGGCCGGGGCCGATCTCGACGACCCGGTCGCCCGGCCGGGGGTCCAGCGCAAGGACGATCTTGTCGACCACGCCGCGCTCGTGCAGGAAGTGCTGGCCCAGGGACTTCTTGGCGGGTTCGCGGAAGCGGCCGTCATGGCCTCCGTGCTGGCTCATGGCGTGGTGCTCCCTGTGGTGCGGATCGAGGCCAGGCGGGCGCAGGCATCGATCGCGGCGAACAGGCTGGAGGGATCGGCCCTGCCGCTGCCGGCGAGGTCCAGCGCGGTGCCGTGGTCGACCGCGACCCGCGGATACGGCAGGCCCAGGCTGATGTTGACCGCCTGCTCGAAGCCGGCGTGCTTGAGCACCGGCAGGCCCTGGTCGTGGTACATGGCCAGGACCGCGTCGAAGCGCGCCAGCTTCGCCGGCAGGAAGGCGGTGTCGGCGGGCAGCGGCCCTTGCAGGCGCATGCCTTCCGCGCGCAGGCGCTCGATCACGGGAATGATGGTGTCGATCTCCTCGCGACCGAGGTGGCCGTCCTCGCCGGCGTGCGGGTTCAGGCCCAGCACCGCCACCACCGGCTCGGCGATGCCGAAGTCCCCGCGCAGGGCGGAATGCAGGATGCGCAGCGTGCTTTCGAGCCGCGCCGGCGTGAGTGCATCGGCCACCTCCCGCAGCGGCATGTGCACCGTGGCCAGGGCAACGCGCATGGCGGGGTTGGCGAGCATCATCACCACCTCGCGGCCGGCGTGGTCGGCAAGCAGGCCGGTGGTGCCGGTGTAGGCGATGCCGCCGTCATTGATCGCGGCCTTGTGCACCGGACCGGTGACCATGCCCTGGCAGTGGCCGGCCAGGCAGGCATCCGCGGCGGCGAGCAGGCTGGCCACGGTGGAGGCTGCGTTGGCGGGTGCCGGCACGCCCGGGGACACGGCCACCGCGGCCGGCAGCTCATGCAGGACGAACCGGCCACCGGGCGCGGTGATGAGGTCGGGTGCCGGGCGCTGCATCGGCAGCCCGAGGCGGTCGGCCGCGGCCAGCAGCGTGGCGGCATCGGCGAAGAGTTCGAGTTCGGCGTCCCAGGAACGCTGCAGTGCGCGCGCGCACAGCTCCGGCCCGACGCCGGCCGGTTCTCCCGGGACCAGCGCGAGCCGCGGACGTGGCATCTCAGCTGCCGCTGACGGCTCCGGAGGCGGGCCGGATGTCGATGAAGGCTTCGCCGCGCATCTCGCGCAGGAAGCGGTTCCACTCGTCCTCGAGCTTGCGCTGGCCGATGGCCTCGCGCGCCTGGTTGCGGCGGTTCTCGGCGTTGACGTCGGCCTGGCGGGTGCCGGTGCGCTGGACAATGTGCCAGCCGGCCTGGCTGCGGAACGGCGCCGACACTTCGTTGTCCTGCAGCGCGGCGACCTGGTCGCCGAACTGCGTGCCGAAGGCGTCGTGGACGAACCAGCCGAGGCTGCCACCCGTGGCGGCCGTGCTGCTGTCTTCGGAGCTCTCGCGGGCCACCTCGGCGAAGTCCGCGCCGCCGGCGATTTCGGCGCGGATGCCGTCGATGCGGGCCTTGGCCGCGGCGTCGTCGCCGCGCACCAGGATGTGGCGCGCTTCGTACTGGGCGACGGTTTCACCGCTGCCGCCGCCGGCGCCGTCACGGACATCGACGAGCTGCAGCACCTGGAAGCCGCTGGGGCCGCGCGCCGGCCCGAATACCTGGCCGGGCTCGAGGGTGGTGACGATCGCGCTGAACGCCGCCGGAATCTCGTCCATGCTGCGCCAGCCCAGGTCGCCGCCCTCGAGCGCGTTGGGGCTGTCGGAATAGCGGACCGCCGCCGCCGCGAAGTCCATCTCGCCGCGCTCGAGCAGGCCCATGATGCCGTCGATCTTTTCCTGGCCGGTCGCGATCTGCTCGGGCGTGGCGCCGTTGGGCAGCGCGACGAGGATGTTGGCGAGGCGGTACTGGGTGCTTCCGGCCATGCTGGACAGCGCCGCGTCCACTTCGCCGTCGCTGACCGTGATCATGCTCTGCGCAAAGCGCTGGCGCAGGTGCTGGATGGCGAGCTCGTCGCGCAGCGAGCTGCGGAATTCACCGAAGGAGATGCCGTCCGCCGCGAGCTGCTGCCGCAGCTGGTCGGGGGTCATGTTGTTCTGCCGGGCGACCGCGGCGACCGCGGCGTCGAGGTCCTCTTCGGCGACCCGCACGCCGGTGGCCTGCGCGCGCGCGGTCTGCAGCTGCACCAGGATCAGGCGTTCCAGCACCTGGCGGCGCAGGATCGGCTCGGGCGGAAGCTGGTCCTGGCGGTCGCCATACTGGACCTTGATGTTCTGCACGGCGCGTTCGAGTTCGCTCTGCAGGATCACGTCCTCGTCGACCACGGCGGCGATGCCGTCCAGCGGCTGCACCTCCTGGGCGAAGGCGGGAGCGGCGAGGACGGCGAGGAACGCGAAGGAAAGGAAGAGCTTCTTCATGGGAAAACGTCGGCCGAGGGCGCGTCGCCGTCGTCGTTGCGGACATCGGGCGGAGGCACCAGGTACAGGTCCTCACGGTGGTAACCGAGAATAGCACGGCGCAGGCGGCTGGTCGTTTCGGGGCCGGCCGATCCCAGGCCCTTGAATTCGATCTCCAGCTGGATGGCGTCGTTCAGGTCGCCCTGGAAATTGCGCACGTAGCGGCGCGCCACCAGGCGCGCGGCCATGCAGCAGCTGTCCCACTGGACGCCGGCGATGCCTTCGAGCATCTGCCTGTCCAGGATCGAGTAGTAATAGCGGCCCACCAGGCTCCAGGACGGGCTGAGCGGGTACAGGAAGGAGAAGTCGACCTGCTCCAGCAGGTCTTCCTGGGTGTTGGCGTTGCGCCGGTAGCGGTAGCTCAGGTTGACCACGCCGTCGTCGCCGATCAGGTAGCGGGCGCGGACGCTGGCCAGGTCTTCCTGGCTGGTGGCGGGGTTCCAGTGGTAGGTCCCGCCCAGGCTCCAGCGGTCGTTGATCTCGTAGTTGGCATCGGCGATCCAGGCCGACCGGCCTTCGGGGATCACCGGCGAGTTGGGGCGCAGGCCGACGCGCGAATCCTTGAAGTAGTGGATCTGGCCGATGCTCGCCGACAGCTTCTCGCGGCCGCTTTCGGCGTTGACCAGGCGCGTGGTCAGGGCCAGGGTGATCTGGTTGGCGTCAGCCTGGCGGTCGGCACCGGTGAAGCGGTTGCTGCGGAACAGCTGGCCCCAGCTGTACGACATCGCCTGGGTGTCGAACAGCGGCAGGTCGGACTGGTCCCGGTAGGGCGTGTTCACGTAGAACAGCCGCGGTTCCAGGGTCTGCGTGTGGGATTCGCCGCGGAACAGCGTATTGCGGTCGAAGTACACCCCGGCGTCGACGGTGCCGATGGGCAGGCTGCGCGAGGGCGAGGTGTCCGGCGTGGTGCCGTTGACGCGGGCGATGTCCGCGGCCAGCTCGTCCTCCAGCTCGTAGCCGGTGTAGCGCCAGGCCAGGGTCGGGGTGATGAACCAGGCCGCGCCTTCCAGCGGCATCGACACCCAAGGATTGATGTCCAGGCGGCTGCCGCCGGGCCTGGTGCGACTGTCGGCGTGCTGGAAGCGGGTGAGCTCGGCGGAGGCACCGGCCACGAACAGGCCCGCGAAGTCGTCCTCCCAGTTCATGTAGGCGCGGGGCAGGCGATGGTAGGGCAGGATGGCGTCGGACCGGGTGTAGTCGCCCAGCTGCCAGTAGTCGGCCATGATCCCCGCGTCCCAGCTGCGCGCGCGGCCGTAGATGCCGACGTCGCTCTTCACGGAGAAGTTGGTGCGGCCCTCGAGGTTGTTGCTGGAATCCTCGATGTAGCGGGGGTCGCTGGCCCAGGCCAGGTTGGCGCGTGCCTGCCAGTGGCGGTTGACGTTCTGGCGGCCGCTGAAACGGGCGATGCCACGGTCGTCCTTGCGCCGGTTCTCCTCGCGGATGCCCTCGTCGATTTCGTCCTGGCGCCCGTCGCGCGCAAGCTGGTCCGATGGCAGCACCTCGATGTCGAAGAGGCCGCGTCCGCCGGTGGTCCGGTAGCGGAACTCGGTGTTCAGCAGGAATCCGCGGCGCGTCATCAGCCGCGGCTCCAGCGTCATGTCGTAGTGCGGCGCCAGGTTGAAATAGATCGGCTGGCTCCAGTCGAAGCCGTTGCGGCTCGAGTAGGAGATCTTCGGGTAGAGCAGGCCGGTCCTGCGCCGGTTGTCGGTGGGGAAGGCCAGTATCGGCATGTACAGCACCGGCACTTTGCCCAGGCGCAGGGTCGCACTGCGGGCGATGCCCTGTCCTTCGTCGTTGTCGATGTCGATGCGCTCGGCGCGCAGCTCCCACCAGCGGTTGTCCGGGGGGCAGGTGGAATAGGTGGAGCCGTAGAGCGAGCCCTGGGCCCCCTTCATCTCGATGCGCTCGGCGCCGCCGTTGCCGCGGCGCTCGGTGAGCTGGTAGGCGACGTTGTCGACGCGGTGGGTGTCGGCGTCCTGGTCGCCCTCGAGCCGCTCGGCGACCAGGCGCATGCCCGAGTCCTGGTAGCGGACGCGGCCGCTGGCGACGTAGGTCGAGCTTTCGCTGAGGTATTCGAGGTTGTCGGCGCCGAGGAACTGGTCGCCGCGACGCAGGGTGACGTTGCCCGAGTACTCGAGGCTTTCCCCGTCGGTGCCGCTGAGGTTGTCGCCGGCGATGTCGGTGGGCAGCGAAGCGCGGTCGGCGGCCGAGCCGGTGGCCGGCTGCGCGTCGGGAAACTCGGGCACCGACTCCATGATCGGGCACAGGCTCCAGTCCGGCTCGATGTCATCGTCGGCCTGGGCCGATGGATGGTGCGCCGCCAGCGCCAGGGCGATGCAGATCGGCAGCGGGAGCAGGCTGAGGGCTTGGCGCACGCAGGATTCCGGTACAGGGGGAGAGCGGCGGCTAGCTTGCCGCATCGCCCGTGCAGCGGCAATGCACGGACCGTGAACGGCGCGGGGGCATCAGCCGGGGTTGCCGGCCGCCAATGCGCGCACGTGGGCGATGCTGCACTCGGCCAGCGCGGCGAGGTCGTAGCCGCCCTCGAGCACCGACACCATGCGGCCGCCGGCGTGGCGCGCGGCGATGCCGGCGAGCTCGGCGGTGAGCCATGCGAAGTCGTCGGCCTCGAGCTCGACATGGGCGACCGGGTCGGCGCGATGGCCGTCGAAACCGGCGGACACCATCAGCAGCTGCGGCTCGAAGCCGTCGATCGCCGGCAGCAGGCGCTCGCGCCAGGCCTCGCGGAAGCGGTGGCTGCCGCTCCCGGCCTGCAGCGCCGCGTTGTGCATGTTGCCGGTGCCGCGGTCCCGCGGGTGGCCGCTGTCCGGGAACAGCGGCATTTCGTGGGCGCTGGCGTAGAGCACGCGCGTTTCTTCGGCGAAGATCGCCTGGGTGCCGTTGCCGTGGTGGACGTCGAAGTCGATCACCGCCACCCGCGCCAGGCCATGGCGGTCGAGCGCGTGCGCGGCGCCCACGGCGATGTTGTTGAACAGGCAGAAGCCCATGGCGTGGGCCGGGGTCGCGTGATGGCCCGGGGGCCGGACGGCGCAGAAGGCCGTCTCGGATTCGCCGCCCATCACCAGGTCCACGGCCGCCACCACGGCGCCGGCCGCCCGCAGCGCCGCCTCGGGCGAGCCGGGGGAAAGCACGGTGTCGGGATCGAGCTGCAGCAGGTGGTCGGGATCGGCCTCGAGGACCGCGTGCAGCAGCAGCGGCTCATGCACGCGCAGCAGCTGGCCGCGGGTCGCGCGCGGTGCCTCCAGCCATTCGATGCCCGGGACGTGGTCGCGCAGCGCGGTCACCACCGCGCCGAGGCGGGCCGGTGTTTCGACGTGGCCGGGACCGGTGTCGTGCGCGAAGCACGCTGCGTGGGTGAACACCGGCAGCCGCTTTCCGCCCAAAGGGTCAGGTCCTGCGGCGCTCGTGTTGCCAGGTGACCTCGCCGTGGCCGTCCTCGCGGGACAGCACGCGGCAGAGGACGAACAGCAGGTCGGACAGGCGGTTGAGGTAGCGCACCGGCTGTGGACGAACCTCTTCGACGCGCGCCAGCGCCACCGCGCAGCGCTCGGCGCGACGCACCACGGTACGCGCCACGTGGCAGCGCGCGGCGGCCTCGCCGCCGCCGGGGAGGATGAACTCCTTGAGCGGCGGCAGGTCGGCGTTGTAGTGGTCGAGGTGCTGCTCGAGGCGGGTGACGTCGTCGTCGTCGATGGCGGCGTGGCCCGGGATGCAGAGCTCGCCGCCAAGGTCGAACAGCTGGTGCTGGACCGAGGTCAGCAGCGCGTGCACGGCTTCGGGCACGCCCGCCGCCAGCACCACGCCGATCGTCGAGTTGGCTTCGTCGACGGTGCCATAGGCTTCGACGCGCAGCGAGTCCTTGCCGGTGCGGCTGCCGTCGCCCAGGCCGGTGCTGCCGTCGTCGCCGGTGCGGGTGTAGATCTTCGAGAGGCGGTTGCCCATCGGGGTCAGCGCTTGTGGTGCTGGTGCGCGTGGCCGGCGTTGCGGGCCACGACCTCGGACACCACCTGGGCGATCGCGGCCACGGCCACGAACATCGCGGTCGCGGCCAGATAGGACGGGAACCAGTGGCCGTAGTTGGCCGCCCAGCCGGCGAAGGTCGGTTCGGCGACCGCCGACGACAGCCAGTAGAAGCCGCCCTGCGCGAACAGGTGGCAGGCCGCGGTGGCCGCCACCAGCACTCCGGCCAGGCGCGCCAGCGCGCCGAAGCTGGCGCCGGCGTAGCGGCTGCGCAGCCAGTGGCCGCCGGCCCACATCGCCGCATGGGCGGGCACCAGCATCCAGTAGCCCGGCGAGACGCAGTAATGGGAGAAGAAGTCGATGCCCTGGCCGCTGATCACCAGGTAGTCGATCAGCACCGCCAGCGCCATCAGCGCCGGGAACGCCCAGCGCGCCCAGGCGCGCAGGTAGAAGCCGCCGACGAAGAACGCCGCCCAGGTCGCGTCCGGCACCGGGGTGAAGTGGCTGAACACATGGCTCCGCGTGGCCGCCATCAGCAGCACGAGCAGCGACAGGACGATGGCGCGTTGCAGGTTGGTGTTCATGTCGCTTGCGACTCCGACGGCAATGGCTGGATTGCGGCCATTCTAGCGAACTGCGGGCCGCGGCGGCCGTATCATGCCGGCATGACGGCGACACATGACGTGGTGGTGGTGGGTGGCGGCCTGGTCGGGGCCAGCCTGGCGATCGCCCTGGAAGACAGCGGGCTGGACGTGGCCATGGTGGAGGCCGCGCCGGCGGCGGCGATGCCGGCGGTGTTCGACGAGCGCAACCTGAGCTTCGCCGAGGCCACCGTCAACGCGCTCACCGCCCTGGGCGTGATGCAGCGGCTGCGCGCGCCCACGGGCGCGATCACCCGGATCCACGCCAGCCGCCGAGGCGACTTCGGCCGCGTGCTGCTGGAGGCGGCCGATTACGGCCGCGCGGCCTTCGGCCAGGTGGTGGTGGCGCGCGACTTCGGTGAGGCGCTGGAATCGCGCCTCGCCGACGTGGGTGGCCTCGCGCGCCATCGCGCGACGCGCTTCACCGGCTTCGCGCCGGACGAAGACGGGCATCGCGTCCTGGAATTTGCCGGCGACGGTCCGGCACGCCTGCGCGCCCGCCTGGTGGTGGCCGCCGACGGCGCCGCCAGCGGCGTGCGCGACGCGCTCGGCATCACCGCCAGTCGCCACGACTATGGCCAGATGCTGATGGTGGCGCGCCTGCGCGCCGCGCGTGCGCCCGA
>Ga0079224_100012942_pt1 | contig 11594 bp, 10 predicted proteins | sample Stecom2015_FD_80414 | JGI IMG/M metagenome (GOLD analysis project Ga0079224, IMG submission 80414) | Agricultural soil microbial communities from Utah to study Nitrogen management - Steer compost 2015 | ecosystem: Environmental > Terrestrial > Soil > Agricultural land | place: USA: Utah...
CAGGCCCAGCACGACCAGCAGAGTCCGCGAACGCAGCGGCGTGAAAGTGCGCGGCGGCGGCAGCGCGACTTCGGCCAGGCGACCACCAAACTCTCCCGGATACGCCAGCACAATCACGCCCCAGCAAATCACCAGCCCAACCAGCGCCACAGGCCCCAGATAGGCCAGAAAGGTCAGGTAGGGGATGGCGCTGGCCCGCCCGATAATCATGTTCTGCGGGTTGCCGGTAATAGTGGCTGTTGACCCGATGTTGGCTGCCGCCGCCAGCCCAACGAGATATGGAACCGGGTTGCGGTCCAGCCGCCGCACCAGATCAACTACCAGCGGCGTGAGCATGAGGCATACCGGGTCGTTGAGAAAGACCGCCGACAGCAGGCCCGATGAAGCAATCACCAGCGCCAGCAGCAGGCGCGGGCCGCGTGCCAAACGCAGTGTACGGCTGCCTACAAAACGGAAGAAGCCCGCCAACCGCAGATTGACATTGACGACCATCATCGCGCCGAGCAGCAGAATTGTACCCATATCCAGCGCGGCGTAGGCGTCTTCTTCGTGGATGGCGCCGATTGCTACCAGCAGCGCCGCCCCGGCCAGCGCAATGGTCGCCCGGTTCATGCGCAGACGGGGAACATGGCCGACTGCAATAGCGATGTATACAGCACCGACAATAAGCGCGGTGATAAGCTGCATAGTGGCGGCGCGAACCTTTCGGTAGGATCACCAGTTGACGATCATCAGGCGACTGCCGGTTATTGACTATATTTCAGAATGGCCCAAAGAACCAGTTGGCCGGGTTGTCCGGGTCGTCGCTGTAGTGAAAATCGTAGCCAAGCCGGGCAAATTCGTCCGTCGAGATGGTGCTGTCGGCATCGAGATCGAGTTTGCGGAAGATGAAATCGACTTCGGTGTCGTGAATATCATAGGCCCGGTAGAACTGGCGAAATTCATCCAGCGTGATCTGGCCGTCGCCATCGCTGTCGATCAGCTCAAACAGGAAACTGCCGGTAGACCCTTCAATCGCGGCGTAATTGCCTTCGAGCACGCTTTCCGCATATTCGAGGAATTCGGGCAGGCTGACGGCGTAATCGCGGTTAGGGTCGCCAAATTTCTGCATGTATTCCCAGACAAAGCTGAACTTCGCCTCCAGCTTTTTGTACTCGGTGGAACCGGGCTGAAAACCGCGCATCCGGGCGATATTGTGGGCGATGCGCATGTAATCGCTTTCTTCAATCGCGCCGCTGCCATCAATATCGTACACTTTGAAAAAACGGGTCAGCTTGCGCCGCTGCAAGTCGGTGAGCATGAGCTTCATACCTCCGGGTCGATTGAACTGGTTCGGGTAGACAGGCTTATCTTACTGCGAAATGCTCACAAGCGGGCTAAAGAGTGGAACAAATAATAGCGCAGGAACGTCTATAATAGCAGCACCTATCATCAGAAAGGTGATCGAAGCTCATGGAGTGGATCGAGATATTTATTCGCATTCTGATTGCGCTGTTCATGTTTGTTGGGGTTACGGAGGAGCAGACCATAAGGCCGGTAGAACCACCCGATTCGTCTGAAGGGCACACGATTCGCAGCTACACCAATATCACCAGTGTTGAGGTGATCGTGATGGAATCGATGCCGATGCAGTTGCAGTTGCGGGTCAGTGGCGAACACGCGGACGGCTGTGAGCTGCCGGTAGTGGTTGAGCAGGAACGCCGGGGCAACACGGTGATTGTGGAAATCTACCGCGAAATGCCGGCCGACCTGTTCTGCCCGATGATCTTGCAGCCGTACAACGACATCATCCCATTAGGGACGTTCGAGCCGGGCGATTATGTGTTCCAGGTCAATGATTACACAGTGGAACGAACGTTGTAACCCGGCGCGTTTGCAATTTCTAACGGTGGCGTGCATCGGGCGTCATGCGAACAGCGCACAAATGGGCTGGCGAATCACCTATAATGTAAATGACGAAGCAAGACTGATTAGCAGGCTGGAACCTGTTGTCCAACCTGGGGGAGGGCCAAACGATGAAACGCCTGTTACTGCTGGTATCGGTGCTGACGATACTGCTGGCGGGCTTTACGGTTCAGCCCGCCACTGCTCAAAGCAGCGCCTGGACAGCAGAATACTTTAACAATACCGCACTGGCCGGGCCGCCGGTGCTGGTGCGCACAGAGACATCTCCGACCAACGAATGGGGCTTTGGCTCGCCGGGGCCGGGTGTGCTGGCGGATAATTTCTCGGCGCGCTGGACCACCACAACTTTTTTGAATGCGGGCAATTACCTGATCAGTGTGCGAGCCGACGACGGCGTGCGGGTGTATGTTGATGGCGTGCTGTACATCAACGAATGGCATCTGGCAACGGGGCGGCTTTATCAGGCGACGGTTCCGCTGGGGGCCGGCAACCACACGTTTGTGGTGGAGTTCTTCGAGGCCAGCGAGGTCGCGTCCCTGATCTATAACTTCACGCTGCAAGCGCCCGTGCCACCGCCGGGCACACCGCAGGCTCGTGTCACCGCGCAGTTCCTGAATGTGCGGTCGCTGCCGAACGCCTCGTCAGCGATTCTCACCGTCATCAGTCAGGGGCAGATTTTCCCGGTGGTGGGACGCAATTTTAACAGTTCGTGGCTGCAACTCAACGTCAACGGCACGCTGGGCTGGGTGAATGCCAGATATGTGGCGGCCTCGAACATCACCGGCGTGCCAATTACCGATGCCAGCACACCGGTTCCACCGCCGCCTATTGGCGCGACAGCGACCGTCACCGCTTATGTGCTGAATGTGCGCAATGCGCCCAATCCGTTTACCGGCGTGGTGCTGACCCAGATCACGCGCGGGCAGGTGTACCCGGTGATCGGACGCAATCTGGATACAAGCTGGGTGCAGGTCAATATCAACGGGCTGATCGGCTGGGTGCGCAGCACGTGGGTGGCGCTGACGAACATCGCCAGCGTGCCGGTCACGAGCAACACGACGAATCCGTCGCAGCCGGCCCCGGTAAACACCTTTGCCACCGTGCGCGCTTACTTCCTCAATGTGCGCAGCCAGCCGTTCTTCGGTGCGCCGGTGCTGGCGATTATCAGTCGCGGGCAGACGTATCCAGTGATTGGGCGCAACGCCAATAATACCTGGATACAGGTTAATATCGGCGGGATGCTGGGCTGGGTGCGCAGCACGTGGGTGATTGTGGTTCCCAATCTGGCGAATGTGCCCGTGACGGGTTAGCCGGGGCTAGTCTTCATCGTCCGGTATGATGTAGCGTTCGCGGAATTTTTCATCGGACATGTGATAGGGTTCGCCTTCGCTGCCAATAACCAGCCAGCGGCCCGGCGGAACCTGCACCGGTGTGGGGCTTTCGAGCGACTGAATCCACACCGGCTGTTCGAGCCGCATGGCCCAGACGCCGGTGTGTTTATAATACGGACGGCAGCCGTGCATAATCAGGTGCGCTTCGGCTTCGTTGGGCCGCCACTGCACCTCGTCCCAGGGTTTATACGTCTTGCGGAACAGATCGCGCTGCACCGGCCAGTGGTCGTAATCTTCGATTCGCGGCTGCTTCTTGCCGTCCTCCGGGTCGTAGACCATAATGTCACCCTTGCTGGCCGAAAGCACTTCGATTGTTGTTTTTACGTCCATAGTGACATCAAGCACGCGCGCCATAATCAGCTTTTTGCCCGGCGCGTAGTAGCGCAGTTTTGAGGCACGCAGTTCTTCTTCTGTCCAATGCCGCTGACGCAGCACCTGATTCGCCCTCATCAAAACCCCTTCCCCGCCTCCCACACCGGCAGAGATTCATCCCTATTGCTCAGTTTATGATGACAGAAATTATCCATGTGGTCTAGCAAAAGAAAGCCCCAAAATTGGGGAGATGCTTAACGGATGGTTATTCCGCCGTCCAGTTCTAACCGGCTGCAAACGTGAAGCGAATGGGAGTGTAATCAACGTGGGCGAACCTCTCTCAGCTACCCTGTCCACCGTCGATACGGGCGATTGTCAGTCTTCGCCGTCCGAGTCATTGCCCGCTTCGCCTGCCGATGCGCCGGGATACTGCGCGCTGCTCGTCTCATCCAGCGGCAGCGGTTGGGCATGACCCGGCGTTGATGCGGGCCGCAGCCGCGCACCCTGCCCGTCGGACATCAGCGACAGGTTTTCGATATACAGCGAGCGGCGGGGGGAGGCGAGGCTCAGGCCGAGATCAGCCACAATGTCCATGATGTTCAGGTTGATTTCCTGCCGGTGTTCGTGGAACTTAACCCAGTTAGATTCGAGGATATAGCAGCGCACCAGCACATTCAGCGAACTGTCGCCAAAGTCGGTAAACAGCACCACCACCGAATCAGGATCGACCTTCTCCTGCGCCTTCAGCATCTCGCGGATGCGCTGCACCAGCTTTCGCATCTGATCGCTGGTGGTGCCGTAGGCCACGCCGATATGAAAGTTCAGCCAGCGTTTTTGCAGCCGCGACCAGTTGGTGATGGCCGAGGCGGTCAGTTTCGCGTTGGGTATGGTGACGTACGCCTGGTCAGGCTGGCGAATGCGGACATTGCGCACCCCCACATGCTCTACCGTGCCGGTTACATCGGGTGTGACAATGTATTCGCCTACCATGAAGGGCCGGTCGCTGACGATGGTGGTGAAGGCGAACAGGTTGGCAAGGGTATCCTGCGCGGCCAGCGAAAATGCCAGCCCGCCCAGCCCCAGCCCGGCGATCAGGCCGCTGACATCGTAATCCCATTCCTGCAGCAGCACCACAACAGCGAGGGCGATCAGGATCATCTTGAGGGCTGTGCGCACAAAGGGCACAAGCTGTTCATCGAGCCGGATGCCGGTGAGATAGCGCAGGCGCATGGATGAAGCTGCGATGAGGCCGGCGCCATTGTAGAGGAACATGAACCCGGCCAGAATGACGAAGGTACGCGACAGATTGCCCACAAAACGGACGGTTGCCCCGTCGGTGGAGAGGATTTGTCCGGCTAGCGCCACGCCGCCAGCCACGATCAGCAGGCGGATCGGTGTTTCTGCCACCGAAATCAGCATGTCATCGGCCTGTGTGGCCGTGCGTTCCACCACCAGCCGCTTGAGCGGCAGCAGAATCAGCGAGGTCAGCAGACGCCGCAGCAGCCAGATAATCAGCAGCGCCAGCAGCGCCAGCAGAATGCGTCCAACCGTATTGCGCAGTTCAAAAGGGAGAGACCGAATAAATTCAAGTTCTACCATGTACCTATCTTGCCATCAGTGGCAGGGTTCTGCAACCATTATGAATTTCCTGTAAAAAATTGCACAAATTAATCCTTCTGTGACTAATCTGATTTTATGATAACCATGTCGTTTGAAAACCGAGTGGAAATGGTATCAACGCCTATGTTTGTGGAAGACCATGTCGAAGAAGTCGACGGCCTGCATGTTTGCCCGATCTGCGCCAAGATGTATCTGGAAGAGAAGGCCATGTATCTGCATATCATGCGGGCACATCAGGACGGCCAGCGCATGGCCTACGATCTGCGGGCTGATCTGTACCGGCGCTGGCAGGAACGCATCCCCCGCCACCATCAGTAACCTTCTCTTCCGTGTGCGCCCGTTAACGGGCAGTCATTTCGCGCAGTTGAGCATCCATCACCGCAACTGCGGTCATCGCCACAATATCATTCACATCGTCGCCAGCCTGTAGCACATGCACGGGCGCGCCCATGCCCAGCAGAATCGGGCCGATTGCTTCGGCTTCGGTCAGGCGATCCAGCAGCTTGTAGGCGATATTGGCCGAGCCGAGGTCCGGAAAGACCAGCACGTTGGCATCCTTCACCTGGCTGAAGGGATAACGTTCCTCGATAATCTCCGGCACGACAGCGGTATCCGCCTGCATCTCGCCGTCGATCACGATATCGGGCCGCTTCTGCTGGACGATCTGCACGGCATTCTGCACTTTGGCCGATAAGATGTGGGGCGTGCTGCCAAAGTTGGAAAATGACAGCATGGCGACTCGCGGTTCCAGATCGAGCGTCCGGGCGAAGTCCGCTGCCAGAATGGCAATCTCGGCCAGTTTTTCGGCATCGGGGTCGATATTGACCGTCGCGTCGGTGAACAGGTAGGTGCGGTTGCGCAGGATCATCAGGTAGCAGCCGCTGGCGATCTTGGCGCCGGGGCGTGTGCCGAACACTTGCAGCGCCGGGCGCATGACTTCCGGGTATTCCTGCGTCAGGCCGCTGATGAAGCAGTCAGCTTCGCCCATCCTGACCATCATCAGGCCGTAGTAGTTACGGCTGCGCATCATGCTGGTGGCGCGGGCGCGGGTCATGCCCTTGCGCCGGCGCAGTTCGACCAGTGTTTCGATGTAATCGTCGCGGGTTTTTGCCAGCGGCGAGATGATTTCCGGCGCGAAGGCCAGCCCCAGTTCGTCGATCACCGCGCGGATTTCGGCATCGTCGCCCAGCAGTACCGGCGTGGCGATCCGTTCTTCCTGCACCTGATAGGCAGCCCGGATTACCTTTGGGTGTTCACCCTCGCCATAGACAACCCGCTTACGGCTGCCCATGCGCGCCTTGTTCATGATGTTCGCGCGCACGGTCTCGCCAAAGCCCTGCCGCTGGATCAGTTCCATGCGGTATTCTTCGAGGTCGATGGTGCGTCGGGCAGCGCCGCTTTCCATCGCCGCCTTCGCCACCGCTGGCGCGACCCAAAGCAGCACACGCGGATCGAGCGGTTTGGGAATCAGGTACTCGCGGCCAAACTTGAGCGAGGTCAATCCATAGGCGGTCAGTACGCTGTCGGGCACATCTTCGCGGGCGAGTTCGGCCAGCGCGTGCGCCGCGGCCAGCTTCATCTCTTCGTTGATCTGCCGGGCGTAAACATCGAGCGCGCCCCGGAACAGGAAGGGGAAGCCCAGCACATTGTTGACCTGATTGGGGTAGTCGCTGCGGCCTGTGCCGACAATCGCATCCGGGCGCACCGCCAGCGCGTCCTCAGGCCAGATTTCCGGGTCCGGGTTTGCCAGCGCCAGAATGATGGGGTTATCCGCCATCTTGCGCACCATTTCCGGTTTCAGCACACCGGCTGTCGACAGGCCAAGAAAGACATCCGCCCCGACGATGGCATCATCCAGCGTGCGGGCATCGGTATAGTTGGCAAATTTGATCTTCCATTCGTTCAGACCTTCCTCGCGCCCGGCATAGATCACCCCGCGCGAATCCAGCATCAGAATGTTGGTGCGCTGGATTCCCAGCTTGACGTAAAACTCGCCGGTAGCGATGGCGCTGGCGCCAGCGCCGGAAATGACCACCTTCATATCTTCCAGCTTCTTGCCCACGAGCGTAGCGGCGTTTATCAGCGCCGCGCCGGAGATGATGGCTGTGCCGTGCTGATCGTCATGGAAGACGGGAATGTCGAGTTCTTCCTTGAGCCGTGTTTCGACGACGAAGGCTTCCGGCGCTTTGATGTCTTCCAGATTGATACCGCCAAAAGTCGGCGCGATGGCTTTCACGGCAGCGATGATCTCTTCGGCGGTGGTGCAGTTCAGTTCGATGTCGAACACATCGACATCGGCAAACCGCTTGAACAGCACCCCCTTGCCTTCCATCACCGCTTTCGATGGCAGCGGCCCCAGATTGCCGAGGCCGAGGATGGCCGTGCCGTTGGATACCACAGCGACCAGATTGGCTTTGGCGGTCAGTTCGTAGGCTGCCAGGTTATCGCGGCTGATTTCTAGTACGGCTTCAGCCACGCCCGGCGAATACGCAAGCGACAGATCGCGCTGGGTTACGAGCGGCTTGGTCGCCCGCACCTCAATCTTCCCGGCGCGTCCCTGACGATGATAATCAAGCACATCCTGTTTCGTAAACGCCATTTCAAACTCCTTAGTTGGATAGGCTGCATTGCTGGCAGGCTGGTTTCTAAAGCTGCTTTTATTCTGTGGTATCCGACCGTGCCCGGCTTCGACTGACCACCAGCAGCGGATCACAGTTCATATTCTACCCGTGCCTTAAGGTTTGTGAAAAACGAAAATTATCTGAATTTCGCCGCGCAATAGCTCCCGAGTACTGGTCAAATCCCCGGCAATCCATTAGGATATGGGTGCGAATTAATTATTCGTCAATTGTTCGGAACCAACGCGAGGTAATTATCCATGTCTTATTTCACACACGCCGATCACGAAATGCTGACCCGCCCCTACGCCCAGATCAAATCCCTGCCGGTCTATGACAAATTGTGGAACCTGCATCTGAACCTGCGCGACCGAATTCGGATGCACGATTGGGACCTGCACCCCCACTGGCGGAAATCTCAGATCATTACCGGCACGTCGTCTGCGGTCACCAGCGAAAGCCCGGACCTGCTGACCCTGTCTTATTTCCGCTGCTATGAGCAGGCGCGGCTGGTCGAAGGGTTGATGGGGTTTGAGCAGGCCGGGGGCGATCATGAAGCGCAGCCCAGCCGCCATCCGGTGATCGAGGTGCGTCTGACCCCGGAACATTTTGTGGTTGAACTGGTGCTGTCGCCCGCCGCCTGGTGGGACCAGCAGAATTTCATCGGCAAGATTGATTTGCAACGTCACCGCGACGGGCTGCGCCGCCTGCTCTATCGGCTGGATGGGGATTATCGTTTTGGTTACTGGAGTGGAGCGCATCTGTCGGATATGCACCTGACCACCTGGCAGCTTTTGCACGGGCGCGTGCTGGAAGAATGGATTGATACCTTTGCCGATGGGCAGGACTGGCTGCGGCTCGGTGTCTGGTACGAACCGGAAAGCCCGGCGCTCAGTGCGGATTACATTGCCCACGAGACGGCTACCCGCATTGGCGAGCTGTACAATGTGTATGATTTCCTGCTGTGGACAAGCAACAACAATTACCACGACTTCTATCACAAGCGCGAGAAGTATTCGCGGCGCATGTACGCCTGAAGCGGCTGGACCCCGCACTGTTTGATTGACCTGTGGCCGCTGTGCCGGTGTGCCGCCGGCGCAGGTCAGCTACAATCAGGGCCATGAGCGTAGATAAATGCTCATGGCCTTTTATTTTTGGCAGGGCAGACTTAAGATAGAATTTAGCCAGTGAGCAGATGAAGCCAGTGTCTGTTCATTGTGCGAACAAAGTAACTCCATTATAAAATGGGATGAAGCCGTCATCGCGGGGGAACAGAGGATGAGCAAGCAAAGAGAAAGTCAGCAGCCCAACCGTGAACAACTACTCCAGATGGCGATCAGCACAGCGAAGGCCGGCAACCGGGATGGGGCGCGGGTCATGCTGCGGCAGATACTCAGTGAGGATCGCCGCAATGAACGGGCCATGTTGTGGATGGCCGTGACGGCACGCAGCAATCAGGAACGCCGCCAGTGGCTGGAGCGTGTGCTGGACATCAACCCGGATAACGAACAGGCGAAAACGCAGCTCAAACGGATGAATTACCGGGCCAGCGCCCAGCAGAACCGGGTGCTGCTGGTTTTCGGTGTGGTGGTTGGCGTGTTGTTTGTGCTGCTGCTGGTGGTGCTGGCATTCGCGTTTCTGAAGTGACGCGGACCCGGCTGGGGTGCGCGACTCCATCATGATGTGCCGGACAACTCTGGAGATTTTTCTTTGGCGAACCAGGATGATTTGCAGCGACAACTGAGGATGGGAATCGAGGCTGCCCGGCGCGGCGATAAAGCCGCTGCGCAGGTGCTGCTGCGTCAGGTGGTCGAGGCTGACCCGCAGAACGAACTGGCCTGGATGTGGCTGGCCTCGGCAGTCGATAATCTGGATGAACGCCGGCGCTGTCTGCAAAATGCGCTGCGCATCAACCCCAACAACACCCGCGCCCGCGAAGCCCTGCGCCGGCTGGAAGGTGGCACGGCGGCGGAACCGGCCCGCCGGCCCGCCTCACGCCGGTCAAGACCGCCCTGGCCCCGCCCGGAAGCCGCCGGCGATGAACGTTCCGGCCCCAGCACGCTCGTGATTCTGATCGGGGCGCTGGTGGCGCTGGCGGTGATTACGGCGCTGGTGTTCGTGCTGGTTTCGACCCAGCAGCCGCGAATACTCCGCAACAATGAACTCGTGGCCGCGCTGACTCAGAGCGTCACGCCAACGATTGACCCGAATGCCTTTACGGCGACTCCTTCACCGTTTATGGTGTTTGTCACCGTCGATATTACCCTGCCGCCCACCTTCACGCCGACGTTTACGCCCACCGCATCGGTTACCCCGCCGCCTTCGCCCACGCCGATTCCCCTTTCCGACTTTACCATTCTGTACACGGCGCTCGACCCCGGCGCGGCAGAGCCGGTGTTGTACCGGGCAGCAGCCGATGGCAGCGGCGAGGAACGATTGGCCGAGGATGTGCGCGACATCGCCTACAGTCCCGGCGGGGATCGCGTGGCGTTCGTGCGCGAAGTGACCACCACCACTGGTGAAGGCGACGAGGCGACCACGACGACCTCCGTCGAATTATTTATCGCCCCGGCGGATAATCTGGCTGCTGCCGTGCAGGTGACGGAATTTGGCAGCCGTATCTCCAGCCCGACATGGGCGCCCAACGGCATTCAACTGGCGTTTGTCAGCGACTTCAGCGGGGACGAGGACATCTGGACGATTACCGACGACGGTCAGAATATTCGCAATCTGACGGAAAACGACAGTATTGATCGTGACCCGGCCTGGTCCCCGGATGGCAGCCAGATTGTCTTTGTGTCTGATGCGGAAAGTCCGGGCCTGACCCGCCTGTTCAGCATGTCGCCGGAAGGTGAAAATATCCACCGCCTCAACAATATGGGCGGCAACACCTATCACCCACAGTGGTCGCATGATGGCCGCCGGTTGGTGTTTGTCAATGACAGCAGCGGCGATGGTGACATTTATATTGCCGATGCAGACGGGCAGGGTTCGCTGCTGCTGACGGCTGACGACGGCGGCGCCGAAGACCGCAGCCCCTTCTTTACGCCGGATGGCAACTGGGTGGGGTTCGTGTCGAATCGCGGCGGTGAGACTTTCCAGCTTTATATGATCGATGTGCGCGGTGATGTGCTGGTGCAGATTACTGATAATGAGCGTGACCATCAGCAGTTGGCGATCCGCCCGGAACTGATCCTGCGCCTGCGCCAGAACTGAGCCACAACCATTCGGAAAGGAACTTGAGTGAGTCAGGACGAGCAGATCAAACAACTCCTGCGCGAAGGCATTGATGCCGCGCGCGACGGGGATAAGGCAACCGCCCGCGACAAATTTGAGCAGGTAACCGAACTCGACGAGAACAACGAGCGTGCCTGGTTCTATCTGGCGCAGGTGGTCGAGACCGATGAGGAAAAGCGCGTCTGTCTGAGCAACGTGCTGGTCATCAACCCCAACAACGAAAAAGCCCGGCAGCAGATGAACCGGCTGGAAAGCAAACTTCGCGAACAGCGGGCCGATGAAGAAGTCATCCCCGGTATTTCGCGCCGGCAGTTGATTCTGTTTGGCGGCGGCGGCGCGGTGGTGGTGCTGGTGCTGCTGGCGATGTTCCTGTTTATTTCGATTGGGAACGCCAACCGGGCAGCATCGGAGCGCGCCCAGCAGACTCAGCTAGCGCAGTTGGCAACCGACGGCGTACTGACGGCTGAGGCGATGGAGACTGCGTTCCGGCTTACTCAGGACGAGATGATCG
>Ga0079224_100012943_pt1 | contig 11592 bp, 9 predicted proteins | sample Stecom2015_FD_80414 | JGI IMG/M metagenome (GOLD analysis project Ga0079224, IMG submission 80414) | Agricultural soil microbial communities from Utah to study Nitrogen management - Steer compost 2015 | ecosystem: Environmental > Terrestrial > Soil > Agricultural land | place: USA: Utah...
CGTCGCCGTCATCAACGACACCGCGGTGTTCTACGACGATGCCAGCCGCGGCGCGGTGACGTTCGCGGGCGCCGACGGCACCGTGCTGACCAACGTGGCCGCAGGTGAAGTGAGCGCCGACAGCACGGACGCCATCACCGGCGCCCAGTTGTTCGAGACCAACGAGCGGGTCGGCGTCGTCGAGGGCCGGGTGGATGACCTGGACGGGCGCATCGGCAGCGTTGAAGACGTCGCCGCCAATGCCATCGTGTATGACGACGACACCCGCGCCAGGGCCACGCTCGCCGGCGCCGACGGCACGGTGCTCACCAACCTCGCCGCAGGCCGCGTCAATTCGGCGAGCACCGATGCCGTGACCGGCGGGCAGCTGTACGGGTCGATGAACTCGGTGGCCACCGCATTCGGCGGCAATACCGTCGTTGATGCCAATGGCCGGCTGATCGGCACCGTGTTCTCGGTGCAGGGCAGCTACTACGGCAACGTGGGCGAAGCGCTGGGGGCCATCGATGCCCACATCGGCCTGCTGGATCAGAGGCTGGCCGGGGTGGAAACGCTGGTCGCGGAAGGCCAGGCCAATAACCGGCGGGTGGCGGTGGGCGGAATCAACGACGCCACGCTGACCAACGCGGACAGCGATGCCATCGCGGTCGGTTCCGGTGCCCAGGCGGGTGGCCGCAACGCCATGGCGCTCGGCGACGGCGCATACGCGCATGGAGACAACGACATCGCGATCGGCAGCAACGCGCACGTGGGCGCGGACGGCAGTACCGCGCTGGGCGCCAACGCCACCATCAGCGCCGACGCCACCAACGCGGTCGCAGTGGGCGAGGGCAGCTCGGTCAGCGCCGCGTCGGGCACGGCCCTGGGCCAGGGTGCCTCGGTGACGGCCCAGGATGCGGTCGCGCTCGGCCAGGGATCGGTGGCCGACCGGGCCAACACGGTATCCGTGGGCAGCGCTGGCAACGAGCGCCAGATCGCCAACGTTGCCGCAGGCACCGCTGACACCGACGCCGCCAACGTCGGCCAGGTCAACACCGTGGCCGCGCAGACGCTGTCGTCCGCCAATGCGTACACCGACCAGCAGTTCGCGGTGTGGAACGACAACTTCGAAGCCTTCCGCGGGGACGTCGAGCGCAGGTTCCATGACGTCGACCGCCGCCTGGACCGCCAGGGGGCGATGGGCGCGGCAATGCTGAACATGGCGACCAGCGCCGCCGGCATCCGCACCCAGAACCGGGTCGGCGTCGGCGTCGGGTTCCAGGGCGGCGAGAGCGCACTGTCGATCGGATACCAGCGCGCGCTCAGCGAGCGGGCAACGATCACCTTCGGCGGTGCCTTCAGCGGCGACGAGAAATCGGTCGGTGTCGGCGCGGGCTTTGGATGGTGAGGCAAACGCGCAGGCCTGCGTCCGGCGACACGGGGACGCCGGGCGCAGCCTGCGGTTCGGACGAGGCAAGACCCTTATGTGGTATTCCCAAGGAGAGAGAGTCGATGAAACGCAAGTCCCTGTTGTGTGTTGCCGTGGCCGCGGCAATCGGAATGTCCGCCGCGCATGCCGCCGGCCCGGAGATCGGCCAGTCGCGGATCCAGCAGCCCGCCGCCACGCATGTCGGCGACGGCGTGATCGTCAAGTACCGCAGCGATGCCCCTGAAGCGACCAGCAGCGCGGCCAAGGCCCGGGTGCTGGAGTCCGCGGCGGCCCGGGCGGGAGCCGCCCGGCTGGCACGCAGGGGCGCCGGCATCTCCGCCTCGCTCGAGCGCCGGATGGGGACGGGCGCCGACCTGATGCGCCTGAGCCAGAAGCTCGACCAGGCCTCGCTTGAGCGCCTCGTCCGCGAGCTGGAGGCGGATCCGGCGGTCGAGTACGCCGTGGTCAACGACCGGGACTACGCGCTGCGCCCGCTCGAGCGGCGCCAGGCCCAGGCCGCGATGACCCCTGATGACCCGTTCTTTTCCCAGTACCAGTGGAACTTCCGTACCGACAACCCGGGCGGCATCAACGCGGAAGCCGCGTGGGACACATCCACCGGCGAGGGGGTGGTGGTGGCGGTGCTCGACACCGGCGTCCTGCCCGATCACCCCGACATGAACTCCGGCCAGCTGCTTGAAGGCTATGACTTCATGACCGATCCGTGGATGTCGCGCAGGCCGACCGCCGACCGCGTGCCCGGCGCGCTGGACTACGGCGACTGGAACCCGGTGGCCAACGAGTGCTATTCGGGATCCCCGGTCCAGGAAAGTTCCTGGCACGGTACCCACGTGGCCGGCACGGTGGCGGAAACCACCAACAACGCGCTCGGTGCCGCCGGCCTTGCCCACGGTGCAAAGGTGCTGCCGGTGCGCGTGCTCGGTCGCTGCGGCGGCCTGCTGTCGGATATCGCGGATGCGATCGTCTGGGCCTCCGGCGGCGACGTCCCCGGTGTTCCGGCGAACGAGAATCCAGCGGAAGTCATCAACCTGAGCCTTGGCGGCGGATCTGCATGCAACGCGGTCTACCAGGAGGCCATCGATATCGCCGTGGCCAACGGCAGCACCGTGGTGGTGGCGGCCGGAAACAGCAACGCCAACGCGGCCAACTCGCGGCCGGCCAGCTGCAACAACGTGATCGCCGTGGGCGCCACGCGCATCACCGGTGGCAAGGCGTCCTACTCCAACTGGGGCGATGTGATCGACCTGTCCGCACCGGGCGGCGGTGGCAGCGCTGACCCGGGCAATGGCGGCTGGGACGGCTTCATCCTGCAGGCCGCGTCCAATGCGCCGACCACGGCGGACACCGGCAACTACACGTACATGGGCTACATCGGAACCTCGATGGCCGCGCCCCACGTGGCGGCCGTGACCGCCCTGGTGCAAAGCGCGCTGGTTGCGGCGGAGCGCGATCCGCTGACGCCGGCCGAAATGGAGACGCTGCTCAAGGACACGGCGCGGGCGTTCCCGGTGTCGATCCCGGCGAGCACCCCGATGGGCGCGGGCATCGTCGATCCGGAGAAGGCTCTCGAGGTGGCGCTGGCCGAGCCGTGCGACCCCGAGGTCGAGGAATGCACGCCGCCGGCGACCATGCTTGCGAACAAGGTGCCGGTCCGTGGCCTGTCCGGAGGCGCCGGCAGTGAGGTCCTGTATGCGATCGAGGTCCCCGCCGGCGTCAGCGGTCCGCTGAGCATCACCACCAGCGGCGGCAGCGGCGACGTTTCCATGTTCGTGAGCCTTGACGAGGAGCCGTTCGCGGATGCCGCCGATTGGCGCTCCACCCGGCCTGGCAACAACGAGGTGGTGCGGGTGAACAACCCGGCAGCGGGCACGTATTACATCAAGCTGTCGGGCGTGCGCGCCTACAGCAACGTGACCCTGCAGGCGCGGTTCGAGGAGCCGGAGACGGGCGGCCCCGGTGGCAACGAGCTTGAAAACGGGGTGCCAGTCACCGGGATTGCCGGCGATGCCCAGAGCGAACAGTTCTGGACCATCAACGTCCCCGCGGGCACCGCGTCGCTGAACGTGCAGATGGCGGGCGGCACCGGTGATGCGGACCTGTACGTGCGCTACGGCGCGCAGCCGACCACCACCGACTACGCCTGCCGTCCGTACCAGTTCGGCAACGACGAGACGTGCACGATCTCCAACCCCACGGCGGGGACGTGGCACATCATGATCCGCGGCTTCTCTGCCTTCAGCGGCGTGAGCCTGACCGGCAGCTACTGACCGCCGGCGGCCGTCCCGGCTCCGGCCGGGGCGGCGTGGTCATCCTTGAGCCCCGGCCCGGCCGGGGCTCTTTTGGTTGCGGCCGGACCGGCGCCCGCCGCGGCGCCATCGTTGTACATTGCGCCTGAGGACATGTGGATGCCCCACCGTGAACCCAGAGCCTGACACCGCCATCCTGGCGGACGGAACGGACAGCCAGGAAGCGCCAGCGGCCGAAGAGCGCGTGGTCGCCGCACTGCTGGAGAAGGGCCGGCTGAAGGAGCCGGACCTGGCGCGCGCGCGGCGCCTGCACGGCGAGACCGGCGGCAGCCTGCTCGGTCTCCTGGGCCGCCTGGGGCTGGTCTCCGAGCGGGACCACGCGGAAACCTGCGCGGAGGTCCTCGGCCTGCGCCTGCTGGCAGCAAGGCAGGTGCCTGACGATCCGCCGGAGCTGGTCGACGGCGCGCAGCCCCTGTCGGCGCGCTTCCTGCGCCAGTTCCATTTGTGTCCGCTGGGAGAGGCGCAGGGCCGGATCCTGGTGTGGATGGCCGATCCGTTCGACAGTTACGCGCGCGATGCGGTGAAGCTGGCCACGGGCCTGGAGGTGCAGCCGCTGGTGGGCCTGCGCTCGGAGATCGACGACCTCATCGAGCGCTGGCACGGCCAGGGCCGCAGCGCCATGGGCGCGATCGTGGAGTCGGTGGACGGCGACGGCGGCGACATGGACGACGTCGAGCACCTGCGCGACCTGGCCAGCGAGGCGCCGGTGATCCGGCTGGTGAACCTGGTGATCCAGCGCGCGGTGGAGCTGCGCGCATCCGACGTCCACATCGAGCCGTTCGAAAACCGGCTCAAGGTGCGCTACCGCATCGACGGCGTGCTCAACGAGGGCGAGAGCCCGCCGGCCAACCTCACCGCGGCGGTGATCAGCCGGATCAAGATCATGGCCCGGCTCAACATCGCCGAGCGCCGGCTGCCGCAGGACGGCCGGATCATGCTGCGGGTGCAGGGCAAGGAGCTGGACCTGCGCGTGAGCACGGTGCCCACCGCGCACGGCGAAAGCGTGGTGATGCGCCTGCTGGACCGCGAGACGGTCGTGTTCGATTTCGAGCGGCTGGGTTTCACCGGGCAGTTCCTGCCGCAGTTCCAGAAGGTCCTGGAGCAGCCGCATGGCATCCTGCTGGTGACCGGCCCCACCGGCTCGGGCAAGACCACCACGCTGTATACCGCGCTGTCCAGGCTCAACACACCCGACGTCAAGATCATCACCGTCGAGGATCCGGTGGAGTACCAGATCGAGGGCATCAACCAGATCCAGGCCAAGCCGCAGATCGGGCTGGATTTTGCCAATGCGCTGCGCTCGATCGTGCGCCAGGACCCGGACATCATCATGATCGGCGAGATGCGCGACCTGGAAACCGCGCGCATCGCCATCCAGTCGGCGCTCACCGGGCACCTGGTGCTCAGCACCCTGCATACCAACAACGCCGCCGGCGGCATCACCCGGCTGCTGGACATGGGCGTGGAGGATTACCTGCTCACCTCCACCATCAACGGCATCCTCGCCCAGCGCCTGGTGCGCCGCCTTGAGCCGGCGCACGCGGAGCGCTATCGCGCGTCAGCGGAGGAAATCGAGAAGTTCGATCTGCGCCGCTTCCAGCCCGAGGGAGAGATACACCTGTATCGCCCGCGGCCCTCGGAGATGTCGCCCACCGGCTACCTCGGGCGCACCACCATCATGGAATTCCTGGTGATGAACGACGACCTGCGCCGCGCCATCATGCGCCACGCAGGGATCGGCGAGCTCGAGCAGCTGGCGCGCCAGCACGGCATGCGCACGATGTACGAGGACGGCATCGCCAAGGCGCTTGCCGGGGTGACGACGATCGAGGAAGTGCTGCGGGTGACAGAAGATGCGTGAGGCCTGAGCCGTTCCCATGGCCCTGTTCCGCTACAAGGCGCTCGATGCGCGTGGAGAACCGCTGGACGGCGAGATGGAGGCCGCCAGCGAAGCCGAGGTGGTGCTGCGCCTGCAGGAGCAGGGGCACCTGCCGGTGGAGGCGCGCCCGGCGACGGAAGGCGGCGGCGCGCGCAACTGGCGAACCCTGCTCAAGCCCAAGCCGTTCGCCGGCCAGCGACTGGTGCAGTTCACCCAGCAGCTGGCAACCCTGCTCAAGGCCGGCCAGCCGCTGGACCGCGCACTGACCATCCTGCTCGACCTGCCCGAGGACGAGGCCGCCAGGCGCACCATCACCGACATTCGCGAAGCGGTGCGCGGTGGTAGCCCGCTGTCGCAGGCGCTCGAGCGCCAGCACGGCACGTTCTCGCGCCTGTACGTGAACATGGTCCGCGCCGGTGAGGCGGGGGGCACGCTGCAGGAGACGCTGCAGCGGCTGGCCGAATACCTCGAGCGCAGCCGGGCGCTGCGCGGCAAGGTCATCAACGCGCTCATCTATCCCGCCATCCTGGTGGTGATGGTGGGGCTGTCGCTGCTGTTCCTGCTGGGTTACGTGGTGCCGCAGTTCGCCGGCATGTACGAGAGCCTGGACGCCACACTGCCGTTCTTTACCCGTCTGGTGCTGGGCGTGGGCGAGCTGGTGCGCGACTGGTGGCTGCTGCTTCTGGCGGTGCCGCTGCTGGCGCTGCTGTGGTTCGACCGGCGGCTGCGCGATCCGCAGTTCCGGGCCGGCTTCGATGAATGGATCCTGGGCACCAGGTTGGCTGGTTCGCTGGTGGCGCGGCTGGAAACCGCGCGCCTGGCGCGCACCCTGGGGACGCTGTTGCGCAACGGCGTGCCGCTGCTGTCGGCGCTGGCCATCAGCCGCAACGTGCTCGCCAACCGGGCGCTGGCGGCGGACGTGGATGCGGCGGCCGAGGAAGTGAAGGGCGGCGCCGGGCTGGCGCCGGCGCTTGGGCGCGGCGGTCGCTTCCCGCGGCTGGCGCTGCAGATGATCCAGGTGGGCGAGGAATCCGGCGCGCTGGACGCCATGCTGCTGCGCACCGCCGATACCTTCGAACAGCAGACCGCACAGGCCATGGACCGCATGCTGGCCGCGCTGGTGCCCGCGGTTACCCTGATCCTCGCCGCCGTGGTGATGGTGGTCATCCTGGCGGTGCTGGTCCCGATCTACGATCTCACCAATGTCATAGGTTGATGCATGAACAGAACCCGCAGTTACCGGCGCCTGCCCTCGAGGCAGCGCGGCTTCAGTCTCATCGAGATCATCGTGGTGGTGGTGCTGATCGGCGGTATCGTCGCCTTCGCCGCCAGCCGCATCCTGGGCGGCGGCGACCGTGCCCGGGTCAACCTGGCCCAGGCCCAGGTGCAGACCCTGGCCGGCAAGGTCGAGAACTACGAGATGGACACCGGCACGCTCCCCGAGCGTCTTTCCGACCTGGTGGTGCAGCCGTCGGGGGTCAGCGGCTGGCTGGGTCCTTATGCGACGGAGGGCGAGCTGATCGATCCGTGGAATACGCCGTTTGAATTCCGCGTGCCGGGCGACGGCCGCCGCTTCGACATCGTCAGCTACGGCGCCGACCGGCAGCCGGGAGGCGAGAGCGTGAATGCGGACATCGGGATCCAGCAGTAGGCGCAGCCGCGCCGGGCGCGGCTTTTCCCTCATCGAGGTGCTGGTGGTGGTGGGGCTCATTGCCATCGCCGGCGTGCTCTCGGCCGGGATCCTGGGCGGCGGAATGGAGCGCATGCAGATCCGTTCGGCGGCGAAGGAAATCGCGGCGAACCTGCGTTTCACCCGCGCCCACGCGCTGGCCACCGGGACGCCGCAGCAGTTCCGGCTCGATCCGGCCGCGCACACGTGGCAGGCACCGCGCGATCGGAGCGGCACGATCCCCGAACGGCTCGCGGTCGAGTTCACCGGTGCGCGGGAGATGCAGCAGCGCGAGGACGAAGGCGTCATCGTGTTCTTCGATGACGGCGCATCATCCGGCGGCCGGGTCCGGCTGGAGGCGGGGGATGCGCGCTGGGACATCGACGTGGCCTGGCTGACCGGCGAAGTGCGGATCCACCGGGGTGGGCGATGAGGACACGCCGGCGGAGCGTGGGCCACGCGCGGGGCTACACGCTGATCGAAGTGCTGGTGGCGTTCGCCGTGCTTGCGCTGGCGCTCACGGTGCTGCTGGGCACGCTGTCGGGGGCAACGCGCCAGGTCCGCTGGTCGGACGATTCCGGCCGCGCCGCGCTGCACGCACAGTCCCTGCTCGCGCAGGCGGGCGTGGGCGAGGTGCTGGAAGCGGGGCGTCGCGGGGGCGAGCTGGATGCGGGCCGCTATCGCTGGCAGCTGGAAGTCGAGCCCTGGGCGGACCCGCAGCTGGCGGCTTCGCCGCTGTCCGACCCGGCCGGCGTGCAGATGATGGCGCTGCGACTGACGCTGGAGTGGGGCGACGGCGGCCCGCGCGAGCGCCTGCAGGTGGAATCACTGCGGCTGGTGCAACCGGAGTGGGGGCGGTGAGCGTGGGCCCAGGGACGACGGCCCGCGGATTCACCCTGATCGAAGTGTTGGTGGCCACGGCGCTGCTGGCTGCCGGGCTGGCGTTGGGATTCGCCACCCTGCGCGCGGCCACCGCCACCGTCGAGCGCGGGGAGGAGATCGCGCGGCAGAGCGAGCGCATCCGCGCGGTGGAAGGCTTCCTGCGCCGCCGGCTGGCATCTGCACATCCGTTCGCGTTCGAGACCGATGAGCGCACGGGGGACCCGCTGCGCTTCACCGGCGGTTCCGACCGCCTGCGCTTCGTCAGCGACATGCCGCCCTACCTTGGATACGGAGGACCGGCGCTGCATGACGTGGCGGTGGTCCGCGACCGCGATGGAGTGAAGCTGGAGGTCTCGTTTGCCACCGTGCTCGCGGGGCGGACCTGGCGCGACGACCCGCCGCGTCCACCCGAAACGCTGGCCACGGACCTGCGCAGCGTGAGCCTGAGCTACCGGGGCCTGGACCGGGAAGGCGAGCTCACCGCCTGGCTCCGCGAATGGCCGGACCCGACGCAATTGCCGGTGCAGGTGCGCATTGAGGTCGAGGACGAGCGGGAGGGTCCCTGGCCACCGCTGGTGGTGTCGCTGCTGCAGGGCCAGGGGCGGCTGGAGGGGGTGTTCGGGGAGCGGGAGCCGTGAGGGCGGCGCGAGACAGGTGCCGCCAGCGCGGTGCGGCGCTGCTGCTGGTGCTGTGGCTGATCGTGCTCCTCACTGCGCTGGTCGGGGCGTTCGCCCTGTCGGCGCGGATCGAACACATCCAGGCCCGGGTGCTGTCGCACGGGGTGGTTGGCGAGCAGGCCGCCCGCGCCGGACTGGAATACGCCCTCATGCGCCTTGGTGATGCTGATCCACAGACCCGCTGGATTGCCGACGGGCGGGTTTACCAATGGGATTTCAACGGCGTCCCCGTACACCTGCGCGTGGTCGATGAAACCGGGAAGATCGACCTCAACGTCGCCGGCCGCGAGCTGCTGGCTGGCCTGATGGAAGTGCTGGGCACGGACCCGCCGGAGGCCGGGCGCCTGGCGGACGCGATCATCGACTGGCGCGATCCCGACGACCTGGGCCAGGTGGCCGGCGCGGCGGAGGATCGTCAGTACGCGGCCGCAGGCCTTCCGTACGCGGCGAAGAACGCCCCGTTCGAAGCAGTCTCGGAACTGCAGCTCGTGCTGGGCATGCCGCCAGGCCTCGCGGCACGGATGGCGCCGCACGTGACGGTGCATACCGGGCGGGCGCTGCCCGATTCCAGCTACGCCAGCAGCATCGTGCTGCAGGCGGCCGGGATCGACCCGGGTCCGGTGATCGCCGCCCGCCAGGTTGAAGGGGCCGGCCCGGACATCGCCATGGCGGGCGCGGCGGGCACGGGAACCTACAGCATTGAAAGCCGAGCGCGCCTGCCCGACGGCCGCGAGTCGGTGCTGCGCGCGGTGCTGCGCGCCGGCGGCACGCTGCCCGGCGCGGCCTATACCACGCTGCGCTGGCAGGAAGGCGCAGCGGCCGGCGGGGACGGTTGAAGCCTGTCCAGGCCGGCTCGCGCGACAGTGCAGCGCGCGGCCCGCGGGACCGCGGGCCGGCCCGGGTATCATCGGGGATGGCTCATGAGGGGAAGGAAACGTGGAAGCCACGGAAGTCACGGAAGAGATCTGCGCCTCGGCAGAGGAACTGGCGCCCCGGTTGTATCCGGACCTGCGCCGCGCCGCCCGCGGTATCCGCCGCCAACTGCCACGCAGCGGCACCCTGCAGACGACGGCGCTCATCCACGAGGCCTATCTGAAGGTCATGCGCGGCGGGCCGTGGGCGAGCCAGCGGCATTTCCTGGCCGCGGCGGCAGTGGCGATGCGGCACGTGCTGATCGACCAGGCGCGCTCGCGCTCGCGGCTGCGGCGCGGCGAGGGAGTGGTGCCGATGTCCCTGGAGGACGCGCTTGACGCGCTGGAGGACCACTCGCTGTGGTCGGCCGGGGACGGTGAGGTGGAGCTCGCCATTGGCGAGGCGCTGGACGAGCTCGCGAAGATCGAACCCCGTCTGGCACGCGTGGTGGAATGCCGGTACTTCGCCGGCTACACCGAGGCCGAGACGGCCGACATCCTCGGCGTCGCCGACCGTACGGTCCGGCGCGACTGGGTCAAGGCGCGCGCCTGGCTCCAGCACCGCCTCGCCGACTACTCGGCTGCCGCGGGTTGAGCCTGCGCAGCCACCTGCGCCACCCCTTCCCGGCCGTTCCAGCGCGCCTCGAGCGCGTTCAACTGCTCCAGCTGCGCGGCGCCCGCCGCGCCCAGGGCCTCCAGCCCGTCGCGGGCGCGTGCCAGGGCCGCGCGCGCGGCGTCGCGCCTGCCTGCGGCATGGTCCACGCGGGCATGGACAAGGTCCAGCATCGCCGCGAAGATGTGGGCGCTGCCGTAGGCGTCGTGGATCAACGGGGCAATCCGCTCCAGGCCTTCGTAGGCTTCCTGCGTGCGGCCCGCACCCGCCAGCGACTCGGCAAGCCCAAGGGTCGCCGCCACCGCGATCGGCCCGGTTTCGCCGCCAGCGTGCTCCTGGCCCATACCGATCGCCGACTGCAGCAGGGGGATGGCGTCCTCGTGCCGTCCCAGCTGGCTGAGGGTCTTGCCGAGGTTGTTCATCAGCGCGGCCTTGGCTGCCGAAGGCCCGTACAGTTCCCGGCGCAGGGCCAGCGCCTGCTCCATCAGGTCCACCGCCGCTTCCGGGCGACCGAGGCGGGCTTCGGCCGCGGCCCAGTTGTTGAGGGTGTTGAGCGCATCCGGACTCTGGTGCATCCCCAGGTGCCGCCAGAGCTGATGGGCGCGCCGGTATTGCGAGGTGGCCTGCTGCAGCTGCCCGACCTGGAAATGGGCAATCCCGAGGTTGTTCAGCAGCACCGCGGTGTCGTGGTCCTGTCCGCCTGACAGCTCCATCCGCAGGGGCAGGGCCTCCTGCAGCGTGCGCAGGGCCTGCCCGGGGTTGCCGGCCGCGCGTTCGAGCTGCGATTGCAGCAGCCGGCTGTCGAGCAGTTCCGACGCGTAGCGCTGGGGCGAGGCCGTCCAGAACGCCTGGGCCTGCGCCAGCAGTTCGCTGGCCACGTCCTGCTGGCCCTGGCGGAAGCTGATCTGGGCCAGGTCGTGGAGGGCCAGGGCCCGCACCGGTGGCGCGATGTCGTCGCCCCGCGCCACCACGTGCTCGAGCAGCGGCCGCGCCCCGGTGTAGTCGTTGAGCTGCAGGAAAAGCCCGGCCAGCTCGAGCGAAATGTCGGCATGTGCCTGCGGGTCGGCATGGAAGCGCTCGCCAAGCTGTTCCGCGGCGCGCGCCAGCACATCGCGCGCACTGACCTCGGAGTTGCCCTGCAGCTCGCCGGCGGCGCGGAACATCAGCGCCATGTACTGGCGGACCGCGGCGTTGCGGGCGACCTCGCGCCGGGCCAGGTCGCGCTC
>Ga0079224_100012944_pt1 | contig 11592 bp, 12 predicted proteins | sample Stecom2015_FD_80414 | JGI IMG/M metagenome (GOLD analysis project Ga0079224, IMG submission 80414) | Agricultural soil microbial communities from Utah to study Nitrogen management - Steer compost 2015 | ecosystem: Environmental > Terrestrial > Soil > Agricultural land | place: USA: Utah...
CTTACCGATACACTGACAATAAATCCGAGATACCACAACCACATTTCTATGCCTGTGGCTTCTTTGGCTTTGCCGATACAAAAAGTAAATAATACTTCAAATAACCCACCTATGATTAATAAAATCCAATTCATATTTTCTATTTATGACAATACATTTTTAATACGCGTAAAGGCTTCTACGAGTTGTTCTTCGCTGGTTGCATACGACAATCGGATACAATTTGGATTACCAAAGGCATCTCCGGTAACCGTAGCTACATTGGCTTTTTCCAACAAATACATAGAAAAATCGGCGGCATTATTTATTTTAACTCCGTTTAATTCTTTTCCAAAATAATAAGAAACATCCGGAAAAAGATAAAAAGCACCTTCCGGCACATTAATTTCAAAATGCGGAATCTGACGAGTTAATTCAATCACCAAATCTCGTCTTTTCTTAAAAGTAGCTACCATTTGCTGCAATACTTCCGGGTTGGCTTCAACCGCAGCGATTGTTGCACGCTGAGCGATAGAATTGGCTCCGCTGGTTACCTGTCCTTGCAATTTCACACAGGCTTTGGCAATCCACGCCGGTGCACCAATATATCCGATACGCCAACCAGTCATCGCAAACGCTTTGGCAACGCCATTCACAGTGATTGTTCGCTCTTTCATTCCATCAATAGCAGCCATACTAACCGCTTGTCCGCTGAAATTAATATGTTCATAAATTTCATCTGAAACCACAAAAATGTTTGGATGTTGTTTCAAAACGACGGCTAATTTTTCTAATTCTTCTCGACTATATACAGAACCTGACGGATTACAAGGCGAACTATACCAAAGCATTTTAGTCTTTGGTGTAATAGCTTTTGCCAATTGTTCCGGAGTCATTTTAAAATCGGTAGAAATATCTGTTGGAACCTCAACAGGCACACCTCCTGACAATTTGATAATTTCGTAATAACTTACCCAATATGGTGCAGGCAAAATCACCTCGTCACCCGGATTTAGCATACTTTGTGCTACATTGTACAACGATTGTTTAGCTCCGGTCGAAACCACAATTTCATCTGGTTGATAACTGACGTTGTTATCACGCTGAAATTTTTTGATTATGGCTTGTTTAAGTTCCGGAAAACCATCAACAGGTGGATAATGTGTCCAATTATCATCGATTGCCTTTTTGGCAGCTTCTTTGATAAAGTCTGGCGTTTCAAAATCTGGTTCGCCCAAACTCAAACTAATCACATCTATTCCGTTTGATTTTAATTCTCTTGCTTTGGCTGCCATTGCCAAAGTTTGTGACACGCCTAAATTGTTAATGCGGTCTGATAAAAAAGTTGTGCTCATAGCGTAATTTCTAAGAGTCCAAAGTTACTACATTGTTGGCGATTTAAAAACATTCTTACCGATTTTGATTGTTTATTATTACTTTTGTCAAAAATTTTTTCATGGAACGTATTTTAGCCTATTTTCCTGACTTATCAGAAAAGCAAATTCAACAATTTTCAATGTTGCAAGAGCTGTATGAAGATTGGAATGCAAAAATCAATGTAATTTCTCGCAAAGATATTGACGAGCTGTATGTTCGCCACGTTTTACATTCGTTAGGAATTGCCAAAATACAAGCATTTTTACCACAATCCAGCGTGCTTGATGTGGGCACAGGCGGCGGTTTTCCTGCGATTCCGTTGGCGATTATGTTTCCGGAAACTTCTTTTTATGCTATTGATGCTATCGGAAAAAAAATCAAAGTAGTTCAAGAAGTTGCTAATAGTCTAGAACTAAAAAACATTAAGGCCGAGCAAATTAGAGCTCAACGTGTTGGCGAATCTTTTGATTTTATTGTGAGTCGAGCGGTAACTAATATGTCTGATTTTGTTTCGTGGGTGAAAGGAAAAATCAAAAAGAAAAACAGACACGAATTGGCAAATGGAATTTTGTATCTCAAAGGTGGCGATTTATCTGAAGAGCTTCAATCTTTTAAACAAGCTACCGAATATCATTTAAGTGATTTCTTTACCGAAGATTTTTTTGAAACTAAAAAAGTGGTGCATCTTCCAGGAATTTGAAGTTAAAGAAAAAAATGTGGCAAATTGTAAATAACAATCGACAAAAGCGTTAGCATAATTGAAACGATGTGATTCTTTTTCTTGTACAATTTCAGTTGAATCAAAAAAATACCAATCGTAATTATCGCTTTGAAAGGTTTTAACTACAATACCTGTATTTCCATGTCTTCCAATGTCGATAGCCACTGAATTAACTCTGTTTTTTGTCTAATATCCGAATATCCATTTTATAACCACTTTAATTATTTTTCATTTCAAAAATACGAATTGATTTTGACAGAGATTCAGCTTGTCTAAATTAAGTGGTATATTTCGAATTTGTCCATTAGTTGATAGTTATGGCATTATTATTTTACCGAATAAGATCAACCATAAATAAAAACCTAAAACTCCACCGGTTATCCCCGAAATAATAAACGTAAATCTTTGTTTAATGGGTATATATCCAAATATAACGTGCATGGTTACAACAAAACCTAAAATAGCGGTTGGAAAAATAATGCTCCATTCCGGAATATTTAGATGCAGAGCAAGTTTTACTTCATCCATTTGTTGCGAGAAATATCCGTGTGTTAAATATTTTGTTGTCCACAATACAAAATTAGCGGTTTGTCTCAACCAAAATAACGCAAGGAAAATATAAAACCAATGAATCATATTTAGTTTTTCTAAAAGTCTGATTTTTTTTCGGTTAAAATAGAGTAAAAACAAACCAATGCTTCCTGTAAAAAGAGTTTGCAATGGACCGCCTAAAGTCATTAAAAAAGTATCTTTTTTACTAATAATACCGTCAAAGTCATCGGGAATAATAAGACTTGTTGAGGCATAATGCACCTTTGCATCCACACCTGCCAATTGATATGTAAGATAATGTCCGTATTCGTGAGATACCGTCCCTGCTATAGTTGCGATGATAAATGCAAAAATCAACCAAAGCAATAATCGGAAGTCTATTTTATAGATGATGTATTTATTCATAAGAGAATAAATATACAAAAAAAGCCAACACAAATTTGCGTTGGCTTTTTAAATATTTTAAGCGTTTTCTATTTTCTGTTTGATTTTTTCGCAAGCTTCATCCAACATTCGGAATACGTTTTCAAAACCTTGGTCGCCACCGTAATACGGATCGGGTACTTCCAGATTTTTGTCGGGTTGTATTTCGTTCAGAATCAGCTGTACTTTGTTCAGCGCATCGTCGTTTGGAGCCAATCGGCAAACGTTTTTGTAATTGCTTTGATCCATCACGTAGATATAATCAAAACGATCAAAATCCTCGGGCAAAAACAATCGTGCGCGTTGGTCAGTCAAATCAATTCCGTATTTTTTGGCAACGGCAATCGAACGTTTGTCGGGTAATTCGCCCGAATGCCAAGCACCGGTTCCTGCCGAATCTACAAAAACAGCATTGGAATCTACCTTCGATTTTAAAATTCCCTCAGCCAAAGGCGAACGGCAAATATTGCCCAAACAAACCATCAGAACTTTTGTCATGAAGATAATTGGTTGTTGATATCGTTAAAATAAGCTTTGAATTGCTTGTCGGTTTCCAAGAGATTGTCAATCGTTTTGCAAGCGTGTAATACGGTGGCGTGATCTCTGTCGCCAATTTGTGAACCGATACTCGCCAGCGAAGCTTTGGTGTATTTTTTAGCAAAAAACATGGCCAATTGTCTTGCTTGTACGATATTTCTTTTTCTGGATTTAGATTGCAATGTATCTACATCCATATCAAAATATTGGGCAATCACTTCTTGAATTTGGTCGATAGAAACTTCTTTGTGAACTTGTTTGACAAATTTTTCAACTACATTTTTGGCCAAATCAATGGTTACATCCTTTTTGTTGAATGACGATTGTGCAATCAATGAAATTACTGCTCCTTCGAGTTCACGGACGTTGTTTTTGATGTTTTTAGCAATATAATTTACGACATCTTCCGACATTTCAACGCCATCTCTGTACAAAATATTGTTGATGATATTCACGCGAGTTTCAAAATCGGGGTGCATAATCTCGGCAGAAAGCCCCCATTTGAATCTCGACAACAGTCGTTGCTCAATATCTTGGATATCTACCGGAGCTCTGTCTGAGGTCAGAATTACTTGTTTGCCGTTTTGGTGTAAATGATTGAAAATGTGGAAAAACACATCTTGCGTACCAGATTTTCCGGATAAAAACTGAATGTCATCTACAATCAACACGTCTATAAGTTGATAAAAATAGATAAAATCGTGGCGCGTTTGTCGTCTTACTGCGTCGCCATATTGTTGGATAAACACTTCGGCAGAAATATACAAAACGGTTTTGTCTGGATATTTTTCCTTGATTTCCACTCCGATAGCATGTGCCAAATGCGTTTTGCCTAAACCAACGCCACCATAGATTAATAAAGGGTTAAATGCTGTTCCGCCTGGTTTGTTTGCGACAGCCATTCCTGCATTCCGTGCCAATCGGTTTGAATCTCCTTCCAAAAAGTTATCGAAACTGTAATTGGAATTGAGTTGTGAATCTACGTGTACATTTCTGATTCCGGGAATTACAAACGGATTTTTGAGTTCGGGGCTTTTGGTCTGAACCGGAACATCTAATTCTTGTGTCTTGACAGGTGCTCTGTTTGAACTTGGTAATTGCTCGGTAAAAGGTTGCTTGGTTCCGGAAGAATTTTCCATGTTGATTTTGTAAATCAATTTGGCGTTATGCCCCAGAACTTTGTTTAAAGCCGACTTTAATACGGTTACATAATGCTCCTCTAACCATTCATAAAAAAACTTGCTCGGAACTTGGATATACAAAGCGTTTTCCTCTAACTCTATCGCAGAAATAGGTTCAAACCAAGTTGTAAAAGCTTGTGAATCAACGTTGTCTTTGATGTAGGCTAAGCATCTATTCCAAGTGTCTGTCGCAGTTTTTTTAGTATTTTCAAGCATTTTTGACCAAATAATTTTAAGTAATTCGAAAAATAACAGAGAGAAAATCTGTCTTTAAATGTAACAGCAAATATGTGAACAATTTTCGTGAAAAAAAAATATATTACCCCTTTGAATTTTAAAAATAAAATTGTAAGTAGGAAAAAAGTTAGACAGCTCAAAGGTATAAAAAAACGACCATCTTTCTGATTTTCAGCGATGATCGTTTCTTACTTAAATATTTATCAAATTTATTTTACATCTTCGGTATGTTGTTGATTTGTTTTATTGATTTGGATTGTCAGTTCGCTGTCGCCGTCTTGATAATCTAGAATTATTTGGTTATTTTCTGTTAGCGAACCTTTAACGATTTCTTCTGCCAAAGCATCTTCGATATATTTTTGGATAGCTCTTTTCAATGGTCGTGCACCATATTGCTTATCGTATCCTTTTTCGGCAATAAAATCTAATGCTTTTTCGGTCAATGAAAGTTGGTAGCCCAAATTTTCAACACGTTTATATACTTTCTCGATTTCGATATTGATGATTTTTCTAATATCGTCTTTTTCGAGTGAGTTAAATACAATTACATCGTCGATTCTGTTTAGGAATTCTGGAGCAAAAGCTTTTTTCAAAGCATTTTCTATGATAGATTTTGAATTGTCTTCGGCTTGATTTTGCTTTGCTAATGTTCCAAAGCCCACACCTTGACCAAAATCTTTCAATTGTCTTGCACCAACATTAGAGGTCATGATGATAATTGTATTTCTAAAATCTACTTTTCGCCCTAAACTGTCGGTTAAATGTCCGTCGTCTAATACCTGCAAAAGCATATTGAATACATCCGGATGTGCTTTTTCTACTTCGTCAAGCAAGATGACAGAATAAGGTTTTCTGCGAACTTTTTCGGTCAATTGACCACCTTCTTCGTAGCCAACATATCCCGGAGGTGCACCGACCAATCTGGATATGGCAAATTTTTCCATATATTCGCTCATATCTATTCTAATCAAAGCATCTTCGGAATCAAAAATTTCTTTAGCAATTACTTTGGCTAATTGTGTTTTTCCTACACCTGTTTGTCCCAAGAAAATAAACGACCCAATCGGTCTGTTCGGATCTTTCAGTCCGGCTCTATTTCTTTGAATAGATTTAGCAATTTTACTTACCGCTTCATCTTGTCCGATTACTTTTCCTTTGATGGTTTCTGGTAATTCGGCTAATTTTTTGCCTTCGGTTTGTGCAATTTTATTGACAGGAATACCGGTCATCATCGAAACAACATCGGCAACTTGTTGCTCTGTTACAGTGATTTTGTTGTTTTTAGAATCTTCTTCCCATTTTTCTTGTGCAATAGAAAGACTTTTTTCTATTTGTTTTTCTTCGTCTCTGCACGCCGCTGCTTCTTCGTATTTTTGGCGTTTAACGGCACTACTTTTCTTGTCTCTAACTTCTTCTAATTGCTTTTCTAATGCAAGGATTTCGTCAGGAACTTCAATATTGGTAATGTGAACGCGCGAGCCAGCTTCGTCTAAAGCATCAATGGCTTTGTCCGGCAAAAAGCGATCGGTCATATATCGATTGGTCAGTTTGACACAAGCTTCGATAGCTTCTGGCGTGTAAATTACATTGTGATGATTTTCATATTTATCCTTGATATTATTAAGAATAGCAATGGTTTCTTCGATATTTGTTGGCTCAACAATAACTTTTTGGAAACGTCTTTCTAATGCACCGTCTTTTTCGATATGCTGGCGATATTCATCGAGTGTTGTTGCACCAATACACTGTATTTCTCCTCTGGCTAATGCAGGTTTGAACATGTTGGAAGCATCCAGAGAACCTGTAGCTCCTCCGGCACCAATAATCGTGTGGATTTCGTCAATAAACAAAATGATGTCTGGGTTTTTTTCCAATTCGTTCATCAAGGCTTTCATGCGTTCTTCGAATTGTCCACGATATTTTGTGCCTGCAACCAAACTCGCCAAATCCAAAGTAACTACGCGTTTGTTGAAAAGAATACGAGAAACTTTTTTCTGTACAATTCTCAATGCCAACCCTTCAGCAATCGCAGATTTCCCCACACCTGGTTCGCCAATCAACATAGGATTGTTTTTTTTGCGTCGGCTTAATATTTGAGAAACTCGTTCAATTTCCTTTTCGCGTCCCACTACAGGGTCGAGGTTTCCTTCTGTTGCCATTTCAGTCAAATCTCTTCCGAAATTATCTAAAACTGGTGTTCGAGTGGTTTTCTTTTGAGATGAACCTAAAGAACCTGGTTTGTCTGCCAAATTGTCATTATCTTCGCTTTCAAAAGCTTGGTTTTTGGTTTCAAAATTCAACATGTCAGAACCTTTTTCTTGTGCAATAAGCTGCATAAACTCATCTTTGGAATTGTCGTAATCCACATTCATTCGATTGAGCAATATGGTAGTCGGGTCGTCTGTGTTTCTAAGAATAGATAACAAGATGTGTCCGGTGTTAATCACTTCCGTTTTATAAATTTTTTTCTCTAAAAATGCTCTTTTCAAAGCGTGTTCTGCTTGTTTGGTCAGATGAACGTTTTTCTTTTGTGTGTCGAGCATTTTATTAGGGTTTTCGGGGATTAAAGCCTCAAAACGATTGCGTAGAAAATCTAAATCTACGTCTAAATTATTCAATATAGTAATTGCTTCTCCATGATTCTCGCGGAGAATTCCAAGCATAATATGTTCTGTACCTATATAATCATGCCCTAATCGCAGTGCTTCATCTCTACTGAATGTGATGACTTCGCGCACTCTTGGTGAAAAATTGTCGTCCATTTTGTTTGTGATTTTAGGGTTAGTATCAATCATATCGCAAATACCGTTCCTTTTATGCTGATATGGCAGATTGTCTTTTTACAAAATAAAAGTAAGTATCTATTTTGTAGTATGAAAATTTTTTAGCGAGAATGTAATAAAAAAATTTTTATAAACCGTTGTAAACGGTCATTAAATTTTTGGCAATTTGTTCGTCATTAAACTGTTGTGCGTATTGCCAGCCGTTTTCTGCCGTAGAAATTCGTAATTTTTCGTCAGAAAGTAATTCTTGTATAGCGTGTTGTATTTCTTCTGTATTTTCGGGATTGACATACATGCTGTTTGGCCCGCCGGCTTCAGGGAAAACGCCTGAGTTTGTAGTGATAACAGGTGTTTTGGAATATAAAGCTTCGATAATGGGAATGCCAAATCCTTCAAAAATGGATGGATAAGCCATTATGGTTGCCAATTGATAAATAATGGCCAAATCACGCTGAGAAACGTTGGTCAAATGTTTGATTTTGTGTGTGATATTATTTTCTTTAGCGTATCGCTCTATTTCGTTCCAATAAGCTGTTTTTCTGCCGATTAGAACCAAAGTTGTGTCGATGTTTGTGATGGCTTTTACGATTTGTAAAGCGTTTTTTCGGGCTTCGATAGTGCCCACGTTTAACACAAATTGTTCTGGCAAATTGTATTGTTCTTGAACTCGATGTAAATCTGCTTCGGGATAAATTTCTTTGAAAGTATGGGAGCAGCCTTGGTAAACAACTTCAATTTTCTCTGGATTTATTTTCAGAAAATCTACAATATCTCTTTTGGTTTGCTCGCTGATAGCAATCACTTTATGGGCGTTTTCGGCGGCATATTTGAATTTTCGATAATGAATTTTTACGTCAAACCATGAGTAGAGTTGAGGGTATCGCAAAAAAATCAAGTCATGAATAGTAACGACTGTTTTTGTGTGTTTGTTAATGCCAACCGGTATTTCGCCTGATAAACCATGATAGACCGAGATGTTATTTTTTGTACATTCTTGCGTGATGCTGTATGTTCTCCAGTAGCTTTTTAATTTTTTTTGCCAAGTTTTTTGAGGAGTAATTTCCCGAATGTTGCTGTGTTGTTGGATATATGTTTGCTGGTTTTGGGTCGGTTTCGGATTAAAAAGAATGTATTCATTTTCAGGATAATAATTGTTTAAAATCCTGATTAAATCTCGGCTATAATTGCCTAAACCGGTTTGGTTATGAAAATATCTTTTTGCATCAAAACCTAATTTCATGTGCTGTTGTTGTTTTTAGCCGTAAATCAATGGTATTCAATTTACGGCTATATTGTTTTATACAGAAACGTTGTATTCTCTCAAAGCGTCGTTGAGTGAAGTTTTTAAATCGGTAGAGGCTTTTCTTTGTCCGATGATTAATGCACAGGGCACTTGAAATTCGCCTGCCGGAAATTTATTGGTATACGAGCCCGGGATAACCACAGAGCGTTCCGGGATATATCCTTTGATTTCTTTTGGACTTTCGCCAGTTACATCAATGATTTTGGTAGAAGCTGTCAGTACAACATTGGCTCCCAAAACGGCTTCTTTGCCCACTCGAACTCCTTCAACTACAATACATCTCGAGCCGATAAAAGCATTGTCTTCGATGATTACCGGAGAAGCTTGCAGAGGCTCTAAAACTCCGCCAATTCCGACACCTCCGCTTAGATGTACATTTTTTCCAATCTGAGCACAACTTCCAACAGTTGCCCAAGTATCGACCATTGTACCTTCATCGACGTATGCACCGATATTTACATACGAAGGCATCATGATAACGCCTTTAGATACATAGCTTCCGTAACGAGCGATTGCGTGCGGAACTACTCGTACACCTTTTTGTTCATAGCCGGTTTTCAACGGAATTTTATCGTGAAATTCAAACGGACCAACTTCAATGCTTTTCATTTCTTGAATAGGGAAGTAGAGCACAACGGCTTTTTTGACCCATTCGTTTACTTGCCAACCGTCAGAAGTAGGTTCGGCTGTGCGTAGTTTGCCGTTGTCAATAAGGTCAATTACTTCACGGATAGCATTTTTGGTTTCTTCTTGTTGTAATAAATCTCGGTTTTCCCAAGCGTTTTCGATAATATTTTTAAGTGTTTGCATTGTTCTTTATATGTTTATAGCAAAAATAATCTTTCAATTAAAGATGAACAAGGAATATTTAGAATAAAGTTTTTCCGGGATAGAAAAACAAAAAAGCTATCCGATTTGGATAGCTTTTTCTATATTTTTTAATAAGATTCTGAGTTACACAAAAGATTTATTTTACTTGCTCAACGATAGCCTTGAAAGCTTCTGGGTGGTTCATCGCTAAATCGGCCAAAACCTTACGGTTCAATTCGATGTTGTTAGCTTTTACTTTTCCCATAAATTGAGAGTAAGACATTCCGTTCAAACGAGCTCCTGCGTTGATACGCATAATCCACAATGAGCGGAAGTTTCTTTTCTTTTGTTTTCTGTCACGGTAAGAGTAAAGCATTGCTTTTTCTACCGCATTTTTGGCTACAGTCCAAACGTTTTTACGTCTTCCGAAGTAACCTTTTGCTTGTTTTAAAATCTTTTTTCTACGTGCTCTTGAAGCAACTGAGTTTACTGATCTTGGCATAATTTTACTGTTTTTTGTAGTAAGGCGGAGCTATTGCTCACTTTCGATATTTCGCCCACTCCAGGGTTAATAAATTTTGTTTAACCGGTCAAGAACTTATACTAAACGTAATTGTTCTTTAACACTTTTCTCATCTGCTTGGTGAACCAAACCAGAGTGAGTTAATTTCAATTTACGCTTTTTAGATTTTTTAGTCAAAATGTGACTTTTGAAAGCGTGTTTTCTTTTAATTTTTCCTGTGCCTGTTAGTTTAAAACGTTTTTTGGCACTGGATTTGGTTTTCATTTTAGGCATAATATTCCTAGTTTTTTAGAATCTTATTAAAAATAATCGTGCAAAGATATTACTTTTTCTTTTTAGGAGCAATAAACATGGTCATTCTTTTTCCTTCCATTACTGGCATAGACTCGACAGTTCCATATTCTTCTACTTCTTGGGCTAATTTTAATAACAAAATTTGTCCTTTGTCTTTGTAAACGATAGTTCGTCCTTTAAAGAAAACATAAGCTTTCACTTTTGAGCCTTCTTTCAGAAATTTTATCGCATTTTTTTTCTTAAAGTCATAATCGTGGTCGTCTGTATTCGGACCAAAACGAATCTCTTTAACAGTTACCTGAGTTGCTTTTGCTTTTAGTGCTTTCTCGCGTTTCTTTTGTTCATACAAAAACTTCTTGTAGTCGATAATTTTACATACAGGAGGGACAGCTTTTGGAGAAATTTCTACCAAATCTAAACCTAATTCCGCAGCCATTTCTTTAGCTTGGGTGGTTTTGTACACTCCCGGTTCTACATTATCGCCAACAAGACGAACTTCCGGTATCCTGATTGCATCATTGATTCGATGCAAATCTTTCTTTTCTTCACGAGGATTTCTTTTTCCTCTTCTACTGTATATTGCTATGGTTAATCAATTTTGTGCTTGATGTACAAGCGGTTAAACTTAAAATGATTTCTCTGTTTTTTTAATTTCTTCTTGAATGGCTTGAGCAAATTCTTCTATACGCATTGTTTCGTTTGATTTGCCTGCATTTCCTTGTTTTCTAACAGAAACCGTGCCATTTTTTTCTTCTTCTTCCCCGATAATCAACATATAAGGGTATTTGTTCAGTTCTGCTTCGCGTATTTTCTTGCCGATGGTTTCGTTTCGGTTGTCTAATACGGTGCGAATTTCGTTATTTTCGAGAAAA
>Ga0079224_100012946_pt1 | contig 11591 bp, 12 predicted proteins | sample Stecom2015_FD_80414 | JGI IMG/M metagenome (GOLD analysis project Ga0079224, IMG submission 80414) | Agricultural soil microbial communities from Utah to study Nitrogen management - Steer compost 2015 | ecosystem: Environmental > Terrestrial > Soil > Agricultural land | place: USA: Utah...
TAGTATTTTATCGTTGTGGCTTGTCCACGTCATTCGTATCGCTTATATTTACCGAAATCGCAAAATAAGCCACGATGAATGAAAACACTTCTTCTGCTGGTGTACGTTGGCGTTTGGCCATGCAAGCCGAACGGCCGCTGCAGATTGTTGGTACGATCCATGCCAACCACGCTTTGCTTGCGTCGCAGGCCGGTTTTAAGGCGATATACCTTTCCGGCGGCGGCGTAGCCGCGGGCTCCCTGGGGGTGCCCGACCTGGGCATTACCCAGCTGGCTGACGTCCTGATCGATGTAGACCGGATAACGAATGTGTGCGACACCCCCTTGCTGGTGGATGTGGACACCGGATTCGGCCCGTCGGCATTCAATGTGGCCCGCACCGTGAAAAGCCTCATTAAAGCCGGAGCCGCTGCGATGCACATGGAAGACCAGGTGGGGGCGAAGCGCTGCGGCCATCGACCCAATAAGGAGCTGGTGGCCACATCGGAAATGGTAGACCGGCTGAAAGCCGCTGTGGATGCTCGCACGGACGAATATTTTGCCATCGGTGCCCGCACGGATGCGTTGGCCAACGAGGGGCTTGAGGCGACCTTGGCGCGCGCGGTAGCCTATGCGGACGCAGGTGCCGACTTTATCTTCGCCGAGGCGGTGACCGAACTAGCGCAGTACCGCGCTTTTGCCGAAGCGACGGGACTTCCGGTTTTGGCCAACATCACCGAATTTGGTATGACGCCCCTGTGGGACGTCGCCGAACTGGAAGCGGCGGGCGTGGCGCTCGTGCTGTATCCCCTGTCGGCCTTCCGGGCAGCCAACAAAGCGGCCTGGAATGTCTATAACCATATCCGCAAGGATGGTACACAAAAAGGAGTGCTTGAAACGATGCAGACCCGGGCTGAATTGTACGGAAGCATTGGATATTATGATTTCGAAGGGAAACTGGATAAGTTGTATGGGGGTGAGCCGTAAGTTTTTTAGTCGTGTAAGTTGAGAAAAAGCTAATTATAGACGTAAATAGATAACGATATGAGCGACAGCAACCAACAGACGGGGTTCAAACCCAAGAAATCGGTAGCCCTATCCGGTGTGGCGGCAGGTAATACCGCCCTATGTACAGTCGGCCGGAGCGGCAACGACTTGCATTACCGGGGTTATGATATCCTCGATTTGGCGGAAGGGGCTTCTTTTGAGGAGGTTGCCCATCTGCTTATCCATGGGCGGTTGCCTACGGCCGCGCAATTGCAGGCGTACTGCCAAAAGCTGAAAGGGCTGCGCGGACTACCACATATCGTGAAAGGTGTGCTGGAGCAGATCCGACCGGCGGCGCACCCCATGGATGTGCTGCGAACCTATACCTCTGTGCTGGGCACCATTTATCCCGAGCGCGACGACCACAACGCGGTGGGTGCCAAGGATATTGCTGATAAACTGTTGGCATCGTACGCTTCGGCTCTGCTGTATTGGTACCATTATGCGCACCATGGCAAACGTATCGAGGTGGAAACTGACGATGAATCGACGGGTGCCCACTTCCTGCACCTTCTCCACGGTAAGGCTCCATCCGCATCGTGGGCGGAAGCCATGGCCATTTCGCTGAACTTGTATGCCGAACATGAATTCAACGCCTCCACCTTTACCGGTCGGGTGATCGCGGGAACGGGGTCGGATATCTACTCCTGCATCACCGGAAGTATCGGCGCGCTCCGCGGTCCAAAACATGGCGGTGCCAACGAAGTAGCCTACGAGATACAGAGCCGGTATGCCAGCGCCGATGCGGCCGCCGAAGACATCAAGGAACGGTTGGCGCGCAAGGAAGTGATCATCGGATTTGGCCATCCCGTATATACGATTTCCGACCCCCGGAATGTGGTCATCAAAAGGGTGGCACGGCGGCTGTCGGAAGAAACGGGCGATATGGGGTTGTTTTCGATTGCCGAACGACTGGAGACGCTGCTTTGGGACGAGAAGAAGATGTTTCCAAATTTGGATTGGTTTTCGGCGGTATCCTATCACCTCATGGGCATCCCGACGTCTTTCTTTACGCCGCTGTTTGTTATTGCGCGCGTTACAGGGTGGAGCGCCCACGTGATCGAACAGCGTGAAGACGGTAAGATTATCCGGCCCAGCGCCAATTATACTGGGCCGGAACCCGTATCCTTTGTTCCACTTAAAGACCGGTAAACCGCTAGCGTAACTGTAATATTCAATTTAAAAATAGCTAAAGCATTATATCAGCCCCATGTCATTACATCATTCAAAAGAAGTTACCCAAACCGATCAGGTCATCATCGATATTGTTGATTACGTATTGGATTATAAAATAACTAGCGATCTCGCTTTCCATACCGCTCACTATTGCCTGCTGGACACACTGGGATGTGGGTTTGAGGCATTGACCTATCCGGCATGCACCAAATTGCTTGGCCCGGTGATACCGGGAACCGTGGTGCCCAACGGTGCCAAAGTGCCGGGAACGGCGTACCAGCTGGATCCTGTGCAAGCCGCTTTCAATATCGGCGCGATGATCCGCTGGCTCGATTTCAACGACACGTGGCTGGCTGCGGAGTGGGGGCATCCGTCCGACAACGTGGGGGGGATATTGGCCACGGCCGACTGGCTATCACGCACCGCCGTAGCCCAAGGCAAGCCCCCCCTTACCGTGCACGACGTGCTGGATGCGATGATCCGCGCCCACGAGATACAGGGTGTGATGGCACTCGAAAATTCGTTTAATAAGGTTGGTCTCGACCATGTGCTACTCGTGAAATTGGCGTCGACGGCCGTGGTGGGCAAACTGTTGGGCCTGCGTCGTGACGAGCTCATCAACGCCGTATCGCTGGCATTTGTTGACGGCCATTCCCTGCGGACATATCGGCATGCTCCCAACACGGGGAGCCGTAAGTCCTGGGCAGCGGGCGACGCGACGTCCAGAGCGGTACGCCTGGCGCTGATTGCCCGGACGGGTGAGATGGGATACCCGTCGGCGCTCACTGCAAAAACCTGGGGCTTTTACGATGTGTTGTTCAACGGCAACGCATTCAAGTTCCAACGGCCATACGGTTCGTACGTGATGGAGCATATCCTCTTTAAAATTTCCTTCCCGGCAGAGTTCCACGCCCAAACCGCGGTGGAAGCTGCCATGACTTTGTACCGTAAACTGCGTGAACGGGGCAAGACAGCGGCTGATATTGCGCATATCCGTATCCGCACACATGACGCCGCCATCCGTATCATCGACAAGAAAGGGCCGCTGAATAATCCGGCCGACCGCGACCATTGTATCCAATATATGATTGCTGTACCGCTGATTTTCGGCAGACTTACTGCTGCCGACTACGAAGATGATGTTGCGAAAGACCCGCGCATCGACGTGCTGCGGAATAAGATGGAAGCCCATGAGGATACGGGATTTACGGCTGACTATCACGATCCCGAGAAGCGATCGATCGCCAACGCGCTAACGGTGACCCTCGCCGACGGTACCGTGCTGGATGAAGTGTTGGTGGAATATCCCATCGGCCATAAGCGGCGGCGTGAAGAGGGGATGCCCGTGCTGGTGGATAAATACCGGACCAACCTTGCCCGCATATTTCCGGCCAAGCAGCAACGGCTGATCGCGGAGCTGTCGCTCGATTTCGATGCGCTATCGGCCACGCCCGTGCATGAGTTTGTGGACTTGATGGTGACTCCGTAAAACCTTACCTTTGCCGTGTAACGTGAAGATACTGGAGTAATATGCCTATTACCGATAAGGACATTATCTACGAAGACAACCACCTCCTTGCCGTGAATAAGCGTGCGGGGTACTTGGTGCAGGCCGATCCGGGCGGAGATGAGCCGCTGGAAGACATGGTCAATAAGTACTTAACCAAGAAATACGATAAGCCGAACGGCGCATTCGTCGGCGTAATACACCGGCTCGATCGGCCTGTAAGCGGCTTGATCCTGTTTGCAAAGACGAGCAAGGGCTTGGAGCGTATGCAGCGGCTTTTCAAAGACCGCGAGATCCAGAAAACATATTGGGCCGTGGTGCGGCGGGCACCCGACGAGCCGAGCGGAAAACTGGTGCACTGGCTCTCGCGCGACCGTACACAGAATATTACCAAGGTACACACCGAATCGGCGCCAAACCGTGTGTATGCCGAATTGTCCTATCAATTGTTAGGCGAGCTGGATGGCTATTACCTCCTCGAAGTTTACCCCGTTACCGGCCGTACCCATCAGATCCGTGCTCAACTGGCATCCATGGGATGCCCGATCGTTGGCGACCACAAATACGGCTACCCGAGGGGAAGCTTGCGGCGAACGATTTGTTTGCATGCCAAAAAGTTGTCGTTTGTGCATCCCGTTAAAGACGAACCCGTTGAGCTGGCCGCCAAATTGCCGCGCGACGGATTTTGGGACCGATTTGAAGTTTTTGCTAACGATTGCTGATTGGGTGTGCCCGATAGCGCTTGCATATCCATGCAACTTTAGCTAAGTTTGCACTATGGATATGATGAAGCGTTATTTGGGGGCGATGTTGTTGGTGGCCATGCTGATAGCGACGGTGCCCGGTCGCGCCGACGCACAGTGTGCCATGTGCACGCTTACCGCGGAAAACGCTACCGAAAACGGGAATAACCAAGGCAAGGGGCTCAATAAAGGGATTCTGTTTTTGCTGGCTATTCCTTACCTGGCAGCCGCCGGGGTTGGCGTACTCTGGTATAAGAAATACCGGAGCAAGAAAATGGTGACGGTGGACGATGAGCCCATTGTATTGAATTAAGCAGATATGCCCAGGCATACGTCGAAAATCAAGGCGGTGATTGCGGCCAAATGCCCTAAATGCCGGGTGGGGCAGATGTTTGTTGGTAGTGCTTATGGGATAAAGCGGCAGCGGATGAACGATCTCTGCCCTCATTGCGGATTCCGTTTCGAAATCGAACCCGGTTATTTTTATGCAGCCATGTACGTAAGTTACGGGCTCTCTATGGCAGAGCTTGTTGTCGCGGGATTGCTGACCTATGAGATCACCAAAAGTGAGTCGCCGTGGGTGTATTTGGCCGTTCTTCTGACCGCCATTGTGGTTTCAGCGCCGTTCAACTACCGCTATTCGCGCCTTATCTTACTTCACTACCTTACCCCTAAAGTGAAATATAACCCCAAATACGAAGACGAACTGGTTTAGAACGGACTCGTAATGTCTTTCAGGAAGGGCAATTGCCGGTCTTTTTCCGAGATGATCAACTGTTGGGCATTCATCGGCCATTCGATATGTAGGTCCGGGTCGTCCCAGCGTACCCCCAATTCACCGGCCTTGTCGTAAAATCCCGTTACCTTATAAGCAAATACGGTGTGATCTTCAAGTGCGATGAAGCCGTGTAGGAAGCCCGGTGGTATCCATAGGGCGTTGCCGCGGCTCCCGTCGAGGGTAATGGAAAAGGACTGTCCGTAAGTTGGTGACTTTTTACGGATATCGACGGCGACGTCCAATACGCTGCCATGCAGCACGCGTACCAGCTTGCCCTGTGCCTGTGGGCCCGCCTGGGCATGCAGGCCGCGCAACACCCCCCGGTGCGAGTAGGAGAGGTTGTCTTGCACGAACGTCTCGCGGATGCCATTTTCATGGAAAGCTTTCTCGTTGTACGTTTCGGTGAAATAGCCCCGCTCGTCGGGCCATATTTGCGGTTCGATAACAACTAGGTCTGGTATCGGTGTGGACGTGAATGTCATTCGATTAATCGTTGAGATATTTCATCATGCTGTCGAAAAAGACGACCTGCCCCGGGTATTGCTCGTTGAGTTCGCCCTGGAGGGCGGTCAAACCCTGCGCCTGAAAGGCCGCGATGGCCGCCTGGTCGCTGCAACGGAGCTGCAAGCAATACGTAACCCCCTCGTGCGGCGAATCCAGAAGCTCCAGCAACGCGAGGGAACCATCGGGCGTCTGCTTGCCCGCTACCTGGGCACGGAGCATACGTTTTACCTCGTCGCGGATGTCATTTTCCACAATGATCGTTACATTGTAAAGATACATGGCGCGAAGATACACATTTCGGAAAATAATCGGCCGCACCGATTGGAAAAGCGACGATAAATGCCGATGTTTATACATGTAAAATTAAGGTTGCATAGCGTCCTTTTACCGCAAAATTTTCCACCTTTGATTGATCTGTGAAGCAAGTATTGTAATTTATGCTGCGTACTGTCGGATTTTTTACTGCTATGATGGTGGTCTCCTGCTTTTTTAAAGGCTGTGATGACCGGCAACGACGGTTGATTCCGGTAGCGGATTTCTTTTCAACCCCGGAGAAGACTAATTTCCGGATATCACCGAGCGGCGAGTATATCACCTACTTGGGGTTGTATAACGGTGAAAAGAATATTTATATGGTATGTACGGGCGATGAGGGAAGCCCGCAGCGCATCACCTCGGAGACCGAATGGGGTGTCCATTCATATTTTTGGGCTAATGACGATGAACTGGTCTTCACAAAAGACAAGCGCGACGATAGCCTACAGGTATTTGCGGTGCACCGCTCGACATTGGCCGTGCGCCACCTGATGCGGCCATCTACGGTAAAGTTGCGATGGATATCACCCACCAAAGTTATCAATAACAGTTTTCTGATTTCGCTGAACGAACGGGATTCGTCCGTTTTCGATGTATACCGGTTACGTACGGATGCTTGCAAGCGGGAGCTGGTTGCTAGAAATCCCGGCAATATCATCAGGTGGTACGCCGACCTGAATGGCGAATTGCGGCTAGCATTGGCAAGCGACAGTGTAAAGGAAACCATGTTATACCGCGATAATGAAAATGAGCCGTTCCGGCCGGTAACGAGCAACAGTTTTAAGAATTCAATTATGCCGCTCGGCTTTTCCGCGAGAAAGCGTAGCCATATCTTTGCGTTATCTAATTTGAATCGCGACAAACTGGCACTTGTAGAGATCGATATGGCGACGGGCGAAGAAGTAGCGGTGATTTACAGCCACCCGGACGTTGACATCAACCATGGGGGATACTCCAGCGAGCGCGGCGAGATGGCCTATGCAACCTTTGCCACCTGGAAGCAGCAGCGGCACTTTCTCGATGAGAAAACCGAGCAGGTGTATGACGCGATCGGCAAAAAGCTGGAGGGTTATGAAATCGATATCCTCGACCGCGACACGGCCCGGAACCGCTTTATCGTGCAGGCTTTTACCGACAAAGACCCCGGCGCTATCTATTACTTCGATATGAAGGGCAACGTGTTGGTGAAGCTGACGGACAATAGTCCGGCCCTGCGTGATCGTTTGCTGGCTGAAATGAAGCCCGTGACTTATAAATCGCGTGATGGCCAACTGATCAATGGTTACCTGACGCTGCCGCCGACGATGAAGGGCAGCAAAGTGCCGGTCATTGTGTACCCGCATGGCGGGCCCGGCGCACGTAGTAAATGGGAGTTCAACCCTGTCGTGCAATATTTCGCAAACCGGGGTTTCGCGGTCTTCCAGGTGAATTACCGGGGTTCGAGCGGATACGGGAAAGCGTTTTGGTCTGCCGGTTTCAAGGAATGGGGTGGGAAGATTCAGAATGACATCACCGATGGAGTGAAATGGCTGATCAGTGAAGGGATAGCCGATCCGAAACGGGTTGGTATCTATGGCGCGGGCTTCGGAGGGTACTCCGCACTGCACGGGGCGTGCTTCAATTCAGACATCTATGCCTGTGCTGCTTCTTACTCGGGCTTTACGAATTTATTTACCTACCTTAAGGAAATCCCACCGCATCTGACGCCGTATCTGCAGATGTATTACGAAATCATCGGCAACCCCGAGACGGAGCCGGGGTTGATCAAAGCCATGTCGCCCGTTTTCCATTCCGAGAACATCGATATCCCGGTGTTCATCGCCCAAGGCGGACGGGACAGTCGCAGCGCGGTAAACGAGACCAATCAGTTTGTGCAAAAACTGCGGAAGCGCAATATTCCCGTCACATACATGCTGCGCGAAGAAGAAGGGCGTTATTTCCGAAACGAGGAAAACCGGATACGACTCTACCAGGAGCTCGGCGACTTTTTTGAAAAATACCTGAAATGACGCAGCAACGCAATACGTACCGCGTGAACTACATGCTAGTTACCGCTTTTATCGTTGTTGTTATTGCGTCGTTCGTTGTAGCTACGTTCCTCGCCCGCGACCTTACCATCACGTATGTCGAAAATGAATTTTCGTCGCGGAAGGTGGAGGTGCTGGAACACAATATCGCACCGTTCAACGAGTTTTTCCAAAACCGCATACCCGAGATATCATTTTACCAGGGCTACCTGGATTCCGCAGGCGTAGCCACGTATGCCGATAGCGTATTGCGTACTTATCCGTTTGTGGAGCGGATCGTGTTCTATGACGTATCGCTGAGCAATAACGACGACATCGATTATGGATTTTCGGCAAATAACCTGGTGGTGTATCCCAAGGGCGTCTACCAGTTCAGCACGCAGGGCGGAAGCGATGGTTTATCGATGGAGGTGCACTATCATCGGCGATTGCCATTGTCGTTGTCTGACGATTTTAACAATATGGCGGTCAAGTTTGCCGCTTTTATTGAGCGGGTAGATACGGCCAGGGCATTGCATGACGATGATATCTTCAAAGTGTTCTATTCGGTGACGCCGGGGAAAATATCGTATATGAACATCCCGCGGCGCGACGACCTCAAAACGTATAAGGAATTAATGTATGGCCAGCATGTGCCCGGCGCGGTGTATGAACAAGATATCTTGACTTATTTCATTGACCCGAATAAGCTGTCGCTTACCAATACGGTGCCCGAGCTCTATCAACAGGTGCAGATACGGCCATTGGTATACGAATCGATCGATACCGACCCGAACCTGCTGACCACGGAAACGCCGTTGCCCGGCGCATTGGCCGACTACAAGATTTATTTCAGTTCTAACCGGTCGTTCCTACAGTCGGAAATCAACCGACGTTTCATGCCCGTGATGGCGGGCGTTGTAGGTATATATTTGATGTTGGCCATCGTGGCTTACTTGATTTACCGCAATCTACACGTCAATAAGCGGATGTTTAAACTGCAATACGATTTTATCAATAACCTTACGCATGAGTTTAAGACTCCCGTAAGTGTCATCAAGATCGCGGGCAATAACATATACAGTGCGAAACAGCTTTCGGATAATGAAAGGCGCCATTATGGGAAGATATTGGATGAAGAGGCAGACAAGCTGAACAATTTGATGAATACGCTGCTGTCTTTTACACAAATCGAGAACAAATCGATCAAGATGAAGCGGGAGGAGGTCGATTTGCATGCGTTTTGCGATAAAATATTAGCGGCCACGCGGATCAAGTACGCCGACCTGGATATTCGGTGCCACGTGAATGCAAAAAAGAAGCTGTACGTCGATCCGGTACTGTTGGGGAGTATCTTTCAGAATTTAATCGATAATGCTTATAAATATTCAAAACCCAAAAGTAAGGTGTTGGATATCAAGGTTGAACAGACGAAGAAGCAGGTTTTGATGCGGTTTTCAGATAAAGGGATAGGTATTGCCAAAAAAGAACAGGCGCATATCTTTAAAAAGTTTTACCGCGTGCAGAACCAATACAATCAGAAGGGTAGTGTGGGTTTGGGCCTTGCTTTTTGCCGGGAATTGGTTAACTTCATGGGCGGAAATATCGCGGTGGAAAGTGAGCTGGGGTTGGGCACGACATTCAGTATCGTATTCCCATTAGATTGATTATCTTACCCCGGATTTTAAGTTAGAAATGAAATAAAAGATATGTATAAGAACGTCAAAATAGCGGTAGTGGAAGACGATGAAAATTTACGTTTCTTGGTAGCGCATCGCCTCGAATCGGAAAATTACGCGGTAGTGCAGACCGGTGATGGCGATGAGGCCGAACAGCTGATCCTTGAACAAAAGCCGGATATCGTATTGCTCGACTGGATGTTGCCGGGCAAGCAGGGTGCAGAAGTATGCGCCAATCTGCGTGAAGCGGGGTTTAATAACCTCATCATCATGATGACGGCCAAATCACAGGATGTGGATAAGATCGATGCTTACAGTTTCGGTGTGTCGGACTACATTACCAAACCATTCAGTATGGATGTTTTGGTGGCCATGCTCGAGAACAAGGTCAAGTACTTTGTGAACAACCAGGGAGCCGACTGTTACACCTTCGGCGAAACGGAACACCATCCTAATATCCATTCGTTGATTCGGGATGGTAGGAAGATCGAGCTCACTATTTTAGAAAATCGTATTTTGTTGTATTTCCTCCAGAATGTCGGCCGGGTAATCAGTCGCGACGAGCTGATGCAGGTGGTGTGGGGCTACAGCTCCAATGTGAATACGCGGACACTCGACATGCATATCGTGCGGCTACGGAAAAAAATAGAGCTCAATGCCGATAAGCCGGCGTATTTGCAAACGGTAAGGGGGATGGGATACAAATTTGTGGATAAGCCGGATTAGTCGAAAGTATTCCTCAGTATTTTGTTTATTCGAAAGTAATTTTATATCTTCGTGAGATTCGAGCAAGGCCATACCTCTCAGGGTATGGTCTTGCTTCTTTTTTTGACTTTATTTTTAATCATTATGGCAGAAATAACGTATTACAGCAAAGAAGGGTTGGAAAAACTCAAGGAAGAATTGCAGTATCTCAAGACGGAAGGTCGGGCAAAGATCGCAAAGGCTATCGCCGAAGCGCGGGATAAGGGCGACTTGTCGGAAAATGCCGAGTATGACGCGGCAAAAGACGCCCAGGCACTGCATGAGGCCAAAATCGCGAAGTTGGAGCAGAGCTTGGCCAATGCCCGTGTCATCGATGAATCCACGCTCGACGCATCGAAAGTACTGGCATTATCCATCGTGAAGCTTAAAAACGTGAAGAATGGCAGTGTGATGACCTACCAGTTGGTGTCTGAAACGGAGGCCGATCTGAAGGCGGGAAAAATATCGGTCAAATCGCCGATTGCGCAGGGGCTGCTCGGCAAGTCCATCGGCGATAGGGCCCAGATACAAGTGCCTGCCGGCCAAGTGGAGCTTGAAATCTTGGATATCTCCAGGTAAGTGATGTTACGGTTATGTGCGGGTTTGCCATAACCGCACATACTCAAACAATAACAGAAGCGGTTATTTTCATAAATAGCCGCTTTTTTGTTAGATTTGTCACAACGATTGTTTATTTTATTGATTGCACATGCCCACAATATTCTCGAAAATCATCAATGGCGAAATACCCGCGTTTAAGGTTGCCGAAAGCAACGACTATTTAGCGTTTCTGGATATCAACCCGCTGGCCAAAGGGCATGTGTTGGTGATACCCAAGCGGGAAACCGATTACCTTTTTGATATCGACGACGACGAGTACATGGGCCTTTGGGTTTTTGCCAAGATTGTAGCCCAAGGCATCAAACGGGTGTATCCCTGCGAACGGGTCGGTGTTGCGGTAGTGGGTTTGGAAGTTGCCCATGCGCATATTCACCTCATTCCCATCAATCATGTCGGTGATATCGATTTCAACCGGCCTAAGCTTAAACTGAGCCAGGAAGCATTTGCGGAGAGTGCAGAGGCAATAAGGCAATCGATTCTTGAAATAACCCAA
>Ga0079224_100012947_pt1 | contig 11591 bp, 9 predicted proteins | sample Stecom2015_FD_80414 | JGI IMG/M metagenome (GOLD analysis project Ga0079224, IMG submission 80414) | Agricultural soil microbial communities from Utah to study Nitrogen management - Steer compost 2015 | ecosystem: Environmental > Terrestrial > Soil > Agricultural land | place: USA: Utah...
ACAGGAAGTCGAACGGCGATACGCGCTGGAAGAACCGCAGCGCCTCGAACAGCACCGAGACGAAGATCCCGACCGTCGTCAGGATCGCGACGAGCGACGCCGCGACGAGCAGCCATTCGATCGTCCGTTCCACGCGATTGCGCGCGTGGAACGTCGGGCGCACTCGGCGAATCGCGAAAAGGAATGCGCCGAGGCCGGCCGCGAGCAGCGTGCCGGTCAGCAGCCAGCGGCTCGTCGCGAGCAGCGTCGAGTAACGCTCGGCAGCCTGGACGATCGCCGGGCTCGGCTGCGCCGAGACGACGTTGCCCGAGACGAGGTTCCGCACGTCGTTGTAGACGAGACCGAGTCGCTCCGGCGGCAGGGACTGAAGCTCGGGCGGCAAGCTCTGAATCACGAGCAGCCGCAGGACGACGGGTTCTGCAACGAGCCAGAGCGCGAGCACGCCGAGCGCGGGCAGCGCGGCCCATAGCGCGACGTAGCCGCCGTGGTAGCCCGGCAGCGAATGAAAGCCGCGCGGCGGACCGCTGACCGCGAGCAGCGCCGCGCGCTGCCGGGCGTAGAAGTAAGCGAGCACGGCGAGCGCGGCGACCGCGAGCAGCAGCGTCGAGGCGTTCATCGGGGCACGCGGCTACTCGGACGCCGAGAGCACGAGCGGCGCGAGCGAACGCACGTTCGCGGCGACGCTCTGCCGCTCGTCCTCGGGCAGCGGAATCAAGCCGTTGTCCGCGAGGTAACCGAACTCGCCGGTCGCGGCATCGCCGGTGAACTCGAGCAGAAACTCGCGCAAGCCCGGGATGAAGTCGATGTGGGCCTTCTTCACGTAGAAGTAGAGCGGCCGCGACACCGGATACTCGCCGCTCGCGATCGTCTCGAACATCGGCAGCACCCCGGCGATCCTCGAGCCCCGGATCTTGTCCCCGTTCTGCTCGAGGAAGCTGAAGCCGAAGATACCGAGCGCGGTCGGGTTCGCGGACAGCTTCTGCACGATCAGGTTGTCGTTCTCGCCGGCCTCGACGTAGGCGCCGTCCTCGCGGATCGTGTGGCACGCGGCGGTTCGGCGGTCGCGCGGCAGTGCCGCGACCGCGTCGAAGCGCTTGCAGCCGACCTCCATCGCGAGCTCGAGGAACGCATCGCGCGTGCCGGACGTCGGCGGCGGGCCGAGCACCTCGATCGGCGCGTCCGGCAGCGCCGGGTCGATCTCGGACCAGCGCCGGTACGGGTTCGGGACCAGGCGGTCGCCGCCCGCAGGGTCCGGCACGTCCTTCGCGAGCGCGAGATACACCTGCTCGAGCCGCAGATCGAACTCGGCGGCGCCCCGGGCGTTCGCGAGCACGATGCCGTCGTAGCCGATCTTCACCTCGACGATCTCGGCGACACCCGTCCGCGCGCAGGCTTCGACCTCCGACGGGAGGATCCGGCGCGAGGAGTTCGCGATGTCCGGATGCTGCACGCCGATGCCGTTGCAGAACAGCTTGATGCCGCCGCCGCTGCCAGTCGCCTCGACTTTCGGCGTGCGGTATTGGGTCGAACGGCCGAACCGCTCGGCGACGAGCGTCGAGAACGGGTAGACCGTGGACGAGCCGACGATACTGATATAGTCGCGGGCCGCCTGGTTGTACGCCTGCCCGCACGCTGCGGCCAACGCCGCCGCGGCGAGCACGCCGGGCAGCAGACGCTTGGAGCGGGTACGATGCGTGGGCGTGATCGGCATCCGGTCTCCGCGGCGGCCGGGCGTGCGGCCGCGCTCGATCCGGCCATGCTAGGGACGGAATGTTAAGGATTTATTGCAGATGGACACCCTCGAGCTCGCGCAAGCCCTGATCCGCCGCCCGTCCGTCACCCCGGACGACGCCGGCTGCCAGAGGCTGATCGCGGAGCTCCTCGAGCCGCTCGGCTTCCGGACGGAGCACCTGCGGTTCGGCGCCGTCGACAACCTCTGGGCCCGCCGCGGGCAAGGCGCGCCGGTGCTGGTCTTCGCCGGGCATACCGACGTCGTGCCGCCCGGGCCGAGGGAGCAGTGGACGCACGACCCGTTCGCGGCGACCGTCGTCGACGGCCGGCTGATCGGCCGCGGCGCGGCCGACATGAAGGGCAGTCTCGCGGCGATGATCGTCGCCTGCCGGGAATTCGTCGCGGCGCACCCGGACCATGCCGGGTCCCTCGCGCTCCTGGTCACGAGCGACGAGGAAGGGGCCGCGGACGACGGCACCCTCAAGGTCATGCAGACGCTCGCCGCGCGGGACGAGCGCTTCGAGTATTGCGTCGTCGGCGAGCCGTCGAGCAACGAGGCGCTCGGCGACACGATCCGCGTCGGACGGCGCGGCAGCCTGAGCGGCATCATGACGGTCCGCGGCGTGCAGGGGCACGTCGCCTACGCGAAGCCGGGCGACAACCCGATGCACGCGCTCGCGCGCTTCGTCGACGCGCTCGTGCGCGAGCCGCTCGACCAAGGCAACGAGCACTTTCCGCCGACGTCGTTCCAGATGGTGAACGTGCACTGCGACGCCGGCGCGCCGAACGTCGTGCCGGGCGAGCTCAAGTGCCGGTTCAACCTGCGCTACTCGACCGAGTGGACGCACGAGGCGCTCGCCCGTCACGTCGAGGGCATCCTCGAGCGGCTCGGCGTCGACTACGAGATCCGCTGGCGCGTCGCCGGCGAGCCGTTCCTGACGGTGCCCGGCCGGCTGACGGAGGTCGTGACGGCGGCGATCGAGGCGGAGACGGGGCGCCGGCCCGAGCTCTCGACGAGCGGCGGAACGTCGGACGGTCGGTTCATCGCCCCGTACGGCGTCGACGTGATCGAGCTCGGCCCGATCAATGCAACGATCCACCAGGTGAACGAGGAGGTCGCGGTCGAGGACCTCGAGCGCCTCACCCGCATCTACCGCCGCATCATCGAAGCGCTGCTGCCGTAGGAGCGGCTGTCGAGCCGCGACTGCCACGACGCGAACCGCCCGCAGCAGCTCATGGGCGAAGATCGCGGCTGGACACCGCTCCTACGAAAAAGGGGGCGGGTCCGAGCGTCAGCGTGCGACCGGCCGCCAGTTCGCCGCGACCGCGAGCGCCGCAAGCGCGACGAACCAGATCATCACCCACGCCGGCATGCTGAGCCCGAGGAACGACCAGTCGATCTCCGCGCACTCGCCGGAGCCCGTGAAGACCATCTTGAGCTCCTCCATCAGCGGGAAGACCTCGCGGATGTAGTCGAGCCCGGGCCCGCACTCGGGCACCTGATCCTCCGGCAGGTTCTGCAGCCTGACGTGCCAGCCGCTGACGCCCGCGCCGACGAGCGCCGTCAGCCCGCCGAGCGCCGCGTACGCCCGCGCGCCGAGCCCGGCGGGCGCGTGCAGCGCGGCGAGCAGCAACACGGCGCCGGTCGCGATCATCACCATGCGCTGGTAGATGCAGAGCGGACAGGGCTCGTAGCCCTGCACGTGCTGCGCGAAGAGCGCATAGCCCATCAAGAGCGCCGCGATCGCGACGCCGGCGAAATTCCAAAGCCGCCGGTCGCGGCGCGTCCGAATCAAGACGCACCCTCCTGACGGCGACGCTCGATCTCCTGCTCCATGTGCTCGACGCCCGTGTAACGAATGTCCTTGCCGTGCACCATGAAGATCACGTACTCGCAGATGTTCTTCGCGTGATCGCCGATCCGCTCGAGCGCGCGCGCCATCCAGGTCGTATCCATCACGCGCGAGATCTGCCGCGGATCCTCCATCATGAACGTGATCCCCTGGCGGTAAATCGCTTCGTATTCCTCATCGACGACCTCGTCCGCCTTGACGACGGCGAGCGCCGCTTTCGCATCGAGCCGCGCGAACGCGTCGAGCGCGCCGCGGAGCATGTTCTTCACGTGCCGTGCGAGGTTTCTGACCTCGCGGTAATTCGTCGTCGGGCGCTCCATGCTCGCGAGCCGCGCGGCGAGCACGCCGATCTTCTCCGCCTCGTCGCCGATGCGCTCGAGGTCGGTGATCATCTTGATGATCGCGATCACGAGGCGCAGGTCGCTCGCGGTCGGCGCGCGCGTCGCGAGGATCCGGCTGCACTCGTCGTTGATCGACACCTCCATCCGGTTGACCTTGACGTCGTCCTCGGCGACCTTGAGCCCGAGCTCGCTGTCGCCGTCGGCGAGCGCCTGCATCGCGCGGTCGAGCTGCTCCTCGACGAGCCCGCCCATCGCGAGCACGGAGCTGCGGACGTGCTCGAGGTCCTCGTTGAACCGCCGCGAGATGTGATGACCGAGGTCTTCGACTTCCATCGCGTGTGCTCCCACCGGCGCCGGCGAGCGGCGCCACTATATACGACTATACGACCGCGCGCTCCGCGCTACCGCGCAGCGCGACGCGCTCGGCCGGGAAGCGGCAGGCGAACCGGCTGCCCTGCCCCTCGCGGCTCTCGATCTCGAGCGCGGCGCCGTGACGCTGCAGCGCGTGCTTCACGATCGCGAGACCCAGGCCGGTCCCGCCCGTCGCGCGCGAGCGGCCCGTGTCGACGCGGTAGAAGCGCTCGGTGATCCGCGGGATCTGCTCCGCCGGAATGCCTATGCCGGTGTCGATGACCTCGAACACCGCGCCTTCGCCCGCGCGCCGCCAGACGATCTCGACGCGGCCCGGGCGCGGGGTGAAGCGCACCGCGTTGCTGATCAGGTTGTAGAAGACCGAGTGCAGCTCCTGCTCGTGACCGAGCAACGCGGCGTCCGTCTCGAGCTTCAGCGTGAGGTCGGGGCCGTTCGGAGTCGCCTCGAACTCCTTCAGCATCGCCCGAAGCATCCCGGCGACGTCGACGAACTCGGCCGGCGCGGTGCTCTCGGCCGATTCGAGCCGCGTGAGCTCGATCAGGTCGCGGAGGATCCCCGTCATCCGCTCGGCCTGCCGCCGCATCTCGCCGATCGGGCCGTGCCACGCACCGGGCAGCTCGGGATCGTCCGCGAGCGCGTCGAGGTAGCCGCCGATCACCGTCAACGGCGAGCGCAGCTCGTGCGAGGCGTTCGCGACGAAGTCGCGCCGGGTCCGCTCGCCCTGTCGCTCTCGAGTGACGTCCCGCACGATCGCAAGCCGCTGGTCCTTGCCGTACGGGATCAGCTGCACGGACAGCCAGCCGCCTTCGGTCCGTGGCGACGGCACGACGATGCCTTCGCCGCTCGGCTCCGCGAGATACGCGACGAAGTCCGGATGACGAAGCAGATTGTCGATCCGCTGGCCGAGGTCCGTCGCGGCGTCGAGCCCGAGGAGCCGGCCGGCCGCCGGGTTGAACCAGAGGATCTCGTGCTCGGCGTTCAGGATGATCCCGCCGTCGCTGAGCGCGCCGGTGCTCTCGCGCACCTCCCGCAGCAGCTTGTGGTAGCGCTTCTTGCGGTTCCGCGCCTTCGTCCGCAACCGCTCGACCCGGGCGAAGAGCTCGGGCCACAGCCCCCGCGTCGCGAACAGCGGCACGCGCTTGCCGCCCGCGAGGAAGCGATCGAGCAGGTACAGATTGCGCAGCAGGCGCGCCGTGTACAGCGCGAGCGCGCCGGTCAGCCACCAGCCGGGACGGCCGAACCAGAGCCCGAGCAGCAGCGCCGCGGCGAGCCAGGCGGCCAGATGAAGGAGTTGCGATACCCAGCGATTCGGCAACGTCACGCCTGGCGCAGTGAGAGGCGGTAGCCCGCTCCGCGGACGGTGCGGATGAGTTTATCGTACCCGGACGGCTCGAGCGCCTTGCGCAGCCGCCGGATGTGCACGTCGATCGTGCGCTCCTCGACGTACACGTTTCCGCCCCAGATGCGGTCGAGCAGCTGCGCCCGGCTCCAGACGCGCTCCGGGTGCTGCATGAAGAACTCGAGCAGCCGGAACTCCGTCGGTCCGAGCGCGATCTCCTCCTCGTCGACCGTCACCTCGTGACTTGCGGTATCGAGCCTCAGCCGGCCCGCGGTCAGCACCTCGTCGGCGCTCGCGCCGGCGCGCCGCAGCGCCGCGCGGATCCGGGCGAGCAGCTCACGCGGCGAGAACGGCTTGACGACGTAGTCGTCGGCACCGCCGTCGAGGCCGGCCACCCGATCGCTTTCCGCCGCGCGGGCGGTCAGCATAATTACCGGAATTTCACGCGTTTGCGGGTCACGCTTCAGCTGACGTGTGAGCTCGAGACCGCTGACGTCCGGCAGCATCCAGTCCATCAGCACGAGGTCCGGCCGACCGTTCGCGATCGCCTCGCGGGCCTCCTGCCCGTTCACCGCCGAGCGGACGTCGTAGCCGGCTCGTCCGAGATTGAAGGCCAGCATGTCGAAGATCGGCCGCTCGTCCTCGACCACCAGGATCGTCTGCGCCATCGCGTGCCTGCTGCTACCCGTGCCGACGGCCATTTAAGGCCGCCAATATTACAGCTCCGTGACGCCCCGCCCGGGGGCGGGGTCCTGCCGTCGGCTTAGAGCCCGCGAGCCCCGTTCTGCTCCCGCAGCAGATCTTCACTCCGGAGCGCGTTGCCGAGGGGCGGATCAGCGCCGGCGCCACGCATCTTCGCCGCGGAGGTAGGTCGGCAGGGCCTCCGCCGGCGGCGTGATCCGGCCCGCGGCGAGATCGGCCGCCGCGAGCGGCAGCAGGTCGCGCGCAGTCGGCTCGAGATCGGGCAGCACGCGCGCCGCGCCGCGGGCGAGCGGCTCGAGCGGCGCTGCATGGGCGCGGAAGCCGGATCCGACGCCGGCCCACGGTGTTCCCTCCGGGGCGGCGACCGTTGCCGGGCTGCCGAGATGCTCGCCGCCGGGCGCGCCCGGCAGGCCGTCCGAGCGCCGATAGACCGCCCAATAGACCTCGCCCATGTGCGCGTCGACGCACGTCAGCACCGCGGGTTCCGCGACGCCCTCGCGCCACGCGCGCGCCGCGAGCGCCGCGAGGCTCGAGACCGGCAGGAGCGGCACGTCTGTCGCGAGCGCGAGCCCTTGCGCGATCGCGGCGGCGATCCTGACGCCGGTGAACGATCCCGGCCCGCGGCCGAACGCGAGGCCGTCGAGCGCGGCGAGCCGAAGCCCGCTCTCGCCGAGCAGCGCGTCGATTGCGGGCAGCAGCTCTGCGGCCTGATCGCGCGGCGAGTCGATCCACCGCTCGAGCAGGCGCTCGCCCGCGGCGACCACGATCGACGCCCGCGCGCTCGACGTTTCGATCGCGAGCAGCTTCACGAGACGGCCGCCCGCTCGGCCGCGCTCGACGGCGCGAGCGTCGCGGCGAACGCGAGCGCCTCGGCCGGCGCCTCGAGGAGCGGCATCGCCGGCAAGCTTTCCAGGAACAGCCGCCCGTAGCCGCGCGTCCTGAGCCGCCGGTCGCCGAGCACGACGAGCCCGCGATCCTCGAAATCGCGAATCAGCCGCCCGACGCCCTGCTTCAATCCGAGAACCGCCTGCGGCACCTGGAACTCGAGGAACGGGTCCCCGCCCGCGCGGCGGATCGCCTCGACCCGCGCCTGCACGAGCGGATCGCCGGGCGACGCGAACGGCAGCTTGTCGATCGCGACCAGCCGGAGCGACGGTCCGCGGACATCGACGCCCTGCCAGAAGCTGCCCGTGCCGAGCAGCACGGCGTTGCCCGCCTCGCGAAACGCCGCGAGCAGCTCGCTCCTCGCGCCGCTGCCCTGCACGAGGAGCGGACCGGGCGTCCGGCGCTTCGCGAGCCACGCTTCGGCGATCCGCAGCGCGCGGAAGCTCGTGAACAGCAGGAATGCGCCTCCGCCCGCGGCCTCGACGAGCGGCCAGACGGCGCGCATCAGCTCCTCGCAGTGCGCCGGATCCGCCGGGTCCGGCAGGCCCTCGGGCAGATACAGGCGCGCGTTCTTGCGGTAGTCGAACGGGCTCGCGAGCACGCGAGTCGCCGCGCCCGCGACGCCGATCCGGTCGAGGAAGTGCGAGAAGTCGTCGCCGACCGCGAGCGTCGCGGACGTGAACACCCAGGCGCCGCCCTGCGCGTCGATCCGCGCGGCGAGGCTGCCGCCGATGTCGAGCGGGGTCCAGTGCACCGCGACCGAGCGCGGCGCGAGATCGAACCAGCGCAGCCCCTCCTCGCCGCCGCCGTCGCCGACGATCGCGCGGAGCCGCGCGAGCGATTCGGCGCAGCGTTCCGCGCACCGCTCGAGCGCCTCGCTCGCACCGCGAACCGGCTCGAGAGCGGCCGCGAGCCCCTCGAGAGCAGGACGCGCGTCGGGCAGCCGATCGCGGAGCGCCGCCGGCGCGGCGATCCACGGCAGCCGGCCGCCGCCGTCGCCCGCACGGCGGCGAAGCTCCGCGGCCTCGAGCAGCAGCGCGTCCGCGGCGGGCTGCAGCGCGACGCCGTGTCCCCCGCGCCGCGCCGCGGCGAAGACGTCGTGCGCGAGGCTTTCGAGCTCGCGCGTCGAGAACGACAGGCCGAAGAACTGCTGCGCGATCTCCGGGAGCTGATGCGCCTCGTCGACGATCACGACGTCGCCCGCGGGCAGGAGCTCCCCGAAGCCCCCGTCCTTCAGCGCGAGGTCGGCGAGCAGCAGATGATGGTTCACGATCACGATGTCCGCCTGCTGCGCGGCGCGGCGCGCGGCAGCGACGAAGCAGTCGTCGATCCGCGGGCAGCGCGTCCCGAGGCAGTTCTCGACCGTCGAGGTCACGACCGGGCGGAGCGGCTGATCGTCGGCGAAGTCGTCGAGCTCCGTCAGGTCGCCGCTGCCGCTCGCGCGCCCCCAGTCGGCGATCGCGCGCAGCTCGGCGACGGCGGCGGCGCCCCGCGTCCCCTCCTCGAGCGCGCTCTCGAGCCGTTGCCAGCAGAGGTAGTTCGCGCGCCCCTTCAGCAGCGCGACGCGCGCGGGGCGGCCGATCGCGGCGCCGAGCAGCGGCAGATCGCGGGCGAAGAGCTGGTCCTGCAGCGTCTTCGTGCCGGTCGACACGATCGCCCGGCGGCCGGCGAGCAGCACCGGCACGAGGTACGCGAACGTCTTACCGATACCGGTGCCGGCCTCGATCGCGGCGTGCCCGCCGCGCTCGATCGTCTGCCAGACGAGCTCCGCCATTTCCTGCTGCGCATGCCGGTGCCTGAAACCGGGCAGCCGGGCCGCGAGCGCGCCTTCGGGTCCGAGCACCGCTGCAACGGGAGTCATGGGGCGTAACTATAGCGGCGCGAGCCGAGTTCGCCGCGGCGAAAAACTGCCGGGGCCGCGAGGTTCCGCGGCCGCGGCGATCTCGCAGCGACCGCTAGCGGACGGTTGCGCGGAAACGCACGAAGCCGCGGGCGCCCGGTTCCACCGCGCCCGCGAGCCGCCAGCGGACGTGCGTGTAGGCTCCGGCGGCCGCGACCGTCTCGCGATCGCCGTCCCGGACGACGAGCTCTTCGGCCCAGCCGAACGATCGCCCCGCGTCGACCGAGTACGTGACCTCGGCGCGCGGCGCGACCGCGCTGTCGGCGACGAGCTCGACCGCGGGCGGAATCGGCTGGGTGATTCGGACGTCCGTGGCGGCCATCCCGCCCGCGTTCACGAACGACACCGTGTACACGAGCTCGTCGCCCGCCGCCGGCGCCGCGGACAACGGCTCGAGCACCGTCCGCCCGTCCTCGTCCGACCGCAGCCGCTCGACCCGCGTCTCGACCTCGATCCGGGCGGGGCGCTGCGGCTCGGCCGACGGCGCCGCGGCCCGGGTCGGCTGGGAACGCGCCGGCCCCGTCGCGACGGCGGCGAGCGCGGCGAGCGTCGGCCACGTCAGGGGCCCGATTCCTCTCATGCGGCCCACTTTACCGCCGGAGCTCGCACCCGACGACCGGAAAAGCCCGCTACCGCGGGCCGTTGCAAGGCCGCCCGGCCCACCGGTCGTCGCTTCCCCGGTGGCGCAGGCCTCGCCGCGAGAACCGGTCGCCGGCAGCCCCCCGAACTGCACGGTATACTGTGCAACTCGAAACCACCCCCTTACTCCAACGAAAAGTCCCCTATCGATGACCACCCGACTCAAAGCGCTCGGCGACTGGGTCGCCGAAGTGGCCGAGCTGACTCGGCCCGACCGGATTCACTGGTGCGACGGCAGCGAAGCCGAGTACCAGGCGCTCGTGAAGCAGATGCTCGCCGACGGCACGCTGATCGAGCTCGATCAGAAGGCCTACCCGGACTGCTATCTGCACCGCTCCGATCCGCAGGACGTCGCCCGCGTCGAGCACCTGACGTTCGTCTGCACGAGCAACGAAGCAGATGCCGGACCTAACAACAACTGGCGCGACCCGGCCGAGGCGCGGCGGCTGATGCAGGACTGCTTCCGCGGCGCGATGCAAGGCCGCACGCTTTACGTGATCCCGTACTGCATGGGGCCGCTCGACTCGCCGTACGCGCGCTGCGGAGTCGAGATCACCGACAGCCCGTACGTCGTCGCGAACATGCACATCATGACGCGGATGGGCAAAGCCGCCCTCGAGCGAATCGAGCGCGACGGAACCTTCGTGAAGGGTCTGCACTCGATCGGCGAGCTCGATCCCGAGCGCCGCTACATCATGCACTTCCCCGAGGATCTGACGATCATGAGCTACGGCTCGGGCTACGGCGGCAACGCGCTGCTCGGGAAGAAGTGCCACGCGCTGCGGATCGCGAGCTTCCAGGCACGCACGGAGGGCTGGCTCGCGGAGCACATGCTGATCCTCGGCGTCGAGAGCCCCGAGGGCGAGACGCACTACATCGCGGCCGCGTTCCCGTCCGCATGCGGCAAGACGAACCTCGCGATGCTGATCCCGCCGGAAAGCCTGAAGGGCTGGAAGGTCTGGACGCTCGGCGACGACATCGCGTGGATGCACCTCGACGAGACCGGGCAGCTTCGCGCGATCAATCCGGAGGCGGGCTACTTCGGCGTCGTGCCGGGCACCAACCGGCAGACGAACAAGAACGCGTTCGACATGATCGGCTCGAACACGATCTTCACGAACGTCGCGCTGACGGCCGACAACCAACCGTGGTGGGAAGAGAAAAACGAAGGCACGCCGGCGATCGACTGGACCGGCAAGCCGTATAAACCGGGCAACGGCCCGGCCGCCCATCCGAACTCCCGCTTCACCGTCTCCGCCAAGCAGAATCCGAGCTACTCGAAGCTCGCCGACGCGCCCGAGGGGGTGCCGATCTCGGCGCTCGTCTTCGGCGGCCGGCGGCGCGAGCTCGCGCCGCTCGTCTACCAGGCGAAGAGCTGGGCGCACGGCGTGCTGGTCGGCGCGAGCGTGGCGTCGGAGACGACCGCGGCGGCGACCGGCAAGGTCGGCGTCGTCCGCCGCGATCCGATGGCGATGAAGCCGTTCTGCGGCTACAACTTCGGCGACTACTGGGCGCACTGGCTCAGCTTCGAGCAACGCTCGGCGAAGCTGCCGCAGATCTTCCACGTGAACTGGTTCCGCCGCGACGCGAGCGGCAAGTTCCTGTGGCCGGGCTTCGGCGAGAACCTGCGCGTCCTGCGCTGGATCATCGATCGCTGCGCCGGCCGGGTCGGCGCGGAAGAGACGCCGATCGGCTTCCTGCCGCGGCAGGAAGACCTCGATCTGACGGGCGTCGACGTGTCGCGCGATACGCTTCGGCAGCTCCTCGCGGTCGACCCCGCGCAGTGGCGGGCGGAGATGCAGGAGTTCGGCGAGTACCTGCGCTCCTTC
>Ga0079224_100012948_pt1 | contig 11590 bp, 11 predicted proteins | sample Stecom2015_FD_80414 | JGI IMG/M metagenome (GOLD analysis project Ga0079224, IMG submission 80414) | Agricultural soil microbial communities from Utah to study Nitrogen management - Steer compost 2015 | ecosystem: Environmental > Terrestrial > Soil > Agricultural land | place: USA: Utah...
CCAGTCGGGCGAGCGGGGCGGCCAGTCGCTCGTGACAAGACAGCCAAGGTCGCGCGGAATCGAAGTGTCCGTCCACGGCGAGCCGCGCCCAGGACTCCAGCTCGACGGCGACTTGCGCAGCCGCGCTCTTGGGCTGCAGCCCGAGCGAATGCCCGCAAAAGTAAGCCCCGCGTGCGGCGCGATCCGGTATGTGGAACTCGGCGCGCAGGCTCGCCAGAGGGTCGGCCGCATCGAGCGCCTCGGCGTAGGCGCGCTGCAGGGTCATGGCTGCCGAAGACATGTGTTCAGGATGGCTGCAACGGCCAGGATTGTCGATTCGTCTCGCCGCCAGGCGCCGGACGATGCAGGACATGCAGCGGCGCCGCGGATCTTACGCGGCCGATCAGGGCGGGCGGCGCGGAGGAAGACGCTCTTCGGGGGCGGGGAGGGCGGACAGCGTGCGCCGCTTACGACTTCGGCGCCACGGTCCCGCAGGCTTGGCAGGTGCGATTCTGGGGCGAGCTCTGGAAACGTTCGAAGACCGGCGGGAGCTGCGTCTCGATATCCGATACGTGCAGATATTCGGCGTACAGTGGATGACTGCAATAGTCGCAGAACCACAGGAAGCCGTCCTGCTCTTCGGGACGGCGGCGTCGTTCGATCACCAGGCCAACCGTGTTCTCGAACCGCTGCGGAGAATGCGGCACGCGAGGCGGCAGCAGCAGGATCTCGCCCTCCCGGATCGGGACATCCACGCGGACGCCGTCCTGCATGGTGCGCAGAACCATGTCGCCCTCGATCTGATAAAAGAACTCCTCGCCGGGATCCTCGTGGTAGTCACGGCGCGCATTCGGTCCGCCGACCACCATGATGATGAACTCGGAATCGCGGAACACCTGACGATTGCAGACCGGCGGTTTGAGCTGCTCGCGGTGCGCCTCGATCCACTGACGGAAGTTGAAAGCCTGCAACGCGTTCATGCATGTTCTCCAGCGCAACTCAGTATAGCCCCCATCTACTGGTCCGCGCGCAGGGCTGGCGGCGATTGACGCAACCGCAGCAGAAGCGGCCCGAACGCGGCCGGGCGGGTCGCCTGTACATGGTCCGACAGCCTCCAGCGCCGGATCACCCGAATGTTTGACGGCGACGAATGTCTGATGGAAAGATTGATACAGAGACAGCCATGAAGCGACAACTCAGCCGCATGGGCGGGCTCGCGCTCGCCGCGATGGTCTTCTGCGGGGCGCTTGCCGCGCAGGAACAGTCCCCGTCAGCCCCATCGCCGGGCGCCGAGGCGCAGCAGCCCGCAGACGTTCAGGAGCACGTTCAGGACCAGATGGTGCAGGCCATCTGGAAGGAACAGGAGATCAGCTTCTACTTCCAGAGCTTCACGACGTTCTATTCATGCACCGGCCTGGAGACCAAGCTCGAGCGGATCCTGCGGGCGCTGGGGGTGCACGAGCCTCGCGTACGCGTGCGTTCCGCTGACTGCCCCACACGGGTTGCGCGCATGCCGCGCGTCGTGATTACGGCGCTCTCTCCGGTGGAGGCGACGCCGGAAGCCATCGCGGAACGCGAGAAGAGCAAGAGCACGCGCGAGCTGGCCGCCCGGGTGCGCCGCAAACGGACGCTCGGGGACGAAGCGGATCAGTTTCCCGCGCAGTGGCGGCGCGTATCGTTGTCGCGCGGCGCGCTGGATCTGGAACCTGGCGACTGCGAGCTGATCGATGAGTTGAAGCGCAAGGTGCTGCCCAAGCTGGCGGTGCGGGTGATCGAGGACGACGTACACTGCACGCCGCATCAGGTCTCCCTCGGGCAGCCGCACCTGATTGTCGAGGCGTTGACCAAGGCGCCCGATCCGGACGAAGCGCCGCAGAGCTCAGAGTGAGCGCCGCCGCGTGCGGCGTCAGTCGCCTATAGACAGACCAGAGGAGCTGCAGGGAACGAAGAGCGGCTCATCGTGTGCGTCAAGCCGCACGGCGCACAGTCGCCCGCCCCACACACAACCGGTGTCGATGCTGAGCACGCCGTCGCCTTCGTAGTAGCCGAGGGCGGACCAATGGCCGCATACGATGCGCAGATCGCGCGACCGGCGGCGTGGTGCGCGAAACCACGGGACCACATGAGGAGGCGCATCCTCTACGCGGCCTTTGAACTTCAGCTCCAAGGTTCCGTCCGCGCGGCAGAAGCGCAGCCGCGTCAGGCAGTTGGTAATGAAGCGCAATCGGTCCAGGCCGCGCAGATCGTCGGACCACCGATTTGGCCGGTCGCCGTACATGTTGGCGAGCAGATCCATGCAGCCGGCGTCGTCGCGCAGCGCGGCCTCGAGCTCACCTGCGCAGTTCTGCGCCTGCGGCAGATCCCATTGCGGAGGCAGGCCCGCGTGGATCATCACGCGGGCGATCTGCGCATCGTAGTGCAGCATCGGCCGACGGCGCAGCCAATCGAGCAGTTCATCGCGATCCGGGGCGCTCAGAATCTCATCGAGGCTGTCCTGCGGTTTGCGCCGCTGGCCGGTGAGCGCCACGGCGAGCAGGTGCAGATCGTGGTTGCCGAGCACGGTCACCGCGGCTTGGCCGAGCGCCTGCACCTTGCGAAGCACGTCGAGTGAGCGTGGGCCTCGATTCACCAGGTCGCCGACCAGCCAGAGCCGGTCGTGCGCCGGGTCGAAGCGCAGTCGCTCGAGCAACCGCTCGAACTCCTCGCTGCATCCCTGGACGTCGCCGATCGCGTAGACAGCCATGGCGAGCGCAACGCCTGCGACTCAGTGCAGCATTCCTGGCACAGCCAGCGTGAACGGTGCGATCGGCGCCTCGAAGCGCCGGCCGTCATCGGCCAGCATCTGATAGCTGCCCTGCATGACGCCCACCGGCGTCTCGAGCACCGCGGCGCTCGAGTAGCGGAACCCCTGGCCGGGCGCCAGGTGAGGCTGCTCGCCGACCACGCCTTCGCCACGCACTTCCTTCACCTTGCCATTGGCGTCGGTGATCACCCAGCGGCGAGTGAGCAAGCGCGCCGGCACGCCGCCTTCATTGCGAATAGTGATTGTGTACGAGAACGCGTACTGGCCTTCCTGCGGCCGTGATTGTTCGCTCGCGTAGCTCGTGCTCACTTCGATCCGGATGCGATAACGGGCGCACTCGCCGGACTCCGGCTGTTCCCGCCTGATGGCCGGCTTCTTCGCGGAACGTGTCTTGGGAGGCGTGGCTTCGGCCATGGAAGGAAGTCCGGCGGCGGCGTTCGGGGAGGCTCGCGGATTCTAGGGAAGGTCCGATCAACCTACTACCCCCGACCATTCGGCTTGCGGAGGTTTACCTTCGAGCGGCTCGAGGCCGCAGAACAGGGCGAACCAGAGCTTCTCAGTGCAGACGGACCGCAAGCACGTCGCACGGGGCGGCGTGCAGGACGGCGTCCTCGGTGAAGTTCAGGAGAATAGCGAGCCCGTGCCGCTCGCGGCTGCCGAGGACGATGAGATCCGCGCCGATACGCTGTGCGGTGCGGATGATCTCTGTCTTGATGCCGCCGGTTTGCACGACCTGCGGGCAGTGTGCGAGCGACAGACGCTTCGCCAGTTCAGTGAGCCGGTTGCGGGCGCGGTCTACGAGTTCGCCCTCGATCTGCACCGTCGGCAGCAGCGCTTCGCCCATGGGCTCCACTGGCGCATACTCGACTATGTGCAGCAGGGTGATATGCGCCTGCGAGGCGCTCGCGATCTGTCTGGCGCGCTCGGCGACGGCCTCGCTGTCCTCGGAGAGGTCGACCGCCACCAGGATCTTCTTGTAGCCAGCCATTGCATCTCCTTGAGTATCGGACGGAGAACTTGGCTCCGGCGCACATTGCGGCGCGTCACGCGTGTAAGGATTATATCCAAGCCGCGGCGGGCGGCCGAGAAGTTGCGGTGCTCAGGCGCGGCCAGACGCTCGTCGGGGGACCTTACTCTTCCACGACCATTGCGGGCGTCTCCCGGGGGTTGATCTGTCGGGGCGGGTTGATCATGGCTTCGCCAGGCGGGCCGCCAACGCGGCAAAGCCTTCCGGCGCGATCATTTCGGCTCTGAGACCGGGATCGACGCCGGCCGCCGCGATGTCATCCTCATCGAGCAACGCGCGCAAAGCGTTGCGCAGCGTCTTGCGACGCTGCGAGAAAGCGGCGGCCACGATCGCAGAGTAGTGCGCTGGGTTGTCGATTGGCAGCGGCGGAATCGTGTGCGGAGTCAGGCGTACGAAGCTCGAGGTGACGCGCGGCGGAGGACGGAATGCGCCAGGCCCGATGTCGAAGAGCGCCGTCACTCGCACCCACGGAGCCAGCATCACGCTGAGCCGGCCATAGCTGTCCTCGCCGGGTCGCGCCGCCATGCGATCGACCACCTCCTTCTGCAGCATGAAGTGCATGTCCAGCACGTGCTCGCGTTGCTCGATCAGGCGGAAAAGCAGGGGCGTCGAAATGTTGTAGGGCAGGTTGCCCACAAGTCGCAGCGCGCTGCGAGTGCGCAGCATGCCGAAATCAAATGTCAACGCATCCGCTTCGTGGATGTGCAGCTTCCCGGAGCCTGGACCGGCCTGGGCGGCGCGGGCCCGCAGCTCGCGGACGGCGTCGCGATCGATTTCCACCGCGTGCAGCTCCTCGAGCCGCGTAAGCAGGGGCAGCGTGAGCGCGCCCAGTCCCGGCCCGATCTCCACCATCGCATCCTGCGGCTGCGGATCGATGGCGGCCAGAATGCGTGCGATCACGCCTGGGTCGTGAAGAAAATGCTGGCCGAATCGCTTGCGCGGACGGTGTGTCGAACTGGCGCGCGGCACGATTGCAGGCGGCCGGGCGTCAGGCGTCCGCCGCCCGACGGTTCGCCATGGCGAGCGCACACATGATCGCCGCCTCCAGGCTGCCGGCGTCCGCCTTGCCGGAGCCAGCCAGCGCGAGCGCCGTTCCGTGATCCACGGAAGTGCGGATGATGGGCAGGCCGAGCGTCACGTTCACGGCGCTCGAAAAGCCGACGAATTTGATCACCGGCAGTCCCTGGTCGTGATACATCGCGAGCACCGCATCTGCTTGGGCGAGCATGTGCGGCGTGAAAGCGGTGTCCGCAGGCGCCGGTCCGATGAGGCGCAGTCCCTGTGCGCGCAGGGCGTCGAGCGCCGGTGCGATCACCTCGATCTCCTCGCGTCCGAGGTGGCCGGACTCGCCGGCGTGCGGATTGAGCCCGCAAACGAGAATGCGCGGCGCATTCAGTCCGAAGCGTGAGCGCAGGTCGGCGTGCAGTATGGCGACTACGCGTTCGATCAACTCGCGCGTGATCGCCGTGCTGACGGCGGACAAGGGCAGGTGAGTGGTGGCGAGCGCCACCCGCAGGTCGCCGGCGACCAGCATCATCACCGGGTGGGCGCCGCCGGTGCGGGCGGCGAGATGCTCAGTGTGTCCTGAGAACGGAATGCCGGCGTCGTTGATCACGCTCTTCTGCACCGGGGCCGTGACCATGGCGTCGAAGTCGCCGCGCATGCAGCCGTCTGCTGCGGCGTCGAGAAGCTCGATCACATAGCGTGCATTGGCCGTATCCGGTTGTCCTGGCCGCACGGCCGCCTGGGCCGCGACGTGCAAAACATGCAAAGTCCCGGCGCGATGTTCTCCGAGCGGCGCGCCGAGTCGCCATGGGACAAGGCGACAGGATGCGCCGAGCTGTGCGGCGCGCTGTTCCAGCACGGACAGATCGCCCGCGACCGCCAGAGCGCAAGGCCAGTCGCGCGCGGCGACCGCGATGCAAAGGTCGGGCCCGACTCCCGCCGGTTCGCCCGAGGTCAGAATGAGCCGCGGCGCAGCCAATTTACGTGCCCGACTGCAAGGTCGAAGGGCGGATCAGATCCGGTAATCGACGAATGCTTCGTCGCGCAGGCGACGCAGCCACAGTTCCGTCTCTTCCTCCGCCTTTGCTTCACGCAACTCGGCGAACGCGCGCTGGCGCCGCACGTCTTCAGTCACGTCATGCATGCGACGCCCGAGCACCTGCACGATGTGCCAGCCGTACTGCGATTTGAAAGGCTCGGAAACTTCGTTCTCGCCGAGCGCCTCGAGCTGCTTCTCGAACTCGGGAACGAATGTGCCGGGGCCGGCCCAGCCGAGGTCGCCGCCGTCCGCCGCCGAGCCCGGATCCTGCGAGGTGACGGCGGCGATGGCGGCGAAGTCTTCGCCTCCCACTACGATGCGGTTGCGGATCTCCGCCAAGCGCTGTTGCAGCGTCTGGTCGTCCTCGAGATCGTTCGGGCGCAGCAGGATGTGACGCGCGTGCACCTGGGAGACGACCGATTGTTGGACGCCGCCGCGCATCGCGTTGAGGCGGAACAGGTGAAAGCCGCTGGGCGTGCGAATAGGTTCGGAGACTTCGCCCACCTTCATTTTCGCCACCTGCTCGGCCAGGATCGAAGGCAGCTGCGAGCCGCGGCGCCAGCCGAGCGAGCCGCCTTCGATGTTGGTGGCGCTGTCTGAGTAGGCGATCGCGAGCTGCGCGAAGTCCTCGCCCGAGCTCGCCCGCCGATGCACTTCGAGGGCGCGGGCCTCGCGCGCTTCAATCTGCTCGGGCGAAGCCGAGACGGGTGTGGAGATCAGTATGTGCGAGACGTCGTACTCGGCGTTCGCGTCCGGCGCATTCTGCTGGCGCGTCATGAATTGCTCGAGCTCGCGCGGCGAGATGTTGATTCGGCCGAGCACATCGCGTTGGCGGAGCATCTGCAGGGTTATTTGTCGGCGGATCTCGTCGCGGAACTCGCGGTAGTCGACCCCTTGCTCCGCCAGCGCCTGCGGCAGGTCGGCAAAGCCGATGCCGTTGCGCCGGGCGACGTCGTCGAGCGCGCCGTTCAGCATCTCGTCGGACACCTGGATGCCCAGCCGTTCGGCGCGCTGCATCTGGATTTCTTCCATCACCAAGCGCTCGAGGATCTGACGGCGCAGCACATTGCGCGGCGGGGTCTCGGTGTTCTGCGCGCGCAGCCGCTCCATGATCTGATCGGTCTGCGTTTCGAGCTCGCTCATCAGGACCACGCCGTCGTTCACGACCGCCGCGATGCGGTCGAGCAGCATGCCGCTGCTGGACAGCTCGCGCGTCTGCCCGTGCGCTGCGCCCGACGCGAGCAACAAGGCGGCGCACACGCCGGCGGCGAGATTCAAAGGGAGGCGCTGGATGCGGGCGGAGAGCTTCATCGATCGCTTACCTCGACAAGGAGCGGACGTCGGGCCGCATGGTGGACTGGAGAACGCCTCATGGCTGTTCGTCCGGCGGCGCGAAGGAGTATCCCCGGATGGATCTTTCCAGGAAAGCGTCCGCGGCCGTTCCGACACTGGACAGGCCGTTAAGTTCAAGCTGCAGCATGATGCTGGTGTCGCGATCGCCGGAGCGGTCGCTCACGTAGCGCCTTCCGACCAGTCGCAGGCGCCAGCAGCAGGAACGGTACTCGAAGCCGGCGAACTGATCGAGCGGCGTCTCGTCCTCGAGCGAGTGCACCCAGCGGGCATAGGCGCTCCAGCGCTGGGCCAGGGGCCAGGCTGCGGAGGCGTCGAGCTGCTCGATGGAGCCGCGTCGGAAGCGGTACCCGAGGTTGATCACGCGGTCATGCTCGGGCTGGTACTGGATGCGCACGTCGCTTTTCTCCGAGCGCGTGCGACTGGGATCCCACTGCAGACCGAAACGGATGTTCCAGTCGGCGTAGGCGGTCAGGTCGAGCTCGGCGATGATGTCGGAATAATCAGGGTCTTCGGGCCGCTCGTCGGCTAGCGCGATGCGCGGCGCTTTGAAGTAGTAGGCCTGACCGATGGTCGCCGCGATGAACTGCCGCCCGGTCTGCGCATCGAGCAGCCGCGAGGTGAGGCCGATGCTCATCTGGTTCGCGTCGCCGAGGCGATCAGCGCCTACGTAGCGGTTCGTGCTGAACAGCTGCACCAGGTTCAGATCCGCACGCGCCGTATCGAAGGTCGGCAGATCGTCCTGATTGCGATAGGGCGTGTACAAGTACATGAAGCGCGGCTCGAGCGTGATCAGGCGCTGCTCGCGCGAGCCCGATGGCCGCTCGAAGATCAGTCCGCCGTCCAGGCTCATGATGGGTGCAGAGCGCGTCGGCGAATCGCCGCCCGGCCGGGCTTCGTTCTCCAGCACGTAGGCCGTGTAGCGCCACCGCGCGGCGGGCTCGAGCCAGACGCCCGCGCCACGCAGCGGCAGGCGCATCTCGGGCATGACGTCGATGCGCCAGCCATCGTCGACGCCGGCCAGATTGTGCTGGAAATTGCCGGCTTCCAGATCGAGCCCCAGCGTCAGGCCAAACAACTGATCCGGATAGCTCGCCCGCACCGCCAGCTGCGGCAGGATCGTGTGGGGCCGCAGCGCCGGATCGATCGTGTCGTCGATCACCTGGAAGTTTTGCGCGCGCAGCGCCGCCGCCCAGCGTCGACTCAGCCAGGTGAGCTGCGCCGAGCGGTCGAGATAGGAAATGCTCGTTCCTTCGGGTCCGAGTGAAAAGTCTTCGAACCAGCGGCTGTCGCTGGCGTTCGCCGCGCTCAGATCGAGCCGCAGACGATCGCTTAGATCAGTCCTGTCCGAGAGCTGCAGCAGGCTGCGCTCCTCGCCCAATTGATCATCATTCGGCAGGTACTGCGCCTCGATGCGTCCGCGGCTGGTCGATGTGAGATAGCGGAACTCGGTGTCGAGGCGCGCGCCGCGCTTGCTGTACCAGGTCGGTGAGAACGTCGCATCCATGTTCGGAGCGATGTTCCAGTACCAGGGGGCGGATAGCGAATAGCCGTTCGATGAGGACGAGCCGAGCGTCGGAAACAGGAATCCGGACTTGCGTTGGTCGCCGACCGGAAAGGAGATGAACGGCGTGTACAGGATGGGCACGCCCTTGAAGTCGAGACGCACGCCGCGACCCTGGCCGAGGCCTGCGCGCTGATCGATGCGCACTTCATCGGCGCTGAGAAGCCAGTCTTCATTGCCGGCAGGACACGTCGTGTAGCGCACCTCGTCCAGGCGCAACGCGCCGGCCGTGTCGGCCTCGATGCGCCGGGCGCCGCCGCGCGCGTTGATCGCTGGAAGCGCGAAGGCCGCTTCGTCGAACACGGCCTCGCCGCCCGAGTGCAGACGCCCGCCCTGGCCAGAGATTTCCAAGTCAGGATCGGAATACTGCAGACCCTCGGCGAGGCTGAAGCTCTGCGTGCGCGTATCGTAGAGGGCGTCGCGCGTCTGGAGACGGCGCTCGCCCTGGCGAACTTCGACGTCGCCCTTCAGCAGTATCTCCCCGTCGCGCACCGCTTCTACTGCATCGGCCTCGAATTCGATCGGCTGGTCCGGATCGAACGAAGCGCCGTCGGCGGACGGCGCGGCGGCTTGCGACGCGGGCTGCTCGGAACAGTCCTGTGCGTGGGCGACGGCGGCGTTCGCCGCAAGCGCCGCCATGAGCGTCCTGGCGAGCGTGAGGGCGATGCTGGGCGGCAGCGTTCGAGCCGGTCGCACGTTCGTTGTTTGCTCTGTTTGGACCGGTCCGGACATCGGCGGCGATTATAATGACCGCCGCCGCGTATGACGCTCATCATTTGCGGCGATCAAAGAAAGCATTGCTCCCGCCCCTTCGGAGATCCCAGCGTGCCGCATAGCCCGAGCGACGCAGAGCGCGACCAGCACCCTGCGCCCGAATCTGAGTCGGCCGCCGCCCGGACGCCCGCGGTGGACGAGCGTCTCGATCTGCTGCGGCGCTGGCTGCGCGGGATCTTCGGCGCGGACGATCTGGAGATCGCGCCGGCTTCCGCCGATGCTAGCTTCCGTCGCTATTTCCGCGTGCGCCGCGGTCCGCAGAACGACCGTGAGACCTGGATCGCCATGGACGCTCCGCCAGGTAAAGAGGACATCCGACCCTACGTGCGCGTGGCTGCAATGCTGACCAGCGCCGGCGTCAATGCGCCGCGAGTGATCGCGCAGGACGTCGAGCAGGGATTCGTGCTGAACACGGATCTCGGCTCGCGCACGTACCTGAGCGAGCTGCAACAGGGCGCCGATCCGCATCGGCTGTACCAGGACGCCATCGATGCGCTAGTGCGCATGCAGGTGGGAGCCGCCGAAGACGCGCGCACATTGCCGCCCTACGACGAAGCGTTGCTCAGGCGCGAAATGGCCTTGTTCACGGAGTGGTTCTGCGGGCGTCATCTGCGCCTCGCCCTGAGCTCCGCCGAGCTCGCCGCCCTCGCGAGCGTGTTCGACCTGTTGAACGCTGCAGCGCTCGGCCAGCCCACCGTGTTCGTGCACCGCGACTATCACTCGCGCAATCTCATGGTGTGCGACGGCGGGGCGGAGGGCCCGAATCCAGGTGTGCTGGATTTCCAGGACGCCGTCTGCGGACCGATTACCTATGACCTGGCGTCCTTGTTGCGAGACTGTTACATCGCCTGGCCGCCGGCGCAGGTGCTCGAGTGGGTTGCGCTTTTTCGCGCGCGAGCCATGGGCTGCGGGCTCGATTGCGGGAGAGACGAGCGCGAGTTCCTTCGCTGGCTGAATCTCATGGGCGCGCAGCGGCACCTGAAGGCGATCGGGATCTTCGCTCGCCTGGCGCATCGCGACGGCAAGCTGGGCTATCTGAAGGACATTCCACGCACGCTGGAATACCTGAGCGCGGCCGGCGCGGCGTATTCGGAGCTCGGGTTCCTGCGCGCCTTTATCGAGCAGCGCGTGAAGCCGGCTTTGGAAAGCGCGGCGACACGATCCCCAGACGGCAGTGACGCACCGATGCGCGGAGCAACCCGATGCGCGCAATGATCCTCGCGGCGGGACGCGGTGAGCGGATGCGGCCTCTCAGCGATGTGACGCCGAAGCCGCTGCTGAGGGCAGGCGGCAAGTCGCTCATCGAGCATCAACTGGCGGCGCTCTGCGCGGCCGGCTTGCGCGAGATCGTGGTGAATCTCTCATGGAAAGGCGAGATGCTGCGCGCCGCGCTTGGCGACGGCGCTCGTTACGGAGTGCGTATCCGCTACAGCGAAGAGGGCGGCGAGCCCCTTGAGACGGGCGGCGGTGTTGCGGCAGCACTACACTTGTTAGGCGATGGACCTTTCGTAGTCGTCAGTGCGGACGTGTGGAGCGACTACGATTTTCGCGCCTGTTCTGAACGGCTCGAGTCGACCGACGTCGCTCATTTCGTGCTGACGCCCAATCCCGATTTCCATCCGCACGGGGACTTCGGACTCGAAGGCGCACGCGTGGTTGATAGCGAGCCCCGGTATACGTACGCAAACATTGGGGTTTTTCGCCGGGAGTTCTTCTCGGATTGTCCTGCGGGCAAATTCCCCTTGGCGCCGCTGATGTTTCGCTGGGTGCGCGCCGGGCGGGTGAGCGGCGAGGTGCACCGGGGCGGTTGGCGCAACGTAGGCACGCCGCAGCAGCTCGCCGAGCTCGACCAGGCGCTGCGCAGGTAGCAAAGGCGCCTTGGATACTCTCGCCGCTATGCACTACTTAGCTGTGCACTACCTATATTGTCAGCGGTAATCCAATAATCCCCACCTGTGGTAATCGAATTTTCCCCACCCATCGACCTGAAGGAGTCAGAGATGGAAAGGGAATCAATGGTGTCTGATGATGCGCTCCAGGGCCCGCGGG
>Ga0079224_100012949_pt1 | contig 11590 bp, 9 predicted proteins | sample Stecom2015_FD_80414 | JGI IMG/M metagenome (GOLD analysis project Ga0079224, IMG submission 80414) | Agricultural soil microbial communities from Utah to study Nitrogen management - Steer compost 2015 | ecosystem: Environmental > Terrestrial > Soil > Agricultural land | place: USA: Utah...
CGTGGTCCGACACCAATCCGGTTTCAGCCGCGCTCGCAGGCGTGGAAATTGCCCTTTCGTTGCTGTTCTATGTCAGCGCCATTTTGTATTGCCGGCCCGCCAAACGTGCGGCCAAGGCGCGTGCTGGCAAAGCCCCACGAAGCACGCCATGACCCATTCGCTTGCCCACCTGAACGTCGATAACTCATACGCACGGCTGCCGCCCGATTTTTACACCGAGCTTTCACCGCGGCCGCTCACCGATCCGCGCCTGCTGCATGTGAATGCCGAGGTCGCGGCTATGCTGGGCCTGAACGAGGCCGCGTTGCGTTCGCCCGAGTTCCTTGAAGTCGTGTCCGGCCAGCGCCCCCTGCCTGGGGGCAAGACTCTTGCGGCGGTTTACAGCGGGCATCAGTTCGGCGTGTGGGCCGGGCAACTGGGCGACGGCCGGGCACACTTGCTGGGCGAAGTCATCACACCTAATGGCCCGTTGGAACTGCAACTGAAAGGCTCGGGGCGTACGCCGTATTCGCGCATGGGCGACGGGCGGGCCGTACTGCGTTCGTCGGTGCGCGAATACCTTGCCGGTGAAGCCATGGCAGGGCTGGGCATTCCCACCACGCGGGCCCTGGCGCTCGTGGTCTCCGACGACCCGGTGTACCGTGAAACGGTTGAAACGGCCGCCATCGTCACGCGCGTGTCACCCAGTTTCGTGCGCTTCGGCAGTTTCGAGCATTGGGCGGGCAACCCGCAGAACCTGCGCACGCTTGCCGAATATGTGCTCGAGCGCCATTTTCCCGATCTGCTTGAGTCGCACGGCGGCGAGCCGCCCACGTTCGAGAACGCGGTGTTGCGCCTGCTGCGTGAGGTCACGCGGCGTACTGCCGCACTCATTGCCGACTGGCAGACCGTGGGGTTTTGCCACGGTGTCATGAACACCGACAACATGTCGATTCTGGGGCTCACCATCGACTACGGGCCTTACGGGTTCATCGACCGCTTCCAGGCCAACCACGTGTGCAACCATAGCGATACGCACGGGCGCTATGCCTGGAACGTGCAACCCGCGGTCGCCCACTGGAACCTGTACCGGCTGGGCGGCGTGTTCCTGGGGTTGGAGCTTTCCGAAGAAAGCCTGCGCGATGCCCTTTCCGGCTACGAACGCGATTTTCTGATTGCATACCACGGCAATCTGTGCCGCAAGCTGGGCCTGCACCAGTGGGAAGAGGGCGACGACGATCTGATCGATGCCTGGTGGCGTCTGCTGCATGGGCAGCGCGCCGATTTCACGCTGGCATTCCGGCATCTGGCGGCAACGCCGCATGACCCGGCCCCCTTTCTGGGCCTGTTCGCCGACCCGGAACCCGCGCGCGACTGGCTGGCCCGGTATCACGCCCGATTGCAGGCCGACCCGCGCAGCGAACCGGAACGCCGCGAAGCCATGCTGCGCGCGAATCCGTTATACGTATTGCGCAATCATCTCGCCCAGGGCGCCATCGACGCCGCGCAACACGGCGACGCCGGCGAAATCGAAACACTGCTCAGCGTGCTGCGCGACCCCTACACCGAACGCCCGGGCTACGAACGTTATGCCGAAGCGGCACCCGAATGGGCCGAGCGGCTGGAAGTGAGCTGCTCGTCGTGATGGGTCGGACTACAATGCCCGCCTACGCTCAATCATCACGTTTCCATCCATGTCCGGCAACACCTTAGGCAAACTGTTCTGTGTCACCAATTTCGGCGAATCGCATGGCCCGGCCATCGGTTGCGTGGTCGATGGCTGCCCGCCGGGGCTGGCACTCGATGCCCCCGACATTCAAAAAGAGCTCGATCGACGCCGGCCCGGTACATCGCGGCACGTCACGCAGCGTCGCGAGCCCGATCAGGTCGAGATTCTGTCGGGTGTTTTTGAAGGCCACACCACCGGCACGCCCATCGGTCTGCTGATTCGCAATACCGACCAGCGCAGTGGCGACTACGGCAATATCGTCCAGACCTTTCGCCCCGGCCATGCCGATTACTCGTACTGGAAAAAATATGGACGGCGCGATCCGCGTGGCGGCGGCCGGTCGTCGGCCCGTCTCACGGCACCCACGGTGGCCGCGGGCGCCATTGCAAAGAAATGGCTTGCCACCGAATACGGTATTCAGGTTCGCGGCTTCATGAGCCAGCTGGGGCCCGTGAACATTCCCTTCGAATCATGGGAGGAAGTCGAGCGCAATCCGTTTTTCGCGCCCAATGCAGGGGTGGTTGCCGAACTCGAAACGTTCATGGACGAGCTGCGCCGTGCCGGCGACTCGATCGGTGCGCGCATCGAGGTGGTGGCCGAGAACGTTCCGGCGGGATGGGGCGAACCCATCTACGACCGGCTCGATGCCGACATCGCACACGCGATGATGGGGTTGAACGCCGTGAAGGGCGTGTCGATCGGTGCCGGTTTCGAAGCGATTACGCAACGCGGGTCGCAGCACGGTGACGAGATCACGCCAGACGGTTTTCTAAGTAACCATGCAGGGGGCGTGCTGGGCGGCATTTCGTCCGGCCAGCCCATTACCGTGTCGCTGGCCATCAAACCCACTTCCAGCATCCGTGTCGAGCGCCAGTCCATCACCGTAGAGGGCGAACCCACCATGGTGCAGACGTTCGGGCGGCACGATCCTTGCGTAGGCATCCGCGCAACGCCGATCGCCGAAGCCCTTCTTGCGATCGTGCTCATGGATCACGCGCTGCGGCAGCGCGCCCAATGCGGGCGTGGCTAGGGCGCTCACTTCATTGCAAGGAACCGACATGAACAAGACGTTGAGCCTTACACGACGCATTGCGCTTTACGGCTGCACGCTTGTGCTGGCGGCGCTCACTGGCTGCGCCACGGTGCAAACCACCGATAGCGGTACGGTGGGCGTGGAGCGCCGCCAGTTCATGGCGGCCTCGGTGTCGCCCGCACAGCTGCAGCAGGTGGCCGACCGCCAGTATTCCGAGATGATGAGCCAGGCTCGCGCCGCAGGCGCGCTCGACGCAAACGCCGCGCAGGTGCAGCGCGTGCGCACCATCACTCAGCGGCTCATCGCCCAGGTCGGCGCATTTCGGCCCGATGCCGCGAGCTGGCCTTGGGAAATTCACGTCATCAGTTCCGACGACGTCAATGCGTGGTGCATGCCTGGCGGAAAGATGGCGATCTACACGGGCCTGATCAACCGCATCAAACCCACCGATGACGAGCTTGCGGCGGTGCTGGGCCACGAAATGGCGCACGCGCTTCGGGAACATTCCCGCGAGCAGATCTCCCAGCAGATGGCGGCGCAGGTCGGGTTGTCGGTGCTTTCAGCAGTTACCGGTGTGGCGGCGCAGGGCGATCTGGGCAAGGCTTTGACCAACGTGATGTTCACGCTGCCAAACAGCCGCACGCATGAATCGGAAGCCGACCTCATCGGTGTGGAGCTGGCCGCCCGCGCAGGCTACGACCCGCGTGCCGCTGTCACCCTCTGGCAGAAGATGGCCGCATTGAGCGGCGGCGGGGCACCGCCCGAGTTTCTTTCCACACACCCGTCTGCATCGACGCGCAGCGCCGAGCTGCAGCGCATTGCCGAAAAGGTGATGCCACTTTACGAGGCGGCACGGCGCTGATTCCGCGGCGGCCGGCAGCGGGTTCGTGTCCGGCACGGGGCGCGTCGGCACGCAGCCGCACACCGATGGCTGCAACACCGGTAGGGGCGTGATCGTGGGGCGGGCACTGGTATCCCGTTACTCTGCATACCAGTATAAAGTCTTATCTTGTACCTGGATGTCAGGCTGGCATAATGGATTCAATGTCCGGGCTTTTCATGGCCCAGGGCGTCCCGATTCCTCTGGTATTCCCCAACGAGATAGACAATGCCCCAAACACTCTACGACAAACTCTGGTCGGCCCATGTGGTTCACCAGGAAGCCGACGGCACCTGTCTGCTGTATATCGATCGCCATCTCGTGCACGAGGTGACGAGCCCGCAAGCCTTTGAAGGTCTGGCCATGGCCGGGCGCAAGCCGTGGCGCATCAGCGCCAATCTGGCAGTGGCCGATCACAACGTTCCCACCGAAAACCGCGCCGCCGGAATCGCCGATCCCGTCTCGCGCCTGCAGGTCGATACCCTCGACGAAAACTGCGAAAAGTACGGTATCACCGAATTCCGCATGAATGACATGCGACAGGGTATCGTGCACGTCATCGGGCCCGAGCAGGGCGCAACCCTGCCCGGCATGACGGTGGTCTGTGGCGACTCGCACACCAGCACCCACGGTGCGGTCGGTGCGCTTGCGTTCGGTATCGGTACGTCCGAGGTCGAACACGTGCTCGCCACCCAGACGCTGCTCATGAAGAAGAGCAAGAACATGCTCATCAAGGTGGAAGGCGAGCTGCCTGCCGGCTGTACGGCCAAAGACCTGGTGCTGCACATCATCGGTCGTATCGGCACCGCCGGCGGTACGGGCCATGCCATCGAGTTTGGCGGCAGCACGATCCGTGCGCTGTCGGTCGAAGGGCGCATGACGGTCTGCAACATGGCCATCGAAGCGGGTGCCCGCTCCGGCATGGTGGCTGTCGACGAAAAGACAATCGAATACTTCCGGGGTCGCCCCTACGCGCCCACGGGCGATGCCTGGGATCAGGCGGTGGAATACTGGAAGACGCTGCATTCCGACGAAGGCGCGGTGTTCGACACCGTGGTCGAGATCGATGCGGCCGACGTGCAGCCGCAGGTGAGCTGGGGCACGTCGCCCGAAATGGTGCTTCCCGTAACCGCGAACGTGCCGAATCCCGCCAACGAGACCGATGAAGTGCGACGCAACGGCATGAAGCGGGCGCTGCAATACATGGGCCTCGAGCCGGACATGCCGATTACGGACATTCGTATCGATAAAGTGTTCATCGGCTCGTGCACCAATTCGCGCATTGAAGACCTGCGTTCGGCCGCCGAAGTGGTGCGCGGGCGGCGTGTGGCCGCCAACGTGAAGCAGGCCATGGTGGTGCCCGGTTCGGGTCTCGTGAAGAAGCAGGCGGAAGAAGAAGGTCTCGACAAGATCTTTCTCGAGGCGGGTTTCGAGTGGCGCGAACCCGGCTGTTCGATGTGCCTGGCCATGAATGCCGACCGGCTCGAGCCCGGCGAGCGTTGCGCCTCGACCTCGAACCGCAACTTCGAGGGCCGTCAGGGCCAGGGCGGGCGTACGCACCTGGTCAGCCCGGCCATGGCCGCCGCCGCGGCGGTTGCCGGCCACTTCGTCGATGTTCGCCAATTCAAATAGAGGCCATCATGCAAGCATTCACCGTTCACAAGGGCCTGGTCGCGCCGCTCGATCGCGCCAACGTCGATACCGACCTCATCATTCCCAAGCAGTTCCTCAAATCGATCAAGCGTACGGGGTTCGGCCCCAATCTGTTCGACGAACTGCGCTATCTCGATCATGGCGAACCGGGCATGGATAACTCCAAGCGCCCGCTGAACCCCGATTTCGTGTTGAATCAGCCGCGCTATCAGGGTGCGTCGATTCTGCTGGCGCGCGAAAATTTCGGGTGCGGCTCGAGCCGTGAGCACGCGCCCTGGGCGCTGATCCAGTACGGTTTTCGTGCAATCATTGCGCCGTCGTACGCCGATATCTTCTTCAACAACAGCTTCAAGAACGGCTTGCTGCCCATCATTCTGCCGGAAGATGTGGTCTCGACGCTGTTTGCGGAAGTGGAGGCGACGCCCGGTTACCAGCTCGAGATCGACCTGCAGGCGCAAAAGATCATCAAGCCCGACGGCAGTGAGCTGGCGTTCGACATCGACCCGTTCCGCAAGCATTGCCTGCTGAACGGCCTGGATGACATCGGCCTCACGCTCGAGAAAGCCGACAAGATCCGCGAATTCGAAGCGCAACGGCTCGCGCGCTTCCCGTGGCTCGAGACGCAGCCGCAAGCCTGATCAGCCACCGCGTAAGTAATCGCACACCCAAGGGGCCGGCATTCCGACGGCCCCTTTTTCGCCTTTCATATCTGCTGGAATATCCATGACCAAGAAAATTGCCATTCTGCCCGGTGACGGCATCGGGCCCGAAATCACCGAACAGGCCGCCCGTGTGCTGCAGGCCCTGAAGCTGGACATCGACATGACGACGGCGCCAGTGGGCGGTGCGGCCTACGAACAGCATGGTCATCCGCTGCCCGACAGCACCCTCGAGCTGGCGAAGAACGCCGACGCGATCCTGTTTGGCGCGGTGGGCGACTGGAAGTACGATTCGCTGCCCCGCGAGCTGCGCCCGGAACAGGCCATTCTTGGCCTGCGCAAGGCGCTGGGCCTGTTTGCGAATCTGCGTCCGGCCATTCTGTACCCACAGCTGGCGAACGCCTCCAGCCTCAAGCCGGAAATCGTGGCGGGGCTGGATATCCTGATCATCCGGGAACTGACCGGCGACATTTACTTCGGTCAGCCGCGCGGTGTACGCGAACTGCCCGACGGCCCCTTCAAGGGCGAACGTCAGGGCTTCGACACCATGCATTATGCAGAATCGGAAATCCGTCGCATTGCACACGTGGGCTTCCAGGCGGCAGCCAAGCGCCAGGGCAGGCTGTGCAGCGTCGACAAGGCCAATGTGCTGGAAACCTCGCAATTCTGGCGTGATATCGTGATCGACGTCGCGCGCGAGTACCCCGAGGTCGAGCTTTCGCACATGTACGTCGACAACGCCGCCATGCAGCTCGTGCGCGCGCCCAAGGCATTTGACGTAATCGTTACCGGCAACCTGTTCGGCGACATTCTTTCCGACGAAGCGGCGATGCTCACCGGTTCCATCGGCATGTTGCCTTCGGCATCATTGAACGCATCGAACCAGGGGTTGTATGAGCCCAGCCACGGTTCTGCGCCCGACATCGCCGGTCAGAACATTGCCAATCCGCTCGCCACGATTCTGTCGGCGGCCATGCTTCTGCGCTATTCCCTGAATCTGCCCGACGAAGCGGATCGCGTCGAACGTGCGGTGCAGAAGGTGCTGGAACAGGGCCTGCGCACCGCCGATATTCACGAAGAAGGCACGCGCAAGGTGGGCACGCGTGAAATGGGCGACGCCGTTCTGCAGGCGTTGGCGTAAAATGGGTATAACCATTCGAAATTTTCATCTTTACCAGGCGGCAGCATCATGACTCAATCGGTGGGTCTTGTCGGCTGGCGTGGCATGGTGGGCTCCGTCCTCATGCAACGCATGCTCGACGAGAACGACTTCTCTCTTTTCCAACCCGTATTTTTTTCCACCAGCAATGCCGGCGGCGCAGCGCCCAAGTGGGCTCATGGCGCCGGTCCGCTGCAAGACGCTTACGATATCGAAGTCCTCAAAACGCTGCCGATCATCGTGACTGCCCAAGGGGGCGACTACACCTCGGCCGTGTATCCCAAGCTGCGTGCGGCGGGGTGGAACGGGTTGTGGATCGATGCTGCCAGCACGCTGCGCATGGCCGATCACTCCGTCATCGTGCTCGACCCCGTCAACCGCAACGTCATCGACGCGGCGCTCAAGCGCGGCGTCAAGGATTTCGTGGGCGGCAACTGCACCGTCAGCTGCATGCTTATGGGGCTGGCGGGTCTGTTCCGCAACGACCTGGTCGAGTGGATGTCCAGCATGACCTACCAGGCGGCATCAGGGGGTGGGGCGCAGCACATGCGCGAACTGCTTACCCAATTCGGTCTGCTCAATGCATCGGTCAAACACTTGCTTGACGACCCTGCATCGGCCATTCTCGAGATCGACCGTGGCGTTCTTGCAACACAACAAGACAGCGCACTGCCCACCGATCACTTTGGCGTACCGCTGGGTGGCAACCTCATTCCCTGGATCGACAAAGATCTGGGCAACGGTGTTTCGCGCGAGGAATGGAAGGCCGAAGCCGAAACCAACAAGATCCTCGGTCGCGGCGAAGCCTTTGGTACTGCGCCTGTTCCGGTCGATGGGCTGTGCGTGCGCATCGGCGCCATGCGCTGCCACAGTCAGGCGCTCACGATCAAGCTGCGACGCGACGTTCCGCTTGATGAAATCAGCGACATCATTGCGCAAGGCTCGCAGTGGGCAAAGGTCGTGCCCAACGAACGTGAAGCCACCATGCGTGAATTGACGCCCGTGGCGGTCACCGGTACGCTCGACATTCCCGTCGGCCGTCTGCGCAAGATGTCCATGGGGCCCGAATATCTGAGTGCGTTCACGGTTGGCGACCAGCTGTTGTGGGGCGCGGCCGAACCGTTACGCCGTATGTTGCGTATAGCCCTGGGTGAGCTCTGAAACCATGTTGACGTCGCGTCGAAGTTCCTTTCCGGCCGCACTGGCCGCCAAAGCCTCTATCCTTACCGGAACTTTCCTCGCGACGTCGCTCGTGCTTTCGGCTGCGCATGCGGTGGGATTCGGCCATTCCCGCATCGTTTCCGCACCCGGCCAGCCGCTGCACATCGAAATTCCCGTCACCGACCTCACACAGGCCGATATCGACACGCTGCGGGCCACACCCGCGCCGGTCGATGCCTGGCAGCAGGTGGGCATGACACCGCCCGTGCCGCTTGATTCCATGCGGCTGGTGCTGCTCGATGGCTACCGCCCGGGTGTGAAGGTCATTCGCCTGCGCTCCGACCAGCCATCGCAACAACCCATCGTCGACGTATTGCTCGACATTCGCAGTGCGTCGGGTCAGCAGCGCTACCAGGTCAGTCTTCTGGCGCATGCCGATCCGCAAGGCGTGCAACGCGCCCAGGTCGGCGCAGCTTCCGGCGCGCGGGCCATCGACGGCCGCGCTACCTCTGGCACAGCGGCAGATCATCCTTCGGCCGGCACCCAGATTCGCGTACGCTCCGGCGACACGATGTTTGCCATCGCGCGGCGCAACGCCGTGCAGGGTGTCACCGTCTACCAGATGATGATCGCGCTGCAGCGGGCCAATCCCGACGCGTTCATACACGACAACGTCAATCTCGTTCGGGCTGGAGCCACGCTCACGATGCCCGATTACGCAACCCTCACCGCGCTGTCCGATCGCGAGGCGCGGCGTATTTTCCAACAGCATGCGCAGGCATTTGCGCGCTACCGTCAGCGTAGCAGCGGTGCCGATATCGCGGCGGTCGCAACGTCCGGGCCGGCTGCAGCGCAAGGTGAAGTGGCGCAGGCCGCTTCCGCGCCTGCCCCGGCTGAAAGCGCGGTCCCGCCCGCCGGTGGCGACCGTCTGCGGCTTTCGGGTGGTGCGGGCACAGGTGAGTCCGGTAATGCTGGTGCCGCTGCGGGCACCGCTGTGAATGGATCAGCACATGCAGGCGCCGCAGCAGGTACCGAGGCAGGTCGTGCTGCCGGTGCGGCGGGTGGCGGTGCAAATGGAGCGACCGACGACCGCCCCGGTGTGAATCTGCTGGCTGCTTCCGGCGCTATTGCCTCAGACGCCATGCCTCACGGCCCGTCCTCGGGCCAGAACGCAGGCTCCGGTGCCAACGGCGCTGCGGGCGGGCAGGGCGCTACGGGCACTGCAAGCGGCAACGGTACGTCGGCCTCGGTGTTCGACGACGACGAGGCGGCGCGCCGCAAGAATATAGAAGAGTCCCGTTCGCGGGTCATCGAACTGGAAGACAACGTGCGCCACATCAGCGAGGCTCTGCAGAAGCAGGGGCACGTGGCAGCCGAAGCGGCGCTTGAAGGCGCGCGAAGTGTTACCGAGGTCATCAAGGAAGCGATTGAAGAAGCGATCGGCCTCGCCGACGACGAAACCGGCGAGTCGGCCGATACGCAGGCTTCGGGTGTCGCCCCCGATGCATCCGGTGCACCGGCTGCCGGTGCAGGGGGCAGCGCGGCGGGGGTCGAACCGGCTGCCGGGGCACCCGGCACCACGGCTGGCGCCGGTGCCGAAGCGGCGGGCGACGCGGGCGCGGCAGCACCGGGTAGGGGTGGTGCTGCCGCTTCGTCCACCGCTGATGCCGCAGCCACGGATTCCGCTGCTGCGGGTGCCGCAGGTTCAGACGCCATGCAGCCCCCCGGTGCGCCCGCTGCCGGCGTTGCTGCGGGTACGCCGGCCACTGGCGCTTCGGCACCGGGGGCAACGCCCGGCGGTGCGTCCGCTGGCGCGCCGGCATCGCAGGCTGCGCCGGGCCCGGTTGTAGCCGATGGATCAGCCGCCAAGGCTCCCCGGAAGACGTCGTGGCTGCAGGAGAACTTGTTGCTGACCCTCGGCGGCGGGCTGGTGTTGCTGATTCTGATCGTGGTCTGGATCCTCAAGCGCATTGGTGCTTCGGAACGCAACGCCTTTGAAAGCGACAGCCCCATTACCGATTCAATGGTGCGCGAGAAACTGCGTGATATCGATCTGGAGCTCGATCACTCTCGTTCCGGGGGCGGGCGGCCAGGCGAGTGATGTCGCGCATCGCACTGGGCATCAGCTACGACGGCGCCCCCTGGCAGGGGTGGCAGACACAACCCGGCGGTCGTACCGTTCAAGACACTCTTGAAGCGGCGCTCGCCTCATTTCTGGCGCAACCGGTCTCTACGATCTGCGCAGGGCGAACCGATACCGGCGTGCATGCGCTCGAGCAGGTGGTGCATCTCGACACACCGGTGCAACGCAGAATGGAATCCTGGGTGCGCGGCGTCAATGCCCACATGCCGCCCACGATTCGCGTGCAGTGGGCGCATGCGGTTCCCGATGATTTTCATGCGCGGTATTCGGCCACTTCGCGCAGCTATGTGTATCTGTTGCGCTCGCACCGCGTGGCGAGCCCCATTCTGCATGGCAAGGTGGGTTGGGTGCATCGCCCGCTCGATCTGCAGCGCATGCGGGCCGCCGCGCAGCTTTTGCTCGGCGAGCACGATTTCAGCGCCTTCCGTTCGTCGGAGTGTCAGGCGGCCAGCCCCGTTCGGCATTTGCAGCGGATCGACATTACGGCTTGCGGCGACCTGTTCCTTTTTTTCTTTCAGGCCAATGCATTTCTTCACCACATGGTGCGCAACCTCATGGGCGCACTGGTCGAGGTTGGCAAAGGGGCACTGCCACCGCAGCACATGACCGCATTACTGGCGCAACGCGACCGGCGCCTGGCCCCCCCGACGTTTCAGGCGGCGGGCTTATACCTGGTGAAGGCGCACTACCCGGACCGCTTCGCGCTGCCGTCGGTGCCGGTTGATGCTTTGCTGGCATCGCATTTTGGCCTGAGGGTGTGAGGGTTGATCCCCTCGTTCACTTTACCTGGTGTTACGCTAAAATCCGTGAGTTTTTCCACCCCGGACAAGGGCAGGCAATGAAATTTCTTTTGGCGGTGTCGCGCTTCATCGATGCGATCAACCGGCATATCGGGCAGGCCGTCACGTGGCTGACGTTAATCGTGGTGTTCGTCAGCGCCGGCAATGCCGTCGTTCGCAAGGTTTTTCACACCAGTTCGAATGCATGGCTCGAACTGCAATGGTACCTGTTTGGTGCCATATTTCTTCTTGCCGCCGGGTATACGTTCCTGCGCAATGAGCACGTGCGGGTCGACGTTCTGGCCATGCGCTTTTCCGCGCGCGCTCAGGTTTACATTGAGATTATTGGAATTGTGTTTTTCCTGTTTCCTGCTGCCGCACTCATCTTCTGGCTGTCTTTGCCGTACTTCTACGA
>Ga0079224_100012951_pt1 | contig 11588 bp, 14 predicted proteins | sample Stecom2015_FD_80414 | JGI IMG/M metagenome (GOLD analysis project Ga0079224, IMG submission 80414) | Agricultural soil microbial communities from Utah to study Nitrogen management - Steer compost 2015 | ecosystem: Environmental > Terrestrial > Soil > Agricultural land | place: USA: Utah...
AGGCAAATCCCGGCCGCACGCAAGCGCCGGTCCGGGCGATCTTCGCGGCATCACGGCCTGTGCCGCACCCCGGCGCCCTCGTCCCCCTCCTCAGCTGCCGTTCAGCTTCTCTGGCGCTAAATGGGGCCGTCGCTCGAATGCTGGAGGCTCGCGATGAACGCTACGCTCCGCGCCCTCGCCACCGGGCTCGCCGCCGCCGTGCTGGGCACGGCGGCGACCGCCGCACCGGAGACCGCCGATCGGGTCGCGCGCTCCGCGGAGGGCTATTCGTCCGAGCGCGCTCCGGACGAGCTCCGCGATCCGCGCACCCTCGAGGAATCGCGGCTCCGGCCCGACGAGGTCGTGCGGCAGCCGAAGTCCGCGTCGACGTTGTCGTTCTCCGACCTGTCCGGCGCGTACGCGGACGCCTGGATCTACGATGCGACGGCCTCGCTGTTCTACGACCACGACGGCGACGGCTACTACCGCTATCTCCGCGTGCGCTTCGACGCGGACACGGTCTACGAGTCGATGTACGTCTACGCAGCACTGTTCCTGTCCGCCGACGGCGTAACGTGGGAGGAGTATTACGTCACGGACGACTTCCTGATCCGCGGCAGCTCGCCCGGCGACGACTACGAGGTCGAGACCGAGCTCTTGGCCGGCTACCCGCCCGGGGAGTACGACGTGCTGATCGAGCTCTACGACGCGGACTACGGCGTGCTCGTCGACGAGTTCGGCCCTCTCGAGTCCGGTGCGCTCGCGTTGCTGCCGCTCGAGGACGCGGAGCACGACAGCGTCCGGGTCAGCCATTCTCACGGCGGCGGCGGCGCCGCTGGCTGGGCGCTGCTCGCGATGCTCGGCGCCGCCGCGGCCCTGCGGCGGGCGCCCCGAAGCCGGGCCGGCGCGTAGGCCGGCGGAGCGCCGGCCCGCGAGCGGCGGCGCTCCGGTTGGCGCCGCCGTCCCCATTCCCTATGCTTACCGAAACTCGTCGCGAGCCCGCATCGGGCGGCATATCGACCACGACGGGCCGGATCTCTCACCGTTGCAGACAGGAGAATCGACCGATGAGCAGCAGAATCCTGCAGACGATGTTCGGGTTCGCCTGCGGCGCGCTCGCCGTTGGCGCGCTGGCGGCGCCGGTCACCTACGAGATCGACCCGAACCACACGTTCCCGTCGTTCGAGGCCGATCACATGGGTGGGCTGTCGCTGTGGCGCGGCAAGATCAACTCGACGACCGGGACGATCACGCTCGACAAGGAGGGGCAGACCGGCACCGTCGAGGTCACGATGGACATGTCGACGATCGACTTCGGCCATCAGGGCCTGAACGACCACGCGCAAACGCCGGACCTGTTCGACGTCGCGCAATTCCCCACCGCGACGTATACGGGCCGGCTCGTCGACTTCCGCAACGGCGCGCCGACCGCGATCGACGGCACCCTGACGATGAAGGGCGTGAGCAAGCCGCTGCGCCTCACGATCAACAGCTTCAAGTGCCAGCAACACCCGATGCAGCGCCGTGAGGTCTGCGGCGCCGACGCGAGCGCGACGTTCAACCGCGACGAGTGGAACGTCGACCTCGGCAAGGACCTCGGTTTCGACATGGCCGTGAACTTGCGGATCCAGGTCGAAGCGCTCGTCGCCGACGACTCCTGACGCTTCCGCCGTCTCCTTTCCGGAGGAGCGGACCCGGCGGCCGGAAGGCCGCCGTCAGCGTCCCGGCCCCGACGGCGGGAGCGCAGCCGTCAACCGATCGCGATCGATCCCCTCGATCTCGACGATCTTGCGCGTCGCGGCATGGCCCGCGACGACGCGCACCTGCGCGCGCCGCACGCCGAGCGTCTCGGCGAGCAGCTTCTCGAGCGCCGCGTTCGCCGCGCCGTCGGCCGGCACCGCCGCGACGCGCACTTTGAGCACCTCGCCCGGCAGCCAACCTGCGATCTCGCTCGCCGACGCGCGCGGCACGACCTTCACGGCGAGCCGAACGCCCCCGCCGCGCCCGGCCTGCGCGGCGGCGCCCCGAGCCTTGTGCCGACTCACGCGCGGCGCCTACGGTGCGAGATACGCCGCGAGCGCCTCGAGCTCCGCGTCGCTGATCTCGGTCTTGCGGAAGAACGGCATGACCGACACGCCCGTCCGAACGAAGGCTTTCGTCAGCTCGGGCACGAGGTCGGTCCGCTCCTCGAGCGCGGCCGGCTTCTGCCCTCGATAGAGCGCCTCGAGCGCAGCCGTGCCCGGCCGCCCGGGCCCCTTCCCGTGGCAGGGCTCGCACCACCTGTCGAAAACGAGCTTGCCGAGCCCGGGCTCCGCCTCCTGCGCACCGACCGCCGCGCCGAAGCCGAGCGCCGCGGCGAGCAGGCTCGCCCGCGCTGTTGCAACCACCGAGGTCCTCGCCTGGCTCATTCGCTTCACCCCTGCCGCATGTGCCGCAGATGACTCGGCCAGATGCCGTACCGGCCGGCCGCGAGAATGCCGTTCGGATCGATCGCGTCCTTCAGCGTCTCGTGGAACCGCCGAAGCGCGTGATTATTGAATGAGTACGTATTCATGACCGCTTCCTGGAACGCGGGCGGCGTGCGGTACTCACCCCAGCCGTGCTCCGCGGCGATCTGCACGAGCCGCTCGAATCTCGCGCGGTTCGCCCGGTTCGTCTCGACGTCGCCCGTGACCGGAAAGGCGAAGATATACACGAACGCGCGGTTCCAGTACGTCGTCGGCAGGCTGAAACCGACCGCGTTGATCGGTAGGCCCAGCTCGCGCGCCGCCTCCGCGAACACCCGGTTCGCTTCGAAGATCGCCTCGCCGGTGCGCGGAATGATCGGCGAGAACCACATGTGCCCCTCGGTTGGGCTCGGGTTCGTCGGCGAGCGCGCGCCGATCGAGAACATCGTCAGGCTCGGCACGCCGAACTCGGGCAGCGTCGCGCCGCGGGAGCCGGCCGCCTGGTTACGCGTGATCTGCTCGACCTCCCCGGCCGACAGCGGAAAGCGGAACGACTCGCCGTTCTCGAAGGTCGCGCCCGGGATCGCGGAGAATTTCTCCTGACAGTACTCCCAGCTCGCTGCGATCACCTTCTCGGGCCCGTAGAACTTGACCGTGCAGCTCCAGTACCCCACGCCTCGCCGCGCTGCATAGTCCTCGAGCTCCGCGACAGGCGCGTTCCGGTCGAGGAGCTCTCGAAGCTCCTCGCCGACCGGATCGAAGAAGCCGCCGAGCAACGGGCTGCCGAGCTGCGGCATGCCGTTGACGACGCCGCTGTTCTCGAGAAAGTTCAGGATGTCGACGAGCGGCACGAGGTCCGCGTGCTTCGGCACGGTCACCGTGCCCGCGAGAAAGGCCTCGGGCTCCGGCATCAGCCAGAACCCCATCTTCGTCACGACGCCGTAGTTCGACTGCGAGAACAGACCGTCGATCCAGGGACCTGCGCCGAACTTGTACTGCTGCCAGGTCTGCGCGCCCGGCAACGCACCCATGCCGGTCCTGAGCAGCTCGCCGGTCGGCAGCACGACTTCCATGCCGCAGTGCGAATCGAAGTGGTTCCTGTAGGTCGTAGCGGTATAGCCGCCGCCGTGATCGAGCGCGTTGCCGATCAGGCTGCCCCAGCCCGGGTCCGGACAGTCCATCCAGACCTTGAGCCCGTTCTCCTGGATGTGCCGGTAGAAGTCGAAGTAGCTGACGCCCGGCTCGACGAGCGCAGACGCATTGCGCTCGTTCACCTCGATGATGCGGTTCATCCGTTTCAGGTCGAGGACGACGCTGCCGGAAAGGTTCGGAGCGGAACCGCCGTAGCCCAAGTTCTTGCCGGTCGAGATCGGGTAGAGCGGCACGCGATACTGGTTCGCGATGCGGACGACGGCCTGCACCTCCTCGACCGTGTACGGCGCGACCGCCGCCGATGCGACTCGCTCTTCGGGCTCGCCCTTGAACGGCGAGTAGGCGTCGCGATAAAGAGCGACGTCTGCGTCGCTCGTGAACACCCATTCGGCGCCGACTGCGCCTTCGAAGTCGCGCAGCGCTCGATTGAAATCGCGCTCACTCACTCCCGGCGGCAACGTAGCCATGGCAGCCCCCCTCGTCGGTCGCGTGCGGAACGGCCCCGCCCCGAGTCGCGCGGCTCGGACGGCGTTTTTCGTCATTCTAACCGACGCGGGCCTTGAATATATCTGAGCGAGCAGTTACTTTAGGTCTTGCATGAAAGCCCGTATCTCTGCGCGTTCCTTCCGGGATTCCCCCCCTCTCAGCCCGGAGGAGCGCGCGGAGGCACGGCGCCGACGGTCCCTTCCGCAGCCGGCAGCAATTGCGAGCGCATGCTCGCAGCCGGTTACGTGCGTCTGCGCACTTCTTGTATGATGCTGCGGCATGGGACGCCGTCGCCAAGTATCTGATCTGCAAATAACCGCCGCTGCCCGCGAGGTTTTCCTCGATCGAGGGCCGAACGCGCCGGTCGCGCTGATCGCGAAAAAGCTCGGCGTCTCGACCGCGACGCTCTTTCAGCGCGCCGGCAGCAAGCAGCAGCTGATCCTGATGGCGCTCTCGCAGCCGGACGCTTCTCCGACGGTGGAGCTCGAGCGCGGCTTGCCGCCGGGCGTCGAGCCGCGCGAGCAGCTCGCGCGCATCCTGCTCCAGCTGAACGACTACCTCGGCGGGCTGATCTCGAGTTCGCTCACGCTGCGGGAAGCGCGAATCGAGGCCGACATGCCCGAGCCGCGACCGTCCACCGTGCGGCGTCTGCTCGCCGAGTGGCTCGACGCGGCCGCGAGCGCCGGGGCGCTCCGCGTGCGCGATCCGAAAATGACCGCCGACGTCTTGATCGGCACGCTCGAATCGCGCCACATCCACGCCTACATGCAACAGGTGCACTACACGACGCGCCAGCACCGCGACTACATTCGAACGATGATCGACGTCGTCCTCGCGCCCTAGCCCCCCGAACGCGGCGAACGCCGCGCCGTCCTGCGCTGTTCCTCGAGCGCCGCCGCGTGCCATGATTGCGGCCCATTTTTTCCCCGCACTCGACAGGAGGCACGCATGACGGAGCGCCGCAACGAAACGATGGAGCAGCTGTACGATCGAGGTCTCGCGGTGCGCCGCGAGGTGCTCGGCCCGGAGTACGTCGACCGATCGATCCAGAGCGCCAACGACTTCATGAAGGCCTTCCAGCACATCACGACCGAGTGGTGCTGGGGCTACGCTTGGACGCGCCCGGGCCTCGACCGCAAGACTAGAAGCCTGATCAACCTCGCGATGCTGACGGCGCTCAATCGGGCGCCCGAGATCAAGCTGCACGTCCGCGGCGCCATCAACAACGGCGTGACGGTCGACGAGATCAAGGAAGTGCTGCTGCACGCGACCGTCTACTGCGGCATTCCGGCTGGCCTCGACGCGTTCAAGGCCGCGAACGAGGTCTTGAAGGAACTCGGCGCCGTCTAGCGCCGCCCGAGGTGCCGGTCATGCGGCTCTACGCGAGCGACGGGCCCGCGCAGCGTCGATGCGGCCGGCACCTCGACCGGCACGCGCCCACGCTCACGCTTGCAGCACGCCGCTCCGCTTCGCCGCGTGCGTCGCAAGCGCGTCCATCAGCGGCGGCGACAGGCAGTCGTACGGCTCGAGCCCGAGCCCTTTCAGCCGCTCTCGGACCGCCCCCATCTCCCGTGGGTCCGCTCCGGACTCGATGATCGACGAAACGAACGCCGCGAACTCCGGCGCGGCGTAACCCGGCTGCTCGAACAGCTCCGGATGCACGAAGTCGAGACCGTAGAACGCGTGCGCGCCGTCGTCGATCCGGCCGTACATGTGGACGCCGCAGCCTCGACAGGCGTATCGCTTGATCACCGCCTTGTCGTCCACGACACGGAGCTTGCCCTCGTTCGCGGTCACGCGCACTTGGTCGCGCGGCACGACCGCCACCATCGAAAAGAGAGCGCCCGACGGTTTCCAGCACTTGGTGCAGCCGCAGACGTGATTGTGCGCGACCTGGCTGCCGACCGAGACCTTCACCTTGTCGCTCGCGCAGAGGCACGCGAGCGTGCCGCCCCCGAAGCCGCCCGATGCCGGCTTCACGCCGTCGTCGACGGCGGGATGAATGCTTCGCGCCATTGTCGATTCTCCCCCGAGTGACGCTGCGCGCGGCCGCGAGTAGCCGAGAGCCGAGAGAATGCTGCGTCGAGGGCTTCGGCCGCCCCGCAGCAAGGTTTGTGCCCCCGTTCGAGTATAGGAGTGCGTCCGGAGGCTGCGCAACCGCGCCTCCGGTCGACCGGCCAGCGCTCTCGCCGTCGTCGCTCCTGCGGCCGTGCTAGGATCGATGGAGGCGTCTGCCGGAGGACGGGGCTATGAGAGCTGCGATTCTGGCCGTGGTGCTCGTCGGTGCAGGTGGCTGCGCCGGCCCGGAACGGTTCGCCGACGCGGATGCCGGCGCGTCGTTCGCCGGCGATGCGTCGCCGCCGAGCGTCGCCGGCGCACTCCAAGTCGAGATCGAATCGTTCGAGGACGAGCCGAGCTGCACGTGGCGCGCGCCGACCGGATCGCGCATCGCCGTCAAGCATTGCGAGCCCCGCAACGAAGCGGAGCAAGCAGCGCAGGCGGCACTCCAGCACCAGAGCCAGCAGGATTTCGACGAGTTGCGGCGCCGGCAGCTCTACTACGAGCAGGCGCGCCAGCACGCGTTGCGCGAAGCGATCATCCGCCGGCGCGGCATGTAGCGATTCACGCCGGCCGGCACCCTCCCCGCAGCCCCCGCCACGGGACGGCTCGCGCCGCTGATCCGCCGCGTCGCGCCGCGCGTCGACGTCCAGCCGCGCGCCGGCATATCGACGCACGTTCGAGAAAGTTGCGTCCGACGACACGTCTCATACAGCTGACGTATATTAGCCTGCAACGGGGGATTCTCGGGGCGCGCGTCGGCGCGCGCGCCTCCGCCAACCTTCCTCGAGGAGAGACGACATGCCTCTGGTAAACCTGAAACCCGTTCTCGCGGAAGCCAAGGCGAACGGCTATGCGGTCGCAGCCTTCAATCCCGTCGACTACGCGTCGATGAAAGCGATGGTCAAGGCCGCGGAGGAGCTGAACGCACCCGTCATCATTCAGACGTCCGCGAAAACGATCAATTACTACGGGCACGCCGCGCTCGTCGGGTGGATGCGCGAGATCGCGGGAAGCTCCCCCGTGCCGGTCGTCCTGCACCTCGACCACGGCAAGGATCTCGAGATGATCGAGAGGTGCGTCGACATGGGCTGGACGTCGGTCATGATCGACTGGTCCGACAAGCCGTTCGAGACGAACCTCGAAGCCTCGCGGAGGGTCGTCGAGATGGCGTCCGCAAAGAACGTCGGCGTCGAGGCGGAGATCGGTCAGATCCACGGGGTCGAGGACGACATGGTCGTCACCGAGAGCTACCTGACGGATCCGGACGAAGCGGAGGCGTTTTGCCGCGAGCTCGACCTCGCCGCGTTCGCGGCCGCGATCGGCACCGCGCACGGCTACTACAAGGGCGAGCCGCAAGTCGCGTTCGACCTGATCGGCGAGATCAATCGACGGACGAACGTGCCGATGGCGCTCCACGGCGGCACGGGCCTTTCCGATGAGATCATCCAGCGCTGCATCGAGCTCGGCTGCGCGAAGATCAACATCTCGACGAACCTGAAGCACGTCTTCATCGACAGCTTCGTCGACTACCATCGCGAGAAGCCGAACGACTACGAGCCGCTGCGAGTGCTCGCGGCGCAGTACGAGGCCCTGAAGAAGCTCTTCAAGGAGAAGATCGCGCAGTTCGGCGGCGAAGGTCGCGGCAGCGAGCTCTTGTCGAAGGTCGCTTGAGAGCCGACCGAAGATGAAGGCGCTGATCTTCGACTGCGACGGCGTCCTCGTCGATACCGAGCGGGACGGGCACCGGGTGGCGTTCAACCGCGCCTTCGCCGATTTCGGTCTCGAGGTCGAGTGGGACGTCGAGCTCTACGGCGAGCTGCTGAAGGTGGCCGGCGGCAAGGAGCGGATGCGCGCCTACTTCGATGCCGCCGGGTGGCCGGACGGCGCCGATCCGCAAGACCTGATCCCGCGGCTCCACGAGCGGAAAACCGCGATTTTCACGGACCTCGTCGCGACCGGACGGCTGCCGCTTCGCAGCGGCGTCGCTCGTCTCGTCGACGAGGCCGCGGCGGCGGGAATCAGGCTCGCGGTCTGCACGACCTCGGCGCCGCAGTCGGTGTCGGGCGTGCTCGATCTGCTCGGCGGGGCGCGCAAGGCCCGCTTCGAGCTCGTGCTCGCCGGCGACGTGGTCGAGAAGAAGAAGCCCGACCCCGAGATCTACCTGCTCGCGCAGGAGCGGCTCGGTCTTCCCGCTCGCGACTGCATGGTCATCGAAGACAGCCGCAACGGCTTGCTCGCCGCCCTCGGCGCCGGCATGCCGTGCCTGATCACGACCAGCGCGTATACCAAGAACGAGGACTTCACCGGCGCGGCAGAGGTCGTCGCCGAGCTCGGCGACCCACCCGGCCCGCACGTCACCCTCGGGGATCTCACGGCGCTCGCGGCGCGGCACGCGCCGTGAGCGCAACTTGGACGTGAACGAGAGAACGACGATGAAAGAGATCACCTTGAACGACGTCGAGCGTGCGATCAAAACCGTCGCGGAGACGGCGCTCCGCAACGAGAAGTACTTCTCCGAGCTCGACGCCGCCGCAGGCGACGCCGACTTCGGCGTCTCGCTCGCTTCGGGTTTTCGCGTGGTGCAGAGCGACTGGGAGCAGCTCGACCGAAGCTCGATCGGCAATTTTCTGCTGAAGATCAGCATGATCATTACCCGCAATGTCGGCGGCTGCTCCGGGCCGATCTGGGGCACCGGCTTCATGCGGGCGGCGGCGCTGACCCGCGACAAGGCCTCGATCACGCTCGCCGATCTCGAGCGGATGCTGACCGCCGCGATCGAAGGCATCCAAGCGCGGGGCGGCGCGGCGGCCGGCGACAAGACGTTGCTCGACGCGCTGATCCCGGTTCGCGACGTGGTCAAGGAGTACGCCGCACGGCCGGACGCGGACCCGGGCGAGGTGCTGCGAGAGGCGACGCGCGTCGCGACGGCGGCAATCGAGGCGACCAAGGACTGGGTCGCGAAGCGCGGCCGGCAGGCCTTCACCGGCGAGCGCAGCAAAGGCACGTACGACCCCGGCATCGTCGCGGTCGCGACGATGCTGAACGACGTCTGCACTCAATTCGGCGTCGCGCGCGCCGACGACGCGGCCCATTGAACGACACAACCGACGCGGGGGAGAAATCATGAAGAAGTTCGTCAACGATCCTGCCGAGTTCGTGCCCGAGATGCTCGAGGGCGTCTATCTCGCGAACCCGCAGATGCTGCGCTACGTGCCGGAGTTCAATATCACTCACCGCGCGGACCGGCCGGCGAGCGACAAGGTGTCGATCATCCAGGGCTCCGGCAGCGGCCACGAGCCCGCCCACGTGATGGCGGTCGGTCCCGGCATGCTGGACGCTGCCTCTCCGGGCAACGTGTTCTCGGCCCCGCCGATGGAGTACTGCTACGAGTGCATCAAGCTGATGAACTCGCCGAAAGGCGTGCTCGCGCTGGTCAACAACTACCAGGGCGACCGGATGAACTGGGACATGGCGGTCGAGCTCGCGCAAGCCGACGGCATCGACGTACGGACGTTCGTGGTCGACGACGACGTCGCCGTCCAGGACTCGACCCACACGGTCGGCCGGCGCGGGGTCGCCGGCAACTTCTTCGTGATCAAGGCCTGCGGGGCGGCGGCAGAGCGCGGTGCGAGCCTGGACGAGCTGCTCGCGCTCGCGGCGAAGGTGAACGGTCAGGTGCGGACGATGGGCATCGCGCTCAGCTCGTGCACGCCGCCCGCGAAGGGCACGCCGATCTTCGAGATCGGCGACGACGAGATGGAGGTCGGAGTCGGCATTCACGGCGAGCCGGGGCGCCGGCGCGACAAGCTGAAGCCGGCGGACGCGATCGTCGACGAGCTGTTCAATGCGGTCTCCTCGGACCTGCCGTTCGAGCGCGGCGACCGCGTGGCGCTGATGATCAACGGCCTCGGCGGCACGCCGCCGAGCGAGCTGTACGTGCTGTACCGGGCCGCGGCGCTCCGCTGCAAGGACGCGGGGCTCGAGGTCGTGCGCAGCTACGTGAACAACTACTGCACGTCGCTCGAGATGGCGGGCGCGTCGCTGACGCTGCTCCGGCTCGACGCGGAGCTCGAGGACCTGCTCGCGGCGCCCGCCGACGCGGCCTGGCGCATCTTCTAACCGCCGCGCTGCCGGCGGGCGCCCACCCGCCGAGCGGTGCCTCGAACGCCTGGAGCTCGATTCCGGCTGACCCGAGCCGACGTCCCTTTGCGCGTCGGGCTGCGGGGACCTGTCGGGAGCCGGTGCGCATCGGCCGAAGCACGCGTCCCGCGAGCGCGCGCGTGGGTGGGGGGAGAGGGTCATAGACGTCGAGCTCGTAGCGTTCGATCTCGACGGGACGCTCGTCGATTCGGCGCCGGATCTTTCGCACTGCCTGGGGACCGCGCTCGGCGCGGTCGGGCTGCCGGCGCCGACAGAGACGCAGACGCGCGGCTGGGTCGGCGGCGGCATCGAGCTGCTGCTGAAGCGCGCGCTCGTCCACTCGACCGATCCGGACACCGCCGAAGCGCTGCATCCGGCGGCGCTCGCCGCGTTCACCGCGTGCTACGAGCGCAACCTGTTCGTCCGGAGCCGGCTCTACGACGGCGTCGAGCGAACGCTCACCGCTCTCGGGGAGCGCGGGCTGCCGCTGCACTGCATCACGAACAAACGGCTCGCGTTCGCCGAAGCGTTGCTCGAGCAGGCCGGCATTCGCGCGCGCTTCGCGCTCGTGCTCGGCGGCGACAGCCTGCCGGAGAAGAAGCCGAGCGCGTTGCCGCTCACGACCTCCGCGGCGCACGCGGGCATCCCTGCCGCGCGCGCGCTTCTCGTCGGCGACTCGAACCAGGATCTCCACGCGGCGCGCGCGGCGGGCTTCAGGTTCGCGTGGGTGACGTACGGCTATTGCAAGGCGCTCGACGCCGGCGCCGCGCCGCCCGACCTTCGTCTCGAGCGGCTGGACGAGCTTTTGCCGCACCTGGCCGGGTGAAGGCGATTTCGGCACAATCGCGCGTCATGCGCTCGGTGGCTCTTCTGTTGCTTTGCAGCCTCTGCACGGTCGCGGCCCATGCGGCTCTGCCGCCCGAGATCGAGCGCGTGCTCGCCGGGCACTCGATTCCCGCGGATGCAGTCAGCATCGTCGTGCAGCCGGTCGACTCCGCCGAGCCGATCCTGAGTCACTTGCCAGACGTCGCCCGCAACCCGGCTTCGGTGATGAAGACGGTGACGACGTGGGCAGGCCTCGAGATACTCGGGCCCGCGTATCAGTGGCGAACCGAAGCCTACTTTCTCGGCGACTTCGACGGCAGCAGGCTCGACGGCGACCTCGCGCTCAAAGGCTACGGCGATCCGTACCTGGTCCTCGAGGAGCTCTGGAAGCTGCTCCGCAGCCTGCGGCGCACCGGGCTACAGGAGATCCGCGGCGATCTCGTGCTCGACGACACCTACTTCGACGTCCGCGAGCCGCCTCCCGGCGCATTCGACGGC